>Ga0214917_10002648_pt1 | contig 21471 bp, 26 predicted proteins | sample LL_1208_BB_MetaG_FD_177983 | JGI IMG/M metagenome (GOLD analysis project Ga0214917, IMG submission 177983) | Freshwater microbial communities from Lake Lanier, Atlanta, Georgia, United States - LL_1208_BB | ecosystem: Environmental > Aquatic > Freshwater > Lake | place: USA: Georgia | collected...
AAAAGAGAAGGCAAAGGCTGCTAAGGAAGCAGAGGAAAAAGAGAAGGCAAAGGCTGCTAAGGAAGCAGAGGAAAAAGAGAAGGCAAAGGCTGCTAAGGAAGCAGAGGAAAAAGAGAAGGCAAAGGCTGCTAAGGAAGCAGAGGAAAAAGAGAAGGCAAAGGCTGCTAAGGAAGCAGAGGAAAAAGAGAAGGCAAAGGCTGCTAAGGAAGCAGAGGAAAAAGAGAAGGCAAAGGCTATGAAGGCTGCTACTAAAAAGTCAGAAAAGGAAGTAGAGGAGATTCATACAAATCCTCCAACATTCAGTAATACACAAATGTTCATTGAAGCAGAAAAGATAGTAGAACAATTAATACAACAGAGAATTGCTGTTCAACTATCTGACGTGACTCAGAAATATGAACAACAATTTGCTGCGCAGACCAGTTACTATGAGACACGGATTACTGAATTAGAGAATTATGTAAGATATCTAAGTAAATTACTAATGGAAAGCAGTCAAATGTGCTGGTCTTTGTATAATCAATCGCAACAAAGTAACTTTAAAAAGATTGAAATCGGTGATTGGACACAACGATTTCAATATCCAGAAAAGAAAAGTTTAAAAACTTGGAATGAACGCATCAAAATTTAGAGACTATCAGTCTTTGTGAGAAGCCACAACATTTTTTTTTGAATACTCGTTACCGCCTAGTACAAATTTTAAGTACACCCCCAAAAGGGGGTGTACTTAAAATTTTACTATGGGTTGCCGTCGAGAATCAATTTAGGTACACCCCTTTAGGGGTGTACTTAAATTTGATACTCGAGGGTACCTTCAACCTCTTGAATAAGGAATCCATACTTTGTTTCCCCATCGACCCAAGAAAATGGCTCATTGTCCCCTATATCAAAAATTTCAAAATAACTTTTATCATCATTTGAGAACCATCCAATCCAACGATAGTACCGCCTAGTACAAATTTTAGACTGATGAACATTCAAAACCGGCACCTTTCAGGATGCCGGTTTTGAATATTCTCGGCCCCTAGACACAACACTTTCAAACGGGCATAAAATGCCCGTTTGAAAGTGTTCGTTGGTCTAATAAGAACGCAAGAGTTTTTTGGATATTTTGTTTGAAGTTTAGAGCGCAATGACTTATGATCGCTAGCTCTTATATTTACAGAAAAAGGCACAGGCATTTTTTATAATTCATCACCGAAAAGCTTTAGATTGAGCGCCAATAGTTCGGCCAAGTCATCGCAAGCGCCTGTGTCTGGTCGTCCATTACGCGCAATCCCTGCGGCCAAATGCGACCCTGTGCCGGCTGTACAGACATCCAGAATCCCCACTCACTCTGAAATGACGGAATATTTACGTGATAAGGAGTACCATGTGAACCATATTGATTGAGAATAGGCGCAGCTACATCAATGATATATTGTAATCCAGCAGAGCGACTATGAGTATCACGACCTGGTGCAATAGGACCAGCGTGTGTAACAAGGGCACTCTGAGGACCCATATGATATCGTAACATTTCAAAGAATTCCAGACTGTATAAAGCATTTTGCTGGTTTATACCAGCACCGCCACGCGCACGTCGGCCTATAAGCGCATCAACATCAGGATCAGGTAGGTCAAGAATAATCACATCAAAGGTCATATCGCGATTCTGGAGCCAGGAACGAATATCAGCAGCACAGAAATGTACGCGTTGATTGTTGTAAATATCGTCACTCGCCCATCCAAGATGACGGCGACACAATTCTACCAACCCCTCATCAATATCAATCCAATAAACATTTGCGACACTATTCGCATCATATTTTAGAACTTCACGAACTGTTGCGCCCTCACCACCTCCCACAACGAGCACATTCTTGTTCCGAATATGTGCGGTCGCATTCATAACTGGATGTACAAGATGTTCATGATAAATAGCTTCATCCGATTCTGCTGATTGAAGTTCCTTATCAAGAAACAGCACCTTGCCGTAGGTAGGAGAACGAGCAATCACAATATTAGCAAAAGGTGAAGAACCGGCCCAATAACAATCACTAATTTGATATAATGTTACGGAGTCGGCGGAGCACGCAGTCTCCGCAAAATGGGACCCAGGCAACGACTGTATAAGTTCAGTATCAACAGTAGTGTTCATCTCTAAACAAAAATTAATTCCATATTCTTGTTCAATTTTTAGCAGCCGTACCGCTCAGCCCAATCAACCGGCTCAGGAGGTCGTGTTTTATCCAAATAATGACGACGACACAATGGCGTGTATTTATCGGCCGCACCAACACACGCTTCACCCGCAACTGTACGAGTCGTCGCTTCATCACTGTGCGCATATGTAAAGAGCGCGGGCTTTCCATCGCGACAAATCGCACACATTGCGGTTAGTTTTGTAATTCTGTCTGTAAAAGGAATCAGTTCCAGGACATGACCGAACGGACGTCGCATCGCATCGCCATCCAAGCCGACAACAACAATGTGCTTCTTCATTTCTTCAACCGCATTGATTACAAAGGGAACAAGGTCATCAAAGAATTGCGCCTCCTCAATGATGACTAGAGCACTTTGTTTGAAGTCCAGGTTATCTTTCATTTCTGAGAGAGAAGCACAACCAATCGCAGGAATCGCAACCGCATCATGATTCACTACAGCCGGTGTTTCAGAATAACGAGTATCACTGGCGTGCGTAAGCACGCAAACTGACCAACCGAGCGCACGATGGCGACGGATAATAGATTGGACAGCGGACGACTTACCTGCGAACATTGGTCCAATAATCAATTCCAGACTCATTTTTGCTGTTTTATATCATAAAACCACAAGAATCAATTTTGTTGATTTATTGAGTAACTGGGTTTTGTCCGCCGACCTGGAGGAAATGAGAACCATCGCAGAAAAAGGAAGCTGTAGCGATATTGCCGTTTCCAACAGTGTTTTGTCCGGCGTTGGATGAATAGAAACCGTTATTAGACCAACGAACATTTCAAACGGGCATTAGACCCGTGCGGATTTTAATTGGTCATTTTGGAAGGGTTTCCTTCAGAAACCCTTCCAAAATAGCCATTGAAATCGTGAAACGGGCGAGTTGAGGCGCTCATTTATAATGAGCGCCGGTCTAAATGCCCGTTTGAAATGTTCGTTGGTCTAAAATGCCTCGTTGTTCCGCAAAAACACTGACTGGTCGTCGCTGTAAGCATTCTGCTGGAGAATCGGGACTCTGTTTTACACATGGTCCTATTTCTGCTGAGGCCACTCTTGCGCCCACCCACGAAGAAGATGAACCACTTTATTCACCGAACAAAGTTTGTGGGCATACCTGTGAACTACATACACAAAAATGCTGTGGTTGTTTGGACCTTCGCCCTTTGGAGCGTACCTATCCTCGTTATGTGGATCAAGTAGGCATTCTAATGATTGGTAGACGTGAAGATGATTATTGTAAGTTGTGTAAGGTCACATTTCATACACCCAATTGGGTCACTTCTCGTTTGAAGAGCATGCGTCAGACAATTGAAAATTCCATTCCATCTGAACCTCTTCTTGATGCTGCGATAACTGTGCTTGAGACCGCTAAGACGGAGATAAATACGATTACGGATGAGATTAATCTACTCATAAATGAGGTTCTGATGATGAGGCCTTCAATGGTTCAGTAGAAACATCCCTGTGTGCAGCGCCGTTGCCGTCGCTGTTTCCGTGTGGCGCGGCGACGATTGCGCCGCCGCCCTCCGCGAGCACCACACAATGTCGCGAATCTTCTATGGGCGCGCAATGCCTCGCCCTTATGAAAATCGTAATACTTTCCACAAATACTGCGAACAGGCAGGTCTTCAAAGAGTTTTTTCATTAAATTGGTAAAATTAACGGAGCCACATCCCGTATTATTTGTGAGAACAAACAGTTCCACCCCTCGTTCATGAAGGTTGCGGAACATAGCACGAAGCATTGAGAGACGCCCTTCACCTCCACACAAATAGATAAGCGCATCCTCAACCATTCTCTCGTACTCAACGGAACGACTCTCTAGCAATGTATGCTGTAAACACGCATCAACGTACCCTTCCATCTTTGTGATTGTTCTATCCCAATCAAATAAAGCTGCGCGATGTGGAATATCGTGTGTCTCTTCAAGCCAGGCATTCAATTGTTCAATATGAGGTACTTCTATACCGGAGACGGGGTCAAATAATTCATCGGTAAAGCCTAATTCATAGAGTGTTTGAACATACGCATTCCCGCCAGATTCCAACCTCCAAAAGTATTCCATAAACGGATTCTCAACCTCCATATTCAAAATGGACGTCGGATGAAGTGGCTGTGTTTCAGGCACTTCCACTAAAGTTATATCACGACAAATGCTCGCGACCTGTTCCAATCGTGTATGGTCATTATCGAAGAAAATAGCCTTCTCAAATTGCGACATCCTACATAGTGACCATAAAAAAATGAATGAGCGTGTAGGAGGGTTGAACTGACTAAAATGCCGCAGACAGTCACCGATGGCGCCCTTTCATGGCAGCGACTCGCCGTGAAGAATGCGCACCCACGTGATGCGCTCATCTCTTTTGAGGAGGAGACGCATACATACACAATTAAGGGCGAAAAGGAGGGATGGATATCATGTACCGGATTTATCCACGGATTCTTTGAGGAATTTAACGCCGATGTAGTCATTTCGAAGATGATGGCTTCTTCGAAATGGCCGGAGAACAAGTATTATGGAAAAACAGTTGAAGAGATAAAGAAGATTTGGGATGATAATCGTGATGAAGCATCGGGTGCGGGAACACGAATGCACCTTGATATTGAGCATTACAACAATGCCGAACCTGTAGGAAATCTAGAGGGTGACGACTGGAAACCGCAGGAGGGTGCCGAATGGTCATACTTTCTGGAGTATGAACGAAAGCACCGTATCCGTCGTGGATTCGTTCCGTACCGTACAGAATGGCTGGTGTTCAAAGAGGATATTAAACTTGCGGGCTCCATTGATATGGTGTACAAAAAACCTGACGGTACGTTCGCAATTTACGACTGGAAACGTGCGAAAGAGATGAAGTATGAGAATAAATTTCAGAGCGGTCTGCCTCCACTTGACCATCTACCAGATACGAATTACTGGCATTACTCCCTTCAATTGAACGTTTACCGTCGTATGATTGAGGAGTTGTACGGATGCGTGGTAAGTGAAATGGCTCTTGTTGTTCTTCATCCCAACAATGATACATACAAGGTGATTGCGCTCAATCGCATGGACGATGAAGTGACTGCTATGTTTGAGACGCGGCGGAAGGTTGTTGAGGGAAAAGCCTAGTAAAGTGACTTGTATCCAGACGAAATATAACGAGCGTTTTTGTATCCTAGCGTTTGTAATTTATCTGTCGCCATGCGCGCACGATGACCTGTGTTACAATAGGCCAGAATACGGATATTTTTGTCGGGATAACGTTTGGGCATTTCGCGCTCTAAATCTGCGCTTTGAATATGAACAGAGTTGGGATAGAAGCCAAGAGTGCTGCGCTCAAGATCTGTTCGCACATCAAGAATTAGACCAACGAACATTTCAAACGGGCATTTAATGCCCGTTTGAAAGGGTTGTGTTGCGTCTAGGGGCCGAGAATATTGAAAACCGGCAGCCTGAAAGGTGCCGGTTTTCAATGTTCATCGGTCTAAATCAATTTGATGATTTGAAATCAACTCTTTGGCTTTTTGTGATAAGATACGATACGGTGAATATACGGAATAATAATATGCGCCGATAATAAATAAAATTAGTGTTAGAAATAATAACGTTTTATTCATCTTTATTTATACTTTCTATTTTTACGTGTTTTACGCTTACCACCACTAGCACTCATTGTTTTCATAAAAATAATAAAATTGTTTTGTTCGTTTTGTTCATCTTTTTCAGAAATAATATAAGGCATATCTTCACGTTTAGACCAACGAACATTTCAAACGGGCATTTTATGCCCGTTTGAAAGTGTTGTGTTGTGTCTAGGGGCCGAGAATATTCAAAACCGGCATCCTGAAAGGTGCCGGTTTTGAATGTTCATCGGTCTAATTCATCGATCTGTGCTTTCAAGACTTCCATCTCTTTGTTCGCTTCGTCCTTCGCCTGCTTCGCCGCCTTATACATTGCTGCCTGCGCTTGTGATTCTGGAAGCCGCGACCGCTCACGGTCTGCTAGTACCTTTTCACGATGCTCCTTGTACGTCTCCAAACGAAACTGACGTGTGGCGACTGAATCCAACCATTCACGGCTCCATCCGTGGCCGCACTCTGGATTCACACATCGCAGTGTATCACTAATATCGTTCAAAACGTATTGTTGAATACATGTACGACATATCACAACCGCACAATATGGGCAGATTGCCTCCGCTCTCGTGGATTTATTGGTTTTTTCATAACATACAATACAACTCATTGTTAGTTTGTATGTTATGATAGCTCTGTGAAAATCACTTTTTGCTTCTACGAAGCGATCCACATCTGAAGACTTGTAGGAAGTTCAGACCTTTTTAATTTTTGTTTCAATGTCCCCTTCTGTTGAATGGGAATACCCATTGGGTCCAGAATCACGAAATCAAGGTCCATTATAACACCCGCCGCTCCCGCTACTGCGTACATTACGTTTTCAGGGACTGGAACCTTCGTGACTGGGTCTAACTTCGTCTGAATCACATTGAATTTAAACGCATGACCGATTGATTCCCATTGCTCGGCCTTGCCTGTAAACTGAGCGCGCAATCGCTCCTCAATCGCATCTATTGACGCTCCCGTTATAGAGACCAAGGAGGCTGCGAGTCGCGCACGAGTATCTCTCTGTATGGGCGCGGCGAATTTGGCGATTTGTAATGTCGACGCCCAATCTGGATTCAGTCCCTCTTCAGGAATAACGTCTTCAGGAAGAATCTCCACCTCTTCAGGATACGTGAGACCGCGTGTATATTCGGTCGGTTCACGTTGTCCATATCCCAATCGCGCATATAGTTGCTCTGTTCCTCTACCACTTACACTAAAGAGGAGCGAATCGTCCGTTCGTTGAATAGACGACCTATCCATTGCGCGCAAATAAGGCACATGTTGGTTCAGAATCTCATCTGCCGCGCCGAACGAACGCAGCAACTCATCCGTCAATCGTGCGATACATGTGCGAATTGGATCAATATAGCGCTCCGTCTGCGTGGTATGAATCAAACAACGACCACTACTCCACGTACAACCGCCCGTACATTTGGACTCCGATGTAATAGCCAAACAATCGCGGCGCATCATACTCATAGTTGGGTTTCCCTCCGCGCTCATCCACGGATTTGTCGGATTCGCTATGATACTTGTGAGAAGAATATCAAGCCGTTTCTGTAATTCAAACAATGGTAATCGGCGCTTCGCTTGTCTCAGCAACTCAATTTGCTGGCGGACTCGTTCGCCCTCCGCAGTATGTATAAAATTGCTGAAACTGATGCGCAGATGTTGATACGCTTCGTTTAAGAATTCATCTGCTGTCGTTGAGATTGTGGGGTCATCAGGTTTCGCTTGCCGAAGCAGGCTCACATCAATATCCCACGGATTCGCATCCACAATATCAACCGTAACGACCGACTTGCGCAACTCTGCGAACCGCCGATGTTGTACATCGCTTGTGAGAGAGAATGGTTCAAACGGTATAATAGCACCGCATTCCAATTCTAACGCAATGAAATTCTCAGATGTCGCAAGAAGTTTCTTCGGCATTAACGAAGGAAATTGTCGTACAATCTTCTTCTCACTAATCACATTCTGTTTGCCCGTGAGCATTTCCAAGATGACCGATAATTGGGGCCGTGGTATTGCGTCCTCTCCAAAAAGCACCTGCGCTTCCAACACGACTGTTCCGTCATCTACAACAGGAATAAAATAGTCACGCGATTTGAATGTCGTAATAACTCCAACCAATCGGTTGCTGCGGTCCCGTATGAGCGCTACAACCGCCGAGAGGTCACTGGACTCACGCACTACGGCATTGAACGCACCCAAAGTTGGTACACGGCTAGAATCGCGCACAGGCATCCAAGGATGTACAGGGGCCGCGGACCTTCCGCATCCCGCGGAAGTTCCGAAATATTGCGCAACAAATGCGGAGAGCGCTTCGCGGATAGGGACACTCAACGACAAGAACTGCGGCTTCTCTGTTGAAATCATACCAAACAGGTATTTATTGGTTCCATTCCCCTCGTAGAATACCAAGGGTTCATAAGAACCGCTCGCTTCGTCCTCCAGCACAAACAGAATGGGTGGTTTTTGCTCCTGGTCCTTGATACTGACGCCAAACGAGGGGCATACAATCGCGGTCTCCTTGTTCCGTTTATATACAATACGAACCACTACAAATCCTGTTTGTGAGAAGAGTCCTGGAGTCGCAAACAGTGTTTCAAAATGTCTCAGCTCCTTGTACTCCTTGGGTTGTCTCAGATAGTTCTTGAAATTCTCATAGGCGAGGAACTGATTCACCGCATACGCGCGTTGATGTGGTTGTGTGGTGCGTCCCGTGGAACCCCACCAGGCTTGAAACTCGGTCAGACGCTCCGCCGGTAAATCGTAGCCAGGTGTGGCGAACTCATGTAAAAGAGTTCCGTAATTCGCTTGTGGAAACGCATTGCGAAGAAGACGTTCCTTTGCTCCCAACAAATCGTTCAGAATCTCTTGTGGTGTGTTGATCATCAAAGAATCATCACCCGTTTGTAAATACATGCTTGCGTATTTGGCGAAAGCTACAAAGCCTAAAAACATTAGTCCAGGCTCTTTAGAGTTTCCTGCTAGACCATAGCGCACAAATCCCGCGCCAATAGGTGCTAAATAACTGTTTTGTCCAACCGCACGCACACCCTTCACCGCCGTTAAAAACTTTTCAGGGTCCTGTCCCAGAAGTTTACTGACTGGTTTGGGTGGGACCGAGATTGCGCCCTGTTCAATTGCGAACCACTCTTCATTGAATCGTCCCAGTACATTTTGATTGGGGAGATACCAACGATTGGAGGCAGACGGTCCACGTTTCGCTGAGAAGGGGCGGTCGCGGCTCTCACGGTCGGCGGGGAGCGCACTCTCTGCGGGTACTGGAGGTTCTGGAACTGGTGCTTCTTCAGCAACAGCGACGGCCGCCGCCGTCTCTTCCACCTGAAGGGGCGGTAGTGGAACTTTCGGCGCTGGAAATCCTTTCGCACCTGCTGGAACCTCCAAATCCTTCGGTGCTACGAAACAGCACGGAAGCGCAAAACCATCTGGATGGTAAATCTCCTGAATACCCGCATACGGTGCGAGTGTCGGTTTGCTCTGACGTTGAATGACTGTCTCCCCTACACGAGGCGCATCTGTGTTCATAATAAGCGCACCACCACAGAAGGGGCAACTATTAGGCGCTTTCACACGTCCATCACGGTATTTAGTGCCCTGAAACTCTTTCGGAATAATCGGCAAGTCGTCGCGCACGCACCAATATTCGCCACACATGTAGTAATTGGTTTTGGCGTCGCTGCTTCCTGCGCGGACCACAATCCACAACGGTTTCTGTTGTTGCTGCTCCAAGAGGGTCGCGATATCTGTGCGGTCCTCTATTGAAATCTCTTTTGATTTCTCGTATTTTTTCAGACTTACTACGCTCTGGTCCCCCTTCAAAGGGAATCCGAGCATTAGCGCACGCTTCTCCATCGCTAGCAACTTCTTGACCGATTTCTCCACCTTGTCGCGCTCTGCGGGTGCCTTCGCGACAATCTGCGCAGCGGCCAAGTCATCGTGAGACATCGGTAATTCCACCCAGAACACATCGTTTCCGTACAGTGCCCGCGCACGAGCGTACGTCTCTGGCGCCATTCCGTGCGGTTGTCTGTCGGCGGTCTTTCCACAGGCGCGACTATATTGTTTCACGCGTGGATTATCGGATTTCTTAATTTCAAACAATTCTAAATCGCGCGCCTTGAGTCGCGTTAAATACCATTGATCGCCAATGGGCGGTATCACCTCGCCCTCTGCGAGCGGGAGTGGTACCGCGATGGGCACCTCTGCGAACGGTACTGCGGCAGCAGCGGCGTCTGGCTCTGCCGGAGCGCCCTCATCCGCCTCCCCCATCTCACCCATCATTTGCTGTTCATACGCGAGCCATTCGTCCAGCTCCGCTTCAGGGAGCGCCTCTTCAGGAACCGGTGCGGCGACCGGTGGCGGAGGTGGTGCTTCCACAGCGGGTCCAGTTACGCGAAGCGCAGCGACATCATTATTCGTGTAAAGACTCAACAAAGAAACAACGCGCTGAAGGTCAATATACGACTCAATGTTTCCCAGTTGGAAAAGATACTTTGGATGTGTATTGTAAATATTTATGATTGAGCCAAGATTGCGCGCAGCGACGGCGGTTCTATCCGCAACAATAAATTCCGCATTTTTATTAATCCAGTTTTGAATTGCGTTCCCTGCTTCGTCAACACTTATACCAAACTCCTTCACCAATGAACCTATAAATGAACTAATCGGCGCGGCCTCAATCGTCTGTGCTGAATCTTTCAGGAAAAGCGATGTAATCATATTGTCTATTGGGTTCGCATCGGGCGTAAACATACTGACTGCTTTGTATCGGAGAGCAATCATTGCACTACTTCCTTGAACAATCGGCTCTTCACTGAAAAAGGGCGCAAAGGTGTCCAGTCGTGCCCGCAATTCTGTGCGGCTCGGTTTAGACGCCAACATACTCGTGAATTCATACACGGCGTTCAGCTCAGCCAAAGTCTGGGAGGGAGTCTCAGCCCAAGGAGTTTTTGTGAGAAATTCAGGAAGGCTGCTCCATGCTGCGTCAACTACGAGTCGCGTCAATGGAGCATCTTTCCTTGGCGCACCTATAGACAACTCCGCACTTCCATCTTCATGAATAAGCAGAGACCACGCAGCCCCCACAGGTGCTCTCGGATGACGGATTGGTGCTTTCAGCAGAAGCAATGCGCTATTTGTGATAATCGGATTGTCTGCTAAGAGCGCATCCAGAATCTCTTCATCAAGCAATAATTTGCCCGCTTTATTGGAATGGACTTTCACAAGTGGTGCGACACGCTCCGATTGAGGAAAGAAGCGCAAAAAAGGAAGATGCTCTGATGTTTGAAGTGTGTAGAACAGCAGTTCCAAACCGCCGTTTAGAAACGGCTCCTTCTGAGGAAGAATCGCACGATAGCGACGCAGTTCACGGAGAGACGCCGGTTTAGCCCCCTTGTCGCTGCTCAGTAAACTCTCAATCTTGCTGAACCGCTCATCTTGAAACGCAATATACTTTGCGCTCGTTGTGAAAATCTCCTCCTCCTTGACGGTTATAGGTGAGAGGGCTGCGTCTGCGAGTTCCGCTGTATTGATAGCGGGCCAGTAAAGTTGAAAATAGCCCTGAAACACTTCATCGCGCGGAACACCACCCAATGCGGAAGCGATGTCTACAAAACTCCAAACATGAATCGTATCGGATTGTATTGTCTGTTCAACGGTTGCGTTAGAGAGCATCTTGGGGAAAATCGGTTTACGACCCTCTGGTCCAAAAATACGCTCATCAGGTTCACCAGGACGCTCCAAAGGGTTCAACAGAGTCTGTGAAAAGGGCCACACAAATTCAATGGTGCGGAGCCCAGCGGGGGTCTCTTCCGCCAAAAACATCATTTGCGGCAACCATTGCTTCTGACCGGCACGAGTTATGGCTATCCTTTGTTTGAGATTCAAGAGTGTAGTCATGGGAAATATGTTCGTAATTTTCTCATTACTAACGGCTGTACCTGTATGAAAAACAACCGTGATTGTTTTCGGTTGTAAGGTAGCCAACCGGGGCGGGTTTAATATGTCCATTTATAAGGGATAATGAAAAATCCGAGCGCTGCTAACGTCTAAGAGGCAATACCGAGACCGTCCTGAACACTCTGCTTATACTTTGGACTATCTGTGATATGAATACCGCAATATTCCACGGGATGTGCTGCGAAATCCGTGTATTGATAAATCTTTGTGTACTCTGCCTGTTCCAACAGCCATGAGAAATGATTCCAAAACTCTGGTGTATGCCCAATGGAAGAGGTACCGACATGGCTCATTTCGTGTAGCGCAACAAACAGAATAATATTCTCGTTTACGAGTTCCTCCTTCTCATTGCGTTGGCGCAAACACATATAAATCTTTTCACCCTTGTTGACGCTATAACTCGTGTATTGCGCATCTGGGGTAGATTCTGAAAATCGTGAAGCAGAGCAATCAAAATTATTCAGTAGTTGCTTCACAAATGGCTTTGACGCATGGGTCTGCTCCAAATGGGTTCTCAAGATAAGGATTTTACGACGGACTCGTGCGAGACGATCCGCCGCCTCTTGTTTATCCTCTAAATTTCTAACAAGGTAATGTTCGTTGTCTACAGTAGACTTGACGTAACTCACTGGGTATTTACTGGATTTAAAATACATGGCGACCCATGCGGCACCCACTAAACCTGTAAAAAAGACCCATGCAAGCGTGCTATTATCCATCTTATTATGGGAACTTTTTATAATTATCATAGTAGAATGAAAAATATCTTTGCGTTCGGTTGGGAGAATTTGTTGGCGTGGACCGCTGCGTTCTGTATTTTGGAACCTATTTCTTATTATGTGATTCCGGCATTCAGTAAATCAAAGACTGTACAAGAATATTATGATATTCGTCGCACACCCGCCGCTATGGTGGTATTTGGAGATTATATTTATAGCACATTTCTGTTTATTGTAGCCATGGCCGTCATTGCAGCGGTTTGGGGTATCCCTTCATCTCTCACAATGACGCAATGGATTCTGTTTTTCTTGACGTTTGTAGGTGTTCAATGGACGGGTGATTTGACCTTTTATGCTATCGTTCGTCGTCTCCCTGCAGTCGGAAAGTATATTGATTTCTTTCAACGGTACGGGTCTGAGGTGTCTGTAGGCGCACCCATTGGAGACTCTATTTACGGTCTCTTTTGGTTTATGCTTACCACGCTAGTACGCGGTGCGGCACCTCAATGGTCCCAAGTGGCTGCTATTGTTTTGTTTATGTTTGGAACCCTGGTGCTCTCCTATTAAAGTTTTGATGTATGTATAAATATAATGGCGTTTCTTGGTGCGGGAATACTTTTCACGGACGAAAAACATGTTTTAGCTGGATATTCATACAGGAAACAGATTACAGGCTTTGGAGGTCATCGCCGTGGTGAAGAGACACCGGCGCAAACCGCATTTCGTGAGGTTGTTGAGGAACTGTTTGAAGTTGAGGTGGGTGAAGAACTCGTGGACAAATTAATTCGCGAGTTTCGTTCGAAAGAATTTTATTTGAATGATAATTACTGGGTGGCGAAGTGCTCTTTTGAAGAACTTGAGCGATTATTAATGATTGTTAAACAATCAGGAATAGTATCGTTACTGTATTATGAAATGCCTGTAACTATTCAAGAAGTAATATTTCGTAGGAAAATTGTAGATTCATGTTCTACAGAACATTCTCATATAATTCTTCTTCCTTATTCACATCAGATTTCAATTGAAACTCTCTTCTTATCCGATATAGGACTATATCTAAATGGTATAAAGGAGTAACCCTATTTTCAAATAATGATTCCCAAAAAGATACATCAAATTTGGGTTGGTCCAAATCCAATTCCAAAAGAATCTATTCAATTTATTGAAAAAATAAAACACCTTCATCCAGAGTTTGAGTACAAGCTTTGGACAGATACAGATTTAACTCAGGAAAATTTCACGAATTTTGAAATTATTCAAAAAACGCAAAGTTATGCGCAAAAAGCAGATATTATGCGCTACGAAATACTTTATCGTCATGGCGGCATTTATTTAGATATGGATATGGAAGTGTTTCAATCACTTGCTCCTTTGCTTACTCATTCATTAATAATATGTAACGAGGATAACAAAAAACATTATATGACGAATGCTTTTATTGCTGCTTCACAAAATAATGAAAATATGCTCCGATGTATCAAGAATATCCGACATGTAAATTTTAATTTACCAGTGAATCAAGCAACAGGACCTTATTATTTTCGCCGCAATATCTTGATTGATGATACTGTTCGGCAATTACCGACACACTTTATTTATCCAGTCCATTGGACACAAAAAGACGCATCGCCTGTTCTAACAAACGAAACATATACGAATCATCATTGGGATAAAAATTGGTAAAATAGAGTTTAGACCAACGAACATTTCAAACGGGTATAAAATGCCCGTTTGAAAGTGTTGTGTTGTGTGTAGGGCCGAGAATATTCAAAACCGGCATCCTGAAAGGTGCCGGTTTTGAATATTCATCGGTCTAAATGCAATCAACGATAGTATATAAAATGAAATACCTGATTTACGACAAAGAATTTCTCATAAATCATTTAGCTCAGGAACCTTATGTCTTTTGTAAGGAGTTACAGAAATTAGGATGGAAACTTATTGACTGTATTGAGCACAACTTTATAAAGGATATTCTACAACAATCTTGCATTGTTATGTTTGTTACTTATAATAAAATAAATGTAAAAGAATATAGTATTCATAAAGATTGTAAAATAATTTACAAGGTTGATGATAATCATTATCCTAATGAAAATTTAAATGAAATGTGTAAGATTGCGACACATATTATATCGCCTTACGCATATTTACAAAAATCTGGATGTAGTTCGTTTCTTCAACATCCTTCCAAATATTGGGTTCCATATTCATTCCCTGATTTCGCAACGCAAATTGAATTTAATGAATCGCCCAAACGAAAGATTCTTGTTCCTACAGCAGCACTTTTTAGCGGTTCCGAAAATATTTATCCGTTTCGTTGGTATTTTCTGAAACAACGCATTGCGAATGTTGATTGTTTACGACATCCTGGATATTCAAACAAATATAATGAACTTACAAATTTAGCATTTTACAAATTTCTAAATTCATATTTGTGTTGTTTTACAGACGCACTTGTGTTTAACTATGTTTTATTAAAAAACTTTGAAATAACAGGGGTTGGGTCTTTACTTCTAACAGATATGAGAATACAACCTCACTTAGAAGCACTCGGGTTTAAGGATTATGAGTCATGTATTTTCTGTAATCAAGAGACTGTAGAAGAGAAAATCAAATGGATTCTTGATGAGGAGAATAAGGACCAAGTAAATAAGATAAGGAAAGCGGGAATGGAACTTGTTCGCTCAAAACATCTAACAAGTGAAAGAGCAAAACATGTGGATATGTTGTTTACATAAAAATAGCATAGAAACACCGTAAGAATCCAATTTTTGAATTCTAATGGTTTATATATATATTATATAAAAGTTTAACCGATCTCCAGAGGTCGGCGGAGCACATCAGGCTCAATGGTGCTGTTCAACCAAGGGCTAACCACTACCTGAGGATTCGGTGGTTCAGAACGCAGGTCCCAACTGGCGTTACGTAGTGAAGAGCCCACTGTATTAACACCGATGAGCGCACCGGCATTCAAAAAGTTCTTACCGCTGATATCACCTGCGCCCATAGGATTCACCTGAGCCCACTTGGAGTTGGGGTCATTAGGGAGTAACTCCTGGGGAGCCAATTGATTCTTAGGGTAGCAGTTGGCGGGCTTCTCCGCACCGCTGAACGGCATAGGAGCCGGACTGGGGTTATCGAAGCCCTCTGCGACATTGAGGCCTACGTTCGGCATAGGGTTGGGTGTTGAGTTGGACATATTGGTCTGGGCCGGAGCGACATTCGTGTTGTTCATATTCGCAGCAGCCTCCACCTCACCGTTGGGGAACATGTTGGGTTGGTAACCCGTCATGGAGTTAGCACCAGAGTAGTTGATTACATTGTTATTCGCATTGTTCTCAAATCCCTCATGGCGGCGTGATTTCAATAAACCAGCAAAGGATGGGTCAATCATGTAAAAAACACCCAAGGCTACAGCCACAATCAGGACGGCTAAGATGATATTCCGGGACTCCATACTCTTTTCTACCGTGTAGCGACGAAATTTCTCTCGTCATCATCGTTGTCTGATTCGTCCGAAAACGCAGATTCATCATCGGAGAATCCGTATTTTGCTATCCAAATGCTTGCTGCTTCATTCGCTTTACGAAACAATTCACGAACTTCCTCCTTTTCTTTCCGTTTCTCTGCCTCTCGTCTTACCGGGTCCACTAACTCAATGCCTCCTTCAACGGATGGAATATCATCTACCTCATTTAATTCGTCCTCGTCATCACCGAAGGCGATATCTATGACTGGCGCTTTTGTGATTGTAAAAACAGGTACAATAAAAGACCGGGATATAAGTACATCAACAAGACTGTAAATCACAGTTCCCATGTATGAATTCTCAGGCTCAAAATTTAATTGAGAGTATTTGCTCCATGTGTATCCAGAACTTGTCGCACAATAGCCCCACGGAGGGCAGATTGACTCGAGTGCCGCAAGAGTAGGTTTTGTTCGGAAGATATCTGTACTACTCACAAGATGTTGTAGAATTGTACGTCTACAATCGGCGAACGCCTTTACAACCTCTGCGCCATTGTGGAGGTTTCTTGGGTCCACATGTATATTTATATTGACCGGGTTCTGTAATCTCAAACAGTATCCATCCTCATTTTGTACTTTTGTGCGTGTAGGTGGATGAAACATTTCCTTTGTTAGCATAACGCGATTGTAGAATGGAAAAAAGTCCGCAAACGTATCTAAATGGCGACGGTTGCTGAAAGAGACCGTTATGCCGAGGCGAATCAAGAGATAACCGACCACATTGGTGAAAAAATAATGGACTTTATACACACACCGGAGAATCAAGCACGCATTCAAAGTGTTCTGGACCCCATAATTAGCCACATTATCAATCGTGTTTTTCCATATATAATATTGAGTTCAATACTGTTTCTTATATTGCTGTTGCTCACAGCAGGCACATTCTGGCTAAACATTCGCAGTGTCGCCTTTACGGCGAACACAATAGCGTCAACTCTTGTGGAGTAAGATGCGACAAGTACGATTTCGTCCATTGCTGTAAGGTTTCCGGCTCAGGTGTTGGTGTTGCCGCACCCCACTTACCCCATTGTTTCGCATTCATAAGCCCTTCAAGTGTATCTTCATTCCCTACAAATATTGATTTCGCCTTCTCATACGGCTCTCTTGGTAAATCATGAGTAGTGAAGGCTTGTTGAAGCCCACCACCGTATTTGACCAACCAGAATGCCGACTTGTAAGGAATTCCCTTGTACATTGAATTATAGTCGCATCCCATCAATACACACATATCTACGAATTGCTCGTATGATAAGGATGATTCCGTAAGAATACGCGAAAGCGTGTACTCTTTCCAACCACTCCTATCGCCTGGTAGCGCATAGAGTTCTGGAACAAGAAGAACCTGTACCCCACGTGCGAGCAAGTCGTAATCGTTGCTAATAACGGCATCAATCATACCACGGCGAGCCAGATACGCAAGAATATTGTCGGCTTCTCCTGACGCATTGTACGACATCACACCGCAACTATAGAAGAACTGTTTTGATAACTCGCGCTCCTCCGACGTTAGATAATTCGCGATATTCTCCAGTGACTGTAGTTCCTTCTCAATGACTAAACGGCGTGTCTCTGGAATTTCTACTTCCTGCTTCGCTTCCTGGATAACGGCCAGTTTCGTGGCGGCCTCTGTGCGCCGCTCCGCTCGTTTCAGCAACATCGGTCGCTTCTCATCAGGCGGTTTTCCATCATAAATCGGTACTGGTACAATTCCGTATTGACGGCATCGTACCATGAACTGCGAAAGGTATACAAGAATATGTGTGCGTTGCGCTTTCGCTTTGTATAACAATCCAAGTATATCAATTCCTATTTTTTTGCCCTTGTAGTCTGCCCAATTGGGCGATTTGGATGCCGACGGTGTGGCCCACCGCAGGCATGAACTTAGACCGCGAACACCCATTTTGTTTTTAATTAAATTATCAAAGGATTGAAAATGTCCTCATTTTTTGTCGTTTCTTTCTACACCATTTTTCATTGAAAACGCCGGTATTTGCCACCCTCTGGGTGGCAAATAAGTGGCGATTTCAAGAAAAAGGTTACACTACCTTTCGCCATTTAATATGGCGAAAGGTGTAAAACGGTCATTCGTAGACTCATTGGCCGGGGAACGGTTCTTTTTGCCTCTTCACGAAGTCGGCGGAGCGGCTCTTTCACTAAATCGCACAAAAGGAACAAGCGCTCTTGTGGTGTCGCATTGACCGTGAGTAGTAATAGAATATGCTCTGCGAGCGCCGCTTTCAATACATAATAGGCAAATACATTGGTGTTCTCGGACCATTTTGAAGGCGCTCTAGACAACACCTGCACCGCCTGTGCGTGTTGATGTTTTCGTTGAAATTCCCATGGTATATTGAACCAGGCGCAATAGAGCCACTCCGCGTATAATTCGGTCCAAGACTCAAACAGATGGGGCGCGAACATCCCCTCCACATTCCAACAAGGGAGTGGCGTGGAAGGCATCACCCAATCCCAACCGAGCGCATGAATCAATTCATGAATAAGAACACGCTCCCACTCCTCTGCGCGATATACATATACAGTTTTAGAATTTGGAATAGTCCAACCGCCATTTACGGTGCGTCTCGAGGGCCATTCTGAGGCGCTTATTTGTCGTGGGTCGTCCTGAAGCCACAGATAAACTGTGAAGCCAAGAGGAACACCAAACCATAACAAAATCCGTTCCGCTGTTTCAGCGACTTGTTGAAGGGAAATAGATGGCTGATGCGCCCACAAATGAATCTTCGCTTTCGCTGTTGGAAGTGTATATTCGTAATAATGCGTGGTTGGATTGCTTACGTATCGCGTAATTGTCCCTTCATCCCATTGTAGTTCATCGTGATTTAATCGGATTGGTGCGGCGTTTGGGTTTACTTGCGGCGGTGGAAGCACCCGTTTTTGTTGCTCCTTTGCTGCTTGTCTGAAAATCTCCATCCTTATCTTCAGGCAGCGGTTTTACTGTACTATTGGCCCTCACAACTTCAAACAATTGTAGCAATGCTGCTTCAAGACTAAGGGGCGTTCTATACGATGTATGTGGTTCAGATTGATTCAGAGTTTTCATGGCCAACCAGAAGACCTGGGGTTCCAGAAGATGCGAATTGTGTTGAACACCCGCTGCGAAACTATCAATGATATCTGGCGCATTCTGACACAGGCTCAACGCCTGATAAATACGCGCACGGACCCAATTCACAACGGTCAAATTGGGAGTTTTACCAGAACGTGCGGCTTCAATGAGATATTTCACGGTTTCATCATAATAATCGTGGACACGGCGCGGCCAAACAATTTCGGAAGAAGGAAAGTACTTGGCTATCTCTTGTGCGCGCTCCACGCGTCCATTACAACGGTCGTATCCCTCTGCCGTTTTACATTCCTCGCGAATCGGCAATTGGCGCCAATTCTCAAAGGGTGTACGCGGAACACTCTGAACCACAAACGCATCGCTCAAGATTGATAAACTGCCGCTCATCTCTCGGGCGGTGATCCACAACATACCTCCGCCATCCGGTGGAAGAACAAATTGGTGTATAATGGAGCGGACACGAATGGCGGCCGGAAGACTCAATGCGTGCGCTCTACGCAGAATCACCAACTTGCGACAATCTGTATGAAGCGAATTGAGAACATCGCCACTGTTGAAAAAAGTTGTAAGCAGCTCTCCAATAATCTGTTTATCCTGCATACTAAGATTCGGAATATCAATCTCAAAGTGGTGGGGGCTTGTAAAAACACGTGCTTCATAATTATCTCCCACCGTAAATTTACGCTCCTCCAGCGGAAGCGAAAGGGTTTTGTTGTGTGCTTGCTCTATGAGTTTTCGTGCGTGTGTAAGTTTTCCTGAACTTGCGGGTCCCAAAAACAGGAACGGAAGATTAAGGGCCTCCATATACAGTATAATGGTTGCTAGGGTTTAGATGTTTTCATTTAACGCCTGGTACAAAATATCTTCGTCGTATTGCTTTTTGAAGATTGCTCTTCATGAGCGAAGGCGTATACGTTAGAACTTTCTCTTTTCGCCATGGAGTTCCTGTTTTACGTTGATCTACAAGTGTAACATGAAGATCATCGCGAATATGAATTTTAGGAAAGATGCGACCTCTTGGAGGGCTCTCTTGAACTTCAAACAAAGAATCTTTGCGTATGAAATACATCTTCTGCCGTTGTGCCGTTATTCTTCCCATCCTGAAAAGTTCACTCTTGACGACCCTAATTCACTCATTTGTCTGTTGATATTCGCAATATTCGCATTCACCGCGGCGGTATTTCTTCCCCTACTTGTCTGTGAATTTTTTAGATTTTGTAGTACTTTTCGGCGAGCTTTAAGTCTGGCGTACTCCACGGGATCCACATTCTTTGGGTTTTCGTAAATATTTACGTTATAACCGATACTTTTGAGGTCTTTAAGATTTTTAAGTTTCATTGGAACATAATTGTTAGTAATATAGGTTGATATGGAATTGCTTGTATCTACCACAGGTGAGAAGCCCATATTCTCAAACTTCTCCTTTGCTTTTGCTCGCACTTGTTCGTTTGTACTGATGCCTTCTTCCACAATATGTTTTGTAAACGTACCAGACATTGTGTTAAATTGAAGGGTGGTACCTGTCTTCAAACATTCACCCGCATTGAAAATCATACGTGCTTGAACTCGGTACGCCAAATCGCGATGGAGTGTTCCAAATTCAAACGAGTTTTTCACACGAATCGCAAAGAATCCCTTGTCTGAATCAATCCAAGTGTAGACACCATCGGGTGCGGAAGGAAACGATCCCGCATCGAAAAGCGGATTGATATAGAATAGCGCATTGCGTAATGCATTTCGTCTGCTCTTATTTCCTGATACCTTCGGGTAATAGGTCTTTGAATTTCTCTTAAGAGTTTTTATCACCTTTTTCGGGGATGTGTAATTCACATTTACATTGCCCACCTCCATTTCTAGTAGGGTTGGATTTATTTTGCGGCTGCTAGAGTATCTCGTAAGTTGCTAACTGTTATTGTGGAGACCGCAGTACTGATAAGAGACGCTGGTAGCACAACCAGCATCATCATGGCTAACACAAACTGAATTAAATACTGGGGATTGCGACTAAAGTGGTACAACGCAATCGCATACGCTGTAATAGACGCGACAATGCTGAACACACTTATCACGATGAGCAGTTTTGAATTCTGAGCGCTGTCCTTCGGAATAAGGGCCGCATACGTGGAGACTACAACGGTAAATACAACGGCGCAGGCCGCAATAGATACATAATAAGGTAAATTGCTCATTTCTTATTATGTGAAGACAAATTAGGCTAGATTGGCGCCAAATACAGTGTTAAACGAGTCCCACTTCACGGCTGTACCGGGCGGTGTGGCGATAATCACGGCAGCACCGCACAATACAAGAATCGTCAGAATAATAGGAATAAACAGCCGACGAAAA
>Ga0214917_10002649_pt1 | contig 21468 bp, 15 predicted proteins | sample LL_1208_BB_MetaG_FD_177983 | JGI IMG/M metagenome (GOLD analysis project Ga0214917, IMG submission 177983) | Freshwater microbial communities from Lake Lanier, Atlanta, Georgia, United States - LL_1208_BB | ecosystem: Environmental > Aquatic > Freshwater > Lake | place: USA: Georgia | collected...
TGGGACGAGATCGTGCGGAAGTCGGGCGTGTCGCAGCGCGAGATTTTCGACATGGCCGCGCAGTATGCCGAGAGCAAGCGGGCCGTGTTCGCCTGGACGATGGGCGTGACGCACCACCTCCACGGCGCGGCGACCGTGCAGGCGATCGCCCAGCTCGCCCTCATGCGGCGGATGGTGGGGCGGCCGGGTGCCGGACTGCAGCCGATCCGCGGCCATTCGAACATCCAGGGCATGGGCACCGTGGGTGTCACGCCAACGCTCAAGAAGGCGATCTTCGAGCGGCTCGAGAGCCATTACGACGTCAAGCTACCCACGGCGAAGGGCTACGACACGCTGGAATGCCTAGACGCGGCCGACGCGGGCACGATGCGGTTCGCCTTCTGCCTCGGTGGCAATCTCTACGGCGCGAGCCCTGACGCCACGTATGCGAAGCGGGCGATGGAGAAGATCGACACCGTGGTCTACATGAACACGTCGCTCAACACCGGCCACGCCTGGGGCACGGGCTCCGAGGAGACGGTCATCCTGCCGGTGCTCGCCCGCGACGAGGAGCCGGAGCCCTCCACGCAGGAGAGCATGTTCAGCTACATCCGGCTTTCCGATGGCGGGCAGCCGAGGCATGTGGGCCCGCGGGCCGAGGTGGAGATCATCGCCGACATCGCCCGCCGCGTGCTCGGCGATGGCGGCCCGGTGAACTGGCGCGAGATGGCCCACACAAGCACGATTCGCAAGGCGATCGGGGCGATCGTGCCCGGCATGGAGGCGATCACGGAGATCGACACGACGAAGAAGGAGTTTTCGATCCCCGGCCGGGCGCTCGACACGCCGGCGTTCCCCACGTCCGACGGGCTGGCGCACCTCTTCGTGCACGACTTGCCCGAGCCGCCGGAGGGTCTCCAGCTGATGACGATCCGCAGCGAGGGGCAGTTCAACACCGTGGTGTACGAGGAAGAGGATCTCTACCGCAACCAGACGCGACGCGACATCGTGCTCATGCATCCTGATGACATTGCACGATTTGGGCTCACGGCCGGTGGCACATGCCGGATCACGAGCAGTGCGGGGGAGATGCGCGGCCAGATCGTGGCGGCGTTCGACCAGATCCGGCCGGGCTGCGTGGCGATGTACTATCCCGAGAGCAACGTGCTCGTGCCGAAGGCCGCCGACCCGCTCTCGCGGACGCCGGCTTACAAGAGCATCGCTGTGACGGTGGCCCCTGACGTGGCCTTCGTGCAGTTTGGCAGGCCCAAGCCCGCCCTCGTCGCCGCCGGCACCCCCCGCGACAAGATGAACCAGTGCGGGTGACGGTGTTGGGTGACCGTTCGTTCTCGGCGCCGACCTGGCTAGAATCCGCTGCTTGCATTTTCGGAGCGGCGTTCCGACAATGCAAGGATGATTTCGCGTGATTTTTATCGAAAAGCCGTCGAAACGGCCCTCGGCCGAACGCCGATCTGCGGGCTGATGGGGCCGCGTCAGTCCGGTAAATCAACGCTCGCCCGCGCCATCGCCGAGGCCGTTCCCAGCCACTACTTCGACCTGGAATCCCCGCGGGACCAGCTGCGACTGCAAAACCCGGAGCTCGCTCTCGGCCGCCTCACGGGCCTCGTGGTGCTCGACGAGATTCAGACGCGGCCGGATCTCTTCCCGGTGCTGAGAGTGCTGGCCGATCGCTCCGATGCTTCGGCACGATTCCTCATCCTCGGGAGCGCGGCCCCCGAACTGATGAAGCACTCCGCGGAGTCGCTGGCCGGCCGGATCGAGTATGTCGATCTCCATGGTTTCGATCTGACCGAAACCGGCCCCGGCACCCTCGAGCGATTATGGGTTCGCGGTGGCTTCCCCAGGTCGTATCTCGCCGAGTCGGACGCCGCGAGCGTCGCCTGGCGGGAAGGATTCGTGCGCACCTTTCTCGAGCGCGACCTGCCACAATTCGGCATCCGGGTGGGGGCCGCGGCCATGCGCCGCTTTTGGACGATGCTCGCCCATGCGCACGGTCAACTCTGGAACGCGGCGGAACTGGGCCGCGCGATGGGCCTTTCCGACAAGACTGTCCGCACCTACCTCGACGAACTCAGCCAGACCTTCATGGTGCGGCAGCTCCAGCCATGGTTCGAAAACATCGGCAAACGGCAGGTGAAGTCACCCAAGATCTACCTGCGTGATTCAGGTCTGCTTCATCATTTGATGGCCCTCGAGACCGAAACCCAACTCCACTCTCATCCCAAGGTCGGCAGTTCATGGGAAGGCTTCGTGCTCGAGCAGGTGCTGCGGCAGACGCGGCCGACGCAGGCCTACTTCTGGGCCACGCAGGGAGGCGCTGAGCTCGACCTGCTTGTGTTTCACGAAGGTCGCCGGCTCGGCTACGAGTTCAAATATGCGGAACGGCCCCGGTTCACCCGCTCGATGCGGGTGGCGATGGAGGACCTGCGGCTCGACTCACTCCTCGTCATTTGCCCTGGGACAGCGAAAGCCTCCCTCGCTTCAGGCGTCGACGTGATCGGCATCGAGGCATTCGCCCGCTTCGGCCACTCGGCATGAGCCCGCCCTCGTCGCCGCAGTTCCTGCTTTGCATCACCAATGGACGAGCGTACCGAACTGCTCGAACGCCGGATCTCGGGTCACGAGCTTGACGCCTTCCAGCTCGCTTTGAGCGGCCAGCATCCGATCGAACGGATCACGATGCGGGACGGCGTAGCTGCCGGCCTTGAGCGCGTGATAGGTCTCGACCGCCATGAGCGAGAAGCCGTCGGCTGCGACGAACTCGGCAAACCGTTCGAAGACACCCGCCGCCCCGCCGAGCTTGCCGAGACGATGCTTCGTGGCGATTTCCCAGGCGGTGGCCGCACTCACGAACACGACATTCGACTCGTCGGCTATCGCCTCCCGCGCCGGACCGGACAGTGCCGGATCGTCCGTCACCCACCAGAGGAAAGCATGCGTGTCGAGCAGGAGCCTCATGCACCACCCTCCCACCCGGCCAACTCGTCGTCGGGAAGCGGTGCGAAGAATTCCGGCGACAGTTGCCCCCTCAGGCGGCCCGGCTGACGGTGCCCCCGCCCTGGAGCGAGAGGAACCATTCGCGCGTACGGTTTTCCGGCCTTGGCGAGAATGATTTCCTGGCCGGCATGGGCCTGCTCCAGCAGCCGGGAAAAATGGGTTTTTGCTTCGTGGACGTTGACGATCACGCTCATCTTCGCAGCCCTTTTCAGAACGAATGAGCCTCGAATCACGATGGTTTAGCCATCAGACTTAGTCTACCAAGAGATATCGACTTTTCAAAGCGAATGCTGAGGTGTCTGGACCGGAGCCGAGAATTTCCGACGCACACGCGAAGACGGTGCGGCGGACCTTATTCGAAGAGCGAGCGCTGCTCGGTGGCCACGGCCTTGCGGCGGGGCTTTAACGCCGGGGCGGCTTCCGACTCGAAGCCGAGCAGCAGGTCGCGGGCGCGGTCGATGACGGCGGTGGGCACGCCGGCCAGGCGGGCCACGTGCACGCCCCAGCTTTTGTCGGCGGCGCCCGGGGCCACGCGATGGAGAAACACGAGCTGGTCGTGGTGCTGCTGCACGAGCACCTGCACGTTGGCAACGCCCGGCAGTTTGTCGAGCGCCGCGAGCTGGAGATAGTGCGTGGCGAACAGCGTGCGGCAGCCGACCTGCGCCTGGAGATGCTCGACGACGGCCTGCGCGATCGCCAGGCCGTCGTAGGTGCTCGTGCCGCGGCCGACCTCGTCGAGGATCACGAGGCTGCGGGCACTGGCCCGATTGAGGATCCGCGCGGTCTGGGCCATCTCCACGAGGAACGTGCTCGCGCCTCTCGCGATGTCGTCGCCGGCACCGATCCGGGCGAAGAGCCGGTCGACGATGCCGATCCGGGCCCGCTTCGCCGGCACGAAGCTGCCCGCCTGGGCGAGCACGGCAAAGAGCGCGGCCTGCCGAATGAACGTGCTCTTGCCGCCCATGTTGGGCCCGGTGACGAGGAGGATGGCAGGCGCGCCGGCGCCGCCCGCCGCGAGCGCGAGGTCGTTGGCCACGAGCGTGCCGGCCGGGAGCAGGCTCTCGAGGATCGGGTGGCGACCCTCGTCGATCGTGAGCTCACCGCCGGTCGAGATCTCGGGCCGCACCCACCCCCGCGACCGGGCCACGTCGGCGAACGAGGCGAGGACGTCGAGCGTGGCCAGAGTCTCCGTGGTGCGGTCGAGCCGCGCCCGATGCTCCGCCACGAAGGCCCGCAGCTCCTCGAGCAGCTCGATCTCGCGGCGCGTGGCCTCGTCTTCGGCGCCGAGCACCTCGCGCTGCCGCTCGTCGAGGTCGGGCGTGGTGTAGCGCTCGGCGTTCTTCACCGTCTGCTTGCGCACGTAGTCGGGCGGCACCTTCGCCGCATGCGTGCGGCTCACCTCCAGGAAAAACCCGAACACGCGATTGAAGCCCACCTTGAGCGAGGGGATGCCGGTGCGTTCGATCTCGCGGGCCTGGTATTCCGCGATCCAGGCCTTGCCGCCCGAGGCGAGCTCCACGAGCCGGTCGTAGCGGTCGTCGAAGCCCGGGCGGATGAACCCGCCGTCGCGGGCGAACATCGGGCAGCCCTCGCGGAGCGTGGCATTGATGCGAGTGGCGAGGTCGGTGCAGGGGTCGAGCCGGGCGGCGATGTCGCCGAGGAGGCCCGGCGCGCCGGCGAGCGTGGCGATCAGGTCGGGCAACACGACGAGCGCGCGGCCGATTCGCTCGAGATCGCGGGGGCCCGCCCGGCCCGAGATCACGCGGCCGGTGAGCCGCTCGAGATCACCGACGCCGGTGAGCTTGTCGACGAGCCGCACCGCCCGCGAGGCGTCGGCCACGAGCGCGGCCACGGCGTCGAGCCGCTCGGCGATCGCCGCCGGCGCCACGAGCGGCTCTGCGAGCCACGCCCCGAGCAGCCGGCCGCCCATCGGCGTCTTGGTGCGGTCGAGCACGCCGGCGAGCGAGCCTTCGCGCCGGCCCGACGCGCTGCCACGGATGAGCTCGAGGCTGCGCCGCGAGACCTCGTCGATCTCCATACGGTGGCCCGGCCGCCACGCGGCGAGCGTCTCGATGCGGGCGATCGCCGAGGGCTCGTTCTCCTCGAGATAGGCGACGATCGCTCCAGCCGCCGCGACCCCGGGCAGGTCGGCCGGCAGATCGAAGCCGAGCCCTTCGAGCCGTCGGCCCCCGACGGCCTTTGCCACCGCAGCCTGGGCCTCGGCGTCGGCGAACCACCAGTCGGGCCGCGCGGTCACCGCGCGCAGGCAACCTGCAGACGAAACCAAATCGGTGACGACGTCGCGATCCTTCTCCGCACAGAGCACCTCGGCGGGATCGAGCCGGAGCAGATGGTCGGCGATGTCGTCACGCGGGACCACGGTGCATTCGAACCGTCCGGCGGCGACGTCGATCCAGGCCAGGCCCACCTGCACGCCCTCCGCGTCGGCCCGGGGCAGCAGGGCCACGAGATAGTTCACCCGCCCCGGGTCGAGGAGCGATTCGTCGGCGGCGATCCCCGGCGTGACGATCCGCGTGACCTCGCGGCGCAGCAGGCCCTTCGTCGTCTTGGGATCGTCGATCTGTTCGCAGATCGCGACTCGGCGGCTGGCCGCCACGAGCTTCACGAGCTGGTTGTCGAGCTGATGATGGGGGAAGCCCGCCATCGGCAAAGCGTCGGGACCCTTGTCGCGGCTGGTGAGCGTGAGATCGAGGAGGGTCGCCGCCTCCCGGGCGTCGTCGCCGAAGAGCTCGTAGAAGTCGCCCATCCGGAAGAGCACGAGCGCCCCCGGGCACCGGGCCTTCGCCGCCTCGAACTGCTGCATCATGGGGGTCATGGGAGTCACGGGAGACGCCATGGCCGCGAAATGTAGCAGCCTTTGACCGTGCGCGGCGCGGGGCGTACAAAACATCTGACGCGAGTGCGGGTGCCGATGAGAGGCCCCTGCGATGGGGGCCTGTGAACTTGGTCAGGGCCTAACCGCAGCAGCCATAAGCAGTCGCCCCTTTGTGCGGTGGGCCTCTCATCGGCGTCCGGCTTGTGTCTCTTCGGAGCCGCCCATGGCCGCATCGGCCCCCTACCAGGTCGTCGCCCGCCGCTACCGCCCCCAGCGGTTCGACGAACTCGTCGGCCAGGAGCATGTGGCCCGCGGCCTCTCCGGCGCGATCGAGAGCGGCCGCATCGGCCACGCCTACCTGTTCACGGGAGCCCGCGGCGTGGGCAAGACGAGCGCCGCCCGCATCTACGCCAAGGCGCTCGAATGCGAGCAGGGGCCCGCGGCCGAGCCGTGCAACGCCTGTGACTCGTGCCTGGCGATCGCCGCAGGGCAGGACGTGGACGTCGTCGAGATCGACGCCGCCAGCAACCGCGGCATCGACGAGATCCGCCAGCTGCGGCAGAACGTCGCCGTGCGACCGGCCCGGGGCCGCTACAAGGTGTACATCATCGACGAAGTCCACATGCTCACGCGGGAGGCGTTCAACGCGCTCCTGAAGACGCTCGAGGAGCCGCCGTCGCATGTGAAATTCGTGCTCTGCACGACCGAGCCCGAAAAGCTGCCGATCACGATCCTGTCGCGGTGCCAGCGGTTCGACTTCGTCACGGTCGATGCCCCGGCGATCGCGCGGCGGCTCCAGCAGATCGTCGAGGCCGAAGGTGGCCAGGCCTCGCCCGAGGCGCTCTCGCTCATCGCCCGCCGGGCCGCAGGCAGCATGCGCGACAGCCAGTCGCTGCTTGAGCAGCTGCTCGGGTCGGCGACGGGTGCGATCGACGTCGATGCCGTCCATGCCGTGATCGGCACGGGTCGCGAGGAACACATCGGCCGGTTGGTGCAGGCGATCGCCGCGCGGGATCCGCGGGCTGCCCTCGACGCGTTCGACGGCACGCTCTCCGGCGGTGCCGATCCGGGAGGCATTCTCGAGCAGTTGATCGCCGCGCTGCGCGACGCGCTCTTGGCGAGCGTCGGATGCGAGTCGGGCTCGCGCGGCGGGCCGGCGATCGGTGACGCGATCGGGATCGATCTGGCCGCCGTCGGCAGGGCGACGGGCACCGAGACCGTGCTCGCGATGCTGCAGATCGTCGATCAGGCCCTCGCGCGGATGCGGACGAGCGGTCACGCCGCGGTCCTCGCCGAGATGGCGATCGTGAGGCTGGCGAAACTCGACGATCTCGATGATCTGGCCGACGTCGCCCGCCGGATCGCCACGGACCCCGGCACACCCGGCACCGCGGGGCCGGCCGCGGCGGCCCGTCCACAGCCGGCGCAGCGCGTTGAGCGCGTGGAGCGCGAAAAAAAAACGACCGACCTGACCCCGGCGGCGGCCCCCGTCGCTGACGCGGTGCCACCCGGACCGGCGGCCGCTCCGCCGGCCGAGACGGCGGAGCCCCCGCCGCTGCCGGCCGATGCCCACGCGGCCTGGCTCGACGCATGCGAAAAGGTGGGCGGATTGGCGGCCGATTTCGCGGCGACGGCGACGTCGGCCCGTTGGAGAGATGGCCTGCTCGAGGTCGCGCTGCCGGCCGACGCCACGACCGCCGTGGCGTTCCTGCGGCGGCCCGAGGTGGCGGCGGCGATCATGGCGAAGCTCCGCGACGCCCTCGGCCGCGACGTGCGGCATGCGCTGGCCGTCGAGGCATCGCCTCCGGCCTCCGCCGGGGAGGCCACGGCGGTGGAGCGGCCGCGTCCCGTGGCCTCGCAGGCGGCACTCCTGCGGGACGTGATGGATCATCCGCTGGTCACGCACGCCCGGACGCTGTTCGACGCCGCCGTGCGCAAGGTCGAGCCCGCCCGGGCGTCGGAGGCGACGGCCCGGGGCCAGGGATCGCCGGCCGATCCCGTCGCGAGGGTGGCCGACAACGCGGCGGTGGAGTCCTCCGGAGACGACGACGATGGCTGAAACGCGGGGTGCGATCGCGCGGCTCGTGGACTACTTCGCCGAGCTTCCCGGGATCGGGCGCAAGTCGGCGGAGCGGCTCACCTACCACGTGCTCCGGATGTCGAACCAGGAGGCGATCGCGTTCGCGGAGGCGATCCGTGCCGTCAAGGAGAAGTTGCATCCCTGCAAGACCTGCTTCAACCTCGCCGAGCGCGAGGAATGCGACATCTGCCTCGACCGGCGTCGCGACCGTGGCCAACTGTGCGTGGTGGAGCAGGTGCGGGATCTGCTGGCCCTCGAGCAGGCCGGATCCTACCGCGGGCTGTATCACGTGCTGTTGGGCAGGATCTCGCCGCTCGACGGCGTGGGGGCCGGGCAACTCACCATCGACCGCCTCGTCGAACGGGTGCGTCAGGGAGGTGTGAGCGAGATCATCATGGCGACGACGCCGAACGTGGAGGGGGACGCGACCGCGCTCGAGATCTCCGGCCGCCTGGTGGGGCTCCCGGTGAGGATCACCCGCCTCGCCCGTGGCCTGACCGTCGGCGCCTCGCTGGAGCAGGCCAACCACGAAATGCTGGCCGACGCGCTGGCCGGCCGTCAGCCCATGCCCTGACCGCCCCAAAATCGCGGCTGCGAGGTATTCTTGAAACCGTTGGGGGCCGCACCGTCGTGGCGACGGTCGCCCCGGCACGGAGTTTGCTGCGATGCGGATGTCGTTCGGCCAGGAAATGCGGATGGCGCAGAAGCAGGTGCTTGCGCCGCGCATGATCCAGTCGATGGAGATCCTGCAGTTGCCGCTGATCGCGCTCGAGGAGCGGATCGAGCAGGAGATCCAGAACAACGAGACGCTCGAGGTCGAGGAGGCCGGCGGCGAGCCCGCGGCGGGTGAGCCGGGCGCGGCGCAGGCCGAGACGCCGGCGGTGGCCGAGCGGACGCTCGACGAGAAGCCGCTGGTCGTCGATCAGGATCACGCCAATCAGGCCGATTTCGAACGCTCGTACGACTGGGCCAGCGAGTACCCCGACTCGGACGACGACCGCAGCCGTCCGTCGGCGGGGCGGATCGACGAGGCCTCGGATCGCTACCTCGACGCGATGGCGAACATGGAGGAGCGGCCCGAGACGCTGTTCAACCATCTGCATGACCAGCTCTCCAACTACGAGCTGTCCGCGCCGGAGCGGGCGGCCGCCGACCGGATCATCTACAACCTCGACGCCAACGGCTATCTGCCGATGCCGCTCGACGACCTCGTCGATCCCGAGGGGGCCGACGACCGGCCGACGCAGCTCGCGCAGCTGGAAAAGGCGCTGACCGTCGTCCAGGGCATGGACCCGCTCGGCGTCGGGGCGCGCGACCTGCGGGAGTGCCTGCTCCTCCAGATCCGCCCCGACACGCCGCACGCGCGCCAGTTGCGCCGGTTGGTGAGCGACCATCTCGAGGATCTCGCCGGCAACCGACTGCCGCTGATCGAGCGCAAGACCGGCTTTTCGATCGCGGAGATCGAGCGGCTGCGCGACCAGTTGCACGCGCTCCAGCCGAAGCCGGGCGCCGTGTTTTCGGTGCCGTTCGTGCCCGCCGTGAAGCCCGACGTCCACGTGGAGCAGCAGCCCGACGGCACGTGGAGGGTGCGGCTCGAGGAGGTGGACCTGCCGAACCTGCGTATCAGCCCCGTCTACAGGGGCATGCTGCTGTCGCCCGAAACGGACCCGGCGACCCGCGAGTACATCAAGCGCAAGATCAACTCCGCCCAGTGGCTGATCGAGTCGATCGAGCAGCGTCGCAGCACGCTCCTCAAGACCGCCCAGGCGATCGTGGACCATCAGACGCGCTGCCTCACCGACGGGCCGGAGGCCATCGAGCCGCTCAAGATGCAGCAGATCGCCGACCGGATCGGGATGCACGTCACGACCGTCAGCCGGGCGGTGGACGACAAATGGCTGCAGACGCCCCGGGGCCTGTTTCCGCTGCGGCGGTTCTTCGTGGGGGGCACCGTCAGCGCCGACGGCGACGAGGTGGCCTGGGACACCGTGCGGGCGAAGCTCCAGGAGATCATCGACCAGGAGCCCAAGGACAACCCCTACAGCGACGACGCGCTGGTCGAGGAACTCGGGAAACGTGGCATCACGGTGGCGCGGCGCACCGTGACCAAGTATCGCAAGGCGATGGACATCCCGAGTTCCCGGCAGCGCCGCGACTGGAAGCTCCCGCGCGACGGGCGACCGGCGGAGTGAGTTCCCGGCAAACTTGCCGGTTCCGACCGGCGGGCCGTAGGATGCGAGTCCCCCGAGTGAGTTCTCCATGCGCTGCCCGTTCTGTCGTGCCGACAATGACCGGGTGATCGACTCGCGTGCCGGCGACGACGGCTCGTCGATCCGACGGCGGCGGGAGTGCGTCGCCTGCCGCCGGCGGTTCACCACCTACGAACGCGTGGAGCGGCAGCTGCTCTCGGTCGTCAAGAAGGGGGGGGATCGCGAGCCGTTCGATCGCGACAAGATCAAGCGCGGGCTGGCCAAGGCCTGCTGGAAGCGGCCCGTCACGGAAGACGACATCGAGGGCGTGGTCACGGCGCTGGAGGGGGAACTCTACGGCGCGTACGAGACCGAGGTTCCCAGCCGGGTGTTGGGCGAACGCTTGATGGAACTGCTCCGCGGACTCGACCAGGTGGCCTTCGTGCGGTTCGCCAGCGTGTACCGGGAGTTTCAGGACGTGCGCGACTTCGTCGAGGAATTGGAGCCCATCCTGGCTTCACGGAAACCGTGAGCATCCGGCTCAGGTTTCCTTGGCGACCTCCGGTCGCTGGTTCATACCCGGGCCTCCGGGCCACGTTCACGGAAACCCTGAGCATCCGGCTCAGGTTTCCTTGGCGACCTCCGGTCGCTGGTTCATACCCGGGCCTCCGGGCCACGTTCACGGAAACCCTGAGCATCCGGCTCAGGTTTCCTTGGCGACCTCCGGTCGCTGGTTCATACCCGGGCCTCCGGCCCTGGCGTAATCTCCGCGAACTCCGCCGGTCTTCTCTTCGAGTTGGATGGCGGTGATCGACATGCCTGGATCGATCGACTTCGCCATGTCGTAGATCGCGAGCGCCGCCGCCGACACGGCGACGAGCGCCTCCATCTCGACGCCCGTGCGCGCCGTCGCCCGCACGACGGCCACGATCACCACCGCCTCGGGCTCGAAGCCGACCGTGACCTCGACCGCGTCGAGCGGGAGCGGATGGCAGAGCGGGATCACGTCGCTCGTCTTCTTGGCGGCCATGATCCCGGCGAGCCTGGCCGTGGCGACGGCATCGCCCTTCTCGAGTCCGCCGCCCCGGATCCGCCGAATCGTCTCGGCCCGCGCCACGAGCCTGCCCGACGCCCGCGCCGTGCGCAGCGACACCGGCTTCGCCCCGACGTCGATCATCCGGATGCCGCTCATACGTGGGAGTATATCCGAGTCAAGTTGACGCGCACCGGCTCGGGGTTACCCCGTACCGTCTCGCCGGACGTTCGCCTCCGCCCTCCAGGCTCCGGCTCACTCGGATTTGCCTGCGCTGCGCCATCCATGGCTCCGCTGGTCAAATACGCCGTCTCAACGGTAGGGGTAACCCCGAGCCTCCGTTAACGGAGAAACGAGGTCAGGCCTGGAGGGCCGGGTAAGCACCAGCCGACGGAGGTCGGCCAAAGGAAAATGGCACGATGCCATGTTTCCTGTGAACACGGGAGCCCGAAGCCGGCCCAGGCGCGTCGACTCGGCGCATAACGCCGCGGCCCGGTGCGCTTGGGTCGCACCGGGCCGCGGGAATGGAGTCGAAGCGGGGTCGCGGGTCAGACCAGCTCTTTGCGGGCGCCGATCAGGGTGCGGAGCCGCTCGGCGAGCAGGGCCACGTCGAAGGGCTTCTTGAAGCTCTCGTTGACGTGGGCCCGATCGACCGTGATCTGCGAGCCGTCGTCCGGCAGCAGGGCGATCACGATCGTCTCGGCGTACTCGGGGTTGCGACGGAGGTTCTGGCAGATCTGCTGGGCGTCGATCCGGCCGATCGAGTAGTCCACCACGATGCAGTCGGGATGGAAGCTTTCGGCCTGGATGCCGGCTTCGAAGCCGCTGGCGGCGACCTGGATCTTGAACGACCGCTCGACGGGCAGCAGTTTCTTCAGGTTCTCGATCAGGACCTGATCCTGGCCGACGAGCAGGATCTTCGCCATCGCCTCGTCCTCGAGGTCGCCCAGCGGCATGCCGTGCTCCTTGAGGAACTTGATCAGATACTCCCGCGGGATGCGGCGATCCTGCGAACCGGGGATCCGGTAGCCCTTCAGGCGGCCGGAGTCGAACCACTTGCTCACCGTGCGGGGCGCCACTTTACAGATCTTGGCGACCTGGCCAGTTGTAAAAACCTTCATCGCTTCTGCTCCATTTCGATCTTTGGTGTCCGGAAACGATCTGGCCAGCCCGCCCCTGTTCGGGCAACGGAGCACAGCCCCCCTGTGACGCGGTTTCTCGCCGGGAGCACGCCCGCGTCGTCGGGCCCCTCGGCGGACGGCGCGAAGCGCGGAGGGGGGCTGAAGAGAGGCATCCCGCCCGACCTGCGCCCATGCAGGGCGCGATCGACGGATGCGGTGGCTCGCAGGTATCCCCCCCTGCTTCCGTGCCGGGAACGTGTTCCGGTTTGCACCGGGACACGTTCGCTGCACGACCGTCCAAGAGGGTAGATCGAAAGATCCAGTGGTGAGACTTGAGCCGTTCTTCCGGAACGCACCGATGGCGCCGGCCGCCGCCGCGCGCCTGCCGTCCGGCGGCCGCGCCGCAAGCGGGACAATCCGGCCGCGTCAGGCCGCTTTCGCCGTTCGAACCCGGGCCTGCCCGACCGCCGACTCGAACCGCACCGAAACCCGCTTGGAGACGCCCGACTCCTCCATCGTGACGCCGTACAGCGTGTCGGCCGCGGCCATCGTCTTTTTCGAATGCGTGACCACGATGAACTGGGTGGAGGAGAGGAAGTCGCGGAGCACGCCGACGAAGCGGTCCACATTGGCCTCGTCGAGCGCGGCGTCGACCTCGTCGAGCACGCAGAACGGGCTCGGCCGCGACCGGAAGATCGCCAGCAGCAGGGCCACGCAGGTCATCGTCTTCTCGCCGCCGGAGAGCAGCGAGATGCTCCGCGGCTCCTTGCCGGGCGGCCGGGCCACGATCTCGACCGATGTCTCCAGCAGGTCCACGTCGGGGTCGAGCACGATGTCGGCCTGGCCGCCGGCGAACAGCCGTTCGAACAGCTCGCGGAAGTAGACCCGGACCGTCTCGATCGTCTCCCCGAGCAGTCTGCGGCTCTCCTCGTCGATCCGCGCGATGAGCTGCTCGATCGACCGCTTCGCGTCGGTGACGTCGGCCAGCTGGGCCTCGAGCGTCGCCAGCCGCTGGGCGAGGGCGTCGGCCTCGGCGAGGGCTTCGAGATTGACCGACGACATTCCGCCGAGTTTTCGTCGCAGGACTTCGATCTCCGCCTCGAGCGCGGCCCGGTCCCCGGGAACGGGCTCCCCGGCCGCGTCGGACGGGGGCTCGGTGCTGGCGGTCCGCTCCGCCTCGAGATCGATGTCGTACTCGTCGCGCATCCGCTCGATGATCCGGGCCCGGCGGTGCCGGGCCTCCCCCGCCTCGAGGTCGTGGGTGTGGATCGCCTCTCCGAGGGCGATCATCGTGGCCCGCGAGCGGTCGGTCGCCGTCAGAGCCGTCTGACGATCGACCGCCAGCCGGTCGCGAAGCAGCGTCAGTTCCTCGAGCGTGGCGGCCGCCTGCTCCGCCGCCACGGCCGCTTCGGCGAGCGTGGCGCCGGCGGCGAGGAGCTCCAGGTCGAACGCCTCCCGGCGGCGTGCCGTGGCGACGTGCTCCGCCCGGGCCTCGACGACCGCCCCGGCGGCCGCGGCCCGCTCCGCACGGCGGGCCTCGACGAGGTCGCGGCCGGCGGTCAGCCGCTCGGCACACGTCGCCCGCGCCACGTGCAGGCGGTTGATCTCGGCGACCACGTCGCCGCGGTCGCGGTCGAGCGCCGTGAGTACGGTCTCCGTGCGCAGGGTTTCGGTGCGGACGGCGTCGAGCTCACCCCGCTGCCCGGTGCAGGACGTGCGTGCCTCCTCGACGGCTCTCGCAGCCGCGGTCGCGCGACGCTCGGCCTCGAGGGCCGCCGCTTCCGTCGTGGCGATGTGTGTCTCCGCGGCCGCGCACTCGCGCACGAGCACGTCGGCCTCGGCGCGGGCGGAGGCCAGCGTCTCGGCTTCCTGGTGTCGCCGCGCCTGGAGGCGACGCGACTCCTGTTGCAGCGCCGCGATCTCGTCCTGGATCGCGCCGATACGGGCCTCGGCTGCGGTGGTGTTGGCCGTGAGCTCGACGTCGCGTTCCCGCAGGGCCCGGAGCTCGCTGCGCCGGGCCACCAGCCCCTGGCCGGCGCCGGCCGAACCGGCCTCGAACGTGCCGTCAGCCGACAGGCAGAGGCCACCCCGGGTGACGGCGATCGTGCCCGGCCCGGCCTGTGCGACGAGCGCCCGCGCGTGGTCGATGCGCTCGACCACCCACGCCCGGCCGAGCAGCCGGTGGACGAGGGCGGCCTGCGGGGAATCGGGCTGACCGGCCATGACGAGCTGATCGAGCCGGCCGATGACCCCCGGGTGACCGCCCAGATCAGCGTCGCCGGCCGGCGATGGATCCTGAGCCGAGAGGAACGGGATCCGGCCCCCCTTGGCGAGGACGTCGGTCGCCACCGCCGTATCCTGCCAGAGCTCGAACCAGCGCACGAGCTCGTCGAGCGATTCCACGACGATGTGCTGCGCGGAGGCCCCGAGCACCGCGTCCACGAGCGCGGCCCACTCCAGCGGGGCGTCGATGAGGTCTCCCGCGACGCCGCGCACCCCCGGGACGACGGGGCCATCCTGCCGGAGGAGCGCTCGCGCGGCCTCCGAGAGCCCCTCGTGGCGATCGGTCACTTCCTCGAGCACCTGACGACGCTCCCGGCACGCCTCGAGCTTCGCCCGCCACGACGCGAGATCGCGCCACGCCCCTTCGAGCAGTGCGCCGCGTTCCCGCAGCATCGAATCGTGGCGTTCCAGCTCGTGGGCCGTCGTGGTGGCCCGCGCGTCGAGGGCCCCGACCGCGCCCTCCCGGCCGGCGACCGTCTCGGTGAGCCGGGCGTGTCGTTCCCGTGCGGCGGTCACCTCCGACCCCACCCGCTCGGCGGCCCTGCGGGCCTCCTCGGCCCGGGTCACGGCACGGTCGAGGTCGGCGTCGAGCCGCAGCATGAGCCGCTCGAGCGTCGCGAGCTCGGACCGCTGCTCGGCCAGCCGGGCCCGCAGCGTCGAGGCCGACTCATGGGAACCGAGAACGGCCTCCTCCCTGGCGGCGAGCGTGGCTGCGATCGTGTCGAGTTGGGTCGCGATCGCATCGGCCTGGGCCAGCGCGGCGGTGAGCGCGGCCTCGGCGTCCCGTTCCCGCGCGGCCGCCTCGCGCTCCGCCGCGGCGCGACGATCGGTGTCGCCGTCGAGTTCCTGACGCCGCTGCCGCAGCATCGCCAGCGTCGTCTCCGCGGCCGCCAGCGCCTGTCGCTCGCGGGCGAGCCGGCCATGGGCTGCCGCCAGCCGGGGCTCGAGTTCGCGGACCTGTTCCTCGAGGGCGGCACTCGCCTCCGTCGCGGAGGCCGCGGCGGTCTCGGCCACGGCGAACCGGTCGCGCAGGACGGCCAGCGCCTCCTCCACCCGGGCGACGTCGGCGTCGGCTTCGGTGAGATCGGTGGTGGCGGCGGACAACCGCAGCTGTCGCAGCCGGTCGGTCATCTGACGGAAGCGGCGCGCTCGTGCCGCCTGATGCTTGACGGTCTCGAGCCGGCTGGAAACCTCCCCCACGATGTCGGCGAGCCGCTGGCGATTCTGTTCGGTACGGTCGAGCCGACGCAGGGCCTCGGTGCGTCGCGCCCGGAAGCGGGTGATGCCCGCCGCCTCCTCGAAGACGGCACGCCGGTCCCGGCCGGAGGCGACGAGCAGCGCGTCGACACGCCCCTGCTCGATCACGCTGTAGGCCTCGGTGGCCGCGCCCGTGCCCGAGAACAGCTCGCGAATGTCACGCAGCCGCGACACCGCGCCATTCACCAGGTACTCGCTTTCGCCGCTGCGGTAGACCCGGCGGGTGATCTGCACGTCGTCGGCATCGACCGGCAGTTCGCGGGCCGCGTTGTCGAAGATCAGCGACGTTTCGGCCGTATTCAGCGGCTTGCGCGAGACGGAGCCCGCGAAGATCACGTCGGTCATCTCGCGGCCGCGCAGGCTGCGGACCGACTGCTCCCCCAGCACCCACTTGATCGCGTCCACCACGTTCGACTTGCCCGAGCCGTTCGGGCCGACGACGACCGTGATGCCGGCGGGAAACTCGAAGCGGGTCCGGTCGGCGAAGCTCTTGAAGCCGAACAGTTCGAGCGCCTTGAGCCTGGTCATGAAGACTCGTCCGTGCGTTTGCTCCGGGAGCCTGCCGACGCCTGATCGGCGGTGTCGTCGTCGGCCGGGATGTCCCGCTCCTGCGTGGCGGCCTCCTCGTGGACGCTCATCCGCCCGTCGAGCGCGTCCGGCAGGGCGTCGAACGCCAGCCGCCCGGCGAGGCAGCGGCTGGAACTCGCCTGCTGCAAAAATTGCACGGCATCGGGATACGTTCCACCGAGTCCGATGATCGCCCGCACGACGGCATCGACGCGGGCGGGCGTCTCGATCCGCTGGTCGGGCTCACCGGGCACGAAGCGGTTGATGCTGGCCGTGCCGCCCTCGACGACCACCACGGTGGAGGCACCGGCCTCCGCGCGCAGGCCTTCCGCGAGCGCTTGTTCGGCGCCGAACAGCACGATTTCCGGCCGGTGGCTGCGGGTCACGTGGATGAGCGCGGGCCCGTCCACGTCGAGCACGTGCAGCGAGCAGGCGTCGCCGAGCCGTTCGCCGCGGATCAGCGGCGCCGACGGGTCGATGCGCCACAGCGCGCGGAACGCCCCGTAGCGTGTTTCGGCGCTGGGGCTGTCGAGCAGACCCTGGAGCGCGTCGATGCCGTTGGCGTCGTCGATGACGGCGAGCGCCGCGAGCGCCGCCGGACGGGCGCTGCGGAGCGACGACGCGGCCTCCGCCAGGTGCTCCGCGGCGATCGATTCCCCGAGGTAGGCCAGCGCCTCCGCGGCCGCGAAGCGGACCTCCGCGTCCTTCGAGCCGAGGGCCTCCCGCAGCGTGGGGATCGCCTCCTTGCCGATCGCCTCCAGCCGGATCGCGGCGGCGGGCGCGGTCACGGGGTCACCGAGCTGCCGGGCCAGAAGCTCCAGTCGGGCATGCCGTCCGGCGGGCGGCTCCACGATCGCGACGCTCCGCACGACGCGCACGAACCGCGGCAGGTTGTCCCTGTAGATGGTCGGCACCTCCAGCTCCACGAAGCGGTCGGTCTTCGGCGTGGCCACGCCGCGCTTCGACCCCTTGATGACGGCGTGGAACCGCTTGTTGATGCAGTCACCGATCCGCTTCGAGAGCGCGATCGAGCGGTGCTCCGGCGCGAGGACGAGTCCGATCGAACGGTCGGTCAGCGCGACGCCGCCGCCCGGAACGCGAGCCCGCAGCCGGGCCACCGCGTCCAGCGTGCCCTGCGACACCGGATCGACGAGCAGCGGCCCTTCGGCGATCCCGAGCACGTGCCCGTCACGCACCCGGTTGCCGAGCACGGCCATCTCCGCGAGTCGTGTCTCCATCAGCCAGCCGCCGTCGAGGCTCGTGGTCTCGTTGTCGGGCGGCACCTCCACGTGCACGTCGAAGCGGTCGCCCTTCCGCACCCCGGGCGGCAGGTAGGCGTGCACCCACACCAGCGAGGTGGACTTCGAGGCGAGCAGCTTGTTCGGCTCGACGACGCCGCGGGCCTGCATGTCGGACATCAACTGCTGCCGCTGCATGCCCGGCGGCGGGTCGCCGCCGCTGCCGGCGAGCCCCGTGATCAGCGCGGCCCGCTCGATGCGCTGCGGGTTCAGCCCCCACGGGGCCGTGTAGTCGGCCACGAGCTTCGTGTCGGCCTCGAGCGTCACCAGCGCCGCCACCTCGGGGCTCTGGCTGCGGATCGCCGGACCGGCGCAGCCGCCGGCCGCGAGCACACCGACCGTGATCAGGCACGAGAAGAAACGGGGATGTGACATCGTCGGCGTCTCTGGCCCGAGGGACGGATGCAATGAGGCCGCGGAGGGTAGGTGTGTGCCGGAAGACGGTCAAGGCGGGGTTGACGCCCGAAAGCGGCCGGGCGGACCGGGCCGAACAAGCCTTGGCGGGGGGCGGGTCGGCTGCTACGGTCCGCGGCCCAGCCAGGTGCCGAACCCTTTCCGCGGAGTGATGCGAACGTGGCCACGACGGAATGCGATCGACTGCAGATTCACGTGCGTTGGATGATCCGGCGAGACATGCCCGAAGTGCTCGACATCGAGCAGGAGGCGTTCGAGTTTCCCTGGTCCGACGACGACTTCACCCGCTGCATGCGGCAGCGCAACTGCATCGGCATGGTGGCGGAGATCGCCGACTCGATCGTGGCCTTCATGATCTACGAGCTGCACCGCAACCGGCTGCACGTGCTGAATTTCGCGGTGCGGCGTTCGCACCGCCGGCTCGGTATCGGCACGCAGATGATGGACAAGCTGGCGGGAAAGCTGAGCCCCGAACGCCGTGACCGCATCGTGCTGGAGGTGCGGGAGCGGAATCTGCCCGCCCAGTTGTTCTTCCGGTCACTCGGGTATCGGGCGATTTCGGTGCTCAAGGACTTCTACCAGGACACGACCGAGGACGCGTACCTGATGCAGTTCGTGCTTCCGGGCATCGCCGCGGAGGAGCCCCTGCTGCGTCGGCGGGCCGGCTGAGCGCCGACCTCGCGGACGTCGGACCGTCCGCAGACGCGGGGCGGATCGCGATCAGCCCGTGACGTCGCGGACACCATCGATCCGGTCGCGGAGCTGGCAGAGGCTGGCGGGGGCGGAATCACCCCGGGCGAACACCGTGAGCACGGGCCCACCAGCGCGGAGCGTCTGGCCGGGCCGCGGAACGTCGGCGATGGCGGGCCATCCGTCGGCGCTCGTCCAGCCTGCGGCCCGATCGAGGAGTCGGCCGACCAGCGAGCGGTCGATCGCCAGCGGGTCGGACGTGAACAGGATCGCCTTGGACCACACCGCCGTCGTGACCGGCCAGGGCCGCGGTCGCGGTGAACGCAGACCGAACGCGGCCAGGTGGATGGCGATGAACGATTCCCCCGTGGCCCGCTCGATGAGTTCCGCCGAAGCCGTCGGCCGCGGATTGACCTCGATGACCGCCGGGAGGCCCTCGGCACGCCGCACGAGATCGACGCCGACGAGCCCGCGCAGGCCCGCCGCGTGCAGGACGGCCGCGAATCGCTCGAGGCCGTCAACCTCGGCCGCCGGCAGCTCGTCGCGGGACGTGCCGACCGCGCCGCAGAAGGCGAACGCCGGAGCCCGACACCACGCCTCTCCGACCAGTTGCCGACTCGTGCCGAGCAGTCGTGGGCGTTCGCCGGCGAGCGACAGCACGGCCGACAGCGAGTCGCCCGGCACGTGCCGCTGCCAGATCCATGCGGAGCCCGCGGTCGGTGCGGCGCGGTCGGTCCACGGCGCGATGCCGCGGCCACCGGCGCTCGCCCGCGGCTTGCGCAGGTAGGTGCCGTCGGCCGGGAGTCCGGCCGGTGACGCGTGCGTGTCGGGATAGGTCAGCCCCGCGTCGGCGGCGAGCGTGGCGAGGGTCATCGGATCGCGGACCAGCCGCACGGCCTCGGGCGGGCAGCCGGCCAGCGGCCGAGCGGCCGAGATTCGCGCCACGAGGTCGGGATGGTTTTCGAGAGCGCCGGTGTAGCACCACGGCACGGCGGGGAACGCGCCGACGGCCGCGACGACTCCCGCGGGATAGCCCCGCACGCGGTGCGTGGCGGCTGCGACGGCGCCGAGGTCGAGGTCGTCGAAGCAGTCGGCGGCGTGCACGAGCCACCCCGCGGCCGCGGCCGACGCGGCGGCCGCCCGGCAGCTCGCCCCGGCGATCACGAGCGACGGCCGGCCGCCTGCGGCCGGCTCGCGGAGACGCTCTCGCGACGGCGTTTCGATCCGGACGTGCGCCGGTTGAGGGTTCACGGCGCAGATGCTACTCTGCCGCCGCTACCCGCGAACATCGCGGGATCGCGTCATGGTGACCCGCCGTGCTGGCGGCAGCGGACGCTGCGAGGTCCCTTTCCTGGAGAACAAACCCATGTCGATGTTCATTGGCGAAGCCCTGGCCGGCGATGGCAACGAAATCGCCCATATCGATCTGCTGATCGGCAGCAAGGACGGTCCCGTCGGCGTCGCGTTCGCGAACGCCCTGGCCCGGCAGAGCGAGGGGCACTCGAATCTGCTGGCGGTGCTGACGCCGAATCTCGCCGTCAAGCCGGCCACCGTGATGATCACGAAGGTCACGATCAAGGGCGCCAAGCAGGCGGTGCAGATGTTCGGCCCGGCGCAGGCCGCCGTGGCCAAGGCCGTGGCCGACAGCGTGGCCGCCGGCGTGATCCCGAAGAGCGACTGCGAGAACCTCGTGATCGTGTGCGGCGTGTTCATCCACTGGCTGGCCGCCGACGACAAGAAGATCTACGAGTACAACCACAAGGCCACCATGGACGCGATCGCCAACGCCATGAAGGGCAAGCCGACCGCCGACGAGATGATTGCGGGCAAGGACCAGGCGGCGCACCCATTCCGAGGCTTTTAGGCTCTGAGGACGGATGCCGAAGCGAATCCTGATCCAGCTCGACTGTGATCCGCAGCCGAGCACGTTCGACTCCATCGTCGCCGTCGACGCCGGAGCGGAGGTGCTGTTGCGTCACGGCGGCGTCACGGCGGGCACCGTCGTGCCGTTGGTGCACGGGGCGATGTTCACGCGTGGCGGGGCCGATTTGGCGGCGACGGCGATCTTCATCGGCGGGAGTGATGTCGTCGCCGCCGAGGCCGTGCATGAACGCGTGACGCAGACGTTCTTCGGGCCGGTGCGCGTGGGCACGATGCTCGATCCGGCCGGTGCCAACACCACCGCCAGCGCGGCCGTCGTCGCCGCGTCGCGCCATCTGCCGCTGGCCGACCCGGCGTCGGCAAGCCGCCTGCGGGCCGTGGTCCTCGGCGGCACCGGTCCCGTGGGCCAGCGGGTCGCCCGGTTGCTCGCCCGCAAGGGAGTGGCGGTGACCGTGGCTTCGCGGAACCTGGCGCGGGCCACGGAGGTCTGCGGGCGGATCGCCGGGGTGGTGGGCGATGCCCGGCTCGATCCGGTGGAGATGCCCACCGGGCCGTCGGCAGCGGGGCCGTTTCGCGCGGCGATCGCGGCCGCGGAGCTGATCGTGTCCGCGGGCGCGGCGGGCGTGACGCTGCTCGACGCCGCGGCGCGGGACGTCGCCCGGTCGGCCCGGGTGCTGATCGACCTCAACGCCGTGCCGCCGGCCGGAATCGACGGGATCGTCGCCGCCGACAAGGCGAAGACCGAGCGGGGCGTGGTGTCGTACGGCGCGCTCGGGGTCGGCGGCACCAAGATGAAGATCCACCGGGCGGCGATCGCGAGGC
>Ga0214917_10002650_pt1 | contig 21463 bp, 14 predicted proteins | sample LL_1208_BB_MetaG_FD_177983 | JGI IMG/M metagenome (GOLD analysis project Ga0214917, IMG submission 177983) | Freshwater microbial communities from Lake Lanier, Atlanta, Georgia, United States - LL_1208_BB | ecosystem: Environmental > Aquatic > Freshwater > Lake | place: USA: Georgia | collected...
GGCGGCGTCGCTGGAGGAGTCGGCCTCGACGAGCGAGGGCACCTCGGCCTCGTTGGCGGAGCGGCTCGGGGCCGTCGAGCAGGAACTGGAAACGCTCGACATCACCCACCGCGAACGGTCGGCGGCGGTCGATGCCGGCTGGCAGGCGCTGGCGGGCTGGCAGGCCAGGCTCGAGGCCTGCCGCGAACGGCGGGCCATGCTCGACGAGATGGTGGGCAGGCAGGAAGGGCTGTCCGATGCGGCACGACGGCTGCTGGTGGACCAGGGCGGCGCGGAACACGCCGCCGGCCCCGACCGCGTGCCCGGCCTGATCGGCCCGCTGGCAGGTCTCGTGGACGCCGACGTCGCCTGGGCCGGCGTCGTCGACGTCGCCCTGGGTGTCCTCGGGCAGTCGCTCGTCGTCGGGTCGCTCGACGAGCTGCTGCGCTGGCAGTCGGCGTGGGCGGACACGCCCGCGGCGCAGGTGGTGCTGGCGTCGGGCGGACGCATCGGATTCCTGCCGGCGACGCCTCCGCGGACCGATCCGTTCCACCCCATCGACGACGCCCCCGGCGTCGTCGGGCGACTCGACCGGCTCATCGGCCTGCCTGCCGCGGCGACGGAGGAGGGCGGCGGCATCGCCGCCCATCTGCTGGCACGGGTCTGGGTGGTGGAGCGGCTGGCCGATGCCGCGCCGCTCGTCCCGTCGGCTCCGGCGGGCACGCTGTTCATCACCAGGACGGGCGACTCGCTCTCCGCCGACGGCGGCCTCGAGATCGGACAGCCGGGCGCCGCGACGGGCATGGTGGCCCGCCGAAGCGAACTGAAGGCCCTCGAGCAACGGCAGGCCGAACTCGCCCGCACGACGGCCGCCGCCGGCGAAATCGTCGAGCGGCTCCAGGCCGAACTGACCGAGACGCGCCGGGAGATCCGCCAGGCCCAGGAGCGTCGGCAGCAGGCGGCGGAGCGGCTCGCCTCCGCGCGGGCCGAACTCGACCGCACGCGACGCGAGCTGGCATCGACCGCCGATACGATCGCCACCATGACCGCCAGCCTCCGCGACTGCGAGCGGCAGCTCGTGGAGCGGACATCCGCCCGCGAGGCGGCCGCCGCAGGCCTCGTGCAGGTGACCCGCGATCTCGCCGACGCCGGACGGCAGCTGGACCGCGTCCGGGGCGACATCGACACGCTCGATCGTTCTCGCGGCGAGGTGCTCGACGAGATGCAGCGGCTGCGGATCGAGCAGGCCACGGGCACGGAACGCCTGGCCCGGGCCCGCGAGGCCGTGTCGAGCCGGCGGGCGGAGCTCGACGCCCGCCGGTCCGACGTCGCCAGCGCACGGCGTCGGCTCGACGCAGGCGGGCAGCGCGTCACCGAGACCGATCTGGAACTGCTGGCGGCCGGCGCCAGTCTGGCGGAAGCGACCTGGGCGGCGGAACGGTCCACCGAACTGCTGGGCTGCCTGGCGGCCGCCCAGCACCGGGTCGCCATGGACCAGCGCGAGGCCTCCGGCTCCCTCGACGACGCCCGCGCGGCCCTGACACGGCTCGCCGAGACGATCCACGCCCGCGAACTCGAGGTCGGCGATGCCCGGCACCGGCGGGCGCGGATCGTGGAGCGGATCCGCGACGACTACGGCATCGCCATCGACGAGCTCGTCGACCGGCATGCCGACGCGCCGGCGGCCGACGACGGCGCGACGGACGACGCCCCGCTGCCGACCGACCGAGGCGAACTGGAGGTCGAGATCGATGCGCTCCGCCGCAAGCTCGCCTCGATGACGTCGGTCAACCTCGAGGCGCTGGCCGAGGCGGAGGCGCTCACGGAGCGGCTCGCGGGCCTGGAGTCGCAGCTGGCCGACGTCACCAACGCCAAGCAGGCGATCGAGCAGCTCGTGGCCCGGATCGACGAGGAGAGCCGCCGCCTCCTCGGCGAGACGATCGAGACGGTCCGCGGCCACTTCCAGGAGCTCTTCGAACGGCTTTTCGGTGGCGGCCAGGCGGACATCGTGCTGGAGCAGGGAGTCGACCTGCTGGAGGCGTCCGTCGAGATCGTCGCCCGGCCGCCCGGCAAGGAGCCGCGGAACATCTCGCTGCTCTCGGGCGGCGAGAAGACGATGACCTGTGTCGCCCTGCTGCTGGCGATCTTCCGCTCGCGGCCGAGCCCGTTCTGCGTGCTCGACGAGGTCGATGCGGCACTCGACGAGGCCAACGTCGACCGCTTCGCCGGCGTCCTGCGCGACTTCCTCTCATCGACGCAGTTCATCATCGTCACCCACTCCAAGAAGACGATGGCCGCCGCCGACACCCTGTACGGCGTCACGCAGGAGGAATCGGGGGTGTCGAAGCGCATCTCCGTCCGTCTCGAAGCCGCGGCGGCGGCGCCGGCCCGCACCGCCCGCAAGGCCGCCTGACGGCCGAAGAAACCGCGGCCTCGGGGCCGCCGACGGCCGACGGTCACGGCGGACCGCCGCCGGTCCACGCGGCGTCACCGGTGCGTTCCCGAAGAACGGCTCAAGTCTCACGACGTGATCTTTCGATCTAACCCTCTGTGCGGTCATGCCGCGGGGGTGTCCGGGAGCGATCCGGGACGCCGTCGTGGCTGAGGCAGGGGGGGATACCTGCGAGTCACGGAGCCGGAAGGCGTCGTCCACGACGGCGCGCCCGGTTCCCTCTCACACCCCCCCCGGCGCTTCCAGGCCGGCCTTCGTGGGGTCGACGACGCGGTCGGTTCCACGGCGAAAGTTCCGCGTCACAGGGGGGCTGGGTTCCGCTGCTCACGGGTTGCGGGCTGGCCAGGACAGTTCCGGACACGAATGATCCACATGGAGTCCAAGTGATGAAGGTTTTCACGACAGGCCAGGTCGCCAAGATCTGTAAAGTTGCTCCCCGCACGGTGAGCAAATGGTTCGATTCGGGCCGACTGAAGGGCTATCGCATCCCGGGCAGTCAGGACCGCCGCATTCCGCGGGAGTACCTGATCAAGTTCCTGAAAGAGCACGGCATGCCGCTGGGCGATCTCGAGGACGAGGCGCTGGCGAAGGTGCTGCTCGTCGGCCAGGATCAGGTGCTGATCGAGAACCTCAAGAAGCAGCTGCCCGTCGAGAAGTCGTTCAAGATCCAGGTCGCCGCCAGCGGCTTCGAGGCCGGCATCCAGGCGGAGAGCTTCCACCCCGACTGCATCGTGGTGGACTACTCCATCGGCCGCATCGACGCCCAGCAGATCTGCCAGAATCTGCGGCGGAACCCGGAATACGCCGACACCATCGTCATCGCCCTGCTGCCCGACGACGGCTCCCAGATCACGGTCGACCGGGCCCACGTCAACGAGAGCTTCAAGAAGCCCTTCGACGTCGCGCTCCTCGCCGAGCGGCTCCGCACGCTGATCGGCGCCCGCAAGGAACTGGTGTAGCCCGTTCCCGGAACGTCCAACCCCATCGCCCTGGGCCTGCGTGTCGCACCCGACACGCGGGCCCGGGGTGTTTTCCCGGCCCGGCGTCGGACCGGCGGGGTGCGTGCGCCCGACGCTATCATGGATGGCATGCCCTCCTCCCACGACCTCCGCATGATCGACGTCGGCGGCAAGCCGGTGACGCTCCGCACCGCCCGGGCCTCGGCCTGCATCCGGGCCCTCCCCGCGACGATCCGCCGCGTGCGTGACGGGGAACTCGACAAGGGGGACGCCCTCGAGGCCGCCCGCATCGCGGGCATCATGGCGGCCAAGCGGACCAGTGACATCGTGCCGCTGTGCCATCCCCTGCCGCTCGACGCGGTGGAGGTGACGCTGACGCTGGCCGACCCCGACCGGATCGTCGTCGAGGCCATCGTCCGGGCCACGGCCCGCACGGGCGTCGAGATGGAGGCGCTCGCCGCGGTCACGGCGTCGGCACTCACCGTCTACGACATGTGCAAGTCGATCGACCGAGGCATGACGATCGAGGCGGTGCGGCTCGAGGAAAAGTCGGGCGGAACGCGCGGCGACTACCGCCGCTCCTGAACCGTCGTCTCGGCGAGGATCGGCTCCAACTCCTCGACGAAGTCGCGGACGTCCTTGAACTCGCGGTAGACGCTGGCGAACCGCACGTAGGCGACGGTGTCGAGCGTCTTCAGGAGTTCCATGAGCCGCTCTCCGAGCACGCCGCTGGGGACCTCGGTCTCGTAGCTGCCGTACAGCTCCGACTCGAGCGCGGACACCACGCCCTCGATGTCATCCTCCGTCACCGGTCGCTTCCAGCAGGCTTTCGCCAGCCCGCGCTTGATCTTGTCCCGGTCGAACGGCTCGCGGTCGCCCCCCTTCTTCACGACCGTGAGCAGTTGCCGCTCCACGCGTTCGTAGGTCGTGAACCGGCGGCGACAGCCGACGCACTCCCGGCGGCGGCGGATCGACGTGCCGTCGTCGCCGGCCCGCGAGTCGATGACCCGGTCGTTGTCGGTGCGGCAGAACGGGCATCGCATGGACGGAACCTCCACTGGCCGCGGCGGGAGCGGCAGCCGCGTGCCCCGGCATCCTAGGACCCCGCCGCGAAAACCGGCAAGTCGGCGCGGCCGGCCGGCACCCGTCCGCCCCGACGCTCAGCCTTGCGGTGGCCCGCCCGGAGCCGCGTCGTGCCGCTTTCCGTCGCGGACCAGCTTCCAGTCGCGACGCTGCCGGGACGACGGGATGTCCATGGCCTTGCGGTACTTGGTCACGGTCCGCCGCGCCACGGTGATCCCCTGCTTGCCGAGGATCTTGATGAGGTCGTCGTCGCTGTAGGGCCGATCCTTCGGTTCGCCGTCGATGATCTCCTGCAGCTTCACCCGCACCGTGTCCCACGCCACCTCGTCGCCGGCGGCGCTCACCGTGCCCCCGACGAAGAATCGCCGCAGGGGAAACAGGCCCCGGGGCGTCTGCAGCCACTTGTCGTCCACCGCCCGGCTGACGGTCGTGACGTGCATGCCGATGCGGTCGGCGATCTGCTGCATCTTGAGCGGCTCGATCGCCTCGGGCCCCTCGGACAGGAACCGCGTCTGGTGATCGACGATGGCCTGCGTCGTCCGCAGCAGGGTGCTGCGGCGCTGCTCGATCGACTCGATGAGCCACTGGGCGGCGTTGATCTTCCGCTTGATGTAATCCCGCGTGGCGGCGGGCGTCTCCGGCGACTGCAGCATGTCGCGGTAGATCGGGCTGATCCGCAGGTTCGGGAGATCGACCTCCTCCAGCCGCACCCTCCAGCTCCCGTCCGGCTGCTGATCGACGGAGACGTCCGGCTTGACGACGGGCACGAACGGCTGCGTGAACATGGCGCCGGGCTTCGGCTTGAGCCCGTGCAGCTGCTCCCGCAGCGACTCGATCTGCTCGATGGTGAGGCCGGTCTTCCGCGCGATCAGCGGCAGCCTGTTGCCGGCCAGGTCCTCGAGGTGCTCGGTCACGAGCCGCCGCAGCTGCCGGACGTTCGGCATGTCGGGCTGGAGCTGCAGCAGCAGGCACTCCCTCAGGTCGCGGGCACCGACGCCGGGCGGGTCCATCCCCTGCACCGTCTCCAGCCCCTTGCGGAGCTGCGCCAGCTGCTCCGGCGGCCCGTCGGGATCGACGAGCTCCTCCAGCGGCATCGGCAGGTAGCCGTTGAGATCGAGGTTGTAGATCACCCGATCGGCCGCCTGCCGCTCCGCCTCGGTGAGGTCGTAGTTGGAGAGCTGATCGTGGAGGTGATCGGAGAGCGTCTCGGGCCGCTCCGCCATGTTCGCCATGGCGTCGAGGTAGCGGTCGCCCGCTTCGTCGATCTGCGTCGCCGACGGCCGGCTGCGATCGTCGTCGGAGTCGGGGTAGAGGCTCGACCAGTCGTACGACCTCTCGAAATCGGCCTGGTTGGCGTGCTCCTGATCGACGATCAGGGGCCGCTCGTCGGCCGTCTTCACCGCGGCCTCCGGCGGCTCCTGCGGCGGCCCGCCGGTCGGCTCGAGCGCGGCGGCCCCCGCACCGGTCTCCTCGGCATCGGGCTCGTCCACCTCCAAGGTCTCGTTGTTCTGGATTTCCTGTTCGATCCGTTCCTCGAGCGCGAGCACCGGCAGCTGGAGGATCTCCATCGACTGGATCATGCGCGGCGCAAGCATCTGCTTCTGCGCCATCCGCATTTCCTGGCCGAACGACATCCTCATGACCGGGTCTTCCTGCGTGTCTCGGGGACGCGTCGCGCGGGCCGCTGCCCGCGTCGCCACCAGCATACCCTGCCCCGGCCGGTCCTACAGCTTCTGACGCCCGGCGATGGCGTCGGCCAGCATGTCGCGATTGGCCTGCTGGAGCGGGGCGCCCATCGTGAGTCCGCGGGCCAGCTTGGTGATGGCGACCGGCAAACCGGCCAGACGGCCGGCGATCACCAGCGCCGTGGCGTCGCCCTCCACGTTCGGCGTCGTCCCCATGATCACTTCGCGGACGGCGCCCTGCCGCACCCGCTCCACGAGCGGATCGATCGTGAGCCGGTCGGGACCGGTCCCCTCCAGCGGCGCCACCCGTCCCTGCAGCACGTGGTACAGCCCGCGGTAACTGCCGGTTTCCTCCAGGGCGAGCAGGTCACGGACCTGCTCGACGACGCAGATCACGCTCCGATCCCGCTTGGGGTCGGAGCAGATGCCGCACTCGGACGCCTCCGCGAGGTTGAAGCAGGTCGCGCAGGGCCGCAGGTTGTCCTTGACGGCGCGGATCGCGTCGGCGAACGCCAGTGCCTCCGCACGCGACATGCCGAGCACGTGATAGGCCAGCCGCTCCGCCGACTTCCGCCCGATGCCGGGCAAATCGGCGAAGAAATCGACCAGCCGGGTGATGGGACCGCGTGACTCAGCCATCGGCGTCTCCCGGGCCCGGGTCGTCGGCGGCGGCATGGTCGAGTTCGTCTTCCTCGACCGCGGCGGTGTCCGCGGCCGCCTGCGGCCCCCGCACCGCCGGCGTCGGGCCGCGAGCGGCCGCACGCGGCGGCTCGACCTTGACGACGGCGGCGTCGAACAGCGTGCGGACGTGCGCGACCAGCGGGTGCTCCGCCACGTCGCGGAGCAGGGCCGCCTGCGACGGGGCCGTCCGCCCGCGTTCCGCCGGGGCCGCCCCTCCCGCTCCTCCCGCCCCGGCATCGGCGCCGGCCGCCGCGGCGGGGGCGATCGAGAGGCTCTGCCGCACGGGCCGTCCCGCGAGTTCCGAGAGGGTCCGCGACAGTCCGGCGGCGATCTCCGGCCGTCCGAGGAAGGCGGCGGCGTTGCCGGCCGCGGCGGGCAGCACCACGTCGAGCACGTCGCCCCGCCACCGGGCGTGCGTGGCGAGGTCGGCGAAGTCCACGGCCAGACCGCCGACGCCCTCGGCCGCCTGCCGCCACGCGGCCAGCGGCTCCGGGGAAGTCGCCGACTCGCCCGCGACGTCAGCGACGACCGGAGCCGGCACCGCCGCCGGGGCCGCCGCGGTCAGGTCGGTCGTTTTTTTTTCGCGCGGCGGCGGGGCCGTCCCGGTCGGAGTGGCGCCGCCGGACGGTCCGGAGGAGGCCGCGGTCCCGGCCCGCGGCGGGTCGGCGGCGGTCGAACCGACCCGCTCCACCGCCTCGGCCAAGCTGCCGAGGTCCTCGAGCGTGGCCAGCCGCACGATGGCCATCTCGGCGAGCACGGCGGCGTGACCGCTCGTCCGCATCCGCCCCAGGGCGTGGTCGATGATCTGCAGCATCGCCAGCACCGTGACGGTGCCCAGTTCGCGTCCGAGCGCCGCCAGGTCGATGCCGAGCCCGTCCCCCTCGAGCAGCAGGTCCGGGCCGCAGCCGACGCTCGCCAGCAGGCAGTCGCGGAGCGCCGCCATCACCTGTTCGAGCACGCCGCCCGGATCGGCACCGCCGGCCAGCGCCGCGTCGAACGCGGCCAGCGCGCCGCGGGCGTCCCGCGCCGCGACGCACGCGACGACCGCTCCCACGCGCTCCTCCCGGCCCGTGCCGATCACGGCGTGCACCTCGTCCACGTCGATCGGTCCGCTGGCCGATCCCAGCAATTGCTCCAGCAACGACTGGCTGTCACGCATGCTGCCCGCGGCGCGGCGGGCGATCAGGCCGAGCGCCGCGGCGGTGACGATCGCTCCCTCCGCCTCCACGATCTGCGCCAGCCGGCGGGCGATCGCGGGCGGGTCCACCGAGTGGAAGTCGAACCGTTGGCACCGCGACAGGATCGTGATCGGCAGCTTGTCGGGCTCGGTGGTGCAGAGCACGAACTTCACGTGGGCCGGCGGCTCCTCGAGCGTCTTGAGCAGCGCGTTGAAGGCCTCGCGCGTGAGCATGTGCACTTCGTCGATGATGTACGTCTTGTAGCGGCCTCGCGCCGGCCGCACGGCCACGTTCTGCCGGAGCTGCCGCATCTCGTCGATGCCGCGGTTGCTCGCGGCGTCGATTTCGACGACGTCGACGTCCTGGCCGGCGGAGATGGCGACGCACGTGTCGCAGGCGTTGCAGGGCTCACCCCCCTGCCGCCGGCCGCACTCGAGCGCCTTGGCGTAGATCCGCGCGGCGCTGGTCTTGCCCACGCCACGGGCCCCGGTGAACAGGTAGGCGTGGCCGATCCGGCCCGACTCGATCGCACCCGCGAGCCCGCGGGCCACGTGCTCCTGACCGACGAGGTCGGCGAACCGCTGGGGTCGGTACCGGCGGGCCACCACCTGGTACCCGCCCGCCGCGGAGGCCGGGCCCGCATCGGAGGCTGTCGGGCTCTGGGCCATGGCGCGGTGGGGCGTGGGGGAGCGTGGGCCGGACGCCGATGAGAGGCCCACCGCACAAAGGGGCGTCTGCTTATGGCTGCTGCGGTTAGGCCCTGACCAGGTTCACAGGCCCCCATCGCAGGGGCCTCTCATCGGCGTCCGCACCCCGTTGTTTGTACGCCGCGTCGAGCGTGCGGTCAAAGGCTGCTACATTTCCCCCCCATGACGTCACCGATGATGCAGCAATTCGAGGCGGCCAAGGCCCGCTGCCCCGGGGCGCTCGTGCTGTTCCGCATGGGGGATTTCTACGAGCTCTTCGGCGACGACGCGCGCGAGGCGGCGACGCTGCTCGATCTCACGCTCACCAGCCGCGACAAGGGGCCCGATGCCCTGCCGATGGCGGGCTTCCCCTACCATCAGCTCGACACGCAACTCGTCCGGCTCGTCGCGGCGGGCAGGCGCGTGGCGATCTGCGAACAGCTGGATCCGCCCGCGACGGCCGACGGCAAGCCGGCGAAGGGCCTGCTGCGGCGGGAGGTGACGCGGATCGTCACGCCCGGAATCGCGGCCGACGAATCGCTGCTCGACCCCGCGCGCCGCAACTGGCTTGTCGCGATCGTGCCGCGGGCCGTCGTGGCCCGCGGACCGGCGACGACGGCGGGCGGCGAGGACGAGCCGGCCGGTGCGATCCTCTGCGGCGTCGCCTGGATCGACGTGGCGGCGGGACGCTTCGAGGCGGCGGTGCTGCCCCGCGACGACCTGCCCGATCTGCTCCTGCGGCTGGAGCCGGCGGAGTGTCTCTGCGCGGAGAAGGACCGCACCGCCGTGGCCGGAATGATGGGCGAGGCGGCCGGCGGGCTCCTGGCGGCCGCGTGCGCCGTGACGGCCCGACCCGACTGGTGGTTCGACGATCCCACGGCACGGGCCGCGGTGGGCCGGGCGGTCGCGGGGGCGCGGCTGGAGGGACTCGGATTCGACCTGCCCGCCGATCTGCCCGCGATCGCCGCGGCCGGCGGCATCGTCGCCTACCTGGAGGAGAACGAGCCGGCCGCGGTACGCCGGATCGAGACGCTCTCGGCCTGGCGGCCCGGCCACCGCATGGAGATCGACGACGCCACGCGCCGCAGCCTGGAACTGGTGCGGTCTTCGTCGGGCGGCCGGCGCGAGGCGACGCTGCTGGGCGTCGTCGACCGGACGAAGTCGCCGCTGGGCGCGCGGCTGCTCGCGGAGTGGCTGTCGGCGCCGCTCGTCGACGGCCGCCAGATCGGCCTCCGTCTCGACGCCGTCGGTGCCCTCGTCGCCGACCCGTCGCTGGCGAACCGTCTCGGCGACAAGCTCACCGGCATCGGCGATCTCGAGCGGCTCACCAGCCGCGTGATCTCGGGCCGCGCCGGCCCGCGCGACATCGAGCGGATCGGCCGCGCCACGGCGATCCTGCCCGACCTCGTCGCCATGCTCGCCGGCAGCCACGGCCTGCTCGCCGACCTCCGCGCGGCCATCGATCCCTGCGAAGAACTCTGCCGTCGCATCCAGGCGACGCTGCGGGAGGGCTGCCCGGTGTTCGCCCGCGACGGTGGCTTCGTGCGTCCGGGATTCGACGCCAAGCTCGACGACCTGGTGGAGCTCGCCTCGGGCGGCAAGGCGTGGATCGCCCGCTACCAGGCCGAGCAGATCGAGCGCACGGGAATCGCCTCGCTCAAGGTCGGTTTCAACCGCGTGTTCGGCTTCTTCCTGGAGGTGGGACGTGCGCAGGCCGCCAAGGTGCCCGCCGACTATGTCCGCAAGCAGACCGTGAAGAATGCGGAACGCTACACCACGCCCGAACTCGACGACCGGCAGCGGCAGGTGCTCGGCGCGGAGGAGGAGTCGCTGCGTCGCGAGATCGAGCTGCTGGAACTGCTGCGGCTGTTCGTGGCCGAGCACCGCCCCGCGCTCGACCGCGTGGCGGCGATCCTCGCCACGCTCGACGCCCTCCGCTCGCTGGCGGAGGTCGCACGGGAGCGTGGCTGGGTGCGGCCGGAGATCGTCGAGCAGGGGGAGTTGTTCATCGAGGCGGGGCGCCATCCCGTGCTGGAAGACCTGCTGCCCGCCGGGTCGCTCGTGGCCAACGACCTGCTGCTCGCGGCGCGGACGTCGGCGGCGTCCGGGGCGGAGCGGCCGCCGGCGATCCTGCTCGTGACGGGTCCCAACATGGGCGGCAAGAGCACCTTCATCCGCCAGGCCGCGCTCGTGGTGGTGCTGGCCCAGGCCGGCGGCTTCGTGCCGGCGAAGCGGGCCCGCGTCGGCATCGTCGACCGGCTCTTCGCCCGGATCGGCGCGGGCGACGACCTCGCCCGCGGGGCCAGCACCTTCCTCGTGGAGATGGCACAGACCGCGCGCATCCTCAACCGCGCCACGCCGCGGAGCCTCGTGATCCTCGACGAGGTGGGCCGGGGCACGAGCACGTTCGACGGGCTGGCGATCGCGCAGGCCGTGGTCGAGCACCTGCAGGGTCGCGTCGGCTGCCGCACGCTGTTCGCGACGCACTACCTGCAGCTCGCCACGCTCGACCGTCTGCCCGGGGTCGGCAACGTGCAGGTGCTGGTGAAGCAGCACCGCGACCAGCTCGCGTTCCTGCACCAGGTGGTGCCCGGCGCCGCCGACAAGAGCTGGGGGGTGCACGTGGCCCGGCTGGCCGGCGTGCCCGCGCCGGTGATCGAACGGGCCCGCGACCTGCTGCTCGGGCTGGAGACGGGGGCGGGAGGCCCTGCCCCGGCCCGACCGCGTCGCAAGACCGAGACGGCCGACCAGCTGCCGCTGTTCGGCGATGCGGCCGGCAGCTAGGCCGCCGAACCGCCCGGGCATCCGGCCGGCGGGACGCACCGGCTCCGGCACGGCCCCCGGCGGCCGTCAGCCGGCGCAGGCGTTCATCTTCTCGCGCGGCGTGCCCGCCCCGACGGCCGGCGGGGCGACGGTCGCCGTCGGACCGGCACCGGTATCTGGCATCACGTTGACGGCCACCCGCTTGTAGGCCGGCGTCCGCGAGAGCGGATCGGCAGCCCGGGGCACGAGCACGTTGCTCTCCGGGTAGTACATCGCCACGTTGCCGGGCCGGATCTGGTCGAAGGCCGAGACGATCTGGCCCCGCATCTCTCCCACGCTGCTGGCGATGCGGCAGCGTCCGCCGGCCACGAGCCCCAGACGGCGGACGTCGTCGGGATGCATGAGCACGACGTCCCGGCGGTTCTGGTTGCGGTAGAGGTCGTTCTCCTCGTAGACGACCGTGTTGAACTGCCCTTCGCTGCGGATGGTCATCAACTGCAGGCCCTCGGGGGCCGGCGGCAGGTCGTGGACGAACAGCCGCGCCCGGCCATCGGCGGTGGGAAAGGCGGGCGTGTCGAGGGCCCGCCCCGGGATCGAGAACTCCTTCTTCGTGCGGTCGATCGCCGCGATCTGCTCGAGCCCCGGCACGATCTTCGCGATCGCCGCCCGGATCGTGCTCGTGTGGGCCATCTCCCGCCACCGCACCGGGCTCGTGCCACCGGCGGGGACGCTGTCGCCGAGGACCCGCCGGGCGAGGTCGGCGATGATCGACACCTCGCTCCGCGGCCCCGAGGCCTCCGTCACGGCATGTCGCGGCGTTCCGCCGTCGGAGAGCCGCACGTAGCTGAACATGCTCTCCTGCGTCGACGGCTCCGGCTCCTCGTCGCGGGCCAGCACGGGGAGGATGATCGTCTCCTCGGCGCCCGTGCCCCACGCGTGCCCGGTGTTCAGCGACGTGCTCAGGGAGACGATCATGTCGATCTTCTCCAGCGCGCGTCGGGCGTAGCCGGCCTCGGGGCTCGCGCCGTAGAGGTTGCCGCCGAGGCACAGGGCGAACCGCATGCTGCCCCGCTCGGCCGCGTCGAGGCATTCGAGCGTGTCGAAGCCCTTCGTCGTGGGAAGCTTCACGCCGTAGTGGCTCTCCAGGCGGTCGAAGATCGCCTGCTTGAGCGTGGGGGTGACGCCGACGGTGCCCATGCCCTGGATGTTCGAATGGCCGCGGATCGGCTGCAGGCCGGCGCCCGGCCGGCCCACCATCCGCCGCATGAGGGCGAGGCTGGCGATCGCCTGGACGGTGGCGGCGCCGTGCAGTTGGTGGGTGACGCCCATGGTCCAGGCGAAGATCGCCCGGCGCGACGCCGCGTACTCCGCGGCGATCGTGTCGATCTCCGGCCGCGACACGCCCGACGCCGCCACGATCTCCTCCCACGACAGGCTCTCCAGTCGGGCGGCCAACTCGGGCCAGCCGGTGGTGTGCCGTGCGAGGAACGCCTCGTCCACGATCGGCTCGTCCGCCGCCGCAGCGGCCGGACGCGGGGCGGCGCGATGCATCTCGAGCAGCCGCTTCATGACGCCGTAGAGGAGCGCGAGGTCGCCGCCGACGTGGGGCTGCACGTGCCGGCTCGCGATCTCGGCGCCGAAGAACAGGGCCCACGGGTCGCTCGGCACGGAAAAGTTCACCGTCCCGGTCTCGACGATGGGATTGACCGAGATCACCTTGCCGCCACGGCGGCGGACCATCATGAGTGTCCGCATCAGCCTGGGGTGGTTGCTGGCGGGGTTGCCCCCGAGCAGGAACACCATGTCGGCCCGCTCCATGTCGTCGAGCGTGACGGTGCCGGCGCCGGTGCCGATCACGCTGGTGAGCCCCACGCCGCTGGCCTGGTGGCAGTAGAAGCTGCAGTTGTTGACGTGATTGGTGCCGTAGAGTCGGGCGAACAGCTGCAGCAGGAACCCCGCCTCGTTGCTGGAACGACCGCTGAAGTAGAAGAACGTCTCCTCGGGCCGCGTGCCGCGGAGCTTGCGGGCGATCCGGTCGAGGGCGTCGTCCCAGGCGATCGGCCGGTAGTGCTGCGAGCCCTTCTCGAGCAGGACCGGCTGCACGAGCCGGCCCGAGTGCTCCAGCTGGTGGGGGGTGAACAGCCGCAGCTGCGGCACCGAGTAGGTCGCGAAGAAGTCCGGCTTCACGGCCCCCTGCATGTCGGCGACCATCGCCTGGAACGACTTCTTGCAGACCTCGGGAAAATGGCCGGCCTCGTTGACCATGCCGCCCGACTGCCCGCCCATGCCGACCGCGCAGGTCTTGCAGGCGTTCTTCGTGCGCATGGCCCTCCACAGCGCCCACACGCCTCCGGCCTCGCGGGCCTTCTTGAACGTGTAGAGCACCGCCCGCCAGCCGCCGCCCGTCCTCACCCTACCCATGCCGTCACCCCGTCGTGAACCGGGTCGCGAACCCCCGCTGCGGCCCGCCGCCGCCGGCGTCCACGGCGGCCGTGTCGGCGGCCGAAGTGTTGCCGCCGACATCGTAGCCGCGGTAAGATCGGGATCACAAGCTCCGTCCGCCGGCACGCATCGTGCGTCGCGGCACCGGATGCACAGGCGGATTTCCGAGGAGATGAAACGATGCGTGCAGCAGGATTGGCATGGACGGCGGCGGTCGTCGTGGCCGTGGCTGGAGTGATGGCGTCGGGCACCGCCCGCGCCGAGGTGACCAGCGGCTACCAGGTGGGCGAGTCGGTGGGTGCGATGACGGTGACGAAGGTCACGGGCAACGCGCTCGACGGGGTGCCCGACGGCAAGACGCTCTGTTATCGGTGCCGCATGGGCGCGCGGCCGGTGGTGATGGTGTTCGCGCGGACGGCCGACGCCAAGCTGGCCAAGCTGCTCAAGAAGCTCGACGAGGAGATCGAGGAGCATGCCAGCTCGAAGCTGACCGCCTTCGTCAACATGCTCGGCACCGACGCGGAGTCGCTCAAGAAGGACGCGGCCGAGTTCGTGAAACTGCACGGCATCGAACGGATCGCGTTCGTGGTGCCGGAAGAGTCGGCGAACGGTCCGGCCGACTACAAGCTGGCCCCGGATGCGGACCTGACGGTGGTCTGCTTCGAGGGCGGCAAGGTGACGGCGAACCATGCGTTCGCGAAGGGGCAGCTGTCGGACGACAAGATCACCGCCATCGTCGAGGCGGCCTGCAAGATGGCCGACTGATCGCGGCGGCCTGCATGCTGGCCGACTGATCATGACCTGATCAGGACCTGATCAAAACCTGATCATTGGCGACCTGCGGCCCGGAGGAGCGGCGTCTTCTCCGGGCCGTTTTTTCGCCCCGTTCCGCCCGTGCGGCTGGCGGGCCGTCCGCGGGCGGGTATCATCCACCGGGACGGTTCGACGGACAGAACGGCGTAGCACGAGCAGCCGACGCCGAACTGACAGCATCGATTCCTTGGCAGCGTAGCTCAGTTGGTTAGAGCACCGGCTTCATAAGCCGGGTGTCGCCGGTTCAAGTCCGGCCGCTGCTATTGTCACGACCGAACGACTTGTCCTTGGTCAGGCCCCCGGCGGTTTTGCCGCCGGGTGTGCCGCTTGAGGCCGTGCTCGTGGTAGCCACGGCCTGGCGGCGATCGAGGCTCTTGCGAGCCTCCTTACGGGCATTGGGGTCGACCGCTGCCAAGAGTGCCCTGGCGAACGGATCGACTGTCTGTGGCCTCGGGATCGGAGCGCGAGAGGTGTCCTCCGCCGTGGCGTCCGATCGCTCGGGCCGCGGAAGCTCGGCATCGCCGAAGACGACGACACCACCCTTCAATCGGCGGACGAACCGCTTCGGCCCAAACTTCTGGGCGCCGAACGTGAGTCCGATCTGGATGCCAAGGCGCCGGAAAATATCTCGGGCCTCCTCTCGGTTGTCGGGATCCAGCAGCACGTCTGCCAGGTGATGCACGAGCCGCATCCCTGCCTCAACTTCCTCGTCGATGGGCAGATCACCGACTGCTGACAGGGCGATCTTCGCCTTGGCGTGTTCCGCCTTGGCATGCGTCACTTCTCGATTCAGCCGCGAATATTCCCGCTTGAGCATCTCGTAGGTCGCATCATCTCGTTCAATCGCCATGCGGCGGCCGGCCGTCTCGGCGTCGCCCGCCAGGCTGGCGACCTTTGCCTCCCAGAAGTCGGCCTCTTCTTTTCGGCGGGATTCGGGCGTCGCATTTCGCACCCGCATTGCGTGCTCCCGGAGTTTGTCGCGCAGAGCGGCTTCGCCGGCACCGACACCGAGGCCGTGGGACACGAGCCGGCAGGCAAATTCGAACAGCCGTTCCGACGAGACCGCGTTGTGCTCGCACTCCTTGCCGTTCGACTCCTCGTAGCGGCTGCAGATGTACTTGAGATCCCCGTGCTGCTTGTGGCCGTACATCAGGGCACCGCACCCTTCGCAGAGGCAGTACACGCGAGTGGCCAGCGGGTATTTGTCGAGTGCCCGCGACTTCGGCTTGCGAACCTGCGGATTCGTGCGATTGGCAAGCATTTCCTGTATCCGGTGCCACCGCTCTGGCTCGACGAGCGGCTCATATCCCGCCGGTGCCGTCATGTATTCCCCGGGCTCGTTGTAGATCAGCCGCAGGAATTCGCGGCCTTCGGCGTCGATCACGACATCACGGTCGTCGATATCCCGCGGGCCGTCGGGCGACCACCGCTTGTGCGTGCCCGCAGACTGCCGGCCGTATGCCTGCAGCCCGATGATGACCGGGTTCCGCAGCAACTGCATCACCGTCTCGGAGTGCCATGCCATGCTCACGGGCACATCGATGCCGTTCCGCTTCCGCTTTGACCCAGCGGCGGGAGTCGGGATGCCCTGCTCGGTCAGCCGGTTGGCGATGGCCCGCGTCCCGAGGCCCCGCTCGAACTGCTCGATGATCCAGACCCACACGCGAATCTTCTCCCAGTCCTTGGGCTTGATCCGGACCCGGCACCCCAGCTGGTCGACCTTCTTCCCCGGCGGTAATTCCTCGACTTCCTTGCCGCTGGCGTCCACCAGAATGCGGACGAAACCGTAGGGCGCGGGTCCACCGAGACGGTAGCCTTCGCCCGCAATGACCTTGGCTGTCTTCAAAACGCGGTCGCTCAGGTCATAGCTAAAGCGGCCGCTCCGGGAATACTCGAGGTCGCGGGTGACGACCTCGACCGTGTCGTCTTCGCCCGGCGGCCTGGGCTGGATAATGTCGTTCTCGAACACGATCGTCACACCGAGTTCGACAATCTCCTCCTCGAGCCTCGCCCCGTCGGAAGTCCGATGCGGTCTCGCGAGACGGTCTCGCTTGTGGACGAACACGTGGGAGATCGACCGATCGGCCTTGAGGTCGGCGATGAGCTGGTCGAGTCCTGGGCGGCTGAGTTCGGAGCCGGAGACACCATCGTCGACGTAGAGGTCTCCGATATGCGCGACTCCTGTCTGCTCTGCTCGCGCCACCAGCGCGGCGTCCACGGCGAGAGGCACGTTCACGTCGCGTGCCCGTTTCATCGCGACCTCTACCTGATACGCAAACGAGTGCTCCTGCTTCGCCTTGCTCTGGCTGCGCCGGCCGTACATCACACCCCGGCCAATCGGTCGCTTGCGAATCACTCGCCCTCGCCGTCTTCCGCTTCCGTTCCTACGCGTCATTCGACATCTCCTCGCTGCTCATTTTTTCGATGATGGTCATGATGATCGGTGCGATTGCCGCGGCATGCTCTGCTGGGCTCGGGGGCGTTGCCATCACCACGTCGGCTCCCAGCATCTCGCGGGCGTCGGGATGACAGTTCCTTGCCCACGCCTCGAAGACGCGGTTGAATACCGCCGTGCCGGGAGCAGGATCCATGAACGCGGCCGGATCCACGTGGTACCGCCAGACGAGGTCCGACATGGCCGCGGCGGCGGGTGGGAAGTCCAGCGGAATCTGGTCCCGCAACCCGGCATCCTCCCACGCGGCCACCTGCACGACTGCGGCAAGTTCTGCCATGAAGCCTGGGGCAAACTTCGCCGTGGCGGCGTCGATACCAATCGTCTGAAGCAAAGCGTGCAGGGCAACGATCGTTCGGTCGAAGACCTCGTCCACGTAGAACTTCACCGCACTTGGAAGGCGATCGCCAAGCGACGGTGCCACGGGCTGAACCGCTGGCTGCACAATCGGCTGAGGGTGGCGCATGGCACCCCTCCTTGGGCGTGTCTGATATCGTCCCGGCTGGGCACAAGCGACCGCCAACGGGCTCTACGGGATCCATCCCGAGCCCCCTATTGTAAAGCTCCGGGGTGCTGAAACAAAACGTTTACAGTCGTATTACGTACTACGTTTGAAAATGGCCCCCGGAGCCGGCCTCGCGACCTTGGCTCCGGGGGCATCATGCACGTGGTCAGCCCTTTGCCGAGCCGCCGGAATCCGGCGGGCGCCTGTGCTTTTCCCTGATCCGTCGGGCGATGAGCTCGGCGAGCAGCTCCCGAAACCGATGCACGCCCGCTGGAAAGTGCTGGGATTGTGGAAGGTCGACGTCGTGTCGCTCAGCGGAACGATCGTCGTGGGGTTCCGGATCGGGACCCTTTGGTGTGGACTGACTCATTGGTCATTCCTGAAAAAAGAAAAACCGGCGGCACGCCCGAGAACCGCATTGGTTCCCTACCGGCACGCCACCGGTTGCTATTCATCACTCACGCTTCATTCGTCATGGCTCAGGCGACACGCCGCTTGCGTCTGTCGCGACGACAGTGCAGCCGGGGCTCGATGTCGCGATCCCAGTCCAGGCCGCCCGTGAGCTCGGCCATGTCGACAACATCGGGCTCGTCGTCGTAGCGGTCTGCTTCCACCACGTGGAACCCTCGCTGCCGCACCAGCACCACCGTTTCACCGAGCCGCCTGGCCACCGACGCGACCACCTCGCGGTCATCTTCATGCTTACGAAACACCATCTGCGCACTCTCCCCCGGGAATCCGGGAACAAGGGACAAGCCGCCGGCGAGCGTCGCCGACGACAAGAGAACTGGAGCCCACGGCCGGCGAGTGCCGCCGCAGGCTGGAGCGTCTGATCTACACTGATCAGACACTCGAAAACGCACTACGCCGCCCATAAGAGCGGCTGCCAACAATTACTCATCCATCACGCGGACGTCACGAAGCAGGCTTTCGACCATCTTGTCGGCGTGCTTCACGATGAGCGCTCGCACGATCGGCGGGAGCTTTTCATACGGCATGAACCTGCCGCGGAGGTCTGCCTGCTCTCCATACTCGCGATGGAGATACTCGTTGTATTCCTCGGCAGACCACACAGCGCTGCCAATGCCGCCGGGCATGAGGAGGATCGCCTGGTAGATGCAGACATCGTCGTTGGTGTCGTTCGACACGCCTGCGGGCCTCGCGTAGACACCCGGTCCCTCGACCTGATGATTGATGACCCCCAGAGTAGCCAACTCGGCCAACTGCACGTTCAGCATCGGAATCAGGGCCTCGGCCTTCTCGAGGCCGGATCGAATCGTCGTTGTGAGCCGCGCCAGCTCGGCGGCTCGATCTGAAACAATCTCGTACATGAGTACATTCCTTGGTGAGAATGACGGCCAACACCATGGGGCCGTCCAAGGAATATGCCGCGTTTTTCGCGGATATTTAGGAAGGATCTCGGTAGGACGGTCAACGGCACTTGGCCATTCGTTTGCCGGGTGACCAGAAGCCGATCAAGCGGAAGGCCAAACCGGCGGCGGGCCCGCAGGCCCTTCCGCGATACCGAATTTCTTCCCTAATCGCCACGCGTCTGGTGATTTCGCACGCTCGGCGCACGGCCTTCTCTGCATGCGGCGATCGGCTGGTTGGCCGCAGCGGCCAGCGCAGCGAGTGGTTGTCGATCGCGAGCATCCCGTGGGGCGACGCCTGACACACGTCGCATTAGTCGCGCGGCTGCTCGAACTCGCCCCCGTCGGTCGGTGGTCAACGGGCCAGAGGGCCGGCGGGAGGTTCGAGCGGTTCGCCGCGGTGTATCAGGATTTTCTGGATGGGCCCCGACTGACGTTCCGCCCGTTTTCTTGATCCATCCGGGATGTTAGGTTTTTTACATTTCGACATCATCAGAAACGGTGGGTGTTTCGGATGGGAAAGAAGCCGATGTCGTCGGCGAGGATGACGACGATGTTAGGGCGGGGCGGCGCGTCGGCTGCCAAGCATGCCCGCGGTAGGGCATATGCGACCATAAGGAACGCGACGAGGTAGGCGAACGTTTTTATGGGACGCATCCTTGTCACTTCTTCGACGTGCTCGCGGACTTCCGCTCACTCTTAGCCTGCGGCGACGGCATCTGTGCCTTCCACGCTTGCCACTTCTCGGTGAGCGTCGCGACGCGCTCGCGCTCCTTGTCTGCCAGATTCGTGGTTTCACCGACATCGCTCGCCAGATCGAAAAGTTTCGGCTCGCCCTTGTCGAGTACGAGCTTCCACCGGCCATCGCGAATTGCACCATTAACGAGTCCGCCCGTCTGGAAATAGAGTGCTTCGTGCGGAGGCGTGCTCTTCTCGCGCTTGAGATACGGCGTCAGATCGACCCCATCGAGGCCGGCGGGCGGCTGGATCCCGGCGAGCGCCGCAATGGTCGGGAAAATGTCGAGCGTGCTCACCGGCTCTGCGTATATGAGTCCCTCCGGAAACACTTCGGGATAGGCGGCGAGGAACGGCACGCGGACCCCCCCTTCGAAGTGCGTCCATTTGTAATCGCGGAGCGGACCGTTCTCGCTGCGGTTTTCAGGATGGGCGCCGTTGTCGGCGAAGAAAAAAACCACAGTGCTGCGGTCGAGGCCGGTTGCCTGCAACTTGTCGAGGATGCGACCCACGGCCTGGTCCAGCGCGGCGATCGTGGCCACAGTATCGGCCCGGGCGGTGTCGTCGGGGAATTTGTCGGCGTATGCGGCCGCTTCCCCGGGGCGCGCCATCGGGTGCTTCGGGATGTCGTACGTCTTCCCGGCGGCCCGCGCAGCCTCGAAATCTTTGTGGATAGGGCCTGCTTCCTTGACGACGCGATCGATGTGTGGCGCGTTGAAGGCGATGGTGAGAGCGAAGGGTTTCTCCTTGTTGCGGTCGATGAAGTCTTCGGTTTCACTCGCGAAGAGGTCGGTGCTGTATTCGTCAAAATCGTGAACCGCACCGTTCCGGGCGAGTTTGGGTGACTGGTAACTGATGAAGGGGCTTGGACGGGGGCTGCAGAGCGTCTCGTCAAAGCAGCCACGCTCGTGGGGGAGCGGGCCGCCGGCATGCCACTTTCCGATCAAGCCGGTTCGGTAGCCGGCCTCCCGCAGCACGCCGGGCAGTAGGGGAACGTCGGTGGGGAGCGTGTCGTTGTTGCTCACGAACCCGAATCGCTGCTGGTAGCGACCGGTGTAAAACCCGGCTCGCGAGGGCGCGCAGAGCGGAGCCGTCACGTAGCCGTTCGTGAAGGCGACGCCCATCCGTGCGAGGCGGTCGAGATTGGGGGTTTCGACCGCCCCTTTGGTGAGGCAACTGACGTCGCCGTAGCCGAGGTCGTCGGCGATCATGACGATGAGGTTCGGACGGGCGGCATCTGCGGCCCCGCCGCACGGGAGCCCTGCGATCGCCAAGGCGAGGATGAACCACTTTTGCATACGGCGCTGATGAACCTGTTTTTCAGGCGGCGATTCCACAGCGACGAAAATCGCCGGCGATAGCAACCCCGCCACAATCCAAACCACGATGCAGATAGAAACCTGCCACAACCTTCTTCGTATCTGACGGGGGGCGACTTGCATATCGCATGATATGCGACATGCGGACTTCGCTCACGACGTCGGGCGTATGGGCTCTCGTCGGCACACTCGCCCCTGTCTTCACGCCCGAAGAGTGCAACCGTCCCTTCAGACACGGCGGTTACGGAAACGCCACTGCGACGTCATAAGAAGTGATCGAAACGTTTCTCGCGACGTACAGTGTCACAGTTCATGCGACACCGTTCCGACTTTTTGTGTGATCGGGAAAGGCCGAGCTCTT
>Ga0214917_10002651_pt1 | contig 21463 bp, 16 predicted proteins | sample LL_1208_BB_MetaG_FD_177983 | JGI IMG/M metagenome (GOLD analysis project Ga0214917, IMG submission 177983) | Freshwater microbial communities from Lake Lanier, Atlanta, Georgia, United States - LL_1208_BB | ecosystem: Environmental > Aquatic > Freshwater > Lake | place: USA: Georgia | collected...
GCCTTTTCCTTTCTATTCGGCTCCTGCGCCTACTTGAACGACCCGCTTTACGACCGTCCAGGCAAGCCCTACGGCAACGGAACCGATATCTTCCGGCACATGGCCGCCAGCGGCGCCGACTTCACCGTCTGGGGCGGGGACAACCTTTATCTGCGTGAAGCCGATTCTTCCTCTGTATCCGGTATCTGGTATCGCTACTCCCACGATTTCGCGACGCCTGACCTGCAAAAACTCTTCGCCGTTATGCCGCACTACCGGACTTGGGACGACCACGACTACGGCCCCGATAACGCGAACCAATCTTACGAGTTCAAGGACGTCACCCTCGCCGCCTTCAAGGCCTACTCCGGCAACCCCTCCTACGGCGAACCCGACCACCTAGGAGTCTACGGAAAGTTCGTCTGGGGCGACGCCGCCTTTTTCCTGATGGATGACCGCTATTACCGTGACGAAGATATCCTCGACCAAGACGCAAATCCGCAGAAAAGCGTCTGGGGTGACCGGCAGATCAACTGGCTAAAGCAATCCCTACTCTACTCACAGGCGCAAAAAAACCAATCCTTCCGCTTCATCGTTACCGGCGGTCAAGTCGTGCAGACCATGATTAAAACCGCCCGTTCCGAGACCCACGAACTCTACCGCCGCGAACGCGAGGAGTTGATCAAATTCATCCAGGATAACCATATCGGCGGTGTTATTTTCCTCACCGGCGACGTCCACCATACCGCCCTCTACCGCCGCCCCCTGACCGCCAGTCAATCCATCTATGAGCTCACCTCCTCGCCCTTTTCCAGTGGCTCTTGGGCCGCCGCCGAGAGTGAAAAAGCATCCGATCCGTGTGTCGTGGCCGGCACCATCGTCGGCACCCAAAACTACTGCCAGATCGCCGTCAACGGCCCCAAGGATGCCCGCGCGCTCGTGATCAAGTGCTACGACAAAACCAACGCCTGCCAGTGGGAACAAACCATCCCGTCGGCTGCTCTGCGTTGATCCACCCCGATCAAATTTATAAACCACAGATGACACGAATGGGCACTATAAACCAATTGTATTAAGTTTAAACCCTGCAAACCGCGGCTTATTTAATCGCCTGATGGTTTGATCCGAGCCCTTTCGAATCCGTTTTCTCCGTGTGATCCGTGGTTGATAAAAATCTCTCAATTTAAACTACGCCCCGTGGCAAAATCCTCCAAAAAACCGCCGGCGCCCGCTCCCGCTCCCGCTCCGACGCCCGCCAGCGCTGCAGTGTCCTTCCCGCTTAAAACCCGTCACGATATCGTTGAGAACTGGTTGCCGCGCTACACCGGCGTGCCGCTAGCCGAGTTTGGCGACTACATCTTACTAACTAACTTTCAGCGTTACGTGCAGCTCTTTGCCAAACAACACGGCGTGCCAGTGCGCGGTCGGGACAAGCCGATGCCCAACGCCACCGCCGGGCGCATCACCATTATCAACTTTGGCATGGGCAGTGCCACCGCTGCCACCGTGATGGACCTGCTCTCCGCGGTGCACCCGAAGGCCGTGCTTTTTCTTGGCAAATGCGGCGGCGTAAAACATCGCGCTGAGCTCGGCGACCTCATCCTGCCCATCGCCGCCATCCGAGGCGAAGGCACCAGCAATGACTACTTTCCGCCCGAGGTGCCCGCCCTACCCGCCTTCGCCCTGCAAAAGGCCATCTCTACCACCATCCGTGACCACGCCCGCGATTACTACACCGGCACGGTCTACACCACCAACCGCCGCGTTTGGGAACATGACGCCGAATTTAAAACCTACCTAAAAAAGATCCGCTGCCTCGCCATCGACATGGAGACCGCGACGATTTTTAGCGTCGGTTTTTTTAATGAAATACCAACCGGTGCCCTTCTCCTTGTCTCCGACCAACCCATGAGCCCGGAAGGCATCAAGACCGCCGCCAGCGATAAGGCCGTCAACCACACCTACGTCGAGGACCACCTCCGCATTGGCATCGCCTCCCTCAACCAGCTCATTCACCAAGGACTAACCGTAAAGCACCTGATTTTTTAACCACAATATAAAGAGCGAAGCAGGGCTTTTATAAATACTATTTATTCCTATAAACTTATATTAAAGAGTAATTTAATAGACAATTTTAATTGAAATATTTTAATATCACCTTTCGGAAACGGGAAAAAGTTAAGCTCAAGTAAAGAGACCTGCCTTTAAGGCGGATGTTTGATTGGGTCGGCGCATGGATTCCGAGTCCCCCCTTGCTGGCCGTGTGGCGGTTTTGATGATTGATGACGATCGCAAGCTCTGTCGCTTGGTCGCCGATTACCTGCAGCCCCTGGGTTTCGAAGTCACCGCCGAGCATGATGGCGCGACCGGCGCACTCCGCGCGGTCGAGTCTGGGGCTGCGTGGCAGGCCATCATTCTAGACGTCATGTTGCCCAGTTTGGACGGCTTTGAGGTCTTGCGCCGCATCCGCCGGGCCAGCGACATCCCAGTGCTCATGCTCACGGCTCGCGGTGATGAGACCGATCGTATCGTCGGCCTGGAGGTCGGTGCTGATGACTACCTCCCCAAGACCTTTTCCTCCCGCGAACTTCTCGCCCGCCTGCGCGCCGTCCTGCGCCGCAGCGCCACCCGCCCCGCCGTTGGTTTGCCGCCGTTAGTCGAGATCGTAGTCGGCCCGCTGCGCGTCCGGCCCGAGTCGCGCCTAGCCCTTCTACACGACCAGCCGATTAACCTCACGCCGGTGGAGTTCGATCTGCTGGCTAGCCTCGCCCGCGCCCATGGGCGCGTCCGCACCCGCGAGGCCCTGCTAGATGAAATCCGCGACCGGCATTATGACGTCTTCGACCGTTCCATTGACGTCCATATCTCGGCCTTACGTAAAAAACTCGGAGACGACGCGCGCCAACCACGCTTTATCCGCACCCTGCGTTCGGCGGGCTACATGCTGGTCGATCCTAACTCACCCTGAACCCGCCGGGCGATGCGTATACCATTAAAATTCAAGGTCTCGTTTTGGTTGCTGTTGAATCTGCTCTTGCTTGCGGCCCTAGCCGGTTTCGCTGTTTTTCGGGCTGGAGACGGAATCACATGGGATTCTTTGGTCGCTGGGGATCTGGGCCGCCCCGTCCAAGCCTGGGCCGAATTGACCGTCAGCGATCTTCGTTCGCGTCCGCGCTCTGAATGGAATGATGCCCTCGCCAATGCCACCACGATCAAGGGCGTCAGTCTTGCCTACTATGGCGAGGATCTGCGCCGACTAGCAGGTGACGACCGAAAGCTCCCTTCCTTGCTGCGCGATTGGCTGACTACCGTGTCTCGCGCTCAGGAGATCCGGCCGCGCGGCATACCTCCTGATCGGAGCGGCCCAGAGGGCTTTGGCTTCCCGCCGCGTGCAGGTTTGGATGAGGGACCGCCGCCGCACCGCGGTCCTGAAGCCGCTCGGTCCGCCGACGGCGGGCTGTCGCCCGGGTCTCGCCCGCCTCAGCGGGTGTTGGTTCCCTCCGCCTCTGAGTCGGGTTACTGGGTGGGGGTAATGCTCGGTCTGCCCGGCCGGTCGCGGGATTATTTTCTCGTCCACGTGCCTTCCTTATGGGTTTTGCTGGATGTGCTGGAGCTGAAAAACGCGCTCTGGCTCGCGGGCGGTGCGGTGGTGTTGTCCGTTCTCATCTGGCTGCCTTTTGTAAGCGGCGTCACCCGCGCACTGGGCCGTCTTACTCTCGCGACGGAGCGCATCGCTGACGGTCGCTTCGACACCCGTGTCCCCGGCGAACGTCACGACGAGATCGGCGAGCTCGGCGTCGCCATTAACCGAATGAGTTCCCGCCTCGAGCTCCTCGTCGGTGGCCAGAAAAGGTTTCTGGGCGACATCGCCCATGAACTCGGCTCTCCACTCGGGCGCATGCAGCTGGGTGTGGGGATTCTGGAGGAGCGCGTCCCGTCGGAGCTGCGTCCAGCGGTGGCCGATGTGCGCGAAGAGGTCGCCCACATGGCTGACCTCGTAGCAGAATTGCTGGCGTTCACCCGCGCCGGCCTCTTGCCCAGAGCCGCCACTCAGGTGCGGGTAGAACTCAGTCCGCTCGTCGCCCGCGTGCTCGGTCGCGAGGCCGCCGCCGATGCCGTTGCGCTCGATCTACCTGCTGGCCTGGCCGTGCGCGCCGATGCCGACCTGCTCGCCCGCGCGATCGGCAACCTCCTTCGCAACGCCCTCCGCTACGCCGGTCGCGATGCCGCCATCACTCTGCGGGCCTATCGAGTCGATACCTCGGTGGAGTTGGTGGTCGACGATACTGGCCCCGGCGTGCCCCCCGAGGCTCTTGCGCGTCTGGGCGAACCTTTTTTCCGGCCTGAGATCGCCCGCCAACGCGAAACTGGCGGCGCCGGCCTCGGACTGGCCATCGTGCGGGCTTGCGTCGAGGCCTGCGGCGGCGGCGTGCATTTTGCCAATCGTGACCCGCGTGGCTTTCGCGCCTCGATCCGTTTGCCGCTGGCGGATTGAGGTCGGGTTCGGGCTTTTCGGCGCGCATCCAGGACAGACTTTACCCCGCCTTAACAAAATAATCGGCCATGCTCACACGGGACTTACATTCAGCTGTTTTTATGGTGGGGAAGTTTTTATGCACACCCACCGCTCATTCCGTTCTCTATTTCTGCTTCCCGCTGCCTCGCTGGCCCTAGCCGCCAGCACGGCGGCTCCCGCCCCTGACGAAGCCCCGCCGCCGCCTGCCCACGGGCCACGCCCGCCGCATCCGTTGTCCGGTCTATTTGATGCCGACCACGACGGGGTGATCTCTGCTGCTGAAATCTCGGCCGCCTGCGTCGCGCTGGGACGACTGGATCTGAACCACGATGGCCAGATCACCCGCGAAGAACTGCCACCGCCTCCGCACCCACCGAAGCAAAGCGAGGGCAAAGGGGATGACTCAGGCCCGCCCCCGCCTGAACCGCCCGACGAAGCACCCTGAGCCCACCCCCGCCCGCCACGGCGGAAGCCGACGGGGCTTATTGCCATTTTGGCGACAGCGCATTTTACCGTGGCGGTGTTATCTGGGTTTTGCCGGTCTGAGTCACCGCATGGAAATCATTGTTCTCGGCTCCGGCACCTCCCATGGCGTTCCCATGATCGCCTGCGAGTGCGCGGTATGCCACTCCCTAGACCCGCGCGACCAGCGCACTCGTGCGTCGGTGCACGTCGTCATGAATGGCCTGCGTATTCAGATCGACGCTACGCCAGAGTTTCGCGTTCAGGCGCTGCGCGAATCCATCCCAGCGATTGATCTCTTTATCCTTACCCATGGGCATGCAGACCACATTCTGGGCATGGACGATCTTCGGCGTTACTGTGAACTGCGCCCGGACGGCACCCTGCCGGTGTATTGCACGGAAGAAGGCGAGGGGCGAGTGCGTGACATCTACCCCTATGCCCTCGTCCCTCGCGGCGAACAACCCGACGGCTACGCCCGCTTTGATCTCCGACGCCTGCCTGCGAGACTGGAATTACCCCAGGGCGTGATCGAGTCCACCCTGCTGCCGCACGGTCGAGTCGAGACGCTCGGTCTAGTGTTCACAGAGGCCGGCACCGGGCGTCGTTTCGCCTACTACACCGATTGCAAAACCGTGCCACCCGCTGCCCGCGACCTCGCCCGAAAAGTCGATCTGCTGCTTCTGGATGGGTTGCGACCCTCGCCGCATCCTACCCATTTAAGTATCCCGGAAGCCCTTGCAGTGGTGACTGATTTAGCCCCGCAGCGGACTTTTATCACCCACCTGAACCATGCGGTAGCCCACTGTGATGAGCAGTTATATCTCAATAATGAAGCGCACTTTGCCTATGATGGACTCAAGATAGTCCTTTGATTTATTTAATCCTACTAATTTAGTATGAAAAAAGAGCTTGCGGTATTTAATCCTACTCTTTTTGTAGGGATTAAATCCGCTCATGAAGCTCTCCAAAAAAGGTGAATACGCCCTCCGCGCTCTAATCGACCTCGGCATCGCCGGGGAGGTGGGTCGCGAGTTGGTGCAAGTCACCGAGCTTTCAGACAAAGAATCCATCCCCGCTAAGTTTTTGGAGCAGATCATGCAGGAGCTGAAGTCAGCCGGTATTGTGGTCGCGCAGCGCGGCAAGTTCGGTGGCTACCATCTCGCCCGACCTGCTTCCGAGATCACCATCGGTTCCGTCGTTCGCCTGATTGACGGTCCGCTCGCTCCCATTGGCTGCGTGAGCCATACCGCGTATGAAAAGTGTAGTTGTCCCGATGAGGAGCACTGCGGTCTGCGCATGCTGATGTTAGATGTGCGCAACGCCATCGCCGGCATACTCGACCGCTACACCCTCGCCGATGTGGTAGAAGTCACTCTCCGGAAGCTCCGCCGCGACGCTCTGCCGCTTCCCTTTGCCACCCCACGTTCTGCCGTCCGCAGAGAGCCCGTGAAGTCCACTGTCGCCTCCCGCCGCACCGCCCGCACCGCCGTCCCCCGCCGTCTGGTCCCCGTAGAGGGCCTGCTTTCCCAACTTCTGCCGGATTACACCATTTAACTTTTACCCGCTCCGAATCGCTTGCTTCCCGCCATGAGCTCCCTTTCCGCCGCTGCACTCTCTTCCGTTAACAATTCCCCCGACTGGCTCGCCATCGTCCGCGCCAAGGTCGAAGGCCTCCGCTACGGTGTCGTCCAGATCGTCGTCCACGACGGCAAGGTCACCCAGATCGAGCGCACCGAAAAGACCCGCCTCGGCGGTCCCGGCACCGCTTCCCGCGAGGAGTAAACGCGTCGCCCTTCCCTTTTCGCCTACCGTCCGCCCGGCGGCGGCGATCTCTGTAACCACCCAACCTTCGCACTCCGCCACCCGTCCTCGGGAGCTTCCGTGAATCGCTAAACCAGCATCCATCCCGATCATGAAGTATCCCCGTTCCCTTCGCGCTGCCACTACGGCCGCCGCGCTTTCCGCCCTTGCCCTCGCACCGCTAGCCGGTCGGGCCCAAACCGCGCCGTCCGACGACATCGCGGCGCTACGCGAGCAGATCCATCAACTCGACCAGAAACTCCGCGTCCTCGAACGCAACTCCGAGCTAAAGGACGAGGCTACCACCGCCGCCGCGGCCAAGACCCCCGTGGTCAACGCCGACGCCAAGGGCTTCAGCCTGACCTCGGCCGACAAAAAGTATTCCCTCCGCATCCGCGCCAACATCCAGGCCGACGGACGCTACTATTTCGAGGACCGCGAAGCCGGCATCGACACGCCCGACGCCTTCGTGTTGCGCCGCATCCGCCCCAGTTTCGAGGGCACCGTCGCCGAGAAATACGGCTACCGTCTGATGTTCGACCTGGCCAACAACCAGGTCCAGTTGCTCGACGCCTACGCGACCTACAAATACTCCGACGCCTTCAGCGCCCTCTTCGGCAAGACCAAGTCGCCCTTCGATCTCGAGCGCCTCGTCTCCCAGACCAACCTGCTCTTCATCGAGCGTTCCTTCCCGACCTTGCTCGGGCCGAACCGCGACACCGGCGTCCAGGTTTACGGCGATTTCCTGACCGGCCGCCTCAGCTACCAAGCCGCATATCTCGACGGCGCCAGCGACGGCTCCAGCCTCGAGACCGAGTCCGGCGGCAACGACGGCAAGGACGCCGTGGTCCGCCTCTTCACCCATCCGTTCAAGAACGACCAGGATTCCTTCCTGAAGGGCCTCGGCCTCGGCTTCGCCTACAGCACCGGCACCCGTGAGGTCGGCACCGGCGCCTTCCGCGCCTACACCAGCAATGCCCTCGTGCCCTTCTTCCAATACGGGTCCACTGTCCGCCCGGATGGCTCCCACGACCGCGTCTCGCCCCAGATCTACTTCTACAAGGGCCCCTTTGGCGTCATGGCCTCCTACACTGAGTCCATCCAGGAGCTCGTGACCACCACCGTGGTCGGCGGCGTGAACACCATCACTCCCGCCAGCAAGCGCGCCGACCTGACCAACCGCGCCTGGGCCGTGAACGTGAACTACGTTCTCACCGGCGAGGACACCGGCTACAGCACCAACCCCAAACCCGCCCAGGATTTCAACTTCGAGGCCGGCACCTGGGGCGCTTGGGAAGTCGCCGCCCGCCTCAGCCAGCTCTCGGTCGACGAGGCCACGTTCGCGGGCGCCGGCACCGGCACCTTCGCCAACCGCAACACCCAGGCCCAGCGCATCGACTCCTACTCGCTCGGCGTGAACTGGTATCTCAACCGCAACGTGAAGGCGTCGCTCAACTTCGAACACTCCGAGTTCCAGGAAGCCGACGCCTCCACCGCCGACTTCGAGAACGAGAACGCCATCCTCAGCCGCGTCCAGCTCTCCTTCTAAACCCGCCATTCCCGCCCTCGTTTTCCACACTTTCGTTTTTCCCATGAATTTTTCCCCTCTCTCCCGCTTGGCCGCCGCCACCCTGGCCGCGCTCGCCCTCGCCGGCTCCGCTGCCGCCAAAAGTGTCGAGTTGCTCAACGTGTCCTACGACCCGACTCGCGAACTCTACGTCGAATTCAACACCGCCTTTGCCGCCCACTGGAAGGCCAAGACCGGCGATGACGTCATCGTAAAGCAGTCCCACGGCGGCTCCGGCAAACAGGCCCGCTCGGTAATCGACGGTCTTCGCGCCGACGTCGTCACCCTCGCCCTCGCCGGCGATATCGATGCCATTGCCAAGAACTCCGAAGCCCTGCCCGCCGATTGGCAGACGCGTTTGCCGCACAACTCCGCCCCCTACACCTCCACCATCGTATTTCTAGTCCGAAAGGGCAACCCGAAGGGCATAAAGGACTGGGACGATATCGTGAAGCCCGGCGTCTCAATAATTACCCCCAATCCCAAGACCTCCGGCGGCGCCCGCTGGAACTACCTCGCCGCTTGGGAATTCGCCAAACGCAAGTTCGGTTCCGACGATGCCGCCAAGGCCTTCGTGGCGAAGCTCTTTAAGAACGTCCCCGTGCTCGACTCCGGTGCGCGTGGCGCCACCACGACTTTCGTGCAGCGCGGAATCGGTGACGTGTTTTTGTCGTGGGAAAACGAGGCTTTCCTCGCCGTGAAGGAGTTTGGCTCTGACCAGTTTGAGATCGTGGTCCCTTCACTTAGCATCCTCGCCGAGCCTCCCGTTGCGGTGGTTGATAAAGTCGCCAAGCGCAAGGGCACCACCGAGGTCGCCAAGGCTTACCTTGAATATCTCTACTCCGACGAAGGTCAGGATATCGCCGGAAAGAACTTCTACCGCCCCATCGATCCCAAATTCGCCGCCAAATACGCCGCCCAGTTCACGAAGGTGGAACTGTTCACCATCGACCAGGCCTTCGGTGGCTGGGCCAAGGCCCAGAAAGAGCATTTCGATGATGGTGGCACCTTCGACCAGATTTACCTGAAAAACTAAAACGCTAACGCTTCTAAACCTAGCCGGAGGATGGGCCCCGCGCCCGTCCTCCTTTTCCTTTTCCAGACCGATGCCCGGCCTCTCTCCCCCGCCGCACCTTCGCGACGTTCGCGTCCTTCTCGATCTCCTCGCAGCCCTCGACCGGCCGGGTTCGCCGCTGCGCTACGATCTGCTCGCGACTTTCCCGCACGAAGGCGAGCTGCACCCGTTGCCGCGCTTGGTCTTCTCCGGTCCGGCCGCAGCGCATGATCCCATTCGTCTGGCCCTTTTTGGCGGCCTGCACGGCGACGAAGCGGCCAGCGTGCTCGCTCCACTCGCTTTTCTTGAGCGCCTCGTGGCCGACCCCGCCCGGGCTACCGGCTACACCCTGACCGTCTATCCTCTCTGTAACCCGGTTGGCTACGCCCGCAGCACGCGCAACAATGGAGCTGACCTCGATCTTAACCGAGAGTTCTGGCGCGGCTCCGTCCAGCCCGAGGTTATTGCTCTCGAAGGCGAGCTTTCCGCCCGTGAATTCGACGGCATCATTACCCTCCATGCCGACGATACCGCCGAGGGCGTTTATGGCTACACCCACGGCCGCGTGCTCAATGAGGCACTGCTCGAACCCGCCCTGCGCTCCGCTGGCTATATTCTGCCGCGGGACCGACGCTCTCAAATCGACGGTTTCCCTGCCCGCGACGGCAAGATACATGCCTGCTTTCAGGGCGTGCTCTCCGCCCCGCCAAATCGGCGGCCCCGCCCTTTCGAACTTATTTTTGAAACTCCTGCCCTCGCCCCGATTGAACTTCAGGTCGAGGCCGCCGTTACGGCGCTCGACACCATCCTTGACGAATACCGAGTATTCCTCGCCTACGCCCCCAACCTCTAAGCTCTCCGCCTCTTCGTTCCTCGCCCTCATGTCCCGCTCTCACCGCTCCGTCATACCCGGCTTCGGATTGTCGCTCGGTCTCACGCTCACTTACCTGAGCCTGATCGTGCTGCTGCCGCTTTCGGCCGCGTTTATTAGGACGCTCGGGATGTCCTGGGACGATTTCTGGACCGCCGTTGCCAGCCCGCGTGTGGTCGCCTCCTATCGCATCAGTTTCCTCGCCTCCTTCGCCGCCGCGTCGGTCAACTGCCTCTTCGGCCTCATCGTTGCCTGGGTCCTTGTCCGTTACCCCTTCCCAGGCCGGCGCATCGTGGATGCCCTCGTGGATCTGCCCTTCGCGTTGCCCACTGCCGTTGCCGGCATCGCCCTGACCGCTCTTTACGCTCCGAACGGTTGGATTGGCGCCCTCTTGGCACCCTACGGCGTGAAGATCGCGTTTACCGAAATCGGTATCTTCGTCGCGCTCACTTTTATCGGCCTGCCCTTTGTGGTTCGCACCCTACAGCCCATTATCGAGGAGCTGGAGCCCGAGTTTGAGGAAGCCTCCGCCAGCCTCGGCGCGACTCGCTGGCAAACCCTGCGGCGGGTGATTTTCCCCCAGCTCGTTCCCGCCCTGTTAACCGGTTTTGCCATGGCCTTCGCCCGTGCTCTTGGTGAATACGGATCGGTGGTGTTCATCTCGGGCAATATGCCCATGCGCACGGAGATCACCCCGCTACTTATCATTACCAAGCTGGAACAATACGATTACGCCGGCGCGACCGCCATCGCCGTGGTGATGCTCGGGGCCTCCTTTCTCATGCTCCTCGTGATTAACCTGCTCCAAAAATGGAGCCGCCGCCACCACACGGTCTAGCGCTGCTTTTGCTCCTCTAACTTCCTGCTTAAACTCACCGTGGCCTCCGCCGTCTCGTCCCTTACCCGCTCCAACGGTCCCGTCGCCAGACCGCTCGCCACTCGCGACGCGACTTGGCTTCGCTACACGCTCACGGCCCTGGGGCTCGGGTTCCTTGCCCTTTTCCTTTTACTGCCGCTCGTCGCAGTGTTTACCGAGGCCCTTCGCCGCGGGCTCGGGGCTTATTTCGCCGCCCTAAACGACCCTGACGGCCTGCACGCGCTGAAACTCACCCTGCTCACTGCGGGGCTGGCCGTTCCCGCTAACCTCGTTTTCGGAGTGGCCGCCGCCTGGTGCATCGCGAAGTTCACCTTCCCGGGGAAAAGCCTGCTGATCACCCTCATCGACCTACCGTTTGCAGTGTCGCCGGTCATCTCCGGTCTCATCTACGTGCTGCTGTTTGGTGCCCAGGGCTGGTATGGCCACTACCTCGATGCCGACCAGCCATGGCTGCCCGGCCTGCAGGCCTGGCTGATCGAGCAGGATTTCAAGATCATCTTCGCCGTTCCTGGCATCGTGCTCGCGACCACCTTCGTAACCTTTCCCTTCATCGCTCGCGAGCTGATCCCGCTCATGCAGACGCAGGGCAACGACGAGGAATACGCCGCCATCACCCTTGGCGCCAATGGTTGGCAGACCTTCTGGAAAGTCACCTTGCCCAATATTAAGTGGGGCCTGTTCTACGGCGTCATCCTGTGCAACGCCCGTGCCATGGGCGAATTTGGAGCCGTTTCCGTCGTCTCTGGTCACATCCGCGGCGAGACTAACACCCTGCCGCTGCACGTGGAAATTCTCTACAACGAATACCAATTCGTCGGTGCCTTTGCCGCCGCCTCTATCCTCGCGCTGCTCGCCCTCGTTACCCTCGTCCTGAAATCCCTCGTCGAGTGGGCCCACGCCCGCCGCCACGCTTGATCCGATTCTACGGTCCGGCCTACTCACTACCCGCTACTCACTCCTCGCTACTTCTGTCCCATGAGCGTCCTCGCCCGCAACCTCACCAAGACCTTTGGCGCCTACACCGCCCTGCGCGACGTCAGTCTGGAGATCCCCACCGGCAAACTCGTCGCCCTGCTCGGTCCATCCGGCTCGGGTAAGACCACCCTCTTGCGCATTATCGCCGGGCTAGAGTTCGCCGATTCCGGTTCCGGCCGCATCGATTTCCACGGCGCGGACGTGACCGATGTGCCCGCCGGGAAGCGCGGCGTGGGCTTCGTGTTTCAGCACTATGCGCTTTTTAAACACATGACCGTGGCGGAGAACATCGCCTTCGGCCTGACCGTGCGTCCCCGCCGCGAGCGGCCCGACCGTGACGCCATCGACGCACGAGTGCAGGAGTTGCTTAAACTCATCCAACTCGAGGATCTCGGCGCGCGTTACCCCGCCCAGCTCTCCGGCGGCCAGCGCCAGCGCATTGCCCTCGCTCGCGCCCTCGCGGTGCAGCCCAAAGTCCTCTTGCTCGACGAGCCCTTCGGCGCGCTCGACGCCCGCGTGCGCAAGGAACTCCGCCGCTGGCTGCGCCACTTTCAGCGCGAGATCGGCGTCACCACCCTCTTCGTGACTCACGACCAAGAGGAGGCCCTCGAGCTCGCGGACGAGGTCATCGTGATGAACAACGCCAAGATCGAGCAGGTCGGCACCCCGCAGGAGGTTTACGACCGCCCTGTCTCGCCCTTCGTGATCGAGTTTTTGGGTAACGTGAACCGGTTCGCCACCAAAGCCCATCCGCTCCCCGGCGCTGGCTCGGACGTGCTCTATGTCCGCCCACACGATGTCGACATCTTGCGCGAATACCACGGCGAGCACGGCGTGCGCGTGCGCGTGCAACATGTGTTCTCCGCCGGCAACACCGGTCGCGTCGCGCTTGTCCGAGCCGACAACGGCGACGCCATCGACGCCGAGCTTTCCCGCGTGCGCCTAGCCGAGCTCAATCTTGTTGCCGGAGACGAGGCCTGGGTGGTTTTCCGGCATATCCGGCTCTTCCCCGCCGGCGCCTTCACGGAGCGCGATGTCGCCGCCGAGGACGCCTCGCCCGCCATTGCCGACCCCGGCCAGGGCATCTAAAGGTCGTAAAAAATAGAAGTTGAACCGGATCAGGATCGAAGCATTCGCCAAAGTCCGCCGGGACTGTGTATGGCGACTATCGCGCAGGCGATGAAAGGAAGGTCTGCACGGTGGCGGTAAGCGAGGTGCCGCCCCGTCCAACGCGGCAGATATTTATTTTTGAAATGGAAGAGGTTTTTGTAGCCGTAGACGCGATTGAAGTTCTCGTAGACATAGCGCACCGCCCGTTCGTGCCGAGAGTCACTGACCGAGGCTGGGTGGATGTTGGCCAGAGGAGCATTAGCCAGACTCGCCGCGGACAGACCCTGCGCCTGAAAGGCAAGGAGCGATTCGACGATTACAAAATCCATTGCGCCAGGCACTTCCGGGCGGGCACGCATTAGATCGAGGCAGCGGCCTGTCCCCGAGCGGTAGGGCAACCAAGTCGCAAACGCCTCCACCCGCCCATCCGCGCGCATGGCTAGCGCCGCACCCCGCGCGATGATTTCCTCGTCTGAATAAGCCCCTAGATCGAAGGTCATCTCGCCTCCGCGTTTTCGTGCCAACCAGCCGTCCGAAACAGCTCGTAATTCGGCCGCGAGAGCAGGTTCCGGCGGTATGCCAGGGGGAAGCCAACGCAGAACCAGACCCTCTCGCCCGGCACGACTACGCGCCGTTCGCAGATCCTGATATCTCTTCCCAGTCAGGCTGAACTCCGGCAACGAGATTGAAGCGCACTCCCCAATCTTAAACACGACAAAGCCTTCCGCCGCGTAGTCGTCGGCGGAGTCTGGGCCGGTCTCGTAAAAAACCGGCTCCCAGTCTTGATCAGCGCAAAATTCCATGAACTCCCGGATGGCTACGCGTCGGCCATCGACCGGCCCAATCGGATCTGCCAGTGTTAGCGCGAAATTACGCCAGAGCGCATAGGCGACCAGCGAGCGTCCGTCTCGGGTGAAGAAAAGTCGTTTGTCGTCCGCGAGCGCGAATTCGTTCAGCGGATCCCGTCCCTCCGACTGCACGATACGCCGCGCCCGCTCAGTCTCGCGCACGGTAGGGCGTGGAGGATCGAGCACCGGTCGCAGCGCGGTAAGGACCACGAGTAAAATGGTTGCCGCCCCCGCAAAACTGATGGCGAAGAGAGCGGTTTGCGCTTCCGGCGTTCGAGCTAGGAGCGTGTCGCTTGATTGCAGAAAAACCAGTTCGGCGACTGCCTGCATGCGAGCCAGTCCGTCGTGCCGGCCCTCGAGTTGCACGCGATGATTCTCCAGCACTACCCAACCAAAGGCCAGCAAGGCACCAGCGGAGCCAACGGCCAGGCCTCCAGCGAAGCGTAGAGATGCGGCGTCGGATCGCGCCACGAAGAGGCGGCGCGCCCGCACTAGCAAGATCAGGGGCACCGCCGAGGCGAGGGCTCCGCGCCAGAAAAAATCGAGCCCAAGGTGCAGTAGCAGACCGGCACTGAGCGCGCCAACCGCGAGCCACCAAGCGGCCCGTTTTCGGCGCGCGATACCACGGCCTAGCGCCAGCAAGGACACGCCTGCTGCCAGTAACAGTGCGCGACTTCCGAAGTGGATGTGAAAAGGCGTCCATGGCTCGATGCCTTGGAGGTATCGGGCTTCGCCGGGAAACAGCGCCACGCCAATCTGGGCCAGGCCCATTCCGGCCACCATGAAACCTAGCGCGCGTGGCAGCCAGCGGGGAGCGGAGGCAGGGGGCGCGCTCATTTTTTAAGTGGCTAGGCGACATCCAGCAGCCAGTCCACCGCCTCGTCCATGGCAGCAAGGAATTCTGCACCCGCACCGGCAAAGTCGTGGAAAACTCGGGGCACCGTCCATAGGCGATAATCGAGCGACAGATCTCGCTGCCAGTCGAGGTCGTCGACCAAATCCAGACTCCCGTGGAAAACAGCAAAGCGCAGATCAGCCGAGGCCGGAGCCAGCTCGTTGAGCGAAAAGGTGTCCTCGCCCCGCGGCGCCAGTCCGAGTTGGTCGGGCAGTTCGAGGCCGTAGCGTCCACGTCCGCCCGGGGCGACCATAAGGAAGCCCAGCAAGCCCGCCGGCCGGGCCGACCGCCGGGCAGCAGCGGGGATGGCCTGCTCCGCGCCCATAGACCAGCCCCCGTAGAGGAGGGACTCCACCCCTTTGGGACCCGATCTTCGCCGGAGTTCGGCCGCGATGCGCCGGTAGTCCTCTCGCAGTTGCTCGACGTTGTAGGATTCCGCAGCGTAGGCGCGGAAATCAATGCCGGCGACGGCGAAGCCTCGTCTTAGAAGGTGGCGGCAAACCCGTTCCTCCCAGTAGGACCAACCACCGTCGCCCGAGCCAAAAAGCACGCCTGCCCGGATGCTGGTTTCCCCGTTAGGAATAAAGAAACGAACCCCACTAGGACCGCGCGCCAAAGCCAGCGCCACTGGGGCGCTTTCGGCCGGAGGAGCAACCGAGTCCATGGTGGTTTCGGCTGCTAGTGGGAGAATATAGGCAAGGAGCAGAAAAAAACGAACAAACATGACTAAGTGGAAGGTTGGCGAAAGGACCTGATCTGGTCGACGGCTGTTCCGTTTGAAATGGACGGAGCAGCGAAGCGTAAATCATCCGCAGCCATCGCCCTGTGCGTTCGCGAAATAACGTGAAATTTAGTGAAGGCTTTTTGCGCTAATTTAGACATCTCTTATCATGGCGACTTTTCAAAACTTAGTTTCCCAGCGAATTAACAGCTCCTAATTCACAGCTCCTAATTTAAAACCCAAGAGATCAATCTATCATGGAAAACCACCCTCCCAGCACCGGCGGCAAATGCCCTTTCCCCCATCTTCACGGCACCACGCCTAAACCCGCTCCCGCGCCAAGCGGCGCAACCGGTCGTTCCAATCGCGATTGGTGGCCGAATCAGCTCAACTTGAAGATGCTGCACCAGAACTCCGCCCTTTCCGATCCCATGGGTGCCGGGTTCGACTACGCGGCCGAGTTCAAGACGCTTGATCTCTCCGCCCTCAAGCGCGACCTGCACGCCTTGATGACCGATTCGCAGGACTGGTGGCCGGCCGATTTTGGCCATTACGGTCCGTTCTTCATCCGCATGGCTTGGCATAGCGCGGGCACCTACCGCACCGCCGACGGTCGCGGTGGCGCCGGCGCCGGCCAGCAACGTTTTGCCCCGCTGAACAGTTGGCCCGACAACGCCAACCTCGACAAAGCCCGCCGGTTACTCTGGCCGATCAAACGCAAATACGGGAAGAAAATCTCCTGGGCCGATCTGATGATCCTGACCGGCAATGTCGCGCTCGAATCCATGGGCTTTAAAACCTTCGGCTTTGGCGGCGGTAGGGCTGACGTGTGGGAGCCCGAGGAAGACATCTATTGGGGCACCGAAGCCACCTGGCTCGGCGATCAACGCTACTCCGGCGACCGAGAGCTCGAGACTCCACTCGCCGCTGTCCAAATGGGTCTCATCTATGTCAACCCCGAGGGCCCCAACGGTCATCCCGATCCCCTCGCTTCGGCCCGCGACATCCGCGAGACCTTCGCTCGCATGGCCATGAATGACGAGGAGACCGTTGCCCTCATCGCTGGCGGGCACACCTTCGGCAAGACCCACGGCGCCGCCACCGCCGACCACGTTGGCCGCGAACCCGAGGCCGCTGGCATCGCCGAGCAGGGTCTGGGTTGGGTTAATCGCTATGCCAGCGGCAAGGGTGCCGATACCATCACCAGCGGTCTGGAGGTCACTTGGACCACCACCCCGACCAAGTGGAGCAACAACTACTTCGAGAACCTCTTCCGCTACGACTGGGAACTCGTGAAGAGCCCAGCCGGCGCCCACCAGTGGGTCGCCAAGGGGGCTGAGGCCACCGTGCCCGACGCTTACGACGAGACGAAAAAGCATCTCCCCACGATGCTTACCACCGACCTCGCCCTGCGCATCGATCCCGCCTACGAAAAAGTTTCCCGCCGCTTCCTCGAGAATCCCGACCAGTTCGCCGACGCTTTCGCCCGCGCCTGGTTCAAGCTCACCCACCGCGACATGGGCCCCAAGGCCCTTTACCTCGGAGCCGAGGTGCCCGCCGAGGAGTTGCTATGGCAGGATCCGATCCCCGCCGCCGACCACCCGCTGGTGAACGCCGCCGACCTGACCGCGCTCAAGGCTCAGATTCTCGCCTCTGGCCTGTCGGTTGCCGAGCTTGTCTCGACCGCCTGGGCCTCCGCCTCGACCTACCGCGGCTCCGATAAACGCGGCGGCGCGAACGGCGCCCGCATCCGCCTCGCCCCGCAAAAGGACTGGGAAGCCAACCAGCCAGCCCGCCTCGCCAAGGTGCTAAAAACCCTCGAAGGCATCCAGGCCGCGTTCAACGCCAGCGCGACCGGCGGGAAAAAGGTTTCCCTTGCGGACTTGATCGTCCTCGGCGGCGCCGCCGCCATTGAGGAGGCCGCCCAAAAAGCCGGCCACGCAATCACCGTGCCCTTTGCTCCCGGTCGCACAGACGCCTCACAGGAGCAGACCGACGTCGCCTCTTTTGCTGTGCTCGAACCGGCCGCCGACGGCTTCCGCAATTACCAAAAGACCCGCTTCACGCTGCCCGCCGAAAAACTCCTCATCGACAAGGCTCAACTGCTCAGACTGACCGCACCCGAACTGACGGTGCTCGTCGGCGGCCTGCGCGTGCTCAACGCCAACCACGGCAAGTCCCAGCACGGCGTGTTCACCACGCGCCCTGAGACGCTGACGAATGACTTTTTTGTCCACCTGCTCGACATGGGCCACGTGGTTAAAGCCACGTCTCCCGTGGAAGAGCTCTTCGAACTTCGCGACCGTGCCACCGGAGACGTGAAGTGGACCGCCACCCGCGTCGACCTTGTGTTTGGCTCGAACTCCCAGCTCCGTGCCCTCGCCGAGGTCTACGCCGAGGCCGGCGCCGAAACCAAGTTCGTTCACGACTTCGTGGCGGCCTGGAACAAGGTGATGAACGCGGACCGTTTCGACCTCGCTTAGATCTCGGCTACCCCTCCCTCCGGATCAGCCTGCTGGAGGGGGTAGGTTTTGCAGGAAAACTAGGATTTCCCCCATGCGGGCGAGTGGCTTTGTCGCGTTTAGCCTCGGGAAGCGCCCGCTTAGCTGCACGTAGTCATCGCGGCGACCGGGACCGGCGCGGAGAAGCTTCAGCTTTGCGCCCTCGGTCTCGACGCTGACGATGCCCTTTTGTTCGGCGGCGATGCGCAGGCCGGTGACCTGCAGCAATGCCCGGACGTCCGAGTTAAACTTACCAAAGCGGTCGGTCAGCTCCGACTCAAGTTCCTTCAGGGTCGAGGGTGAACCGGCGAGAGCTAGCCGGCGGTAAAAATCCAGCCGCAGACGGGTTTCCCCGATATAGGCCACGGGCAGGCGGGCTTGGATGCGAGTGACGTTTGCTGCTCCATCGGCCTCATCGTGGGCGGCCTTGATAGCTTGGTAGCTGGTAGCGATATTAGCCGTCTGGCCAGTGGCGGATCGGGGGGCGGACTCGCCCTCGCCGACGAAGACAAAATCAAGCTTCACCGTCGCACGAATCGCGGCGGCCTGCTTATCACCTTTCAGGCGGGCGACGGATTGGCGCAGAAGTTGACAGTAGAGTTCGAAGCCCACGCCGACGATGTGGCCGGATTGTTCGGAGCCGAGCAGATTGCCGGCGCCACGCAGTTCCAGATCGCGCATGGCGATGCGGAAGCCCGCGCCAAGCTGGTTATGGGTGCGTAGGGCGTTTAGACGTTCACGGGCGATGTCTACCAAACGGCTGTGGCGGTGAAGGAGCAGGTAGGCGTAGGCCTGATGTTTGAAGCGGCCGACGCGTCCGCGTAATTGGTAGAGCTGGGAGAGGCCAAAGCGGTCTGCCCCCTCGATGATGATGGTGTTGCAGTTGGGGATATCGAGGCCCGTCTCGATGATCGTGGTGCAGACGAGGACTTGGTGGCGACCGGCTACGAAGGCGGTCATCATCTCCTCCAACTCGTGCTCGTCCATCTGGCCGTGGCCCACCCCGATGTCCACGTCGGGCAGTAGTTCGCGCAGGCGGGCGGCAACGTGCGTGATGGTCTGCACCCGGTTATGCAGGTAGAACACCTGCCCGCCGCGACGCAACTCGTGACGGATGGCGTCCACCACCAATTGTTCGTCGTAGGTTTTGACGATTGTCTGGATGGGGTGACGGTTGGTCGGCGGCGTCTCGATAACCGACATGTCGCGCGCGCCGGTCATGGCCATGTAGAGGGTGCGCGGGATGGGGGTGGCGGACATGGACAATACGTCCACCGACACGCGCAGAGCCTTCAGCTTTTCCTTGTGCTTCACCCCGAAGCGTTGCTCCTCGTCAATCACGACTAGGCCGAGGTCCTTGAATGAGATGTCTTGATTGAGCAGCCGGTGGGTGCCGATGAGGATGTCTACTTGCCCGGCGGCGGTGGCGGCGACGATGCGCACCGACTCGGCCCGCGAGCGGAAGCGGGATAACATCTCCACGGCGACCGGGTATCCCGCCATGCGTTCGCGGAAGGTATTTAGGTGTTGCTGCGCGAGGATGGTGGTGGGGACTAGAATCGCGACCTGCTTGCCCGCTTGGACGGCTTTAAACGCGGCGCGGATGGCGACCTCGGTCTTGCCGAAGCCGACGTCACCGCAGACGAGGCGATCCATCGGGCGGGCACGTTCCTGATCGAGCTTGGTCGCGGTGATGGCCTTGAGTTGGTCGGGGGTCTCGGCAAAGGGGAAGGCTCCCTCGAACTCGCGCTGCCAGTCATTGTCGGGCGCGATCGCCAGTCCGGGCTGGGCGTCACGAGCTGCCTGGATGCGGAGCAGCTCGGCGGCGAGGTCTACCGTGGCGCGCTCGGCTTGAGCGCGGGTTTTTTGCCAGCGATCGGAGCCGATGCGGCCGAGCTGGGGACGGACCTTGGAGAGGCCGACGTAGCGGCTCACGAGATGGGCCTCGGGCAGCGGCACGTGGAGCGTCACGCGGTCGTCGAACTCGAGCGAAATGACTTCGCGCGCGCCATCGCGGGTATCGAGCTTGGTGATGCCGCGAAACAGCGCCACGCCGTGCTGAAGATGCACCACGAAATCGCCTTCCGCCAGCTCGGCGAAGTCCAGTAACTGGTCCACTTGCGCGCGGTGCACGGTCGCTCGGCGCGACCCAGCTGGGCGGCGGGCACGGCTGCGGCCGAATAGCTCAGTCTCAGTCACGACAACCAGAGGAAAAGCCTGAGCTGGGTGGTCTGGTTGCTGAAGACCTGGGGCCTGGTTGGCGGGTCGTTTTCGGCGAGCAGGGGCGGACGGCGTGAGGGCGAGGGCGGCGCCGGGGCGGGGCGCGAGGCGGAAGCCTTCGTTGGCTTGGCCGCGCAGGAATACGGGACGGAATTTTTTCGCGGCAGGATGGGCGTCGAGGATTTCGCGGATGCGTTTTTCCTCGGCTTCACGGGGAGCGATGATGGCGAGGGCGGCGCCTTCGCGGGACCAAGCGGCGAGGTGATCGAGGAAGTCGCGTCGGGAGGCTTCCTCGGCGGCGAGACGGTCCTGGGCAATGAGGTCGTCGGAAGGGTAGTGGCGATGGTGGGCGAGGCTCTCGGTGTCCCACGTGGTCTCGCTGACTGGACCGGAGTCGGTGTCGAACAGGGCGGCGGCTTCGTCCAGATCGGCGATGGCCTCGATGGAAGCGACGCGGGCGAGCAGCGGGGAGAGGGTAGCGTGGGGGTTTTCCCGGACAAGTTGGCTGAAAATTGTGTCCAGCAAGGCGGGTTCGATTAGGACGAGACGGGCGGCGGGACTGAGGTAGGGGGCAAGGCCGGTCAGCGAAGGCGCCAGGCTGAGGCGGGGCGAGGCGGCGAGCGTAAGGCTATCAAGTGCTTCACCTGAGCGTTGGCTCACGGCATCGAGCAGGCGGATCTCCTCCAGTTCGTCGCCGAAGAAATCGAGACGGCAGGGCTGGGCGGCGTTGACCGGGTAGAGATCGATAATACCGCCGCGCACGGCATAGGTGCCGGGGGCTTCGCAGACGGCCTCGGAGTCGTAGTCGAGCTCGCGGAGCTTTTCCAGAAGGGCGGAGAAGGGGTGGGTTTCGCCCCGGCGCAAAGTAAGCTCGGTCGCGGCGTAGGCTTCCAGGGCGGGCACGCGCTGGAGCAGTGCGGCAGGGGTGGTGAAAATCGCCAGGGGCGCGGTGCCGGTGGGTAGGCTGGAGAATTGACGAGTGGCGCGCAGGCGCGAAAGCACGGCTTGGCGGTCGGCAGAGGCCGCGAAGGCCTCGGCCATATCGCGCGAGTCGGCCAGCGATT
>Ga0214917_10002652_pt1 | contig 21461 bp, 13 predicted proteins | sample LL_1208_BB_MetaG_FD_177983 | JGI IMG/M metagenome (GOLD analysis project Ga0214917, IMG submission 177983) | Freshwater microbial communities from Lake Lanier, Atlanta, Georgia, United States - LL_1208_BB | ecosystem: Environmental > Aquatic > Freshwater > Lake | place: USA: Georgia | collected...
CAGAGGCGGACGATCATCGCGCAATTCAGCGGCGGCTGCCGCACCAACTGGAGGCGAAAATCCGGGCACCTCGCCGGCGCGTTCGAGACGCTGGCCAATCAGCCGCTCGATCGCCACCAGCAGTCGTTGTTCTTCGGGCTCAACCAGCGAAACGGCAGACCCCTGGCGCCCCGCGCGACCGGTGCGACCGATCCGGTGGACATAATCTTCCGGCACCGCCGGCAATTCAAAATTCACCACCTGGGGCAACTGATCAATATCGAGCCCACGGGCCGCAATGTCCGTTGCCACCAAAACCGTGACGGTCCCGTCTTTAAAGCTCTCAAGCGCACGCGTGCGCGCACTTTGACTCTTATTGCCGTGAATCGCCATGGCCCCGATGCCATCGCGGCCCAAACGCTCCGCCAACCGGTTTGCACCGTGCTTGGTGCGCGTAAAGACCAGCACTTGGCGCCATTGTTCGGCCCGAATCAGGTGCGATAGCAAGGCTGCTTTCGCAGCGCGCGCAACCAGATGCACGCGCTGTGCCACCAGTTGCGTCGTGGTATTGCGCGGGGTCACCGAAACTTCCTGCGGACGCTGCAAGAGCCCTTGGGCGAGTACGCGAATCTCGTCGGAAAAAGTTGCGGAAAACAATAAGTTCTGGCGCTGGCGCGGCAACAGCGCGAGGACTTTCCGAATATCCCGGATAAAGCCCATGTCGAGCATGCGATCGGCCTCGTCGAGGACGAAGATTTCGACGCCGCCTAAATCCAACGTGCGTTGACCCACGTGATCGAGCAGCCGCCCTGGCGTCGCTACGAGGATATCGAGTGGCTTGCGCAGGGCGTCGATTTGCGCTTGCTGGCCGACGCCGCCAAACATCACGAACGCTCGCAACGAAAGGTATCGTCCATACGTCTGTACCGACTGCTCGACCTGCGCGGCCAATTCGCGTGTCGGCGTCAGGATTAAGCAGCGCGGGCGTCCCGGTAAGGCAGGGCCGGGGGCGCGCGCAGCGCTTAGGCGTTGCAAGATCGGCAGCGTAAACCCGGCCGTCTTACCGGTACCGGTTTGGGCAGCGCCCAGCAGGTCAGCACCGGCCAGAATCGGCGGAATCGCCTGCTGCTGAATCGGCGTGGGTTGCGTGTAGCCGCGCTCGGTAACGGCCCGCACGAGCTCGGGCACAAGACCTAGAGCGACAAAATCGGCATTCGATGACAAAACAACAAACTCCTGCCGCGCCGCGGCGCGCTCAGGAATGCAAGCACTTCGGGGACGGCTGTGTGATCCACAGTGCGCCCAGCCGGGGCACCGACGCCACTGGCGCGCCCTTGCGGCGGCAAGGTGCGCGAGCGCCGGGCGCAGTATAGCGAGCCCGGCGGCGCCGTCGATACGGGTATCGCGACGCGACGCTCACCGCGTACCGCCCGGTTGCGCCGATTCTGTGCGGAGTGCGCTTGACCCCAGCCGGGAAGCGGCGAGGATGGACCCCCTGCGCCGATTGTCGGGCTCTGTCTTCCTTCGACGCCCTAGACGTTCTCAGCCGGGCTGCGCTCGGCGCACGATCGTCATTCAGGGTGCCCTCGCCACCGTGCAGGTGGTGCGTCCCAAACCGAGGACTTGTATGGTTGCAAGCTTGTTCGACACCTTTCGATCGCAGTTCGAATCGCGCCGCCGTGAGGCGATGGCGATCGAGGCCTGGTTTCAATTGTGCGCTCAGGACGCGCTCACCTACGCCTCCCCCGCCGAGCGCATGGTCGCCGCGATTGGTGAGGCCGAAACCATCGATACCCGTGGTGATCCCCGCTTGCTGCGCTTATTCGGCAATCGAAGCCTGCGCCGCTATGCGCCGTTTAGCGACTTTTGGGGGATGGAAGACACCATCGAGCAAATCGTTTCGTTCTTTCGCCACGCGGCGATGGGGATGGAGGAATCCAAGCAAGTGTTGTATCTGCTGGGCCCCGTGGGTAGTGCCAAGTCCTCCCTGGCAGAACGGCTCAAATCCTTGATGGAGCGTTATCCGATCCATGTTCTTGAGGCCGAGGACGGTAGCTTATCGCCGGTTAACGAATCGCCTCTGGGCCTCTTCGCCGGCACCGATCTGGCCGCCCAACTGGGTGCCGAATTCGGTATTGCGCCGCGTTACTTGCAAGGAATCGCGAGCCCTTGGGCAACCAAGCGGCTCGAGGAATACGGCGGTGACTTGACGCGTTTTCGAGTCGCGCGTCTGTGGCCGAGCCAACTCGAACAACGCGCAATCGCCAAGGTTGAGCCTGGTGATGAAAACAATCAGGACATTTCGACCCTGGTTGGCAAAGTCGACATACGAAAGCTCGACCGCTTCAGCCAGGACGATCCCGACGCCTACAGTTACTCGGGCGGACTCTGCCTTGCCAATCAGGGCCTGCTCGAATTCGTCGAAATGTTCAAGGCACCACTCAAGGTGTTGAACCCCTTGCTTACGGCGACACAAGAGAAAAATTTCAAAGGCACCGAAGGGTTTGCGGCGATGCCCTTTCAGGGTCTGATTCTGGCGCACTCCAACGAATCCGAATGGCTGAGCTTTCGCAACAACAAAACGAATGAGGCATTTCTCGATCGCGTTTTCATCGTGAAAGTGCCGTACTGCCTGCGGGTCGACGAAGAAGTGCAGATTTATCGCAAGATGCTCTCAAACTCAGCCCTCAAAGACGCGCCCTGCGCGCCACGAACGCTGGATTTGTTGGCGCAGTTCACCGTCGTCAGCCGTCTCATCGTGCCGGAGAATTCTTCTCTCTACGTAAAGATGCGGGTCTATAACGGCGAGAACCTGAAAGACACCGACCCGAGTGCGAAGACGGTGGCGGAATACCGTGAAGCGGCCGGCAATCAAGAGGGCATGAGCGGCATCTCGACGCGCTGGGCCTTTAAAGTAATTAGCTCGGTGTTTGACCGCGACGCCAACGAAACAGCAGCCGATCCCGTGAGCCTGATGCTCGCCTTGGAAGAACGCATCGCACGCGAGGATTGGACCGAGGACGTGAAAAAAACCGCCCTCGCGCACCTCAAGGGCTGGCTCATTCCACGCTACCTTGAATTCGCGCAAAAAGAAATCCAAACCGCGTACTTGGAAAGCTACGCCGACTACGGCCAGGCTCTGTTTGACCGCTACGTGCTCTTTGCCGACCACTGGATCCAGGACGAGGCCTTCGTCGACCCCAGCACCGGGGTGGCGTTTGATCGGGCTGCGCTCAACCTGGAACTGGAGAAGATCGAAAAACCAGCCGGGATTGGCAACCCGCGCGACTTTCGCCACGAAGTCGTCAATTTTGTCCTGCGCGCGCGGGCACGCGTCGGTGGCAACTCACCGGCTTGGACGACCTACGAGAAATTGCGCGAAGTGATTGAAAAGCGCATGTTCGCAGCGACAGACGACATCTTGCCGGTGGTGAGTTTTGCCTCCAAGGGTAACCAGTCCGACGAAGAAAAACACCGCACCTTCGTTGAACGGATGCGCGCGCGCGGTTACACCGCACGGCAAATTCGGCGGCTCGTGGAATGGTGGATGCTCGCCCGCAAAAACTGAGTATCGCGCCGCATTCGGACCTACGGGAGACCGCATGAGCACCCTCATCGATGCCCGCCAACGGGGGCGCGATAAGTCGGCCGACAACCGCGCACGCTTTTTGCGGCGTTTTCGCGGTCTGCTGCGCTCGAAAGTAGCCGATTTAGCGCGCCACCGCTCGATCCGCGACGCCAACCAAGGCGCCGAACTTGAACTGTCGCCGCACGACATCTCCGAGCCGCGCTTTCGCCACCGAGCGGGCAGCGGCGCGCAGTCCAAAATCCTGCCCGGCAACGATCGCTTCACGCGCGGCGAACACATCGCGCGCCGCCCCCAGGGAGCGGCTGAGGGGGGTTCGGATCCCGCCGACGGGAGCGCGGGCGACGATCCGTTTCGCTTCGTTCTGACCCGCGACGAGTACCTCGGTATTCTATTCGATGACTTAGAATTACCTCGGCTCTTGCGGACGCAACAAGCCGATATCACCGAAACCCGTATCCGCCGCGCGGGTTATAGCCGCCAGGGGGTTCCCGGGACGTTGGCGGTGCCGCGCACGATGAAAACCTCGCTCGCGCGACGGACCGCGCTCAGCGGCGCGCTGCGTGAACAATTGCGCCTGGCGCGCGCCGAGCTCGCCGCCCGCGAAGCCGAAGCCGAAGCCGAAGCCGCAGTAAAGGCCGAGGCAGAAGCTGCAACCGAAGCCACGGCCAGATCCGCATCCGAGGCGACGACCAAATCCGCGTCCGAGGCGACGCTTAATCCTGCCTCTGCAGATGCGCTTGCGCCAGAATCCGAACGCACCACCACGCTCGCGACCGATCAACCGACAAACGTCGCGCAAAGGCTGCGCTCGCGTATCGCCGAGCTCGAACGGCAACTGCAGCACGTTCCGTTTTTAGACGAATTGGATTTGCGCTATCGCGCTGCCGTTCCGTTTGAATCGCCACGGACCGCGGCCGTGATGATTTGTCTAATGGATGTGTCCTCCTCGATGGATGAAGACTTAAAGGACATTGCCAAGCGCTTCTTTCTGTTGCTTTATCTGTTTCTCGAGCGCAAATACGATCGCGTCGAACTGGTTTTTATCCGCCATACTGAAGACGCGGAAGAGTGCCAGGAACAAGAATTTTTCCATGGTTCGAAATCGGGCGGCACGCGGGTGCTGGCGGGCTTGCAAAAAGTCGCCGAGGTTGCGTTGCGCTATCCCGCGAGTCATTGGAACGTCTATTTGGCACAAGCCAGCGACGGCGACGCCTTCGGCGACGATGGCACGCGTAGCGCCCAGTTTCTCGCCTCGACGCTTCGCGAGCGCTTGCGGTTTGCGGTCTTTCTAGGCGTTGGCAACGACGAAAACAGTACCCTCGCGCGAAGCTACCGTGCCATCGCCGACGCGGGTTACCTGAGCATGGCGCACGCGGCCAATCGCGATTTGGTCTATCCGGCTTTCCGCGCACTCTTTTTACCGACGGCTTAAGGCGCGCCCTTGGGGGTAGGCCGCGCGCCGCCCCCGCCTGCGCGCCGACTTAAATCTGGGGCCCCTATGCTGCACGGTAGTGAATGGTCGTTCGCCGATTTGCGTCATGCCTACGATCTTTGTGCCGGGCATTTTTCGCAGCTCATCGATGTGCCCTTGTATGAAAACCAGCTCGAGGTCATCGCGGCCGAACAAATGCTCGACGCCATCGCTGCCGTTGGTTTGCCAGTCCACTACGGTCATTGGAGTTTCGGCAAGTCATTTCTCAATTCACAAAGAAACTATCTGGCGGGCCATTCTCCGTTGGCATACGAAATCGTCCTGAACACGCGCCCCGCAATCGCTTATTTGATGGAGACCAACACCCTGGCGATGCAGACGCTGGTGATCGCTCACGCCTGTTTTGGACACAATGCTGTTTTTGCTAATAATTATTTATTTAAAGAACGATCAAATGCTGATGCAATTTTGGACTATTGTGTTTTTGCCCGAGATTACGTAAGGCGCTGCGAAGAGCGCTATGGCTGCGACCGTGTTGAAGAGGTTCTGGACGCGGCGCACGCGCTACAAGACCACGGTGTCGATCGCTATCGCAGCCCCAGCCGGCTCGACTCAAAACGAGAGCGCGAGGCGCAAGCCGAACGGATGCGCGCTGCAATGGCACAAAACGCGCAACACGCATTTGCCAGTTTACGGACTACGGCGCCGACTGAATCCCCGCTGTTTGCCAAACCCGAACGCTTTCCGGCCGAGCCACAAGACAACATCTTGTACTTCATCGAGAAACACTCGCCGAGCCTCGAGCCCTGGCAGCGGGAGTTGGTGCGAATTGTGCGCAAGTTTGCCGAGTACTTTCACCCTCAACGCTTCACCAAAGTTTTAAACGAAGGCTTTGCCAGCTTTACCCACTACACGCTGCTGCACGCGCTGCACGAGGCCGGAGACATTTCGGACGCCATCTTTCTTGAGACGATGGAGTCTCACACCGCGGTCATACGGCAAACACCCTACAGCGAACTCAATCCCTATGCTTTGGGTTTTGCGGTATTCCGCGACTTACGTCGCCTGTGCGAACACCCCGAAGCGGAAGATTTTCAGTACATGCCCGCCGTTGCTGGACGCGAATTGCGCAGCGTACTTCGCGAAGCCATCACGGACTATCGAGACGATTCTTTTTTATTACAGTTCCTCAGTCCGCGTGTGGTTCGCGACCTCAAGCTCTTTGCATGCTCCGCGCCGGGCGAGGCGAGCCACTGGACGGTCGACGCCGTGCAGGATCTCGAGGGATTCGAGACCGTGCGCTCGCGGCTCGCGCGTCACTATCAATATGAGCACGTGGTACCCGAAATCGAAGTCCTGGATTACGCCCGCAGCAATACGCGTGCGCTGACGCTGCGCTATCGAGCATTGGGCGGTCGCAGTCTGGACACCGAGGCCGCAACCCGCGTCATGCGTCACGTCAAACGTTTGTGGAACTTTCCGATCCGCATGCTGGAATCCGACGACAGCGGCGCGGCGGGCAAACTGCTCCTCACGGTTTAACCTCCAGGTGCAGCCGACGGGCCAATGGCGACACCTACGGCACGGGTGGCACCCACTGCGCGTACGGCACTTTAGGCACCCGCCGCCAACGGAACCGTCAGCGGAAGCTCGACCTGATACGACCGAATCACTGCGCCGAAATCGTCGTCGCCAACAAATCCGAGGGCGTGCGCACGCCGCGTGTCCCAGCGTGCCGGCCAACTGGCGACGATGCGCTCAATCGCAGCATCCCGCTCCCAACGCACCAAGCCCGCAACCTCGGCGCCGGCAACCTGTTCCAGGGCAGCGACCATCGCACGCACAGGCAGGCTCAAGCCGGGTAGGTTCACCACCGGCGACGCCCCTAAATCCTCGGCGGCCAGTTCATGTCCTAGCACTAGCGCGGTGACGGCCCGCTGCGGCGATAAGAGCCAAATCGGCGTGCTGGGGTCGACTGGACAAACCGCGGGCAAGCCCGCCAAGGGTTCGCGAATAATGGCGCTGGCAAACGAGGAAGCCGCCCCGTTGGGGCGCCCTGGACGCACACTGATGGTCGGTAAGCGCAGCACGCGGCCGTCGACAAAGCCCTTGCGTCGATAGTCCTGCAACAGTAACTCAGCGATCGCTTTTTGCGCCCCATAGGACGAACGCGGGACGAGCGCCGTGTCATCGTCGACGCCCGTTGCCGGCACGGCACCGTAGACCGCGACCGAACTCGTAAATACCACCCGCGGCCGCGTCGCCCGCGCGCGGCAAGCCTCCAGTAGGGCCCGCGTACCGTCCAAATTAACCCGCCAACCGAGGCCAAAATCAGCCTCCGCGGTGCCACTGACGACCGCCGACAGGTGGAAAACCGACCCGGTTCGGTCGTCGACGAGATCATTCAATAAACCGGGTTCGGCGATGTCGCCGACCACCGAGTGGCAAACGACCGCGCTCTGCGCGCGCGCGGGCAACGGCGAGGGTACGAGGTCCAACAGGGTTATTTCTTCGATCGGTTGCGAGCGGCCCTGGGCATCGCACAAGGTGCCGCGCGCGAGCAAAGCCCGCACCAATCGCTGGCCCAAGAAGCCGGCGCCACCGGTAATCAAAACCTTCATCGCTACCCCTCCCCGGAACGCCGCAACCTATTGTTTAGAAACGCGCGTAAGGGGCCGCTTCGGCAATCCAGCCCAAGCCGTCCTCCGTGCGAGCGCGCGGTCGATATTCGCAGCCGACCCACCCGCGATAATCCAAACGATCCAGCGTAGCCAGCAAGTGCTTGAGGGCCAATTCACCCGTGTCGGGTTCGTGGCGATCCGGCACCCCGGCGATCTGCACATGGGCAATCTGACTGATCTGACGTTCGATGCGCCGTGTTAAATCCCCGTCAACGATTTGCGCGTGGTAGAAATCCATTTGCAACTTCAAGGCGGGCGCGTCGAGCTCTTTAATCACCGCCATCGCGTCGTCCTGGTGATTCAGAAAATATCCCGGGATGTCGCGTGGATTAATTGGCTCGATCAGTAATTCCAGCCCTGCTTCTTGCGCTCGCCCGGCTGCCCAATGCAAGTTCGACAGATAGGTTGCCCGCATCGCCCCCAGCGTCGCCGCATCGGCGCCGTGCGGAATTAAACCAGCCATCACGTGCAAGCGAGGCGTGGCCAGCGCGCTCGCGTAGTCGAGCGCGTGCGCCAATGCTTCGCGGAAAGCCGCCTCACGCCCGGGCAGGGCGGCAAACCCGCGTTCGCCCGCGTTCCAGTCGCCGGGGGGTAAGTTGAATAAAACATTCTCGAGCCCAGCGTCATCGAGCCAGCGCCGTACCTGGGCCGCTGGCCATTCATACGGAAACAAAAATTCCACCGCACGGAATCCGACCTTGGCGGCCGCTTCAAAGCGCTGCCCAAAGGGGACCTCGGTAAACATCATCGATAGGTTGGCGGCAAGACGCGGCATCGTACGGTTGCTCGAAACGGTGGCTAGGGAAGCGGGAAAATGCGGCGTAATTCGTCGATCTGATCGGCATTGAGCGGGCGGGCGGGCGCTCCGCGCAACAACAGGGCGAGTTTGGCGGTTTCTTCCAGCTCCTCGATCGCGTAAGCCGCCGCGGCTAAGCTTTCGCCCGCCACCATCGGACCATGATTCGCCAACAAAACCGCGCAGTGCCGGCACGCCAACGCGCGAATCGCGGGCGCGAGCCTCGGATCGCCCGGCCGGTGGTAGGGAACCAACGGCAACCGACCTATTTTCATCACAAAATACGGCGTCAGCGGGGGCAAGCAATTGTCCGCGTCGAGCCCCTCGAGGCAAGAAATCGCCGCCGAGTGCGTTGCGTGCAGGTGCACAACTGCGCGCGCCTGCGGGCGCGCCGCGTACATCGCAAGATGCAGAGCCAGCTCTTTCGTCGGTGCGTCTCCAGCGATCGGCACGCCCTCTGCGTCGAGTAAGGCCAAGCGCGCAGGGTCGAGCGCGCCCAGGCTGACGTTGGTGGGCGTCAGCAGATAACGCCCGTCTTCGAGTCGCACGCTCAGATTACCGCTCGAGCCCGCGGTTAAACCGCGATCAAAGAGTGAGCTGCCGAGCTTGACCAGCGCTTCGCGCGTGCGCGATTCGACCGAACTCATGGCAAGTGGCCCCATGCCTCGACAAAAAAGTCGGGGCCGCCAAAGTTACCCGACTTCAGCGCCAGCGCCAGCGGCTCACGAAGGCCACCCCCCACGGCCCCATTGACCGGCAGCGCGACGGTCCACGGCACCCCCGGTGCGATCTCGGGCCCGATGCGTAACCATCGTACGCCGAGCGCTTTCACGACCGCGCCACTGGTTTCCCCACCCGCCACAATCAAGCGCCGCACGCCCGCGTCGACCAACGCTCGCGCGATGCGCGCCAACACCTGTTCAATCGCCGTCCCCGCCGCTTGCGCACCATGCTCGGATTGGATCGCGCGCACCGCACTCGGCTCCGCAGTCGAATACACCAAGATCGGCTGGTCGCCCAGCTGTGGTAGCGCCCAGGCAAGCGCGGCCTGGACCGCCGCTTCCGGATCGGCAAGCGCGACCACCGGATCGAGTCGCCAAGCCGGACGCAGCGCCCGCAGGTGGGCAACCTGTGCTTGGGTCGCGCTCGAACAACTGCCGGCGAGAATCGCTGCCGCGCCTTGAACGCGAGGCCAGTCGGCCAAGGCAAGGTTCGCGTTCCCCGTTGCGGCGCCCGGACCCTCGTTCTCAGGTACGCCCGCACCCGCAGAGCGAACGGCGCGCACTTGCGCGGCGAGCCCCAGCGCGAGGCCGGAGCCGGCCACCGCCAGCGGCCATGGCTCGGCGCCCAAGCCTAAGCTCAACAAATCGGCGTCTTTTAAGGCGTCGGCGATCACCAGGCGAACACCCTGCGCGTGCAGGCGCACAAGCGCCTCGCGCACCGCTTGCGGCCCCGCTGCCACCGTCGGCCAGGCGAGGAGCCCGACGCGCGCACGGGACTGCGCCTGGAGGACCCGCACGAGGTTGGAATCGCGCATCGGGGTCAGAGGGTGATCCCGCATGCCGGTCTGCTCGAGCAAGGTGTCGCCGACAAACAAATGCCCCTGATAGACCGTGCGCCCGTTCGCGGGAAAAGCCGGACAGACGACGCTCAAGTCGGTGCCAAGCGCTGCCATCAACGCGTCTGCAACCGGGCCGATGTTGCCGCTCGCAGTGGAATCAAAGGTGGAGCAAATTTTTGAAACAAAGCGGCTGCAGCCTTGTCGCTGACACCAGGCGAGCGCCTGCAACGATTCTTCAACCGCTTCGGACGCCGGTACGGTGCGGGTTTTGAGCGCAATGACGACGGCGTCGAGCCCTTGCAAAAAAGACGCCTCGTGCGCTGCATCGGGGATGCCAATCGATTGCAGCGTGCGCAAACCTTGTTTGACCAGCATCCCTGCCAAATCGGTAGCGCCAGTAAAGTCATCGGCAATCGCACCTAAAATAGGGCCGTGGTGGGTAGTTGCTACTGGCATCGCGACCTGGGGTTTTTGGCGCTGGGCTCGGGGATGATTACTGAATAAATTGCAGCGCCGCCAAGCGCGCATAGAGCCCGTTGCGGGCGATCAACTCCTGATGGCGCCCAGTCTCGACGATGCGGCCTTGGTCGAGCACCAAAATACGGTCCGCGCGTTGCACGGTCGCCAAGCGATGCGCAACCACCAGCGTCGTACGCCCGCGCATCGCGGCCTCCAGCGCATTTTGCACCGCACGTTCGCTCTCAGCGTCGAGGCTACTGGTTGCTTCGTCGAGCAAGAGTAAAGGCGCATCGCGCACCATCGCGCGCGCGATCGCGATCCGTTGGCGTTGACCGCCAGAGAGGCGCACGCCGCGTTCACCGAGTTCGGTGGCATAGCCCTCGGGCAATTGTTGAATAAATTCGTGGGCCTGTGCCGCGCGCGCCGCCGCTTCGATTTCGGCGTCGCTTGCATCGCTACGACCGTAACGGATGTTTTCACGCGCCGAAGCCGAAAAAACCACCGCATCTTGGGGCACAAGGGCCATTTGGGCGCGTAAAACACCCAGTGCGAGCGCTTGGATCGGCACTGAATCGAGGCTCACGGACCCGCGCAAGGGATCGTAGAAGCGTAAAAGCAATTTCAACAGCGTCGATTTACCGGCCCCCGAGGGCCCCACAATCGCGACGGTCTCGCCCGGCTCAATCACAAGGCTAAGCCCCTGCAAGGCGAGCGTTGCGGGGCGCGACGGATAGGCGAAATCCACGGCTTCGAAGACCACGCGCGCGCCCAAGCGCACGGGGCCGCGGGGTGTCCCGTCGCCAACGGTCAAGCGTTGATGCGACGCCTCCGCAGCCGAGTGCGGCAGACTACGGGGAGCCGCTGGCGAAGCAATGCTCGGGCGCGCATGCAGCCATTCGATCAAGCGCTCGATCGCACCCGCCGCACGCACCAGTTCACCCCAAACTTCAGCGAGGACGGCTGCGCTCGACGCGACCAACGCAATCAGCAACACCGCTTGCCCGAGTGCACCAGCGGCCAACTCGCCGCGCAAGACCGCCTCCGTACCGAGGTAGAGCCCTCCCACTAAAGCCGCGAAGACGGCGACGATCACGAAGGCCGTCAACGCGGCACGCACGCGGATGCGCCGAATCGCCGTCGCGAAGGCGCGCTGCGTGGCTTGCGCAAAACGCTGGGCTTCACTGGCCTCTTGACCAAACGCCTGCACGATGGCGATCGCCCCTAAGGTCTCTCCTGCCATCGCGGAGGCGTCGGCGACCCGATCTTGACTGGCACGCGAGAGCTTGCGCACGCGCCGGCCAATTAACAGCGCCGGCGCGACCACACCGCCAATCGCCGCTAACACCGTGAGTGAAATCCATGGACTGGAAATCACCAAAATCGCCATGCCGCCGAAAAACAAAACCAGGTTGCGCAATCCCATCGACAAGCTCGAGCCCACTACGCTTTGCACCAAAGTGGTATCGGCCACCAAGCGCGACAGCACATTACCGGTCGCGAGCGTCTCAAAAAATAACGCGTCCTGCTGCAACAAGCGCGCGTACACGGCGTCGCGCAAATCAGCGGTAACGCGCTCACCGAGCCAAGACACCATATAAAACCGCGCGGACGTGAAAACCCCCGTCGCCAAACTCAGCGCGAGCAGGCCGGCAAAGCGCTCGCGCAAGACCGCGGGGCGGTCTTGCGGTAAAGCCGCTAAACCCGTATCGACAAGCTCCCGCAACGCCGCAGGGATGGCGAGCGTACCCGCCGCTCCGAGGGCCAAAAATAAAAGTGCAAGGGCGACCGCCCCCCGATACGGTCGCACAAACGGCGCGAGCGCCAACAGGGCCTGCGGTGTTGCGCGAGCGCTCACAACGCGGCCGACGCCATTCTTTGGTTCAACGCCCAGGGGTGTTTAAGACACCAACCGTTCATTTTGTGGAAACAAAAATCGGGCGGCGTCGCGATCAAATTCAGTTTTGAAAACGTGTTGATCGCGCAACCGCAATACAGCCTGCGCTGCCGCCCGCGCGTTGATCGCCTCAAGATGGCGTTTGAGTTGTGGATACTGCTCCCAGACCGCTTCGCCACCTAAAACGAACGGCAGCATGCGGACCCATCCCCAACACGCCATATCAACGATCGAATACGTGTCGCCTACAAGAAATTCCCGCCCGTGCAAGCGTTGCTCGAGCAGGCCCCAATGGCGGTGGGCTTCAAAATCATAACGATTGAGTGCATACGCCTTCGGTTCTGGCGCGAAATGTCGAAAATGCACGGCCTGCCCACTGTAGGGGCCAATGCCGCTCGCAATCAGCATTAGCCAGGACAACATCTCCGCGCGCGCCGCGAAATCGGGCGGCGCCGGTACAAAGCGCCCAGCGCGATCGGCAAGCCACAATAGAATCGCATTGCTATCAAACAATTGAACGTTGCCGTCGACTAACGCGGGTACTTTCGCGTTCGGGTTGATCGCAAGAAATTCCGCAGCAAACTGTTCGCCTTTGCGGGTATCCACCGGGATTGCTTCGTATGGCGTTCCCAATTCTTCCAACAACAACGCGACTTTCATTGGGTTGGGTGCGTTGTTATAAAAAAATTTAATCATAGCGTGCTCGTGGGTAGCGATGTTGAAAAATTTAAGGGGCCGGATTGGGTAAGCGCTGGTGGATCGCTTCAATTGCCGTCAAGACCTCGTCGGGTAATTCCACCTTGAGGCTCGCCACGTTGGCATGCAATTGTTCTAACGTAGTTGCGCCGATAACGTTTGATGTTAAAAACGAGCGCGAGTTGACGTACGCTAAAGCGCCTTGGGCTGGATCGATTCCATGGCGGCGAAACAAACGTACGTACTGCGTCACGGCCGCCTCGGTGGCTTCACCGCTATAGCGGGCAAAACGCTCGAACAAACTCACGCGAGCATTTGCTGGCCGTGCGCCGGCTAATAACTTGCCGCTTAACCAACCAAAGGCTAATGGTGAATAGGCGAGCAAACCGACGTTTTCGCGGTGGGCAAACTCCGCCAATCCAATTTCAAAAATTCGATTCACCAGGTTATAGGGATTCTGAATCGAAACGATTTTGGGTAAGCCTTCAGCTTGGGCTGCTTGTAGAAACCGCGCCACGCCCCACGGCGTTTCATTGGAGACCCCAATCGCGCGGATCTTGCCGGCGCGCATCAGGTTTTCCAAAGCACGCAAGGTTTCTTCTATCGGTACCGTTTGCTCATCCGCAACATGTTGATATCCCATCTGGCCAAAGTAATTTGTACTGCGATCGGGCCAATGGAGTTGATATAAATCGACGTAATCGGTACGTAAACGCCGCAAACTGTCCTCGAGCGCTTCGGTCAAATTGGTGAGATTGAAAGCGAGACGACCGCCGCGCAAATGTGAGGGTCGCGAGGCGGTGCGTGTCGGGCCCGCAGCTTTGGTGGCCAAGACGATGCTCTGGCGCCGCGAGGGCCGTTCTGCGAGCCAATTGCCGATGTAGGTTTCCGTGCGGCCCGCCGTTTCGGGGCGCGGCGGCACGGGATACATCTCCGCCGTGTCGATGAAATTGACGCCGAGTGCGAGCGCCGCGTCGAGTTGTTGATGGGCCTGCGCTTGGCTGTTTTGCTCGCCCCAGGTCATGGTGCCAAGGGCGATTTGGCTCACCTCGATGCCGCTCGCGCCCAGTTGACGATACTTCATCCTTCGTTCTCCCTGACAACGCCCGGCAGGATACACCGCGCCTTCAGGGTGGAACGGCGGGCTCGAGCGGCTGAGCAACCAAGCGCAATACGCGCGGCGTACTCGCACCCACGTGCAGCGCGTGTTTTTTTGCACGTAAAAGTACGTCCGCTTCGGTTAACCGTTCGTGTTGACGCAAATGTCCGACCCAAGACTCGTCCAAATACCATTCCACAAAACGACCCGCGTCCGCGCTATCGCGCACCAGTTCCCAAGCGAGTGCCCCGTTACGCAAGCGATGGCGGCGACTTTCTTGCATCAGCGCAAGAAATTCGTCGATACGGTGCGCTTCGATCTGGTACTCGATCGTCACCATCACCGGGCCACGCTGACTGTCGATCGGGAATGCCGGCTGCGGCGCCTGCCAGTCGCGCGCGGGTTCCAACTCGGCTGGCGCTTGTTCGTGCAAACGAAATCGCTGCGCGGCCAAAAACAAGGTCAAGAGGCCCGTCAGGGCCGCAGCCACGAGCGTGGTGTGCACCCCCGCCCAATCGGCCACACGACCCCAAAGCGCTGCCCCTAAGGCACTGCCACCCATCATCGACATCTGAAAGATCGCCATCCCGCGTGCGCGGATCCAATCCGGCAAGCCCAATTGGGCCGCTACCGTCATCGTATTCGCGGCCCCAATCCAGCCAGCACCGGCAAGCACCATCGCGGGCGCAGCCACCCACAGGTTGGGCGCGAGCGCAACGACCAAGGCTGCCAACGCGTTGAGCAAGGACGCCCGCACGATCAGCTGCTCGCGGCTCCAGCGATCGCGGAAACGCGGCAATAACACCACCGCTAAAATCGCGCCAAAACCCATCAAGGCGAGGAGCAAGGTATACGTCGCCGCCCCGCCATTGGGCAGACTGCGAGCGAGCAAGGGTAATAAAGCCAACTGCGGCACCGCATGGATGAAAAACAAAGCGGCTCGCCACATCGCCGCCTGCAGGGGTGGCGATTGCCGAACATATTGCAGACCGACCCGAATCGCACCGAGCAATCGTTCAGCCGGTAAAGCGGGCGTTGAAACTTCACGACGCCAGCGAATAACGGCCCAAGTGGCCACCAACGAGAGCGCTGCGTTCAACAAGAAAACCGCGGGAGCCCCCAACGAGGCCAGCAAGGCCCCTGCCAGAATCGGTCCGATGATGCGCGAACCGTTCATCGAGATCGCGTTCAAAGCCAGCGCTGCTGGTAACTCGGCACGTGGCACGATTTCCGGAATGATGGCGGCGAATACGGGCCAGCGCATGGCCAGTCCCATGCCGTGCAAAAACGTCAAAAACAACAACGAATCAGCTGTTAGGCTGCCACTCAACGAAGCAAAGGCCAGCAGGCTGGCGATCAATACGACCCAAATTTGGGTTGCGGCGAACCACCGCCGTCGATCCAAAATGTCGGCCAGCGCGCCACTGGGAACCCCGAGTAAGAAAACCGGCAAGGTCGATGCCGCCTGTACCAGCGCGACTCGCAACGGCGAATCGGTCAAGCTCGTCATGAGCCAGCCGGCTGCAACGTCGTTCGCCCACATGACGGTATTGGCGACCAACCAAACCAGCCAAAGCCGGCGAAAAACCGGTTGCACGAGCGGCGCAAACGCGAGCGGGCCGCGCCACCGCGATGACCTGGATTCGTTAGCCGCGGGCTCTGGGTCGAGGTCCCCCGTTGGCAACATCGCGCGGCGTCGGTTTAAACGTCGAGGTTACGAGCGACAAGCGCGTTGCTTTCGATAAATGCGCGCCGCGGCTCGACTTCATCGCCCATTAAGGTTGTGAATATTTGATCGGCACCGATCGCATCGTCAATGCGGACTTGCAAAAGCCTTCGCACCGACGCATCCATCGTCGTTTCCCACAGTTGGGACGGATTCATCTCGCCCAGGCCTTTGTAACGTTGACGGGAAACGCCGCGCGCGGCATCCGCCAACAACCACCGCATTGCCTCGCGAAAATCCGTAATCGAATGGCTGCGCTTATCCCCCACCGTCCGATCGCCCAACGCGCGCTCGCGCGCCGCTTCGTTGTCCATCGTCAGCGCACTGCCCGGCGTGCCGGGATCGATTTCCGCAATGGTTTCGTCTTCGAAAACCTCAACATCCCCCGCCGGGCCTTGCCCTAAGGCATCCGCAGCGCTCGGTAAGGCGGTCTCAGGAGCCGAAGCCGCACCGGTTTCAGCTGGACGCACACGACGCTCGCGTCCGCGACGAATCTCCGCCCCGGGTTGAACCAAGTCCCCCACCAAGCGACCACATTCCGCCAATAATCGATAGTCACTGGATGCGATAAAATCCGCGTCAATGACGCTGATTTTGACGTTACCGTGTACGCGCCGAGCGATCCGCAGGGCCCATCGCTCTTGTCGTTCATCAAACTGCGCTTGAACGGTCGGCGCATGCAGTTGGGCTGCCGCCGGCAAACCCCGTCCTAGGCGTTCTTGCAAGGCTTGTGCGCTTGACGCGGCCGTTTGCGCATCGCCCAAATTCAACTCACAGCCGTCCATCACCGCACCCAAGGCTTCTGGGTCCAGAATCAGCGCCAAACGGTCAACGACCGCTTGCGCGGTCAAAAAGCGTCGCGCCAACTCCCCTAACGCGTCTTGAACAATAGGATTGGCGCCCGTGGCGGGAATCAACTCCGCCCCTTCTAACGCCAAGCTCAACATATGTTGATTGAGTTCGTAATCGTCCTTCAGGTAACGCTCGTCACGACCGTGCTTGACCTTGTACAACGGTGGCTGAGCAATATAGACGTGCCCTCGTTCGATAATTTCCGGCATTTGCCGATAAAAGAAAGTCAACAAGAGCGTACGGATATGGCTGCCATCGACATCCGCATCGGTCATGATAATAATTCTGTGATACCGAAGCTTATCAAGAGAATAATCTTCTGCCCCGATACCCGTGCCCAGTGCGGTGATCAGCGTGGCAATTTCCGCACTCGCAAGTAATTTGTCGAAGCGGGCTTTCTCAACATTCAGAATTTTTCCCTTCAGCGGCAGGATCGCCTGGAATTTGCGGTCGCGTCCTTGCTTCGCGGAACCTCCTGCACTGTCGCCCTCGACGATGAACAGTTCAGCGCGCGCGGGATCCCGCTCCTGACAATCCGCGAGTTTTCCGGGCAACCCTAAGCCATCGAGCAGGCCTTTGCGTCGGGTCATTTCACGTGCCCGCCGCGCGGCCTCCCGCGCACGCGCCGCGTCAACAATCTTCCCACAAATAATCTTCGCGTCGACTGGGCGTTCTTCGAGGAACTGTTCGAGTGCGCGCGCGACCAATTCTTCGACCGGCGCGCGAACCTCGCTCGACACCAGTTTCTCTTTCGTCTGACTGGAAAATTTCGGCTCTGGGACCTTCACGCTCAACACACAGGCCAAGCCCTCGCGCATGTCGTCGCCCGTCGTTTCGACTTTCGCACGCCGCGCAATCTCGTGATCGATAATGTATTTGTTCATTACCCGCGTCATCGCAGCGCGCAGTCCCGTCAAATGGGTGCCACCGTCGCGCTGCGGAATGTTATTGGTAAAACAAAGTACCTGCTCCCCATAACCGTCGTTCCATTGCATGGCGACTTCGACCGAAATTCCTTCGCGCGATGCCTCTGCATAAAATGTCGTCGGGTGGATCACGCTTTTGGTTTTGTTGATATATTCCACAAAACCCCGTACACCACCGGAAAATGCGAAATTTTCTTCTTTACCCGTTCGCTGATCCAATAAACGGATCTTCACACCATTGTTAAGAAACGACAGTTCGCGGATACGCTTGGCAAGAACATCATAGTGAAATTCAACGACGCCAAAAATTTCTGCATCGGCTAAAAAATGGACCTCGGTACCGTGCTTATCGCTCGTACCGACGCAACGAATAGGCGAAACTTCAACGAGGGAGCCATCGGGCGCAGTTTGCGTCTCCAACATGCGGTCAACGACAACGCCGCGTTCAAATTCCATTTGATGGACGCGGCCATCGCGCCGAATCGTCAAACGCAACCATTGCGACAAACCATTCACGCACGAAACGCCGACTCCGTGCAGGCCACCCGAAACTTTGTAACTGTTTTGATCAAATTTCCCTCCCGCGTGCAGCTCCGTCATCACGATTTCCGCGGCGCTGCGGGGGGGTTCGTGGCGATCGTCAAACTTAACCCCCGTCGGGATCCCTCGCCCGTTGTCGATTACGCTGATCGAGTTATCCGTGTGGATGGTCACGGTAATATCGTCACAATAGCCAGCAAGCGCTTCGTCAATCGAGTTATCGAGTACTTCGAATACCAGATGATGTAAACCGGTGCCATCGGAAGTATCACCGATATACATACCCGGGCGTTTACGAACGGCGGCCAATCCCTCGAGAATTTGGATCGACGAAGCGGAATAATCCTGACTCATACTTGCACTTTATAAAATATTCACGTCACAAAACGAAACTTAGATTCGAACTGGCATCACGACGTAGCGGAACCCTTCGAGTTCGGGAACTGTTAACAAAGCGCTCGAGCCCGATTCGCCGAAATGAATAATGACGGATTCACTTTTCAAATTGTTTAAACAGTCCAATAAATAGGAGACATTGAAACCGACTTCCAGCTCAGGCCCGGAATATTCGATTTCGATTTCATCGGTCGCCTCTTCTTGATCAGAATTTTGCGCTTGAATTTTCAGTAAGCCCGCTTCTAATTTAAAATGCACCGCGCGGAATTTTTCCCCAGTTAAAATCGCGACTCGGCTTAGGGTTTTTGTGAACACCTCCCGATTCACTGTCATAACCCGATCATGGTTTTGGGGAATCACACGCTGCCAATCTGGGAATCGCCCTTCTACTAATTTGCTGACTAATTCAATTTCCGATTCTTTATCGTCGACGAACCGGAATCTCGCCTGACTGGCTGAAACGTCAATTTTAACTGGCTCATTTCGATCGGCTAATAGACGCTGTAATTCCAATACCGTTTTTCGCGGAATAATGAATTCCGCCACCGGTGAGTTTGGCTCGTCCGCCTGGCTGCCCACGCTTGCGGTGGCGACCGCGAGTCGATGGGCGTCCGTGGCAACGGCGGTTACGCTGCCCCCCTGCGTCAGCATTAATAGGCCATTCAGATAAAATCGAATGTCTTGTTGGGCCATGGCGTAGTGCACTTGGCCCAATAGCGTCTTCAGGGTCGCCTGGGGTACCTCGAGTTGGTTGTTGGGATCGGCGGCTAACTGGGCCGTCGGAAATGCGCTCGCGTCAAGGGCCTGTAAGGTAAACCGGCTGCGCCCAGCAGCAACGGTTAGCCTCTGCTGAGTTTGACTCACCGTGACAAGGTCGTCGTTGGGTACGCTGCGCAAAATATCGAGCAGTTTGCGTGCAGCGACTGTGGTGCTGGAGGCTGCGTCATTTGTTGAGCCGGCCGGGGCCAGTTGCGCAGTTGTTCGGATTTGAATTTCGCTGTCGCTTCCCGTCAGCGAGACTTGGTCCCCGACGCGGGTGATCAGAACGTTCGCAAGAATCGGCTGCGTGTGCCGACGTTCGATGATGCCCGCGACGATTTGGAGTGCGCGCAAGATGGCGTCTCGATGGGCTTTGATCAACTGCATAGGATTGCGCAATAAGAAAAAAAATTTAAGATAATGGTAGATAGTAAGCCGGATGACTTGTCCACATTAGCGGTTCAGGCCAGAGAACACCGAGCCTGACCTTGAAAATTGCCTGTGTGTAAGTGCGGTGTTGAATCCAGTTGCCTGTGGACGACTTGGGCCTTGGCAGTCGGGGCGTCGGTTTTGTACCAGGCTATCCACAGGTTTATTCACCTTGTTAGGCGCGTAGCGTTTGTTCAAGGACGTGAATGGCACGGTTGAGTTCGGTCTTGCTTTGGCGTTCACTGCTTATTTTTCGTACCGCGTGCAATACGGTTGTGTGATCTCGTCCACCAAAGAGTTCACCAATTTCGGGCAAGCTCTTTTGGGTCAACTCTTTCGCCAGGTACATAGCAATCTGGCGCGGTAGTGCAATATTGGCGGGCCTACGCTTGGAACCCATGTCGGCAACTTTTATTTTGTAATAATCGGCGACTGTTTTTTGAATCAATTCAACTGAGATTTGGCCACGATTGATTGAAAGTAATTCACGAAGCGCAAGTTTGACCAACTCTAAGGTAATGGATTGATTATGGAAAGAGGAGTACGCGATGACTTTTCGTAATGCGCCTTCCAGTTCGCGGACATTTTGACGCAGGTGTTTTGCAATAAAAAATGCGACCTCTTCCGGTAACGTAACGCGGCTGGACTCTGCTTTTCGCAATAAGATTGCGACCCGCATTTCAAGTTCAGGCGGTTCAATTGCGACGGTCAAACCATAATCGAACCGACTGATGAGACGCTCGTCAAGGCCAGCCAATTCCTTGGGGTACGTGTCGCTGGTGATTAGAATTTGACGTTTGGCGGCTACGAGCGCCTCAAACGTGTAGAAAAATTCTTCCTGCGTTCTTTGTTTCCCAGCGAAAAATTGAATGTCGTCAATGAGTAACAGGTCAAGTGAGTGATAGTAGCGTTTTAGCTCGTCGAATGCCTTGCGCTGATACGCTTTGACGACATCGGAAACATATTGTTCGGCGTGGATATAACGGATTCGGGCACCCGGATTTGCATTTAATAATGCATTACCGACCGCATGAATGAGGTGTGTTTTACCGAGCCCTACGCCGCCGTATAAAAACAAGGGGTTATATGAAGTTCCTGGACGCTCCGCAACCTGCAGCGCAGCGGCGCGCGCCATTTGATTTGCTTTGCCAATGACAAAGTTTTCAAACGTTAAGTCCAAATGGAGCTTGCTGCGTTCGATATGGGAAGCGACGTCGCGTTCGACGTTGCCGGGCATAAAGGCCATACGACCGGCGGATTCTTCGTTCGCGTCGAGTTGGCCGACGGTGTCGGCGGCCGGAAAGGGTGAAGCCGATTGCGGGTTGTTTGTGGCGACCGTCGGGGCCGCCGAGGGGAGCGGTTGCGCAGCGAGAGGCTTGGTAGCGGTTGGCGTACGTGCCGCTTGAATCTCAAAATGGATGCGCACTTCGGGATGGATTTCGGCGCACGCGAGTTCGTGGATGCGGGCGCCAAATTGCGTGCGGATCCAATCCAGCTTGAATCGGTTGGGTGCGCCCAACCTCAGGATGCGCTCCGACTCCTCATACCCGAGAAAGACTAGGGGCTTGATCCAGGTTTTGAAGAGCTGCGCGGTGAGCTCTTGTTCCAGGCGCAACGCACACGCTTGCCAGTGGTGATCCATGGATT
>Ga0214917_10002653_pt1 | contig 21460 bp, 13 predicted proteins | sample LL_1208_BB_MetaG_FD_177983 | JGI IMG/M metagenome (GOLD analysis project Ga0214917, IMG submission 177983) | Freshwater microbial communities from Lake Lanier, Atlanta, Georgia, United States - LL_1208_BB | ecosystem: Environmental > Aquatic > Freshwater > Lake | place: USA: Georgia | collected...
GTTTTGGTTCCACCAAGGCCTCAGGTTGATATAGGACGAGGAGAGCGCAGTAAGACGTCTTTGGGTCAAGCTCAAAGCGCAGTGCTCAATGAGACGTCAAAAAAGAAAGTTAAGCGTCAGCACACTGTTGCTGTCGCCTAATCGGAAGCCCGCTCATTCATGGGCGGGTAGTTCACAACAATCCCAACCTAACACTTCTTGTCAGAGTAGTATTTTTTCCATTTTTAAATAAATTTTTTAAAGCAAGAAGTCTTTCTTTTAACTTGCTTTTTGCAACTCTATTTTATTGCATATAATATCTAGAAAGCCTGGCATTTCCAATTATGGCCCATTTACTATTTTATTGATTCAAGGAATACCTAATGTCTTTAAAAAAAATATTCATTATCCAGTTAGTATTAATGCCCTATCAAATGTTATATGCTAGTGAATTAGCGTTAGGCGGTATTGCTTCAAATATTCAAGATCAGTTTGGCGCTATCTCTTTATTAATTACAGCAGCTGCTTACCTATCAGGAACCGCACTTATTGTCGGAGGCCTCATGAAATTAAAAACTCATCGCGATGCTCCACAGCAAACACCTTTAGGCGTTCCTTTAACGATGATGAGTGTTGGTGCTTTATTGATTTATTTACAAAACTCTGTATCTATGATTGGAGGGACATTTTTTCCAAGCGCTAGTACTGCAGGGATCTCCGGCTTCAGCATGCTCACGATCTAGACAAGATGAATATAAAAGAGAGAGGACTATTTCGATCAGAGAGTTATTGTGCGCCTATAGGTTAAAAATATTATTGTTAGCAACAACCTTGAAGTCAAAAGAAGATGTTATAATTTTTGATCATGACGTGAGATTAAAATCAATAGCTTTAGCGAATTTCTTGCATTTAACAATGCTCTGATATACTGAATAAAAGTATTACTCATTAATTTAATATTGTGGATTTTTATGCGGACTAAGGTATTTTTATTTTTTACTTTTTTTTATTCTTCTTTTTTATCTGCTGCTGCACAGTCAACACTTGGTGATTTAGCCAAGAATCTTACAAAACAGTCACCACCATGGGAAATGTTGATTACAGCCTCAGCTTATCTTATAGGCCTTAGTTTTATTATTAGTGGAACTATCAAATTAAAACATCACCGTGAAATGCCCCAACAAGTTCCTTTATTAGCACCTATTGTGCTAATAAGTGTTGGCGGATTTTTAGTATATTTTCCATCGACGATTAATGTGTTGGCAAAGACATTTTTTGGAAATTCACAGATATCTACCGGAGTGTTTGTTTATAGTCAAAACACACTGATAGATGGCACAACGTTACAAAATATATCAACAACTTCTTAATCTAATCATAAAATTGAAGAATGATTATGTTACGAGATTAATGAAATTTTTATTAAGGGCAATTGGCTATGTCAAAAAGCACACATCCTCTCTTTGGTACGATTGATAGTTTTCTTGGATGGTTAAATGAATCATTAGGTCAATCGGTTTCATCTTATTGTGATCTTGAAACTGCTGAGTCTAGATATAATTTAGTAGCCACTGATGGTTCACTTGTTTCTATTTTTCGAGTGAATGGCTCAACTAAGCTTGTAGGTCCAGAAGAATATGAAAAAATCATGGGACATGTTCATGGAGCTTTAAAAACAGGTCTCTCACAACCGGGTTATAATATTCAAGTGTATTTTGAATATGACGAAAAACGTTCAAATGAACAAATCGCCAATATTTTACAACCATCAATCAATACAGCAGAACGGCTTCAACTTGATTTAGAAGATTTATTTGAAGAAAGACAGCAAGTCTTACAACAGTCATGTCATTTTGAGCAGTGTTATTTTGTTATTTGGACATTAGCGGTAGGTCTTACGGGTGAGCAATCCCAGATAGCTGTGAGTGAAAAAGCTGCAGGGATTAAGAAAAACAAATATCCTTATCTCAAATATAGTCAAAATTTGATAGCAGCTATTCCTCAATTACGTGAGTCTCATCAATCTTTTGTCAAAATATTACTCAATGAAATGCAAACTGCTGGACTACATTGTGAACTCTTGGATGTTTATCAAGCCTTAAATAAAATCAGATCTTCTGTTGATTATCCGGCAACTTCTTATGACTGGCAAGCATTTTTACCCGGCGATAAACTCACAATGAGATTTAAAGAAGAAAATGATATTTCAAGTGTTTTTTATCCGCCGCTATCACAACAACTCTTTCCAAGAGATGGTGAAATTATTGACTTACGTACAGTACGTGTTGGAGATTTAATTTATTCAACTGCAACAATTGATATATTTCCTAAAGATATTAAGCCATTCCAAGATTTGTTTTCTCGATTACAAGCAACAAAAATTCCATGGCGTATTTCTTACCAGCTCCAAAGTGGTGGTATAAAAGCTATGGGAATTAAACCAGCTCTTGCTGGGATCCTGTCATTTGCCGGATCTTATAACAAAATGATTTCTGATGTTTCAGAGCTTTTACGTAGAATAGAGGTTAGCTCAGATGAAGCTGTTATCCAGCTGAGAGTTGGTTTTACAACTTGGGCTGAATGCGGTGATCCCAAGTTACTCAGGGCTCGTATGTCTGAAATGATTAAAGCAGTTCAAGCATGGGGTTATTGCGAGATTGCAGAATACTCAGGAGATAGTTTTGCTTCTTTTATCTCAACATCTTTAGGGTTATCTAAAACTCATGTTGCAGACTGTACATCAGCTCCCCTGTATGAAGCGTGCACATTATTGCCAGTAACCCGTCCTACCTCAACATGGACATATGGCTCAATTGTTTTTAGAAGCCCTGATGGAAAACCCTTACTGTATCAACCAGGATCCCCTCAACAAACAACATGGATTGATTTGATTTATGCACGACCAGGTTCGGGTAAATCTGTTCTTTCTAACGCACTCAATCTAGGATTATCTTTACAAGCAGGTATTATTCGTTTACCTCGTATCGCTATTGTTGATATTGGTCCTTCAAGTAGTGGTTTAATCTCCCTTCTTAAGGAATCATTACCGGTGCATAAACGACATTACGTTTCCTATCACAGAATGAGGATGACACCAGAATATTCTATTAATCCTTTTGATACTCAACTCGGATCTCGTTTCCCAACGCCTCAAGAACGTGGCTTTTTAGTGAATTTCTTATCATTGTTATGCACACCTGTAGGAATGACAAAACCCTATGATGGTATATCTGATATGTGCGGTATGATTGTTGATGAGTTATTTAAAATAAAATCAGATCAATATGAGCCAACGCTCTATGCTAGAGGCATGATGGCGGAAATTGATTCTTGTATCGATCAGCTGCCTGAAGCGCGTATTGATGAACGTACAAGCTGGTGGGAAATCACTGATATGCTCTTTCATGGCGGATTCATTCGTGAAGCATATTTATGTCAACGTTTAGCCGTTCCCTTATTAGCAGATTCAGTGCAAATTGCACGTTCTTCTGCTGTAGCCGATCTTTATGGCACAATGAAAGCGCCAACAGGAGAAACTCTTGTTTCTGCTTTTAGTCGAATGATTTCAGCTGCAGTGCGTGAGTACCCTATTCTTTCTAGAATAACAGCTTTTGATTTAGGGGAAGGACGTGTTATCTCCTTAGATCTTGATGAAGTTGCCAAAAGTGGTGGTGAAACAGCCGATCGACAAACTGCTATTATGTATATGATAGCAAGATTTATTCTTGCAAAAGACTATTATTTGTCAGCTGACAACTTAAATGACTTTCCTACAGCATATCATGGGTTTCATGGTGAAAGAATTCGTGAAATTAGAGAAGATGCAAAACGCATTGTTTTTGACGAGTTTCACCGAACCTCTAAAGCTCAAGCGGTGCGTAACCAAGTTTTAATGGATATGCGAGAAGGACGTAAATGGAAAGTACAAGTCTGCCTGCTTTCACAAGCATTAGATGACTTTGATAAAGTCATGGTTGAATTTGGTACATCAATCTTTATTTTAGATGCAGGACCCAAGACTGCTATCGAAAAATCTGTCTCGACTTTTGGTTTATCTGCAACTGATGAAATTGCGTTATCAACACGGGTTCATGGTCCACGGGCTGGAGGTGCAACATTGCTTGCGCAATTTGCTACAAAAAGCGGTATTTATACACAGCTTTATACATTGACTCTAGGTCCTATAGAGTTATGGGCGTTCAATACCACATCGGAAGATGCTTATATTCGTAATGCGTTATATCTAAAAATAGGACCTAAAAAAACACGTCAATTATTAGCTAAGCTTTTTCCTTCAGGATCGGCCGCATCAGTTGTTGTTGAGCGTTTAGAAAATAGAAAGGGTAAAGCAACGCAGCAGGGACTTATTAGTGATCCTGAAAAAGAAAAAGGATCGATATTAGAGGAAATGGTTGCTGAAATACTTGAATATTACAAGAAAAATCAAAAATCTTAATGTTTTTTATAGGCGAGAGTGATTGATTTCACTTTAGCCTCTTCATTTTGTTAAAGTTTTTTATCAATGAGTCGATGTAAGGCTAAGAAGGTTTTACATATAAAGAAATCTAATGCTTGATCTATCCCATTATGGAGTGCCCGATAATCTACCAAAACTGCTTCAAGACTTTTTCACTTCCGAGATGAAACAGTTAGCCGATCAGATTGAGGTTGGAGTGAAAGAAAAAGGCCATAAAGAAACAATTCAATCGTTTAAAGATCAACCTCTTTTTAAAGAGGCATTAGGTTGGTTGGCAGTCGATCAGCGTGAGCAGGCCCTTATTGAAATAGCTTATAATGTTGAAAAAGATGATTTAACTCTTATTCATTTTGAGTGGAGAATACCTAATCAGCTCATTTCATTAACATTCTCTAATTTGTATTTTGTTGTATATTTTAATGAGTTATACACTCTTAACCCTTATACCAATCAATTAGTTTTAAGTAAACGAGGCGCTATCTTAAGAGCACTCACGAACCTTTCTTATACTCCTTGGAATGATTTTTTATTACCAATATCCAATCAAATGACAAAAGATTTTATGACACTACCGTTATTTGATAGTGGAAAGTTAACCTAGAAAAATCAGTTCAGCTGTATTAATGACTTAAGTTTAAAGAATTAAAAGGGTGATAGAATGTTAACTGAAGAAAAAATGCAAGAAATAAACAAGATAGCCAACCTTGATTTTTCTGTCTTACCATCACCGAATAGTTCGTTCAGTCAACCTCCAGCATCTGCTGTGCAGCAGGAGCTTATTGAGGCAGCTTTAAGAACATTTGGGTATCCTCCTTCAGTTATTGCGCAAGTTGATTTCTTCAGGAAACCTGAAAATCTTGAAACTCTGCAGCGTTTTGCTATCGATAAAACAGCAATAACGCAGAACGCAGACGCGATGAAAGAGCCTTACACAGGTATTAAAAATAATGTTTTTAGTACTCCTGAAGAAAAAGAAGCCGCCACGAAAGCTATTAATAATATTGATAATATGGCGCGTATTGTTCAACATGCAGAGCAATATGTTGCTAGAATGCATCAAACATTTCGACAAGAAACATATAGTGAGTTTGACCAGAGATTAGCCTCTCTTCAACAGAAAATAGGACCATTACAACCCGAGGATGTTGATCAGCTCAAAGAGGTGCTGGAACGGTACGGTCGATTAAAAAGCCAATTTTATGATCAATCACCAGTTAAAGTCACTGAAGATAAAAATAAGAATGAATTGGTCGTCCATGCGCCACCTGGTGTTGATAGCTATAATTTTATGGTGCATTTACAAGCGCAGGCATTTTTAGAAGATCTCAAGGCACATCGTGCAGAACTCAAGGCAGCGCAATCTACGGTAGGTGTTGAGATATCCCGTGTAGAGACTCCAGCTCCTAAAGTAACAATAGCCGTGAGTGAAGCTCCTAAGGTAACTTTAAGTACAGATGCTGTTTCTAGTAAAAAAGAATCTAATCCCACTGATGATACAGATCCTACTGTAGAGATTGCAGGAGGCGATCCAAAAGTTGTAGCCAATGATCGTAGGGCTAATTATATAGATCCGACCGGCCCAAAAAGTCAAGATCCTATCGTTGCTGCAATGCAGTATTTGGTAGATATGTTATTAATTATTCACTTAAATCATATGAATGAGGCTCAAAAAGCCGCGACACACAGAAGTGTCGACAATTGTAGAACAGCATTTCAGGACTTTGCGCGAGAGAATCCAGAGGCTGCAAAAGCATTCTTGGATCAATATAAAGATACACAGATTCATCGCTTACTGTCACATGATGGATTGGGTGTCAATCAAGCTCGAGATGAATATTATGATAGTCGCACAAAAGATTCTCCGCGTACCGAAATTATTGTACCTAGGTCTTGGCCCGCAGGTGAAGTGATAAGTAAGTTAAAAGAAATGACAAGAATAGACAACGCACCTATAGTGCAGACGTTGCTATATGGATCAACTCCAGCTAGCCTCAGTAAACACGTAGCTGACAATCTTGCTGTGACAATAGAGCAGAAAGCCGGAAAATCAGCGAAGCCTAGCCCTCCAACGTCGCGGTAGTTAAAGAGGACTTGCGCTTTATATTAAGTGATATTCTTCCACCACTAAATTGCTAAAGCAATTCTAGAGGGGGCTTCTTCTTTTTGCGACCCATCTTCATTAAATTTTGATTTTTTTCTTCTGTATGGAAATATCATCTTATTGAATAAAATAAAATAATTTTAATAAAAGCATGAAAATGATATTAGGCCTTTTTTCTATTTTTTACTCAGTGTTCGTAGCTGAAACAACTGTTTTCACAAACGCCTTCTTTGCAAAGTCCACTCGATCTACAACTCGCTCTTGCAGTATTGAGCTTGGCTAAGCAGCTTTTGTTCAGTATCTATCAATTTCTCCCTGTATACAGCATGCAAGGCTATTATCAATGAGTGTCTATCTTGTGCATTAAACTATCCGTGCTTAGTTCCTCACCTTTAATATTAAAATCAGTATGTTGAGCTATCTAATAAGATAATTTTTTTTATTTTATTGATATTAATGATTTTTAAAAATTAATAGTGTTAAAATCAGTTGTGTAGACACTGAATTATACCGTTTTTCTCTATATCAATAATAATATAGAGAAGATGTGTCTACAGAGAGAGGGTAGGCCTAAAAAGGTTTTTTCTGTTAACAGAGTTAAGTTTATTAAACTTTGGTCGATAGTACAGTTAATAAAACTTAATTTTTTCAGTATTTAAGACTGTTGAATGTATAGCAGAAAGGTTTAACGAATATGTCTAATGAATTATTATTTAATAACTTATTAAATTTTAAAGACAATCTAGGTGATTTGATACAGTCCTATAGTGCGTTAGCAGAGTACCAAAACAATCCAGCACAACACCAAGCAGCGTATTTTTCAGTTGACGTAGCTTCAACTCAAGACAATAAAGATCTTAAAAAATGGATTCATTTATTAGCAACTCAAGGAAATAAAAAAAATCTTACCGCGCTTGTTGCTCAATTTAAGAAAGACAATAAAAGAGATGGTTCTTTACAAGATCTGCTTCAAGTTATGATTACTCCATCAGACAAACAGCCAACTGAATCGTCTGTTTATGCTGAAGGTAAGTTTAATTTAATGTCTCATCAGTTAATGGTATTAGCCCGTGTTTATGAATATATTGATAGTTTAAAGATTGAGGAATTAAAAAAAGATAGTCAAGCGCAAAAAAAAATCGGCATGATCTTGAATGATGTTATGACGATATCATTAACAACTGGGGCGGGGAAAACATTAATTCAAGGGTTGCTTCTGAAGGCATGTGCCAGTGCCGGTCTTGATGTAGGAATGTTTTTTCCTGAAAGCTCCTTGGTCACACAAGCTTTTGCAGATTGGAAAAAGTTAGGGATTCAGTCAAGAGATCAGCATACAGCTTTTATAAAACACAAAGGCAAAGATGTTTGTTTTTCTGTGAAAACTCATGCTGACTTAATCCCTGACATGCCTATCGATGATCAGGCTCCTATAGCAGATATTATTATTGTTGATGAAGCGCATCTTCTATCAGATAAAAATGAACTCACTTATAAAAAACTGATTCAGCGCTTAAAACAATCATGGTGCTTTTTGGTCTCAGCTTCGCCCTCTATTAATATGATTAAAGCTATTAGCCTGTCTAAAAAGACGAGAAAGAATATGGGAGAACTTACTAATCGTTCTAAAGCTGACTTAGGCATGACTAGTTCAATCAATATTACTGATCTTAGACCAAAATCATTATATGAGTTACTTGTAGAACAAAATGCCCAACCTTCAACAGGAACTTGGCTAGATGGCCTGATGCGTTCTTATCTTAAACCACCCACCGCTGTTCTTGATTCAGCATTATTACAAATAGATACGAGTCCTATTCAAAATGCCCAAGAAACAGATCTACGAGCATTGTTAAGAAAGAACTTTTCAAGTCCAATTTTTGAAGGAAAAATTTTATTTCATGCTTCAAACTATGAAGATATTGTTAATACTATGTATCGTTATGAATTGGGACCCAATGGAAAAGACGGCTGGATAAACAAAGGACAATATTATTCAAGATCAGCGCCTCAAAGTGTATCAGATGTTAATGATTATAAAAAATATCTTAAATTAAGATCCGCACAATATGAGAGATTATGGTTAGCACGATTACAGCAAATAAAAGAATCGTCCTCGCGTTATGATACAAGTCTTCACTTAATTGATCATACAAGAGAACTTATATCGTACTGGGCTAAAGCAGATAAAAATAGTATTGAGCTCAATGCTCACATTCATGGACAAGTTGATTTTTATTTGGCTTTTTGTGTTGCCGCTGCGAAGAATGATCTCAATGGCACTGCTGTTGATGTCATAAAAAAATATGGTCCAGCTGGTTATTTAAATGAAAATCGTCAAAGTAGTGATCAAGTCCAGCAATTATTGGAGATGTTACAGAAAAGTTTCCAAGAACATCCTGAGCGCCTTATAGAAATTCAGGATTTTTTAAAGAATGAGGGATCGTTACCGACCTACGTTAAAGATAAATTTAAAATAGGTAAAAATGTTGAGCATTTTGTTCAACTCTTGAACAACGATCCTCATGCTGATCTTCTTGTCGAAAACTATCAATTAGAAGATTTTCGTGGAAAAGATGCCAAGGTTAATTTTATCGCTTGGAAGAATTCTGAATTTTTTACAGAATGTACCGAGCTATCAAATGACTTGAGAAATTTAGGATTTTTTAAGAAAATCAACAAAAATGAACATCAATATAATGCCAATGGCATATTAGAGCCTGCTCTTCCAGAAGATCTTGTTTTTAGTGGCGTTGATTTAAAAATAGAGTCTCCTTTTAAGGTTAAAAAACCTGTTCAAAATAAAAGTGTTCTTGAAAAAGCTGTTGATTTAATAGCAACAGCTATTGATTATGGTCCTGCTACTGTTACGTTTAGACCTGAAAAAGTCTATAGTGCAGAAGAAATTTCTTTTCAAGGCATGAAGAATTTGCATCTCACTGGATTGGGATTTGCCGTTGTGAGCGATTCTTTGATGGAAGCGCACGATGATCGAAACTTGCATGTAAATGTCTCGCTTTCGAGTGAAGTTTTAGATAAAACTAACGACCCTAGTAATGAGTTTCAAAGCCCTGGTCGATTAAGAGCACTCGATCCTTATAAAAAAGATTATGCTATAGGGGTGTTGAAAAATGATATTCAGGGATTTACGTTAAAAGAACTCTTCTCTTATGATCAATTTGATTTTTATCAAACCGCGCTTCAAAAAAGACTCGGGCGCATCAAAGAAGAAATGTTAGATCAATACGTTCAAGAAATTAAAAACATATGTAGCGATCGTGCACTGACATTACTTGAAAAAGAAAAAGAATTTTTAAAAGTTAATAATAGATTAGTAGAAAACTTTATGCTTAATTTGTCCTTTGATAAAGAAAAAGCATTAAAAGAGTTAGATGATATGATTTATAAAGCTCGATACACCTTAGAGAGAGAAATAGAAAGTGTTGAGCAATCAAAAACAAACTTTTCATTGATGGAAACTGTTAAGCAATTTGGCTTGAAGACGTTAATGCGTTTGCAATTAATAAGTTCAAAACAAAAAAGTCAAAAAAAGGATCATGGTTCGAGAAGAATCCCAGAAAAGGATTCATTAACGATTGAGCAACAGCGTTTAGGTATTGCGCAAGCGAGTATTAATCTTCCTTTGGATAATTTTGCAACATTCTTGAGTTTTATGGCAGTACCAGCATTATCGACCTTTAAAACACCTCCAAAAGTCACTAAAAACAGTACTACTTATGACATTACTTCGCCATTAGTGATCGGATCGTTAAGAGCACTGATCAAAAAACCTTCAGTTGCTCAAGAAGTGTTTGATAAAAGTTATTCTAAAATTAAAGATATAATTTTGGCTATTAAGCCCAAACAAAAAGAAAGTTTAGACGATTTAGTTTTTCAAATAGAAGCTGAATTAAGATTGAGAGATATGAGTGATACATTGATCAAAGCTGTTACTGATACAATCAGAGAACAGTCCTTAGCAATACCGACATCACTAGAGTTATTAGAGGAATTCAAAACAACGTTACATAAAAAAATCACCGAACAAATACAGCATGAAAAATATCAAGGATCGCTTGATGAAATGTTAGAGATTTGTATTAATAAACCTTGTAATCAATTTTACATTGATATCAATAGCAATAGATTAATGGGTAAATTTCAAGATTCGTTAATCGATTTTTTAGATAATGTAAATTCTATGCAACAAAACTTCGCACAAGCGTTTGATCTGAAACATCTTGAACACGAAACAAATATTACACAAGCACTCAATGCATTAAAAAAACATCTCAATCAACCCCATTCTCCTGAAAAAATACGAGCCCAAGAAACTCTTAAAACATTGTTAATGAGCAGTCCATATTTTTCAAGATATCAATTAGCAGAGCGAGAAAGCATCATTGATATGATTTTTAATGATGTGAATTTTGCACTTGATGAATTTGAGATAAAAGATTTAAAAACGCTTCAATTATTAGCTGATAAAAATAAGATTATTACTCAAGATTTGTTGAGTAAAATTAGAAGTCTTACCACAGAAAACTATAAGACAACATTTTTTACAGGTGATGAAATACAATCCATCAAAACAATCTTAAAAGACAACAAATCATTAAATGACCTTGTATCTGAACCAATAAGTAACATATTAAAAAAATTAAAATCGCGCGGTATTAATACTAATCGGACATTAACAAGTGCAATGATGACTTTTATTCAATCGCCTGAACGCGTGTATCTAAAAGATTTATTAAGAACATTAATCTCTCAAGGACATATTACTGACGATATACTTAATCAGTTTTCTGCTTCAGCAGAATTAATGGTCATGAGAGGGCTTGGAGATATTTTTTGGAAAGATCCTTATTCTATTGATAGTTTGATCAATATCGAAGTTAACATAAAAAAAGAAAAAATTACAATAGCTGAATTACTCAAACGTATTAACGATCAACCCGATGTCGCTACGGAGTTAAAAGATCGCATTAATCGATCTCTCGAACATATTGAAAAAGGGACTTTTAAAACAACTCATACACAACTTTCAACTCTTTGTTCTGAAGCATCCAAAGCGCTTTTAGAAATGGCTAATAATATTAGAGAGATTGGAGATGTCAGAAGACAATCTAAAGATGGACCGAGAATCCTTAATGTTGTCAAAGCCGATGAAATTTTAGAGGTACTTTCATTGGGAATAAAAACAGCAGGATTATTTTCAGATCAACAGTCTAATGAGCAGATGGTGTTAGAGAGTGCTGCTGATTGTTTTAAGTCATTTAATAAGCTGATTGATAATCTTTCCAAAGAAGATAATTCTGTTTATTCGCTTATTGCAGATCCACTCTCTACTGTGATCGGCTCTGTTGTGAGTATTATTAATACAGCAAAACGATTAAAAAGAACCGAAGATCGAGAAAAAATAAGTCTTAAGTCATTAGGTTTAACGCTCACTCGAGCGGCTTTATATGATTTAGATAAGATACAGATTTTGATTGATAAAATACCTGAGTTAAAAGAAAAAATAAATTCTATTAAGACCAGCGACCTTGATTCAGAGCAAAAAGTTATTATTGAAAAAGCACAATTACTGATCAATAAGCTTGGCATTTTTATCAGTATAGTTAAATATGTTTTACCCGCATTCAAAAACATGAATGACCAACAAAAATTACGATTGAGCAAAATTATTCTAAAGACCATAAAAGAATATATAGAAACCGGGAAAGTCAATTGGCTCCATCTGACTAGAGCTTTTCCAGATATAACATTCAACTACTCTTGGAATACTTTAAGCTCAATCTCTTTGAGTGGCATGAAAGCTGTGGGTTATGATATGGCTGTTTTAGGCTATCATGGCACTTCAACGTTAGCTCGAGGTTTTTATCAGTTCAGTGGCATGCAGTCAGTTGCTCATCATGCAACTGCGTTGGGCCATTATACACTTTCGAAGTTAGTTCCAGGTTTTGGGCAATACACTGAAAGATTTTCGGTCGACAACAAGCCTCAAGAAGCACAAAATTCTTTTAGTCAAGAAGCTAATGGAATCCTTCTCTTAGCACAAGATATTGGTTCGAAGCTATTAACATATTCAGGCAAGAAAATAACAGCTTATTTCTCGGATGAAACAACGAAAGAAGAGATTGATTATTTAATGCAACAAGGAAAATTATTTTTGACAGAGCGATTTAAAGATACGCCAGAAGCTGGTTTTTCTATGTTGTCAAGCGCAATATCTTGCTATCCATTAGGAATGAAAAGCATTGAAGATCTTGCCTATCAAGGTAATGATGATGCAAGCGTTATTATGCAATTAGAAGGTATCGTCTTAGACAAGATAACAGAAGCTTTAACGAGTAAAGAATTTAAAGAGTATTGGACTCAGATTAAAGATCACTTTACTGTTGAACAAATTAATCAGATAGCGCGCTCAGGCGATTGGTATAACAGTATCGAAGCTCTTCAGGCTGGGAACCAAGAGGTCTTATTAAAAGAGGGGCTTTCTCGCTCACACATTATTTCGCAGTTCTTAACAGGATTATTAAGTATGCAATCAACTCTCATACATGATTTAAATATCACGGTTGATGGCTTTGATCCAGGCTCATTGATCAATACGATCTATGTTGGTATGCAGTATTTTTCTTTACCTATCAGTCCAGAATCAAAAGAATTAGTGACTCGTTATAAGGCGTTAAAGGATCTACCTGCCGATCGAAGTCAAAAGCTTCTTAAAGGAATTATTGGTGATCAGCGTCTTGATAAAGTTCTAGAAACAAGTTTGTTGGGATCCTTATCAGGCATTGTTGATACCTACATCACTTTAGAAAAACAAAAAGAAAGCCATAGTACTTGTGAAGCTGCTAAAATGCTTCAAACGTTCCAACAGACAAAGGGCGATCAAGGACTTTTCTCGGCATATAAAGAAGAATTGAAAAAAGACTCAGATGACTTAACGGTCTCACTTAAAAATTTTATTGAAACAACAAAAAAGCAACAAACTTACTTGCAGGATTTAAAAAGATTTACTTTTATCGAAAAACTTCAATTCTCTTTGAATAGTTTTTTTTATGGATTATCAACAAGTTTTAATTTTCTTGTCAACACAATAAAATCAATGTTCACATCAAAAGATACGCATGATTCTCGGTTAGATCTTTTAATGAAAAAATCGGCTCAACTGGAAATGCAAGATCAGCAACTAAGAGTATCATCTGAACAGACTCAAAAAACACCTCAAGATCCAGCCATCAAGGTCAATAACAATCCCAGCCCCCCCTTGCTGTATACAGGCAGCAAAGAGGAGTCGAGAGTTGAAGAGAAAAAACCAGCCCTCCAACCCAAGAAGACTCAATAACATATTGAAGATTTCTTTATGAGCGGCGAGAACCTCGATCTTTATGGCCTTCGCGATGTTCGCGGTGTTGACCTTCTCGTTCACGATGTTCATGCTGCTCATTTCGTTTGCGATTTTTACGATATTCATGGTTTTCGTGATGTTCACGATGACGGTAATAGTCATGATCTCGACGATAATAAGGATAAGGATAAGGAACAGGATCAGGAATCCAAGGACCACGATTGACATAAGGATCAATGATGATTATAGGGCCATCAGAAGAGTTATTTGAATCATTGATCTTTTTCTCAGCTCTTTTTGTTCCGGTATAATGAATTAAAAATGGTTGTGCTGAGTAAAAATGATTGTTATGATTCAGAGCGTGCGCAACAGCATAATACTCTCCTTCAATCGTATTGTGTGCAAAGATAAAATTTTGCTCATAATGGCCTGATTCATCAGAATCAATCATCATCGTATCTTGTCTTGACTCATTCTTGTTACAAAGCGGCCCTTTTTCATAAGGGCACAAGGTTAAAAATGTTTTATATTCACCCTCAAATGCCTCAATTGACCAAGAAGCCGTCAGTGTTTCGTCTTGTTGAGCTTCTGTAGGGGGTGGATTAATCCATTGCACTTTTGTTTCAGCGATTGTATAAGAGCAAAATAGATTAATAAGACATAATGTCGATATTTTGTTGGTCATGACCTTACCCTTTTATCTTCATTCTATTGTTGCCTTTAAAAAGCATAGTTTGTACGACAGTATCTTTGTCTAAAAAGTAATGCTTGATATTGCCCAAAAGATGTAAAACAACAAAAGCTACAATGATCCATGCTAAAGTTTTATGTGATGCTTTCATGAGATTAGCCAACTGAATATTTTTTTCTATTCCTGGAAATGGAATGGCAACAAGGCCAAAATATTTGGGTACGTATCCTGCAGCAACAGACATGATCCATCCTGATAAAGGCATCAATATTAAGAGAGCGTACAGACCATATTGTACAAATCTTGCTAATAATTTTTCCCAGCAAGGTGTTGTTGATGGTAGTGATGGCCTGCCATCTCGAAGAATGAAAATGATTCTGAACAACATTAATGCCAATACTGTTAGCCCAAAAGATTTGTGAAACATGATTGCAGTGAATTTCATGGTTTTTGGCATACGACTCAAGTTAAATCCAAAAACAAGGAGTGATAACACAATAATAGCCACCAACCAATGCATGATTTTTGAACGAAAAGAGTAGACAGAACGAAGTTGGTGCATTTTGTATATTCTTGAAATGAGTTAAATAACATATAGTTTTGATATAAACAGAAGTCAATAATGGAATTTTTAGCTCAAGTTTATGCTAACATGCAGTTAAATGTATAAATAAATCTTTAGGATACATTATGACGTTAAGATTGCCTAAGGAACATTTGTAATAAGTTTAATGAGTCTTTTTCTGAAAAAAATTAGCTGAAAATTTTTTAATCAGCTCAATAGCTTTAAATTTATCAGTGACATTAATCAATTGTCCAGATTTTCCTCCTCAAAGTAGCAATAACGCTGCGTTTTTTGTTGACATTCAAGCTTGAATTTTTTCTTCTGGTTAATCTTTTTTTTGCTCTTTTAAATACAAACGTGGTTATCCTAAATTCAAAAACAATCGTCTCTATCCATGTTGAGCCGGAAGAATGCCTATTACATAACAATAGAAAAACTTAACATGTTTTTTATGCTGATCGGAATGATTAATTGATATGGATTGTTTTCTTTTTGCTTAGGACTCAAGTACAATAATTTTTTACGTTAAACTCTTGCCAAGATCGTGTCGCAAACTACTTATGCAATGATACCCCAACGTATTGTGGGGCCAATCCATCTTATCAGTAAGGAATTTGAAGAGCATATTCAAGTGCCTTTAGCAACTTTTGAAACGCCGTTATGGCCCTCTGTGCAGCGAGGAGCTCGTTTATGTAATGCTGCCGGTGGTATTAAAGTTTCGATCATTAATGAAGGAATGACGCGATCTGTTGTTGTGGAAAGCCCATCAGTCTGGTTAACACAAGACGTTATTGTCTGGTTACAAACACAAGAAGAAACAATGCGATCTCTTGTTAAAACAACATCTTCTTATTGTCAATTTCAAAAATGGCATCATCAAGTAGTAGGACGTCTTCTGTATTTGAGGTTTTCATTTTTTACCGCAGATGCTTCGGGCCATAATATGGTAACAAAAGCAGCAGAGGCCTTATTAAAATGGTTATTAGAAAAACGTCAAGAGTTAAGTTATGTCTCTATTTCAGCGAATTTATGTACTGATAAAAAACCTCAAGCTGTTAATGGATTATTAGGTCGTGGTAAATATGTTGTTGCAGAAGTCTTTTTATCAAGAGCGTTGTGCCAAAAGTTTTTAAAAACCACTCCAGAAAAAATTATTGATTTAAATTTGAAAAAAAATTATATCGGATCGTGCTTAGCAGGCTCAATTCGCTCAGCAAATGCACATTTTGCCAATATGCTTTTAGCTTTTTATCTTGCTACAGGACAAGATGCAGCAAATATCGTCGAAGGCTCACAAGGATTGACTCATGCTGAATGCATCAATGATGATTTATATTTTTCAGTCACTCTTCCTAATGTGATTGTAGGCGTCCATGGGAATGGTAAAGATCTTCCTTTTGTGCGTGAGAATTTAACAATGATGGGTTGCGCTACGACTAGCCCCCATGGAACATCGAGTAGAAAATTGGCCCAAATAGTTGGATCAGTTGTATTGTGTGGAGAACTTTCTTTATTAGGGGCACAAACTCATTTGGATGAATTAATGCGAAGTCATCTCGCTATTGAGCGTAAATATGATCAATATTAAGGAGCGATTTTATAATGAATGTTGGAATCGATGGTTTTAGCTTTTATACACCAAAATATTTTTTGCCATTACAAACATTAGCGTTGGCTCGACAGGTCGATCCACAAAAATATCTTCGAGGTTTAGGTCAGTATCGGATGGCGGTTTTACCTCCAGATGAAGACGTTGTCACAATGGGCGCTAATGCTGCAGTTAACCTCTTGAATAAACATTCACTAGATGATGTTGATTTATTATTATTCGCTACTGAAAGTGCTATTGATCAATCAAAAGCAGGTGGTCTTTTTATACACGGGTTGCTTAAGCTTTCAGAGCGTTGTCGCGTTGTTGAGTTAAAGCAAGCTTGTTATAGTGGTGTTTTTGGTTTGCAATTGGCCGTAAGCTTTATTAAGTCTAAAATGGCAAAAAAAGTGCTTTTGATAACATCAGATAATGCTCGTTATGGTCTAGCGACTGCAGGCGAGTCTTCTCAAGGAGCTGCAGCAGTTGCTTTATTGATTACAGAAAATCCAAGAATTACAGCCCTTGAAGAACAAGCCGCTTTTTGTAGCTTTGATACAATGGATTTTTTCAAGCCAAATTATATGAGCGAAGCTATTGTCGATGGACATTATTCTTGCACAGTATATTTGAACTTTTTAAAAAAAACTTGGCAAATCTATCAAGATGAAACTGGGTTAGGATTAAATGACTTTTCTGCTTTTTGTTTTCATATTCCTGTACCCAGATTGGTTGAAAAAGCTTATCAACAACTCGATAAACACTCAGCGCTCTTCCATCAAGAGGCATTATTGTATTACAGCAGACATATCGGCAATAGTTACACCGCTTCATTTTTTTTAGGATTAGCCTCTTTGTTGGAACAATCATCTTGTGATTTCACAGGTCAACGTTTGGGATGTTATAGTTATGGTTCAGGATCATCTTCTGAATTTTTCAGTATGATTGTACAACCGAATTATAAAAAGCATTTGAATACTGATTATCATATGCATTTATTAGAAAATCGCATTGAATTAGATATCAAACGTTATGAAGAATTTTATGATTTCAATCTTCTTGATCATGTTAATGGCTGCAGTATACCATGTACTGTTCATAGTGGTTATTATCGATTAGTGAAGATCTCAAATCATCAACGAATATACGCTCTTCATACTCAACAGAAAGATTTAGAACGGCAAGTTGTTGATGAGAAATTTTATATCTTTTAGAGTGTGTTAATGTCTAAGCATCATAGCCCATGTGCCTCCTTATCATTAAAAGCACACGCAACTGCTGCCGGTAAAACTATTCTTTTTGGAGAGTACGCAGTTATTTTTGGGCATAAAGCTTATGTGCAAGCCTTGCCTTTAAGAACACACTGTTTACTCAAGGTCATGCCAACGTGTACTGATTTTGGTATCAAGTTGAATTTACTGAATTTAGGTTTAACCCAAACGAGGAGTTATCAGCAGCTGTATGATCAATATCAAGCAATAAAAATACAGTATTCTCGCTTTTTAGCAAAAGAAATACCAATCTCACATGTTCTTACTGAGCCTTCAGCTTTGATGGCAGCTGTTCTTATTGAAGGATTTGATGACTTTTTCGATGGGATAGAGGTGGTGATAGCGTCAGATGTTATGCCTCAAAGTGGACAAGGCTCATCTGCTGCACTTATTGTTAGTGCTTTACTTGCTATAAACACATTGAAAAATAAAAAGTATCGACTTGATGATATTTTTCATCAAGCTGTTAAATTAGAATGTTTTCAGCATGGAATATCCAGTGGATTAGATGTCGCTGCTTCTTTATACGGAGGGCTAGCGAGTTATCAAAACAAAAAATTCAAGCCATTATCTCTCCCAGCATTTAAATTTTATTTGATTTCAACGGGTAAACCTTTTTCGACTACAGGTGATTGCGTTGCATTGGTTAAACAACGGTGGATGTCTGATCATGATGAACAATATAATAGAATTGATTGTTATATTGATTCCTTTTTGATGACGCAAGACACTTATTTTTTGCATCAGGCAGTTCTATTAAATCATAAACTCTTAGTGGATTTAGGCGTTGTTCCTTTAAAAGTTCAAAGTTTTATTCATAAGATTGAAAAAACAGGAGGTGTTGCTAAAATATCAGGGAGCGGTACAATTTTTGGTGATAACGCAGGAATGGTTGTTGCTTTCGCATCTTCAGAGATAGAACAAATATGTCATGATTATGGCTATGGATTTCAAAAAATAACAGGAGTTGGAGCTGGTGTCACAGGTTTATAATTATCGTGCATGCGCAAGCTTAATGTTGCTAGGTGAGCACGCAGTTGTTCATCAAGGATTTGGGATATGTGCAGCTATTGACCAATTCATCACTGCGAAACTTGAGTTGCGTGACAATAAAACAATTCTTATTAAGTCTAGCTTTGGAACTTACGAAGGCAGTATAGGTTGCATGCCAATCAAAGAACCATTTTCTTATGTTATTGAGGCTATAAATGTTTTTTCTGATTTTATATCAACGGGTTTTGAGTTGACACTAACTTCAGGAATCGATCCCAATATAGGTTTTGGAAGTTCAGCTGCAGTGGTTGTTGCGACCTTGGGTGCGCTTAATTTGGCTTTTTTTCATTCAACAGATCCAGATCGTATTTTAAAAGATGCTATTAAAACTGTACGCCAAGTCCAAGGTTTTGCATCTGGCTGTGATTGTGCTGCAAGTGTTTATGGCTCAACAGTCGCTTTTAATCCTCGTACCTTTGAAATTGTAAAATATCATCATTCTTTTGATCTGACGGCGACTTATTGTGGTTATAAAACAAAAACAGCCTTAATGATCAACTTTGTAAATCAGCGCCTAAAACAACAACCTAAAGAGATTGCAAAAATTTTTGCAGAAATAGAAAATCTTGCAACGTTAGGGATGCGCGCTTTGACAAATAATGATTTGCATCGTTTTGGTGAGTTAATGACGGCACAACAACATCATATGAAAGAGCTTGGTGTCAGCAATCAGGATCTGGATAGGTTATTTGACTTATTAAAAAGTCATCAAGCTATTTTAGGTGCAAAAATATCAGGCGCTGGTGGCGGTGATTGTGTGATAGGATTGGGTGCTGCTATTGTACACTTACCTATAGAGATGCATGGCGCTAAAATTATTCATTTAAAAACACTACCTGGTTATTATGGTATGTCGTAGAGAATATATTGCTCGTATTATTGGTCACCGTACTGCTCAACATGAACTGCAAGCCGCCACAGTGTTTGCCCCAAGCAATATAGCGTTATGTAAGTATTGGGGAAAGCGTTCGATTGAGCTCAATTTGCCAGTCACTGATAGCTTGTCAATATCATTACAAGACTATGGCGCACTGACAACTCTTGAGGTTAGTGATACTGAAGATGCTTTACAGCTTAATGATCACAATGTTATCAAAAACAATATTTTTTACAACCAAGTTTTTGATTTTTTAAATTTATTTAGAAATAAAGAAGCTCCTTTTTTTAAAATCAACACCAAACTTAATATTCCTGCTTCAGCTGGTCTGGCTTCGTCCGCTTGCGGTTTTGCAGCGTTAACTCTTGCTTTAAATCGTCTGTTTCATTGGCAACTCTCTGCACAAGAATTGTCATTAATAGCTCGTTTAGGCAGTGGTAGTGCTTGCCGTTCTTTATGGCATGGTTTTGTGCATTGGCACCGAGGTGTTTTGGAAGATGGTTTGGATTCTTATGCAACTGTATTACCCTATCATTACCCTCAGATGAGAGTGGGTTTAATAGTATGTGATACATCCCCTAAAAAGTATTCATCTCGTCAAGCGATGATACAAACTGTTCGTTATTCTCGACTTTACAAAACATGGCCTCTATGTGTTGAAGAAGATCTCAAGTTAATGTTTGAGTCTTTAGAAGAAGGTAACTTAACGGCACTATTTGCTTTAGCTGAGCGTAATTGCAAAGCGATGCATGCTACATTGATGGATTTACCCGACTCTATCAGTTACAGCACAATAGAGACTTATCAAATCATACAGCATATAAGATCGTTACGTGATCAGGGATTGCCTGTGTATTATACGCAAGATGCAGGGCCAAACATTAAATTACTTTTTGAAGCAGATTATGAAGATGTTTTAAAAAAAGAATTTAAAGAGATGATCATTGTTAAACCTTTTGTTTGATCTGTGCCCGCTTAACCTTACGCGCCGGTTAGCAGCAATAAAGAATCGTAAATGATCAGGAGCATGAGAATACAATTTTTTGATAGATTGGAGAAAAGAATAAATTTTTCCAAATGGCTGTCAATGATATTATAATCCACCAATCGTAGCCTTGTTGTTTTTTGCGAAATCAGGCTGCCATTTTCTTTGTATTTACATCTTATATGATATTTTGTCGATAGAGTCTAATTAAAGAAACCGATTATTACTTGAGATTCGAGCACCAGTGAACTACCCGCCCATGAATGAGCGGGCTTCCGATTAGGCGACAGCAACACTGTGCTGACGCTTAACTTTCTTTTTTGACGTCTCATTGAGCACTGCGCTTTGAGCTTGACCCAAAGACGTCTTACTGCGCTCTCCTCGTCCTATATCAACCTGAGGCCTTGGTGGAACCAAAACCCCTTTGGCTGATAACTCCGTTCCAGAGTGCAAGATGAAGGTGATTGCTCGTTTTTTAATCACATCAGCAGCATTCCTATCTGCATGCGCCGTATA
>Ga0214917_10002654_pt1 | contig 21450 bp, 18 predicted proteins | sample LL_1208_BB_MetaG_FD_177983 | JGI IMG/M metagenome (GOLD analysis project Ga0214917, IMG submission 177983) | Freshwater microbial communities from Lake Lanier, Atlanta, Georgia, United States - LL_1208_BB | ecosystem: Environmental > Aquatic > Freshwater > Lake | place: USA: Georgia | collected...
GATCAGGTTAGTCAAAATGAAGTGAATGAGCTCAAAGATGCTGGTCATGCAAATGTGCTATATTTTGTTAAAGCGTCCTGAAAAACTCAGCGACAAGCAGTCTGCTCGTTTAGAAGAGTTGGTAAAAATTAATTTATCATCCAGCAAGGCCTATTTGCTCAAAGAGGACTTTCAAGAATTTTGGTCAATAAAAGACAAATTATGGGCGGATGAGTTTTTAGAGGATTGGGCTGATATGGCTATAGAATCAGATCTTAAGCCTATGCAAAAATGTTACGAAGTCATAAAGAGCTTATTTTGGCCCTGTGGAAGGCCTAAATAACAAAGCAAAACTCACTATCAAAAAAGCATATGGCTTTAAAACGCTGGAATGCTTGCAGATAGCACTCTATCACCAACTTGGAAAACTTGAGGAGCCACTAAGCACCCACAGATTTTGCTGAAGAACCATTTTTTTCAATGTTATCTGCAAGTAAAAATTCATGACTAAGTTCCATTTTGGTCTCCCGAATTTAATTACCATCTAGGTATTTAATTATTGCGTATGCAGCCCACTCCTTTGCATAAAGGGGTAAATTTTTACTACGCGAGCTAGGAGCATATTTTTGTAAATAATCGCCTATCTGCAAAAAACATGTTAAATGCTCCATAGGTTCAATTTTATGCCAAAAGTCATGCAGTCCAGAAAGATTCACATGTATTTCACGCTCTTCATGAAATGAAACTTTTTTGTATAAATCAGGCTCCATGAGCCAAGACTCTAACAGACCGCCAGTTAAATTATCTTTTATACTTAAGCTGATATTGGTGGTTAATAATTGCTTTTTTAAAACATTACTAGCAAATTGTTGACCAAGCAATTGCTGCGAATGTAAGTAATTATTGATTAATGCTTCCGTTGTACTATCAGCTTTGAGCTTCACCTCAACATAAGGAGTAGAGCATCTAAAACCTAAATCATAATTTTTTCCAGCCAACATGGCTTCCAAATTCACACTCAGCACAGATTCTGGAGTATCAAAAACCAACCAGCGTCGCCAAGCTTGCTCTTTGGTATTAAGCATTAATTCAGGTAGAATTTGATTTTTCCACATCGGCATACATTCTCGAGGTGGGCCAGGCAGCATGATAATACTTTTATTATTGTGTTTAATCCAAGCGCCCAAAGCAGTACCATTTTCATTATCGAGTAATACCGCACTCTCAGGAAAAAGTGCTTCTTGTCGGCGATTTTCAATGTTGATGTTAACTTCTTTTTTCTTGAAATTTATTAAATGATCACGGGCTTTTTGATGTTCAATTAGGGGTAAATTAACATGTTTAGCTACCGCAAACCTGGTAATATCGTCGCAAGTTGGACCCAGTCCGCCAATTGTAATGATAATATCATGATCTGCTAAAAAAGTTAGCGCCGCTGTCATTTCCTCTAAAACATCTCGGCAAGATAAATGGGTTATTACTTTCAGACCGTTGCTAGATAAATCATAAGCAAATTTCTGCGCATTAGTATTTAGTGTTTCCCCATCAACTACTTCATTACCAGTAGCGAGAATTGCAATTTTCAAAGCACTCTCCTATGCAACTCCCAGAAGTTAAATATTCCTGGGAGCAATTATATATAACTACTGCGCTGGTGCTTCTTCGGCAGCAGGCGCTGGTGCTTCTTCGGCAGCAGGTGCTGGCGCTTCTTCGGCAGCAGGTGCTGGCTCTGCAGCTTGCTCATCAAAAGCTGGTGCAGCTTCTGAAGTAGGTGCTGATTCATCTTCAGTTGAAGTGTTATCGCCTTTATTACAAGCCGCTAAACTTACTCCTAAGATAATAACTGACAAAAATGCTAATAACTTTTTCATTTATAATTCTCCGTTTCGAAACTGTATTAAATACTTTTTAAGTCTAGCAAAAAAAAAATTAAAAAAAAGCATTTATTTTGTTTTTTTGTAAAATTTATTGCAAAAGTGACTGCAAAAATCGCCCTGTATAAGATATTTTTTGCTTCACAATATCTTCTGGGGTCCCGCTCGCAATAACCACCCCCCCCTTATTCCCGCCTTCAGGTCCCATATCAATAATCCAGTCGGCAGTTTTTATAACATCTAAGTTATGTTCAATAATAATGATACTATTGCCCTGCTCTTTTAATCTTTGTAAAACATTTAGTAATTGCGCAACATCATGAAAATGAAGGCCGGTAGTTGGCTCATCCAGGATGTATAGAGTGTTTCCAGTACTGCGTTTGGAGAGCTCTTTAGATAACTTAATTCTTTGCGCTTCGCCACCAGATAGAGTAACAGCACTTTGTCCTAAAGTTATATACCCTAAACCAACCGCTTCTAGGGTAGCGCATTTTTTACTAATGGCGGGAATAGATGCAAAAAAAGTAGCAGCATCTTCTACAGTCATATTGAGAATATCCGCAATATTTTTACCTTTATAATTTACCGTTAAGGTTTCATGGTTATAACGCTGCCCTTTGCATACATCACATGCCACGAATATATCAGGTAAAAAATGCATTTCCACACGAGTAACACCATCACCTTGACAAGCTTCACAGCGCCCGCCTTTCACATTAAAACTAAAACGTCCTGGTTGATAACCTCGGGCCCGTGCTTCAGGAGTTTTGGCAAATAACTCTCGTATATGCGAAAGTAAGCCTGTATAGGTCGCTGGATTTGAGCGAGGCGTACGCCCTATAGGACTTTGATCGATATCAATCACTTTGTCACAATGCTCTAGCCCTTGATATGAAGCAACATTAATACCATTTTTTAACCGACTGCCATTTAATACCGCTGCAGCTATTGGATATAAGGTATCGTTGATCAAGCTTGATTTACCAGATCCTGATACTCCCGTCACGCACACTAATAAGCCTAAAGGAATATCAACATTTAAATTTACTAGATTATTACAATTAATTCCGCGCAATTTAATAACTTTATCCGCCACAACAGGTTGGCGTTGTTTTGGCACCGCAATTTTTAATTCACCACTGAGATATTTACCAGTTAATGATTTTGAGCATGTTGTAATGTTTGCGGGCTCTCCGCTAAATATTACCTCACCGCCATGAACACCAGCACCAGGACCCAAATCGATAATATGATCCGCGTGGCGCATTGCATCTTCATCATGTTCAACAACAATAACTGAATTACCTAAATCTCTTAATTTGAATAAGGTATCAAGTAGACGTTGATTGTCACGCTGATGCAGGCCAATTGATGGCTCATCAAGCACATACATGACCCCTACTAAACCTGAGCCTATTTGACTCGCGAGTCGAATACGCTGTGATTCACCACCTGAGAGAGTTTCAGCAGATCTTGATATAGTCAAATAATCTAAGCCGACATCGTTTAAAAATCCGAGACGCGCAATAATTTCTTCATTTATTTTGGTAGCAATTTGTTTCTTAGCACCGGAAAGCTCAATATTAAGAAAAAAATGATGTAATTGCGCGACAGTCATATTAGACAATTCCGGAAGAGTCATGTTGTTAATTTTTACGCATCTTGCCGCTAAATTTAGCCTATCACCTGCACAAGATACACATTTTTTTGCAGATCTAAATTCTTGCAGCCAAAAGTATTTATAATAAGAAGTATATTTTTTTTCTAATTCCGGTATAATTCCTATGCAATAAGGCCTCTCTCCAAACATAATGACTTGTTTTATAGGTTTAGGCAAATCTTTGTAAGGTGTATGTAATGAAAAATTAAGCCGCTCTGCTAAGGCTTGAAAATCTATATTACTAATGTTAACTGCACCTTGAGCTATAGATAAAGCTTCATCCCGAATAATTTTTTCTTCATCAAATCCTTCAATTACCCCCAAGCCATCACATTTTTGACAAGCTCCAATTGGGCTATTGAATGAAAATAACCTTGGTGATAACTCATTTAACGAATAGGAACAATGCGGACACGCAAAATTTGCGGAAAAGAGCAACTCATCAAAAGCATCATCCATTGCTGCAACAATCACTAAGCCACCACTTAATGATACGGCATTTTCCAAGGACTCACTTAAACGCTGGGCATGTTCTTGTTTAATTTTACACCTGTCAACGACCACATCAATCTGGTGTTTCTGCTTAGCATTTAAGTGTGGTAATTCATCGATTGCGTAAACAACTTTATTTATGCGTACGCGTAAATATCCTTTTGCTTGCAAACTCTCAATAAGTTGTACATGCTCTCCTTTTCGCTCTTTTATTACTGGCGCTAAAATCATAATTTTAGTATCTTCGGGAAGAAGCAAAATATTTTCAACCATCTGACTGATAGTCTGTGCATTCAAGGCTATTTGATGCGTGGGACAATATGGCATACCAACCCGCGCGTAGAGCAAACGCAAATAATCATAAATTTCTGTAACTGTACCAACTGTAGAACGCGGATTATGAGAACTTGCTTTTTGCTGAATAGCAATTGCTGGTGATAGACCTTCAATACTATCGACATCGGGTTTTTCCATTAACGACAAAAATTGCCGCGCATAAGCTGATAGAGACTCCACATAGCGTCTTTGACCCTCGGCATAAATGGTATCAAAAGCTAATGAGGATTTGCCACATCCTGATATACCCGTAATTATCGTTAACTTATCACGGGGGATATCAACATTAATGGCTTTAAGGTTATGAGTTTTAGCTCCTCTAACTTTAATAGTCATCACTAAATCCTATAAAAAACTTCGGGGTAATTAATTGATATTGCGCGTACTTTTCACCACGGGACCGTAATGACTCTTGCTCTGTGATAGGAATAGTCAGATAAACCATAATTACATACAAGGCCAGTGGTGAGATAAACGCCAAGAAACCATAAGGTGCTGATATGGCCAATAGTGCAAAAGAGCACCAAACTAGCCACTCAAAAAAACAATTTGGGTGGCGGCTATAGCGCCACAATCCTTGATTACATACCTGACCAGGATTGTTCTTCTTAAAGGCCGATAATTGCCAGTCAGCAAGCGCTTCCAAAACTAAAGAAATTATGAAAATTATTAAAGCAATCAACTCAATAATAGTGAATTTATTAGCACCTTGAGCTATAAAATACCACGACAATGAAACAATAAAAATTAATACCCCTTGGAACTGAAAATTAATGAAGAAACCCCATGATTGTTTAATATTCCATGTGGAGCTTAGGCTAATATAGCGCTTATCAACATGTTTTTTTCTAATTCTGGTCCACCATAAATAACCCCCAAGTCGTAGCCCCCACAGCAATAAGGCGCCAGCTAGAATAATGGTTCGCCAAGATAACTGCTGAGCACAGATATACAGAAGCCCACTAAGCGTAATACCACTTGCCCAGCCAACATCAACTACAGAAGGATTATTTATAATTTTATACCACAACCAAACTGCAGACATGTGAATAACAATAATTAGCATTACCAAAGCAATAATCATTTCTAATGATTCCAGATTATAATCAATATGTTCATACTACTATAATCAGATTAGTTTATCCAATTCTGTGCGCATGTTATTAGCGACTTGCTGCATCAGCATACCAAGAATTTTCTTATGTGCGTCAAGAATGCCATCTTTGCCACCATCAAAGCGCACCACCCCAATAGTGCCTTCAGCAGATAACCATGGTAAATAGTAGGCATGCGAAAAAATTAAATTACCCGTGCCCATCCCTGCTTCCTCACCACTCTCAAAAACCCACTGCACAATTCCATATTCTTTTTCCGGTAGAGCACTGTCGTGTTTTGGATATACTTGCTGCAAAGTATTGGCATTATGTAAAAAAAATCGCACCTTTAAATGAAAATACTTTTTTAAAAAATCTGTAGTTTTCACAAATACTGCATCGCGACCACGAGCATGCGCAATACATTGGTAAAAAGCCAAAATTTGACTATTGTAGCGTTCTATTTCTCTTGCTAATAACAGCTTTTTTTTTGCATAAATTAAATAGGCGCTTAAACTTAACAATAATAAGCTCCAGGAGCCATATTGCTGCAACCATAAACCGGTATGACTAAGAAAATACTCAAACGAGCGCTCATTAAACAACAAATCAAGACCAATAAATAAGGATAATAAAAAAAACACCCATTGCCATGCACCTAGATAAGCAATTACCAGTACAAACAAACTGGTTAGCCAACCAAAGTCCCAAGGTGAAAAAATATTTTTTACCTTAGCCATAACAGCTGCAGACACTAATAAAAAAACCATGCTAATTAGTACTTTCTTATTAAAATACTGGCGCAAATTAAATTTGGCGGTCGGGAGATCAATTAAATATATTCCGATATCTTTAATCTTATTCGTTAAGTGCTTAAATAATCGAAATGTATTCCAACCCCCTGCTTTTCTTTTTCCAATAACCACATGATTGATTTTATTTTGAATAATATAATCTTCTATTGCAAACAAGATATTGGTCGCAAAAATCACATGGGTTGTCGCGCCAAGTGAACGCGCAAAGTTTAACCAATGTTGAGCCGCAGAAAAACTATTTTGATCACCAGAATCTATAAATAAAGCATGCCAATTACAGTTTAAACGCGACGAAATTCTTTTAGCAGTTCTTAGCAAGCGGCCCATATCAATATTACCATTAACACACGCAAGAAGCGCATCTTCTTTGTATAGTTTCACCGCCGCATTCACACGCTCTGCCGCAATCCTAAGTGCTAATTCTCGCAAAGCATCTAAATTGCTTTTTTTAAAAAAATGATTAATAGCTACTGAAGCATCTGCAGGTAAATAGACTTTTCCTTCTTTTAACCGATTAATGAGTTCTTCAGAAGGCAAGTCGATAAGTTCAATAACCGTAGCTTGCTCAATAAAATCATCTGGCACCGTTTCATAAACTGGAATGCCAATTAAGCGTCCAACTAAATCATTTAAACTTTCTAAATGTTGAATATTTAACGTTGTATAGACATCTATTCCTTTAGCAATAATGGCAAGAATATCTTGCCATCTTTTCGGATGAATACTACCCTCGGGATTTGAGTAAGCCGCCTCATCAATTAAGACTAGACCTGGAGCGCGCATAAAAATATTTTCTAAATTTAACGATTTTAACTTGATATTATTTTTTTTAATTATTGTGCATGGCGTTTTTTCAAATGCACTAGCGAGTGATTCTACTTCTTGACGACCATGAGTTTCAACAACACCAATCACTACATCGATGCCTTGGGAACGCTTGACAAGAGCATCTGAAAGCATTTGATAAGTTTTTCCAACCCCAGGAGCTGCGCCAAGATAAATTTTTAATTTACCTTGCATTGATTTTTTTTCCTCATCTTCAGCTTGACTAAGATATGCTTCGGGAGAACGTCTTGTCATGTTTGTTATTCCCATAATTATCTAATGAAATGTTTAATTCTAAAACATTAACCCGCGTCTTCCCAAATAGCCATAGAAAAGGTTTTTCGGTATTTAGTGCAATGAGCTTGTTTAATTCACTTGCACTAATATGCCTGGCTTGTTTAATTCTTGGAATTTGAAGCTGTGCTGCGGCTATTGATATGTGCGGGTCTACTTGTGAACTTGATGGCCACAACAATTCATTAGGAATAATCTTATCAGTATATCTATGCCAAAATTCTTGTTGTTTTTTTAGGAAGTTCTGCCAATAAACATCGCCAACCCAATGGATATTTTTCTCGGCGAGTAAATCACTTTTGTAATGCGTAAGTGATGGTCGCCCCCAAAAATAATTATTCTGATCAAATTGTTGACCGTATAAGCTAGATCCAATTATTTGTTTATTAACACTTATAAAACTCCCTTCAGCTTTTTGATAAAAAAATAACTGTGAAATAACGATGGTAGGTATTATATAAATACCTACCATGCCCAACAGCATTATTAGCCACAACTTAATTACTGGGCTCCAATATGCTAGTATTTTCAAAATCATGCTAACCATCCACAGTAATTAAAAAGATAGTCTATGCACTTAATCATAACAAATGGCATAATAACTCCACCTAAACCATACACAGCTAAATTTTTCTTTAAAATAAGCTTTGGGCTTTGGCTGGTATAGTTGATACCTTTGAGAGCGAGTGGGATTACCATCAGCATCAATAAAAAATTTGCTATTAATGCCGCAATTATTGCTCTAGAAGGACTAGACAGGTGCATAATATTCAACTGCTGTAAATTTGGATAAAGGCTAGCTAACATTACTGGTAATAATGCAAAGTATTTTGCAATATCATTACAAAGACTAAAAGTTGTCAATGCTCCTCTTGTCATCATAAGAGTTTTCCCAGCATAGATAATATTTATTAATTTTGTTGGATCTGAATCTAAATCAATGAGATTACCCGCCTCTTTGGCTGCTTGCGTACCATTATTCATTGCCAAACCAACATCAGCTTGCGCTAAAGCCGGGGCATCATTGGTGCCATCTCCAGTCATTGCCACTAAGAAACCCTCTGCTTGATATTGACGAATCAAGGCTAATTTGTCTTGTGGTTTGGCATTAGCAACAAAATCATCCACCCCAGCCTCGGCTGCGATGGCGGCCGCAGTTAAAGGATTATCACCAGTAACCATGATAGTGCGCACCCCTAACTTTCTAAACTCAGTAAAACGCTCTTTCAAAGAGCTTTTAATTACATCATTGAGAACAATAATACCTAGTACTTTTGCATTTTCAGTAACAACTAACGGCGTACCACCCCGTCTCGAAACATCTTCTAAACGATAACTAATTTCGGGTGGTATTAGTGCTGCAAAAGTTTTTAAATATTCTTGAATTGAATGCGAAGAACCTTTGCGCAGCTGTCTATCTTTTAGGACTGCACCACTCATTCTAGTTTCTGCGGTAAAAGGAATAAAATGAATTTCTTTACCATCCATAATTTTTTCAACATCAACAAAATCTGCGCATAGTTTTATAATACTACGTCCCTCAGCAGTTTCATCATGGTAAGATGTCAATAATGATACTTCCGCTAAACGCTCAAGACTTATACCAGGTGCCGTTATAAGTTCTTTTGCTTGTCGATTGCCTAAAGTAATCGTGCCAGTTTTATCCAAAATCAGTATGCCAATATTACCAGCTGCTTCAACAGCAACACCAGAAATAGCTATGACATTAAGTTTAAACATTCGCACTAAACCAGCAATTGAAATTGCGGGTAATAATCCTCCAATCGTCGTGGGGGCCAAGCAGACAAACAAGGCAATAATGGCCAATAAATTCATATCTGAACAATTAGTTAATAAAGGATATATATCAGCACAAACCCAGATTAATAAGGCACTTAGCGCAGCTAGAAAACAAGTCAGCATTAATTCTGACGGCATTTTTTGCCGTTTAGCACCTTCAACCATGGCAATCATTTGATCCACAAAACTATGCCCTGGAGCAGTTACTACTTTAACAATAATCCAATCAGATATAACTTTAGTACCAGTTAACACAGATGTTCTATCGCCACCACATTCCCTTATTACCGGGGCACTTTCACCGGTAATGGCGCTTTCATTAACTGATGCTGCACCAAGAACTACTTCCCCATCACAAGGGATAATATCCTCGGCCTCGATTAGCACTAAATCTCCGAGCTGTAAATCAGCGGCAGGAATAAGCTCATATGATGTATGTTGCTCGCATTTACTAGCTTTCTTGGCCTGCAAATTTTGTCTAGTATGCTTAAGCGATTCTGCCTGATCTTCTCCTCTATTTAGCGCTATTGTTTCAGCTATGGCCGACAATAAAACTGTAGAAGCAATTAATAATGTCACTAAGTAAATAAAATTGGTCGCAACAGCCCATTGAAACCAACCCGTACTTGCTAACAATAAAAAAATACTCACCAGATAAATAGGAAACATAATTGGTCGAAAAAATTGATATTTAGGCGTAAGCTTGGCTATAGTGCCTGTACTAATACGTAATATATTTTTTATCATTATTTACAATCCGTGTAATAGAAATTGCCCTGCCAAAGCACTAAAACTCCATAATGGCAAAAAAGCCAATAGGGTTACTATTAATATAACCGCCATACTTACTAAACAAAACAATAAACTATCTACTAAAAATGCTTCTTGTTTAGCTTCTACAAACTTAGCTTTAGCAAGTATCCCTGCTAATGCCAGCACCATCATAATTGGCACAAATCTCCCCAGTAACATTAAAATGCCACTACAATAATTAACTGTTACACTACTAAAATTATTAAAATAGAAAGAACTACCATTATTTTGTACCCAGCTTGATATTGCGTACCAACAACTAGCAATACTATACGGAGCTGTATCGGAGATTAAAAATATCACTCCGATTAAAATTAAGCAAGGACAAAATATTATATAAAACATGGTTAATTTTATAGCATTCAGTGGAATTGTTTTGCCTAGGAAGCTCGCAGCACAACCGGTTAATAAATTCATAATAAAGGCGCTAACGATAAATACCATGATTAAATTCACTAACCCCATCCCAACGCCACCAAAGGCAATCTCACCTAAATTAATTAGAAATAAATAACTACCAACACTTAATGGCTGCATAAGCTCTAAAATACCGGCATTCGATCCTGTTGCAGTTGCAGTCATAATGCCATTCCATAGCACTAAACCATCCGTGCCCAGCAACACTTCTTTGCCAAGCATCTGTGATGCTTCAAAGTATCTAGCACTAACAATAAATATAGAAGCTAGAACAAACATAGTGCCCCACAGTGCATAACCCAGCCGCTTATTCCTAATTAGATTTCCAAATAAAAAACATCCAAAGCTTGGTAATAACAACATCATAAATAAACCTAAAAAATGTGAAAAAGCGGTAGGGTTTTCAATGGGGCTTGCTCCATTTGCCAATGTAAAGCTGCCACCATTGGTACCAAGCAATTTTATCGGGACATGTGCGGCAAATGGTCCACGCGGAACTGTTTGTTTTATTGCACTGCTATACTGTGTAATTTCAATATTATCATGTAAATTTTGTGGCACGCCTTGCGATACCAGTAATACAGAAAAAACTAAAGCCAAAGGAATTAATAAATAAGCAAATGTGCGCCAAAGATCAATCCAAAAGTTACCCAGCAAGCCATTACTGCTTTTGCGCATAAAAGCACGACAAAAAACGACTAACACACAAATACCAATGGCAGAGGATTGAAAATTATTAAATATGACACCCAGAATCCATAAAGTTTTGCTCCAAGCAACTTCACCTGGCACACTTTGCCAATTAGTGTTAGTAACAAAACTGGCTGCGAACTGAAATGCTTCAGCAGGTTTAAAATACACGCCTTGTCGAGCATGAATATACAGTGTTATAAACGCTATTAATTCAAATTTTAACAATGATTTTAAATAGGTTAGCCAATCCATAGCTGCACTATTTAAACCAGTAAATTTAAATAGCAGCGCTTCTAACTTATTCTGGTACGTAAAGATACTTTGCTCAAAGAAATACATGTACCTGCAATATTTAACCAATATTTGTGCGAAGAGCATGACAATGATGTTTAATAACAGCCACTGCAAGATAAAAGTAATCATCAAAATTTATCAGGCCGAAATACAACATACACAAGGTAAAAAAATACCGCAAATAACCCTAGCATCATCTTGCTTTATCCGCAGCAAGAATCTGTAAACCTTTAACAATCATTTTTGTTGCTACTATCACTATCCCTAAAATAGCCAGTGTAACGAAATCACTATTGAACATGAAACAATCCTTGTGCATGTTAAAAATTTTATCTTATCACTAAAAGAAAAACCTGCCAATAGGTTGCTAAAATCACCAGCGGCTCCCGGTGAAATCATTTTTATTATAAATTTTAACTCAGGAATTTTTGCAATTAAATCAAACTAATGGATCCATATAGATCAAAGAGCCTTTAATAATGGCCTAAAGGTTGAAAAAAATCATATAAAGCTCTATAATGATGCTTTGTGCCCACCAAAAGACATTATTCTCCATCCTGGATAACCACAATGAAATTTAATGATTTTTTAAGAGCTGTAGAGAACAATACAGTAGGAGAACTGATTACTGCAGATAAAGTTGGATTTATACACTTGCTGCTAGATAAAGATTTTTATGAATTTAGATGGTCGGCTGCAAATGGGCATATTGAGGCATTAAATCAAATAATCGCACATTTGCCGGAAATGGTTAACGACATGCTAGAGACTAGGGACTTTGAAGCCATTAGAATGGCTGCGGTCAATGGTCATATTAATACAATGAACAGACTCTTAGAGGTGGCGCCGGCAAATATTATTCCAGCTATGGTTAGTGCAGACGAATTTATTATATTCATATCTGTTGCAGAAAATGGAAAACTTGATATATTGGAAAAAATGCTTGAGGTTACTCCTCAGGAAATAATTATCAAAATGCTGCAATGTGATAACTTTGCAATGTTTACAGCAGCAATTGCAAATAATCATTTTCACATAATAAAAAAATTAATAACTATCACTCCTCCAGAAATCCTCACCACAATGCTACAAAGACATGGATTTCAAGCGCTTAGAACAGCTTGTCTAAATGGTAAAATAGACATCATAAGCATGTTGATAGAAATCACTCCTGAAAAAACCATGTTAGCTATGTTAATGGCTGAAGATTTTTTTGTATTTATAATTACTTCTTTAAATGGGAAGATTATTGTGCTCAACAAACTTTTAGAGATTACACCTCGAGAAATAATTGCAAATATGGTTCAGAATAATTACTTTGAGGCAGTAAGAGTGGCAATTCAAAATAATCATCTGCACATAATAAAGAAATTAGAAGAGGTTGTAGATAATCCAAATCTTCTTAGCGATATGTTACAGGCTAAAAACTACGCAGAGTTTAGAAATGCCGCCTATTATGGCCGCATTGATGAAATTAACTTCCTCATAGAGGTTGCAGAACAAAACAATCTTCTAGGCGATATGTTATGCGCGGAAAGTTTTGGGGCATTTAGAATCGCTGTAGAGCGTAATTCTATAAGCGTTATAGATAGACTTTTACATTTCGAGGCCGTATTTAACTTTGCCGAACGAGAACAGTTATACCGCAACACAGCTGAAAACTTTATGGACAATTTATTAGCACATTTAGCTCATGAAGCTCCAGAAAATCTAATCATTACCGATAATAAGGCAAAATTATTTTTCTACATGATGCGCAATTTAATTCGCAGACAAACACCAGCATCATTACTGCAACTAAATTTATTACTAAATATTCCACGCGTCCAAGCTCATGATGAGTCAAATGAGCTTCTGCTGCTCGCGATGTCAACTAATAATACGGAGGCCGCGGAAATCCTATTAACTTACCCAGAAGTACTAGCAGAAGCATCCCGACATGATTTTTATGAAAGCATGCGTAATAATAGTTTAGATTTGCGCACATTAGCAGGCAATACAGAATCATCAATGATAGCGCTAAACCCCAGCGAACAAACAGCTCTTCAACGTGTTAGGGCAAAATATATATCACAATTAACCCCTAGCGAGGATAGTATTTTAACTGCATTTAGAGCTGATTTAGCCGCTCGTTACACAAAAAATCCTGCATACGTAATGACTGATAGCGGAAATACTATTGAATTGCCTTTAGAGTTTGAACTATATACAACAGTTGCACAAGAATTTTCCGCAAAGACGCGAAAACTAGCGTTACAAAGCTACTATCAACACCAAGTTCACACGTCTTATCGTTATTTATCCACCCCCAATCACTGGATGAGTGTCGATGCAAACTTTGTCTATAGGAATGGTAGCGATGCTTATGCAAACTTTGAAGCACATAAAGAATTAATCGCATTGTTATACTTGGCAGCAACTGATGCTGCAGCGCCAGCAATTAATGACTATACAATTGAGTCGCGTCTAGATAACTTTATAATCGCATTGGCTTTAATTGGACGCGCACATAACTGGGATAATACTCGGCATAATTTATTAACAGGTCAACTCGAAGAGTATGATGATTTAGAGGGAGATAAACCAAGTTGCGGACCAGGGGTTAAGCGCCGCTTATTACAATCCGTGCAGGGCCACTCATTACTTACCATAATCACCAACGATATTATTAAACAGGAGGTACTTAGCGTGGTGCGTGCACACTTTATTAGCGCTATCAATGAAGATAATTGTGCAGATTTATACCACGCATGGCAATCCTTAATTGCTGGAGAAGACTACGATGCTGGAGTGTTTGCCGAGTTAAATTTTGCAGAAATTTCACCAGTAGTAGCGCATATTGAAACAAATTTTAAAAATCGCTTTGGTCAGGAATTAGATGTAATAGCAAAAGGATTTTTACGTGATTGTATCATAGTAAAACAGCCATTTAATAATCTGGTCGAGAAATTTGGTGGCGCGGCTGATTTACTAGCTATTTTAGAAAAAAAACAGGCAGAAATTGTAAAAAAAACGTCCAGAAAAAGGATTGTAGAATTTTTCTCACCAGATAATACGCAGGAAGAAGATACATCGCAACGCAAAAAACACCGCTGACAACTAACTTATTTTCCAGCGCTTATGTAGCCACCACCATTGCTCTGGATGCTCTAATATTATTTTTTCCAAAATTTGATTGTACTGGAGCGTATTTTGATATAGGGTTTGTGATGAATTTGCGGCAATTGGTGCAAAAAATTCTAAAACATGCTTATTATCATTGGTTCTATAGCTAGCTGCTGGGACAACTGGCACATCGGCATACGCAGATACCATAGCCAGGCTGCGATAGGTTCCAGCCTTTTTGCCAAAAAATTCCACAGCTATGCCGTCTTTATTTGCTAAAGTAGCATGCTGATCCATAACAAAGATTACTGCGTGATTATGTTCAAGGGCGGACAAAATTTTATCTAAAGCATGCTCTTTATTAATTATTTTTAATCCTGCTTGAAAATATCTTTTGAATAAAATATTTTCTAAAAATTTCAAACCTATACTTTTTCTAATAAAATGAAAATGTCCTTTAAATTGCTTAAACTGCGCAATGCCCCCAAGTGGAGCAAACTCCCAATTACCAAAATGACCAGTTAGTACCAGCACGCCCTTACCTTGCGCAGCAACATCTAATAAATGTTGATGACCAACAATTGTAACTTTAGCTTGTAATTCCTGATCAGATAAAAATCTTAATTTAACTGTTTCGGCGATAATCGCCGCCAAATGAGAATAAAATGCTATTAATAAATGTTGCTTAGCTTGTGGGGAAATTCTATCCCCAAAGACTATATCAATATTTGCTAAAATAACCTTGCGTCGATAGGGCAAGAGCTTGGCAATTAACTTGCCCCATCTGGTAATTTGACAAGCTAAGATTTTTCTTTCTAAATAATTATCTACCATTACTAATCACACGCTTGAATAATTGCGACGGCATTCATACTAGCAAATCCTCGGTTTATAACTAAAGCAGAGGCTTGATTATGTAATTTTCTATGCTCAGTTACTAAATCAATCGCTTGACAACTCTTGGCGACATTAGTGTCTGGGACAGCAGGGATTAATTGTTCCTGCAATGCTTTTATCGCCAAAACTACATCCAGTAAACCTGCAGCACAGAGAGAATGGCCCATTAACCATTTAAATGCTGTAACTGGAATTGCTTTTGCTCCAAATGCGTCCTCAATTGCTAATGCTTCAGAGATATCTGATTTTTGGTTACCATTCCCATGCGCAACAATAAAGCTTAAATCTACCGGCTGCATCTGATTTTTATTCAAAGCATCATGAATAAGTTCAGATAGCTTTAGACCGTCATCAGTTAGTGAAAACAAGCCGGCACCTTCAGTTCTATATGAGCCTCCCACAAATTTAGCTAAGGGTTTAACGCCCCGTTGCTCTATACTCTGTTGATTTTCTAAAACTATCGCAGCCGCACCTTCAGCTAAAATTGTACCATCATGATCTGCAGCAAAAGGCTTTAGTGCAGATGGGCTTAAAACCCCCAATTGTTCGTAATAAAAACGCGCCTGAGGCTCAGAACCTATATCATAAGCCACAACAATTACTCTATCAGCTTGACCGGTTTTAATTGCCCAATATCCTTCAATTAACGCCTGCATACCTCCTACAGCATGATTAGTAATATTATGATTGATACCTTTACAGTTCAATTGCATTCCAGTGTAAGCTAAGACATTATTAGGTAAAATTCTTAGCAACCACATGGGGTGAACTTCTGCAAACAAGTGCTTAGCAAAAGCCTGCATATCGCCCTGAGATTTACCTACTAACGATAAAAAATCATATTGCTGGAAGTATTTGTTGCCAGGTGAGCCAACAAACACCCCTGTTCTATCGCACAATTCTATTTCATTATCAGTTGCATGTTGTAAGAAATCCGTTAATCCGCAAGAATCAGCGGCTTTAAAGGCTGCGTATAAACCCATCACATCTTGTCGTGAAATTACTTTCAACAGCTTCCGGTCTGGAAGTGCTCTATTCCAATCAAAACCAGTAATTTCACCAGCTAATTGATTTGACCAGCCATCAAGAGAGTATTCTTGGCTATTAGCAATCTTTGTTTGCCCTGCCATTAATGATGTCCAATGGGCATCAACATCATGTCCTGCAGCACTTAGAGCGGCATAACCTGTCAGATACACTGTCATTATCTTTTCCTCCACGCTGGATGCTTAAATAACAAGCAGCTATTGGAGCCGCCAAAACCAAATGAATTGCTGATAGCAACTCCTATAGACTTTTCTCGCGGACCTTCAGTAACATAATCTAAATCGCATTCAGGATCTGGTGTAGTTAAATTAGCTGTCATCGGAGCTATACCTTGCTCAATCGCTTTCACTGTCAGCACTGCCTCTAAAGCGCCTGCGGCCGCAATTAAATGTCCTGTTTGTGATTTGGTAGAACTCACCGGTATTTGATAAGCACGCTGACCAAATACTGCTTTAATAGCGTTTGTTTCACTTAAATCATTCATCTTCGTTGATGTGCCATGAGCATTTATATAATCAACGTCTTCTGCTGTAACATCAGCATTCAACAGCGCTTGTTTTATAGCTTGAATAGCGCCATCACCATTTGGGTGCGAATCGGTAATTCGATAAGCACTGAGACTATTCCCCTCTCCGGCAATTTCAGCATATATCTTTGCGCCACGCTGCATAGCAATATCCCAATCTTCAAGCATTAAAAAAGCTGCGCCTTCACCTAACACAAAGCCCTGTCTCGTGCCATCAAATGGCCGACTGGCAGTTTGCGGAGCATCATTATTGGTTGATAATGCACCTAATAAGCAAAAACTTGACAAGCCGAGTGGGTGAATCATAGAATCAAAACCACCAGCTAAAATATGCGTCGCTTCTCCGCGTCTAATTGCCTGTAACGCTAACCCCAACGCTTGACCACTAGATGCGCACGCAGTATGAACCGCAGTTGCATATCCTTGCGCACCAAAAGATTGAATTAATGCTGATAAACAAGCATTCGTTGTAGTCTTGGTAAAATCTTGCTGCTGATAAAAATTATTTTTTTCTTGTTGCAACAATGACCAATGAATCTCACCATCTTGGCAAATGGTTTTTTCTAATCGTTGCAGATAATCAAATTCTGCTGTCATCATTCCACAACCAACCACCATGCCAAATTTTTTAGGATCTTGAACAACAAACCCAGAATCTTGAAATGCTTGATGAGCGGCCTCCATTGCAAAAGAAGAAAATCCTAATAATACTTTTTGTAATTTTTGCGCATTTGGATAAGTTGGTTTAAAATTTTTTACCTCTGCAGCAATTGTCGTTGGAAAAGCGCTCGCGTCAAATTGCTTAATGTAGTCTATGCCACTTACTCCAGCCAACAAATTATTCCAGATATCTGGCACATTGTTACCGATTGGGCTTATGGCTCCTAAACCAGTTATTGCCACACGTTTCTTTTGCATTAAACCTCCGCTTGATACACCAAATCGACGACACACACTCTTTTATTAGCTAAAAAGGTCCGTAGATGTAAAACTAATTCTTGCGCATTTTCCCTTTTAACAATTAGCTCCGTTTGAATGATATCCCCCGGCTGCACAAAGTCGCTCATTTTGATTTTCTCCATGCTAACTAATGTATATTTATCTTGCCAACCACTACAATCTAAAAATTCTTCTGCTAGACGCCTTTTACATTCTAATAACATCGTCAAAGGCAAGACTGGCTTATTTGGAAAATGATCTTGAAAGTACAAACCACTACGACTAATTTTTTTTAGCGCTTTACAAGAATGCTGTTGTTTAACCTCTGTTACTTGATCAAATTGCATAAAGTATTCTTGACAACTGTGTCGCATGATTGGCGGAGAATAATACGTGCTGATATCTTCTGCACTTGGTCTGTAAATTTCTATGAATTGTTGTTTTACTAATTCTTTGTCAATGAATTGATCCATTGGCAACATTGGTCCTATAGCCCCATTGACAGTAAATACCACTTGTCCATTAACACTTGCTTGACCATGGTATTCAACCGCAATATCATCTAGTGCATCAATTTCACATTCTAAAAATAAGGTTTGACCGACATATGCAGGTTGCATCATTCTTGCTTCCGCAACAACTCCAGCTACCGGACGCAATGTGAAATCTTTTTCCTCCATAACCAGCCAGGCAGCTAATTGACCAATTGTTTCTCCAATTAATGAGGGAATAAAATAAAAGCTATCAATAGCTGTTGATTTGCATAAAAAGCTGTCATCAGGTGTAATATGCTTAACACCTGATATTTTTCGCCCCGATTCTTTATTTAGAATTTGGTCAACAAATAAAAATCTCATTGCATATTCCAAACTTAAGCAATTACTTGCTCTTTTGCCTGCAAAGCTGACTCAACTAATTTACAAAATGTCTCTACGGTAAACAACAAAGGAATTTCATTTGTTTTCAATTTGTCTTTGAAGTACTCTTGTGGCACCTCAGTTAAATAGTTTCTTAAAGATTGTAATCCACGATCAGTTAAAACACCATTATTCTCAAACTCGGCTTCAGTTAAATCACCTCGCGCATTTTTTTCAAGTTGCCCACGGGGGATTTTAATAGCAAATTCTTTTTCTAACTGAAATACTAAATCTAAAAAATCTATAGATTCAGCGCCCAAGTCTGTAATCAAACGGCTAGTTGGTTGCACTTTATCCGCATCGATCACCAATACATCCACGATGATGTCTTTTACTTTGTTAAAAATTTCTTGATTATTCATTTAGATACGCGCGAGAAACCCTGTATATTAGTCAGGGAGGGATAGCGCACAGCATTTAACTGCCCCATTCTCACTCTCCTTATTTTGGCGCTACTGGTTATAAAACTATGTTGATATCATACAAAAATCGCCAAAATATTCAAGAGATTTTGACCTAAAGTGCAAAATATTTAAATCTAGTAACGATATAGATCAGCTTTATACGGGCCAGTAATATTAACTCCTAAATAGGCAGCCTGCTCATCTGTTAAAATAGTAAGATGCGCACCAATTTTTTCCAGATGTAATCTGGCAACTTCTTCATCTAAATGCTTTGGCAAAATATAAACCTTATTTTGATAAGCCTGATGATTATTAAATAGTTCTATTTGTGCCAATACTTGGTTACAAAACGATGCAGACATTACAAAGCTCGGATGACCAGTAGCACAACCAAGATTTACCAACCTGCCTTCAGCCAGTAAAATTAATTGTTTGTCTGCTGAAATACTCACCAAATCCACCTGCGGCTTAACATTAGTCCACTTAAATTGACGTAAAGCATCAACGTCAATTTCTGCATCAAAATGTCCAATATTACAAATAATTGCCAAATGTTTCATATTTTGCATATGCAAAATATTTAATACTTTTATATTGCCTGTTGCAGTAACTACTATATCTACAGCACTTATCACTTCTTCAACGCGTACCACTCGATAGCCTTCCATTGCAGCTTGCAGAGCACAAATCGGATCTATTTCGGCAATCATAACGACTGCTCCCTGCCCTCGCAACGCTTGTGCACAACCTTTTCCAACATCGCCATAACCTATAATAAGCGCCGTTTTGCCAGCAATCATTACATCTGTAGCTCTTTTTAAGCCATCAATAAATGATTCTCTACAACCATATAAATTATCAAATTTTGATTTTGTCACAGAGTCATTAACATTAAAAGCAGGCATGCTTAACCTGCCTTGTTTACTCATTTCATAAAGGCGTGCTACTCCTGTAGTAGTTTCTTCAGATACACCACACATATCTGCAATTAACTCTGGATAATCCTGATGCACAACCCTGGTTAAATCGCCGCCATCGTCCAATAACAAATTTGGCTTCCAATTATCTGGACCAAATAATGTTTTTTTAACACACCACCAGTACTCCTCATTGGTTTCATTCTTCCAGGCAAAAACTGGGACATTATTAGCCGCTAAAGCAGCGGCGGCATGATCTTGAGTTGAAAAAATATTGCATGATGACCACCGCACTTCTGCGCCTAAGGCAATCAGAGTCTCTATAAGAACTGCAGTTTGAATAGTTAAATGTAGGCAGCCAGCAATACGAGCTCCAGATAATGGTTTGATATGTTGGTAGCGTTGCCGCAAGGCCATTAGTCCAGGCATTTCTTGTTCAGCTAATGTAATTTCCTTGCGTCCCCAAGCAGCTAACTTTAAATCAGCAACCCGATAATCAGCAACTGCTCTGATATTTTTGATCATATCCATATACTCAACCCCCATTAATCGCCAAAATAGTTGGCATGAAATTTTATCTACAAATCAATATTAATTAGCTCTCTAGCGTCTGTGAAACAATTGCCATATTAATAATTAGTATTGATTATTCTAGTATTTTAAGCAAGTTAGGCGGTACTAACATAAAAAATTGATTTAATAATCAACTAATAGTTGTATCTGCTGACAACAATCTACTGAAAACATACTATATTAAAAGTGTAATAAATGTTTTTTTAATCAATTGAGATAATCTTATGAGAAGTGATGATGACAAATCTGAGGTTATACGTGATTGTGATTTTGATCCGTCAGAAGAATTACATGCAGCTTATATGAATAATATTAGCCTAAAAAACAATATAAGAAAAAAAATATTATGTAGTGGGGCTTGTGTTATAGCTGCATTTGGAACATTTAGTCTTGTTTTTGGTTCGTTATCAGCCTCTCATGTATCATTTGCTTTATTATCCACCCTGAAGTTGGCGTTACTTGTTGGTTTTATGTCTAATCCAGTTGGCTGGATAGTGCTAGGGTGTGTAACACTAGTAGGATTGGCAGGTTTGTATTGTCTCTATAAGCACCCGGAGGTATTAACTAATTGTATAATGAAAAAACCTGATAACAGCTATTCTCATGACGGGAGCATTTTTTTTTAGTCATTCCGCACCCTAGCTAGCACTTTTTCTAATTACATGTATATGCTCAAAAAAAATCATTATCAATGTCTTTTATTCTCTAGACAAGCATCAATTTTTCCTAGATTTGTTTT
>Ga0214917_10002655_pt1 | contig 21447 bp, 23 predicted proteins | sample LL_1208_BB_MetaG_FD_177983 | JGI IMG/M metagenome (GOLD analysis project Ga0214917, IMG submission 177983) | Freshwater microbial communities from Lake Lanier, Atlanta, Georgia, United States - LL_1208_BB | ecosystem: Environmental > Aquatic > Freshwater > Lake | place: USA: Georgia | collected...
GATCACAAACGAAACCATCTGCCCCTTATGGGTCATATACTCCGTTGCCAACCGCACCCCTGGCACCAGCAACGTCCAGTAATCCCGCTCCCCCATCCATGATTAAACCGCTCAAAACCCAAAAGGTTTCGCTCCTTTTAAATTTTCCTTCATTCCACTTCCCACCCCACCCCAAACTTGATGTACCAATTTGGCACTTCAAGATCGCATACTCCAATAGCACAGTGATTTGACGAGGCGGTCACAATTTGTGACCACCTACCCCCACTCAGTTTTTCAACCTCCCGAACTTGAAGTCACACTTTGTGACATCAAGATTCCAAACTCCCCCGCCTAACTTCCCGCCCGTCCCGCGCTGGTGGCTTCGCTAATCTCCTTCAACTTTCCCGTCTTCACATCGTAAAGGTAGCCGTACACGGGGATCGACTTCGGCACCAGCGGGTGGTTTCGGATCCGCTTCACATCCTCCACCACCGCCTTCTCATCATCGGTGAAGGTCAGCCAGTCCACCTTCTGCCCTTCCTTCGAGCCCGGACCCTTCCCCACATCCTTCCACCCCTTTCCGTCGTGCACCGCCGTCTCCAGGCTTTTCTCGAGAAGTCCGCCCATGATCTCGCTGTTGAACAGCACCATTCCGCAGTCCGTGTGGTGGACGACGAAAAACTCTTTTGTTCCCAGTAGCTTGTAGGAGATCACCAGGGAGCGGATCGCGTCGTCGCTGGCCCGTCCACCCGCGTTGCGGATCACGTGGGCATCCCCCTCAGCCAATCCCGCGTACTTGGCCGGATCCAGTCGAGCATCCATGCAGGTCAGCACCGCAAACCGCCGGCCGGGCGGCAAAGCCAGCTTCCCCTTCTCCCCGAACGAGGCGACATACTTCGCGTTGGCGTTTTCCACTTCCTGGACGATCTGACTTTTGCTCATGGGATAACTCCTTCCACAGTTGGGTTTAGGTCAGGACGATTTCCATCCTCCGACCGAAACGTAAAGCCATTCAAAGACCGCCCCCTCCCCATGTCAACGTCCCCGCTACCTAAATTTGAGAAACGCCATTTTAGATGCCATATGCAACAACGCCAACCTGAGATCCGTGCCCTTCCGATCTAGTTATGGGGTTGACCGTGAATCGTCACGGAGCTGCCTGCACTGCTAGACGATAAAAACGCTTTGCGGAACTGCTGTATGGAATGGCATCACGCACCACCAGCTGCGTTTCGGAATCTTGTAGAGTGACTGTGTAACTTGGTCCCGAATTCCAAGTGACGAGATCGTTGGACACCTGCACGGTGTACGTCACGTCGCCTCGACGCATACGTCGAGGGATAGTGAGGGTGAAATAATTAGTCGTGATGCTGCCAGTGATAGCTTCCGCGGGCGTAGCAGCAACGTTCGCGGCAAGGCCGAGGGCGTATTTTATGAGATTGGGCAAGCGGTCGCTGCTAAGGATAGCAGTGTCGGCACCATAGGTGTTTCTCCAGTTGGCTAATGTCGCGGGGATTTGACCAGAAAGCGTGAGCGGCCAGGTGGTCGTGGAATTGAGCAGGTTTGAGGAATCGAGCCGTACAAAGGGTGTTGGGTCTTGAACAATGGCACTGACTGTGTGGCTACCGTTGCCGACGAAATCGGAGAGCGTGCTGAAGCTAGTGTCGGTCTGGCCGATCTGCGTCACTCCGTCAATTTTCCAAATGACCGTCTGCACCAATCCACTAGAGGGAACCTTGGGCGTGACGGAGAAACTCAGCGTTAAAGGCGCTGTGACGGTGCGGCTCGTCGTGGCTGGCGAGTAGCTGTCGAGTGGATGGACGCGGGAGTATATTTGGAGCACGAATTGCTCGCGATTGATCTGGCCGCAAGGGCGGTTGAGATTTTTCATCAACGAGTTGTTATGGGGTCGATACCAGCCGCTGACGCGATACATCGAGCCCTCAAACAAGCCGGCGAGACTGTCGTAGGCGAGGGTTTCTGGCGTGGGAACTGGTGTGGAGGAGTCGATCCAGTAGTTCCAACGAATGAGGCTACGAGTGGTCTGAGCGGTGGTGTTGGGCTTCTCTGCAGGAGTGTAAATGAGATACTCCGTGTCGTATTCATCTGCCAACAGGGCAAAGGTGTGCCCAATCTCATGCTCCACCACGGCCGCGCTAGAATCGTTGACAGAAGCGACGGCGATAGTGCCGCCCGCACCGCCATATTTGGTATCATTTACCATCACCACAGCAATGTCATACTCGGGCACATGCGTATTAAGAAGTGAGTAAGCTTTGGTGGAACCGCCGGATCCCAAGGTGAGCAGTTGACTGACACTGGCGGTATTGAAGCCGGCGTTGAAGTAAGTATCGCGCACACCGTTCACTCCGCTGGTGTTACCGTTATCGCAACCGCTCTGGTTGGAGGCGATCTCGATGCGATAGACGTTGCAATAGCTGCGATACTGCGCCCACGGCTCTTTTGTAAAAAGAAAGTTGATCGCGCTACTTACATGATTAGCAAAATTCGGCATGTCTGCGACCGTGTAACCTTCAGAAAGGAAGACGATGTTGATGCGCTCACTGCGTGGGCCATTATTTTGCACGGTGAAAAGCGTGGAGGTCTGCGCATGCAGCGAGATCGTCGAAAACAGAAGAAGGATTAAGAGTCGGATCGTCATGGCAGAGGAATGGAGGCAAGAAGTTTGCCCGACGGCTCAGTGTTCCAGTCCGCGCGTTCGGACCCAGCGAGTCGATAAACTTTGAGCCACTTCGCGTCGGGATGTGGAGGAAGTCGCACTTGCAGCATCGCTTCTTCGCCAGCTCCAGCGAATTGGGTCGCTTGAGGTTGGCCGTTGGCATCGTGATTCTGTGGATCGAGCACCACGCAAGCATCATCGGGGGCATTCGCCGTATCCTCGGCCAGCACCCGCAAATCCGCATTCAGCAACCTCACACACCACATGCCCGCCATCCACGGCATCGGGCCGCGCCGCTGGTGGAAGTCACCGACGATCCGCTGCGTGCCATCAATGGACAATACGCCACCACGCACTGCTATTCGATAGGCCTGAAGCTCGGTTTTTCCATCCGGCCGCACAACTTTAGCGACAGCTTCTGCAGACGATAGAGGCAAAACCGACTGAGCCATGGGCTGATTCGTGGAAATGGCCATGGCCTTTACTTCTGCGAGCTGCGAAAGGCTGGGCTTAAATATGCCGGTGGACTGCGTTGAATCCGTTGCCGTTTCTTCCTTTGGCCAAAACGAGACCAAGAGAATCACGAAGACCGATAGAATTACAAGGACTATAGATCCGCGGGATTGCATAGATCGATTTATGCGATTGTATGCTAATTATTAGAAGTATTCATAGCTATCTTTTTACATGATTAATTACAAGATCGCCTTGATTGGATTGTCCACTTCTCCCGCTTTTACGCCCCATATGCCCCCTTTTTTTCCACCTCCCGCCTTCTACCTGCCCCCGCGGACCCTAGGTCCGCCAATGTCCTACCCCGTTTGATAGGATTACGGGAAATGCGCAACACCTCTACCCAAGCTCTCGATGCCATCGAATCCATCTTCAAAACGATGGATTGGTCCTACGAACGCAAATCCAACCCCAACGGGATCTTTACCGGGTTCAAACTCGATAAACAGAACAACGTCCACATCGTCATTATGCCTGACGACAAAGGCAACAGCCTACTCCTGGGCTGCGCCTACCACTTCACCACCCCCAAAGGCCAACTAGGTAAGTTCCGCCGCTTCTTCCAAAAGGAGGCGCTCAATATTAATGACCTTTCCATTCAGTACGAACCCGCACGCGGGGTCCGAATCAGCGGCCGTTGCTGGCTCCCACAGTTCGACGTCTATCCGGAAGATCTGGTTTCTCTGATCGAACCTTACTTCAAGTCTCTCATGGGGGCCTGCACCCACCTCTACCCCGAACTCATCAAACTCCTTCGCCACCAGGAACGGATCAAACCCCAGGACGACTTCCACCTACCTTCATGAAAAACCTTCCACCTGTCCCCTTTCACATTCCACTTTCATACTTCTTTCTAACCCTGTTGCTCGTCTCTCCATGCCTCGCTTGGGACGACGAAGAGTTTGATGCCCCGTCCCGTTCCACCCGCAACAACTCGTCCATCTACTCCACCTCCACGAAAAGCCTTCTGCAAAACGAAGATCTCTACTCAATCAAACAACCCACCCAACCCCAGGAAGCTTACGAAGCTAGTCGCACCCGTGCTCTTCACGTCGACACGATTCAAGAGGCGAATGATAAAAGAGCCCTAAGAAACGAGGAGCTAATGGCCGAGTCCCAACGCCGCTTCGAGAAACAGGAAGCGGATCAGGGAAGAAGCCGTGCCCAGATGGCCAAGCAGCAGGAGATCTATGACGAGATGGATCGAGAGGAGTGTGAGATGGCTGAGTTTGTGGGGGGCGTCTTCAAAGCGAAGTTCGGCGCCACCACAGGTCGCAACTCAGCCATTACCAGCGAGGGATATATATTCCGTAGTGGCGACAACTTCATCACCCCGAAGGGGATCTACACCAAAACTGGGAACACCTATGCAGGACCCGCTAGCTTCACCACCCAGACAGGCACTCTGTTCTTTGGAAATAACCCTACAACGATTCAAGCCGGTGGCGCCTACTTCAGCGAGGGAGAATCTGGCTTCATCGTCGGCCCCAACTGCCGCAACACCTCCACCTGGCGCTCCCGATGATTCAACTTCCACCTGTCCCCTGCCCCTTTCCACAAATCTAACACCATGAGCATTGGCGCCTTCATCATCCTCACTTTGTTTAAAGTCTTCGTCTACATCGTTGGCTTATTTAGCGGCATCGCCTTCGCCATATGGCTGCGATCAAGACTTTGAACCCTCCATGTCTTAACTATGAAATACCACGATTACAACAAGGGCTCGCCGTACACCAAAGAGCAGATCAAACGACGCACCTTCTGGTTTAATTTCGTCTTTTACGGGTTGTACATCGCCATTTGGGTGATCCATATCCATTCGCTATTTCACGGCGGCAGATCCCATCCATAACCGACTACGACGCCCCTTCCACCTCTCGCCTTCCACCTTCAACTTGTTCTAATCTAATAAAACCATGGGCTTTCGCTTTAGCCGCCGGATCTCCCTCTTTAAAGGGGTTCGCCTCAACCTCTCCAAATCAGGCACTTCTGTGTCGGTCGGTGGTCGTGGCGGTTGGCTTACCTTTGGCAAAAAAGGGTACCCGTGCCACAGTCGGCATTCCTGGGACGGGAATGAGCTGGTCGGAAAAGATTGATTCCCCTGCTCCACAACAAAGCACTCCCACCTATTCCATTTTCGGCCTTCTTGTTCAGCTAATCGGTCTCGCATCCATCCTGCTTCTTTCTGGAATCTTCATCTACGCCCTTATACAGACCGTCTCTCGTTAGCCATCTTCCACGCTTCAGCGGCCCTTCCATCTGCAACCCTTATTGCTTCAGCCTTAACTAACTTTGGCAGACAAAATCTTCTTCAGTATTTTTGTATGGCACTGTTTCTGGTTGCTAGCGCAATGACACATCAGCGTGACCGGCCCTCTTTTCCCAAGTAACTGAATCAAGCGGAGAGTAAACTTCTGTCCGTAGTTCTTGATCCGCCGGTTTGCCTTGTCAGACGAGAGACTCTGCTTTAGCTCCTTACGATAACGCCTGCCAAATTTACCCCAGGTGATCTTTTGTGATTGAAAATCCGATAACAGCCGTTCGCTAGGCGCCAGGTTCGCCATCCATATATCACAACGGCTCTTTGGCAGGCCTCGACCCCTGAAGCGAGTCGTAAGAATTCTCAGTCCATCTTGTTTACGAATCGGGTCCCAGACACATTTTATTTTAATCATATTTTCAACAAAAGAATTCAGCTCTTTATTGCGGCCTTTTGGCATTGGGAAGCTGTTTATAGGCCTTTCGCCTGGGATCCCATACTCCCATAGGAAGCTTTTGTACCTTTGAAAGTACTGCTTTCGGGACCTTCCATATTCCGAGTTGTCCCAGACACGGCACCCCGCCAGCAATAAAGATTGGGTTTTTAAGAACAAAACCGACTTCCCCGTTAAACCAGGAGGAGGGGTGCTTCTCAACGCAATCTACGATCTCTACCGATCCCACAATTCCACCAAATCCCAGGCCCAAGGGCCAACCCTGATCATTATCATCAGGGACTCCGTACTTCGAAAACTTCTTAGCCCCCGACTTATCCCAAACAGAGGGAGCATGAATATAAATCCTACCACGATACTTAGTACGCCACGTTCTGTTCTCGATGTCCTTAATTCCCGCAAGGACTAGCCATGTGAAAGGCTGCCGGATGGAAATAGCATGAAGGGTTACCGGCTTTCGTTTGTCATTTATTTTCTTCGGCATTATCTTTTTCCTCAAAAGTGTTCTTCAACCATTTCGAATGGAATAATTCTTCGTATGACTCCGCACTGCTTAGCCATGCCAGGCTCCTTGGATTTGAGGACTGCGTAAAAAGCTTTTTTAACAAGTACTCGGGAAACTCCTAATGCCTCAGGTAAATAAAGTAACATCGGTGAACACATAATATGATTATAGATGTATCTGGCATCACGTCCGGCGTGAGTTTTCCTTTTGTAATATCCTGGTCCATCGTAATCCTTAAGCCACCCGACCCAATGCTCTTTTTGACTTTTGTACCAAGGAATACGGTTAATGGCTAAACGCTTATGAGCTTCTAGCTTTTGGCTATACTCACCGTGGTTAGGAAGCATCTCGATGACAGCCCGCATTTCCTTGGCGTCCATAATTCCAATACTAATAGATACAGCTAGAAGAAACTATATTTTTACTAAGCTCTCTCCATCCCGCGATTCGAGGCGCATTTCAACTGCTCGCCATGGAATCAGCTCACGGACAGCGCCGCACTGGGAGGCGCGCGTTCTTAAAAGAGAATCGCTGGCGGCCTGGACCGCCCGCGCTAGTAGCTCCTCGGAGACCCCTACGGCTTCTGCCAAATAAATGATCGCTGGTGCGCTTTGGAGGTGGTTGTACATGAATTTTGCTGATTGCCCAGGATCCCCGCGCTTGTAGTACCCTGGCTTGTCATACTCCCCCAGCCATCCCAACAAAGAATCTTTCATGGTAGGTCTCGAATCAGTCCCTGACTCCTCGGTTGGCTTCTGGGTGCTTAACAGCCCAGATAAACGTTCACTGAATGGGGTCTGAGGAGGAAACTTCGAGACGGCCTCAAGAAGCTTCTGAATGATCATTTCGCCGTCGCCCGAAGGGGTTGGTAATGCTGTCAATTTAGTAAATCCTAAAACCCTAAGGAAAGGGCGTCTAGTGTTTTTCCTAATTTATTGAATAACACTTCTTGGATCTTGCATAATTGGACAACTCCAACCTGTTAATCCCCTTTTAGTTTTTCAGGAAACCCAAGCGCTCACCCAAACAATGCCTTGCTTCTTTTATGGATAAGCTTAGTGCTCATGTTCCATGGTAAACGATGAACAGCTAAAGGATGTCTGTATTTATACCACTAAAAAGAAAGCGGATCTGATAAGTGCGATCCAAGGAGGCGGAAAAGGCACGTATTCAATCAAAACCAGAATGGTCAGCGCTGCTTCACTTTTGGAACGCTGCAAAAGTCGCGGACTCGCCCTGCCCGTCATTATCAGTGATGCAGCCATATGTATGAATCTGGTTGCTCGTGGTGTCCTGACCTCGGTCGTTGTTGGCGAGGATGGAACCGTTTATAGTTTTGAAAATCTCACAAGAATCCGAGGAAGTCATAAACTCTCGGATCTCCGACTTGCCTTAAATGGCAAGAATATTTCCGAGGACTTCATCAGGGCTTACGCCATCTGCCATCGCCCAGGTTTCATATAAAAGCCTAACCAGCCACACCTCTTGATCTATCCTCTCATACCATATATTGCTGATTAGTAATTTGTTTTATTTATGCCATTCACAAATTACCTAGTCTACTGGAAGCGCGATGGATTTGACCATAAGAACGGAGACTTACTTAAATTCGCTGCGGGAGCGCAGCTCAAGAAGATAAAGCCGCAAGATCGCTTATATATTATCTCGTGGACGAAAGAGACGGGTTTCATCTTTGTGGGCCGCATCCTCGTCGAACGAATCGTTGGGCTTAAGGATGCCCAGGTTATTATGAATCGTCCGAATCTTGGCTGGGATACGCTTTACGCCATCGCGGGCTCAGATGGAAATTCTAGCTCGCCAACTCCGGCTGTTCTCTCACCGATTGACAATCTTTTATCGAAAGTCTGGATTGAGACAGACAAGAAAGCAGTAATCCTTAAACCCCCCTTTAAGCCAGCTCAGTTTCAGTCATTCCGGACTTTATCTCCATACTCAACTTCCTTATTTGACAATCTCTTAAATAGCCAGCCTACCTAATTATTCTCGTCTTTTCTGCAGTTCCATCTTTTAAAGATTTTCTGGGTTTTTCTTTCTTTGCGGACTTAGCGGTCTTTGCGTGAGCTTTCTTCTAACCTCCGCGCCAGCGCCCCGTACCTGCCCCGACCCAGTCGGGGCTCCTGTCGGGGCTTAATCCCTCCAACCCTCCATAGTCCCGCAACCGCGGGACGACGGAGGGCCACCTGTCCCCTTTCACATTCAGCCTTTCAGTTTCAAATGATCAAAACGTCGGTGTTTTCGGTTCTGATTATGATATAAATGAATGAGAATGAAGCCTCGTAAAGACAAAGTCCTCACTGGTCTGGCCGGTGAGTTTTACGTTCTTGCCCAACTGGCCGAGCGCGGCTTCACCGCAGCTCTAACTTTAGGAAACACCAAGAATGTCGACATCATCGTTACTAGCCCAAATGGGAAAAAGATAACCAGGCTTGAGGTTAAAACCTCTTCCCTACCTTTGCGTTACGAACACCTGTTTGGAAAAGACCGCTTCCACATCTGGGCCATGGGTGAAAAACATGAAAAGATTAAAGACAAGAACCTCACCTACTGCTTTGTCGTCTTAAAAGGAAAAGGCGTACTCCCCTCATTCTTTATTGTTCCAAGCAGCTACGTAGCCCGTTATGTGCGGTGGCAACATCGCTTTTGGCTAAAATCCAGAAAACAAAAGGTAAAAGACACTCCTATGAGGAACTTTCGAATCGAAGAACACGATCCCAGAGGATTTCAGGATAACTGGCGATCGCTGACTTAATTAAGTCCTGACATGCTTACTTCCTCAAATGATCCACTGTCGCCCAATCGCCGGGGGCCCGTAGGTACTTCCAGAACGTCCAACCGTTACAGGTGCGACGCTTACAGGCCTTGGCCGCAGCCGTAGATAGGGACTCATAAACCTTCCCACCAAACCGTACTCTACCGCCTTTGAGCAGCTGGGCCCTTAGCTTCTTGCCTTTAAACCATGCCCTCAACTTCATTCTACGAAGCTTTGCAGCCCTGCCCTGGGATACGGACTTTCTCGGCTTATCCCCAAAAAGAAGGGCTACCTCATAATTCAGCCGGTCTTTCACATCCCGGGCAAAACGGCGCCGGATATCTTCCGACTTCGGTAACTTGCCCCTCTGCTTGTTTCCCTTCGGCTGAACGATTCGAAGAATCAGCGACTCGAGCTCCCTTAGGTGCTGTTCCCCGATTGTTAGGTAGACGCTGAACCTATCCCAAGAGCTGCCGTGTCGATCATGCAAATGACTTTTCAGACGGGATCGCAGATTCTTTGCCAGTCCCACGTAGTAAAGCTTCTCTTTTCGATAAAGAGCATAGACCCCGTTTCTACGCCGAACGTACTGTTTGATGATCTTCTGATGCCTCCAAAGAGCATCCCGGGAGATGTTTTCGAGGTGCTGGCAGACGAGATGGTTCATTTGCTAACCCTTAGCTTCATACTGCCTAACAAGATGCTCCAGGGTCATGTTTTCCTGAATGTTGGAGTGCGGAATCAGAGCGTACTTCCAAGGCTTACCCCCAATACTCCTGGCGTAATTAGAGGCATTCTTACACCACTCTAAGGCAGCATTCTTTTTCGCGACAACAACAGGATCCTCAATTTCGTTTTGAGCTTTTGGCTCAAGCATTAGAACGGCATCCGCAACTTCAGCAACGAAGTCCGGCTGGTATTCCGCGTGGTCACCGCCGGACTTATAAAAGATCTGAAACTGCCCTTTTGCTGGCTTAAACCACTTTGTTGCCTCGCGCTCTAGAATGACCGATAGCCTTCGTTCGGCGTCAGACTGGAACTTTTGCACCGGGTAGAGGCAGCGCTTGAATCCGCCGAAGAGATACTTTGCCATATTGCTCTTGTCCGCAGGCGGCTCGCGGTAATCCAGAACTTGCCCTGATGCAGAGGCAGTATAAGCGCTCTCCTTCAGTTCAGAAAAGCCCTTGCTAATCTTGACCTCATAGCTGGTCGCCTTTTCCCAAAATTGGTCCTGCATTTGGACATGCACGTATTTAGCAATCTCCCTTTGGTACGCACCTAGCACCTTACGCACCTCATGGTCGTCCTTAAGGTAACTCTTAAGGTGTTTTATCACTTGGCCTGCTAAATCATAGAGGAGGTCGGAGTGTGCATCGTAAGAAACATCATCAAAGTCAACCAGGCCTCTCACCACATAATCCTCAATTCGCAGCTCCTCAAATCCACCAACCCCTGTCGATATAATATCCACCTGGTCCGTCCGAAGATGCTTCGCCCACAGCTCCTCCGACACTGGCGGATAATTCAGCGTGTCTACCTTTAGCTTAAAAGCGTTAAAACCCGATTGTACTGTCCCCGTCGGGACAACGAGAATACGCGGAATATCAATAGTTTGCTGAATGACCAGCTCCGTAGTCCGTGCGACAATCGCTTGGATATCTGGCTTAGCGGTTATACCCTCAAGTTCTTGTTGTGAAGTGCGATATTGAGCGGCTACTTCTTGAACAACCAAAGCCTGCACCTCGGATTTTTCTAGGCTAGAGACGCTCGGCAACAGCTGGGGTTTGTTCTCTAGCTTGCGTATCACCTGATAGGTAATCTGGGCAACTTTCTGGTCCTCCTGGGTCGTGAATACAGAAGGCTCAGTAACCTTGGGTATCAGAGTACTTGTGGTCTTTTGCTCTGGTTGCAAGCCTAGCTTACTCGCCAGTTGCGACTGCGTGACTACCGTAACAGTTTTTTCTCCCAACTGCTCCGGCTCTAAAATCACCTGCTGCAAGCGAATCGCTGAATCGGGTCTTTTCGCTTCATCCACAATCTCCTGGAACTTGTCGTGCGCAATTATGTTCAGGCGGTCAACTGCACTTACACCAGTACGCTTACCATAAGGCAGACGGAGGCCACGCCCAATGGATTGTTCAATGAGGATACGGGCATTGGCCGCACGTAGTGGGACAATCGTGTATAGATTTGTCACATCCCACCCTTCCTTGAGCATGTTGACGTGGATAACTATTTCGGTCGGCTCGTCGGTATGCTCAACCTTGAGTAAGCGCTCTACCATCTCGTCCTCTTCTGCGCCTGTTTTACTTGAGTCAACCTGGATGACTTTTGTTTTATACCGCCCTTCAAAGAACGCATCTGACTGAATTAAATCAATCAACTGTTTCGAATGTGTTGTATCTCGGGCAATAACTAGCACAAATGGTTTTACGATTACGTTACCACTTTCGCGGGCGTAGGTTTCTAGTTCTACCTTAACCTGCTCGTGCAATCGAACACCGTCCTGCAGCTTCATTAATTCGATTGCTTCCGTCGTCATGCCGGCGGGATTAAAGTCTTTGCGAGTGATAACGGCAGGCTCCTTCACGAAACCATCGACCAGGGCTTTCCCCAGCGGATAATTAAATATGACGTTTTTAAAACGTACAGAGTCTTTACCCACTTCAACAGAAGGCGTAGCCGTAAGCTCCAGGCCTATGACTGGCTTCAATTCATTAATCGCCCTGACTCCTGCACTCGCGCGGTAACGGTGAGACTCGTCCATAATGAGCACGAGATCGGGCAAGCCGGCAAGATATTCGAAATAACTCTCGCCGATGTACTCAGAGAGTCGCTTAATGCGCGGCGACTTTCCACCTCGCATCTCGGAGTTTATCTTTGAGATATTGAAGATGTTCACCTTACAGCGAAGCACCTGATCAAAAAGCGTACCCGCCTTCGCTTCGTAGTTATCACCCGTGATGATCTCTGGGGCGTCGGTGGCAAACTCTGCTATGCCCTTGAAGACATACTTGGAGGTGTTCGGCGTGAAGTCCGTAATGAGCTTATTGTAAATCGTCAAGTTCGGAGCCATGACGAAAAAGTTGTTGATGCCGTGCGCGAGGTGCAGGTAGCTGATGAAGGCACCCATGAGCCGCGTCTTGCCGACGCCGGTGGCGAGCTCAAAACAAAGCGAAGGGAACTCACGCTCAAAATCTGTGACAGTTGGGAACTCGGAACGGATCATCTTAAGGGCGTCGGCAGGGTCCGCGCATTTCCTGGGTGGAACAATTTCAGTGATGCGGTCTAGGATTTCCAGTGAGCGACGTTGAGGTGCCCTCAGGCTCAGTCGACCGGCGATGGCATTGACCTTTGGATTCACTTTCTCTCCTCAACATCAAAGAGCGATTGTTGGCCGTGTTTAAGCGCTAGCTTTGGCTTGGCCGGAAGATTTTCGACATTAAGGCTGTAGTCGTCGTGGCCCCATTCACAGCGGGAGAGCACCTGTTTGGGAATCTTTTTCACGGTCAGGTTGGGATAACGTTCGTTACTACTTTTGGAGGCACGAAAGGCTGCACATAGCACGAGCAACGTGCGCTCAGTCCCCACCTCCTCGCTTAATTGTGCGAGCTGGTCTGCACTTAGTTGCTGCGTGGTCACGTAGATGAAATCGCGCTCTGTGGAATGACCGTGCTGCCAATAAAGCGTTTCGCTTGGCGCGTAGGTGAAACCCTCTAGCTTACATGCGGCCTCGGCGAGCATGGTGGGGTTAAACTCTTTGCTGATGACCCACTGGCCCCACTTGTCTTTCTCTAGCAAAGAAGGCGCAAGCCGGTAATATCGAAAGCCTCCGCCACCTTTCCAATCTTGAGCTTTTGAAACACCGCCTTGATCACTCCCATCAATAACACCTTTGAGACGCGGGATAATATGGGTATCACAATGCTCATTTAGCTCAACCATTATCCAGCGACGCATCATCTTGTGTGCAACAGCACCAGTTGTTCCTGACCCTGCGAAGGAATCCAACACAATATCGTTAGGGTTAGTAGCAATGGATAATATTCTCTTTATTAAATGCTCAGGTTTTTTACTACGAGGAAAGTCCACTCCACCCTCATTAGCGAGATCTGCTTTGGGGATGTCAGAATGAGTCCAAACGGTCGTTAGCTTATTTGTTTTTACTATCTGACCTTCTTCTAAAAAAGCTGTGTCCTTAAGCCAGGCGAAAAGCTCTGCATTGTAGTAGTATAGCGTTGTAATTTGCCCTTTGTATTTCCCTCTGCTGGGCGTGTACTCGACTGTATATAAGGATTTTTTGTCCATTTCTTGCATCAAGTCATTCTGAAAGGCATTTTCTTTTTGAACATTATTCGTTCTAAAAAGCCGCTCAAAGTTCTCTACAAATTGTCCCTTAATTACTTCGAGTCGCTCATCGAACTTAGCCAGTGAGATCGTCTCCAAAGCAAACCCCTCATGCTTATAGATTTTTACTTCAAGAGAGTTTGATTTTGATTCGAAACTCCGCACCAGCGTCTTAGTGCCTTCGTTTTTAAGCACCTTGTTATACCTCTTCATAGTCTTTTGCTCTAAAGGCGTTGTGCCCAGAACCTCGTTGAATTTCAGATCGCCGTTCTTATATACAAGTAAATGTTCTGTCGTATTTACAAACTCACCTCCCTGACCAAGCCCTGCACTGCCTGAACGCTCATACGTAATATCAGCGACAAAGCAACTTCGACCAAAGATTTCATCAAGCAAGACTTTTAGATAATGAGCTTCGTTGTCATCAATTGTTATCCAGATTGATGATTCTTGTGCCATAAGGTTTTTTAATATAACTAACCGCTCATTTATTAAACTTAACCAGCGCGAATGTTCCAATCCGTCATCGTATGGAAGTAGGGCATTTTGCGTGTTGTAGGGTGGATCAATAAATATACATTTAACTTTTCCCGTGTATTTCTGCTCAAGGGCCTTCAGCGCAAGAAGGTTGTCTCCATAGATGAGCAGATTGTCATAAATGTCAGCATCCGTGACACGCTGCTTGGCGTGATAGGACCTCTCCGGATCTTCCAGCAAAATGCGGGGCTCAAGACGAGGCCGGTTGTCTTTCCCAATCCAGGTCAGTTCAAGTTTTTGTTTTTTCATTTCAATAATTATTTAGGTCAGCGACCAGGCTGCAGAGAAAAGCGGAGTTTCATACCGCTCCTGCTGAAGCCTTTCCTCGATACTGGATAGTATTGCATCTCTTCTCTTTTCTACCTCATCCTGTGCCTCAAAGAGATTCTTCCTTTTATTGTGCCTTTGCGCTTCCAACGCCTGCTGTTCTCTTTGACGTTCCAACTTTGCTTCTAGGGTCAGTTCGGATCTTCCAAGTCTTTTTGCCTCTCGGATGCTCACATCGAGCTGTTTAATTTCGTTTTCTAGCGCGATTTTCCGATCTTCCGACCATCGATCAAGTTTATCCATCTCATCACTAAGTAGTTGTGTATTGCGGTTTGATAGATTTTCAATCCGTCTTTGAACTTCTTTGCCAATCATTTCCTTTAATGAGCTAAGACGCTCGTTCGGAATTGCAGCATCGCCTCCTAGCTCTGCACCGAGCTCGAAGAGTTTCTCAGCCACATCCAATGGGATGCATACCCCCTTCTCATCACAAGCAGCCGCCAAAATTTCATCCGTTGAGTCCATGCTTTCTGTGGTGTGTTTAACAACAAGCAGCCAACCCTTTTTGCCTTTCCATGGGCTTAATGCGGCAAAGCGATTGCCAGTGCTTGAGATATCAAAAGAAATAGTTCTGCTAGGTAGCTGCTTGTCCTTGGCGTTCTTAATGATGCGTTGGGCTAAGGGATGGCCTGGGCGATAGATGTTCTCTGTGGTCGCCTCTTTCCCTAGTCGATAAGGGCCAGGATGAATGGGCTCTTCTGCAAAAGGGTTACTTTTAAGTTTGAAAGCCAGATTTTTGTCGTCGAATTCAGCCACAAAAGCCAACTCATGCTTGGTAAGATTCCATAACCACCGTTGATAGCGATCCATGGTTTCCTGGCTTTTCACCCGCACCCTCTCGACAACCTCCTGGTCGAAGTTGCTTAGGAGTTGATCCTTGGCCTTGTCTGTCCTCTGCTCTATCTCCTGGTCTAGCTCCTTCTGGAGTTCATCAAATTCAACCTTAATCTGATCTTCCGTCCGGCACTTCTGATAGATCTCTGCGATTCTCTTTTCGAAGTCTACTCCGGACTCAATACTACCCAGCACCTCGTCGCTAGCCCCGAAGACCCCATCAAATAGTTTAAACTTTTCTCCCAGAAGTTGGTATACGCGGAGATCAGCCTCATTTCGACGGTTTAGAAAATTCACCACAACGACGTCGTACTTCTGCCCGTAGCGGTGGCAGCGCCCAATCCGTTGCTCAATTCTCTGCGGATTCCAGGGGAGATCGTAATTTACCACTAAATTACAAAACTGAAGATTGATCCCCTCGGCTGCAGCCTCAGTCGCAATCATAATCGATGCATTGCCCCTAAAGTGCTCCACAAGAGCGGCACGTTTGTCTGCTGAGGGGGAGCCCGTGACTTGATCTGTACCCTTATGTTTCTCTAGCCACTCTTGATATATTTTTTTTGACAATGGATCGGTATTTGTCCCGTTGAATAATACCGTTTTGCCCTTAAATTCTGTCTTTTCAAGAATTTGAAAAAGATAGTCCTGTGTCCTTCGAGACTCCGTAAAGATGATGGCCTTTTGTTGGATTCGAGTTTCCCCAGCCTCAGTTTGTGCTCTTGTGGCGGCATCGAAGCCATTTCGCAAAGCGGTCAGAAGCACCTCCCCCTTGGAGTTTTTGGTGATGCTTTTGGCCAGAGAATGGAATTGCCGGAGTGTATCCGCTTCTTTCTTCATCTCGGCTTTTTGTTCCTCGGTAAGGACAGTTGCTTGCTTCTCTCCCTTATCACCTTCTTCGCCCTCCTCCCACTCATCGGTCAACTCGTCGAGTTCATCCACATCCTCTGGGATCTGCTCTGGAATATCTCCAACGGGTTGGGCTGCTTTTGCGGCCTCGTCTAACTTTACCGCAAGCCCTTCTAGGGTATTGGAAATAGCAAAGGTAGAGGAGGCGAGGAGTTTGCGTAAAATTAACGTCATGAGCTGACGGTTACGACTCGGCAGAGCAAATAGGGTTGGTCGCTGAAGATACTCGCTTACCAGATTATAGAGTTTCTGCTCGTCTTCGGAAGGAATGAACTCCTGCACAAGAGCGTGCCGGTTCGTATATTTAACATATTCAAGTACCTGTCGGCGCAGAGTTCTTTTACAAATAGGACTAAGACGTTCTCGCAAAAGCGTGAAATCCTGCTTATCGAGCTTGCGACTAAATTGCGCTTTAAAGCTATGCAGATCGCCGAATGTATAGTCATCAATAATGCTCACTAGCCCAAACAGTTCGAGGAGAGAGTTCTGCAATGGGGTTGCTGTTAAAAGTAATTTAGGGAACTCAGCCAGCGCTTCCTTGATGGCATTAGCAATCTTGTTGGTAGGTTTATAAACGTTGCGTAACCGATGGGCTTCATCGATCACGACGAGATCCCAATTAGACTGTTTGATGTAAGGAGCTTTTGCTCGGGCAAACTGGTAGGAACAAATGACAATCCCAGTGGTCAGGAAGGGATTTAGATTTCCCTTTTTAATGGCCTCATTAAAGGTTCGTTGCTCAAGAATGACCGAGGGCAGATAAAATTTTTCAGAAAGCTCCTGGCTCCACTGTTTTCGAAGGTTAGCCGGAAGGATGATGAGCAGCTTACGTTTCCTTTCGGCCCATTTTTGAGCGAGAATAATCCCTGCCTCGATAGTTTTCCCGAGGCCGACCTCGTCAGCCAAAATAGCCCCCTTGGAAAGCGGGGATCGGAACGCAAAAAGGGCAGCCTCAATCTGGTGGGGGTTAAGGTCCACGCGGGCATCTGCCAAGGCTGCGGCAAACTTATCTACCTGGTCCGAAGCCACTCGCCGGGTAAGCTGATGAGCGAAATACTTGGCGTGGTAGTCTGTTAATTTCACGAAAAAGCGCTTAGCCAAGTAAGATATGCCTCTTAATTAACTCATGCCCAGCACTTTCTGCAGATTTACCCACCAAAGTGACCATCGTAGATTTCACGATCCCTATATACCCGCGTCGTTTCCTTCTTAATTTTTAGGGGTTCATCGGTTTTTGGCAACCATTCGGGCCTGGGATTCTTCAGATCTGCCAAAAGCAGCTCTGCATTGGTGTACTTGATCGTGAATTCGTCTTTTGAGGAGAATTGATTAAGAATATGCTCAAGAATTATAGAGTATTTTTCTAAGCAGAATTCATACATTGACTGAATTTCGCGCGTTTTCACAGCATTTAGTGCACCCGGTTTATCGCTAACCCTTGTATATGATACTTTGTACAAGTGTTTTGAGGGCGCCGACTTCAGTTCCTGAAGACGTTTTAAAGGGCGATCAAAAACTAACCCCTGTTTAATTAATGAGCATAGTTGAAGATCGCTTGTGCCTTTTTGTACAGAAAGGTCGCTAAACTGGACCCATAATTTTTGAAGTTCAGGCCCACGAATAGCTAGTTCTGGGAAAACAGGGTGCAAGGTGAGATGCACTATTTTATTTATCATTGTTTTTTAGGGACATTGATAACGGTATTCACTAATCCACTATTTAGTTATCTTTCTTATAGACGTGATTTTGCTTTTCGGCTGAAAGGAATCAAGAAATCTAATTTATTTTTGTTATCGAAAAATCGATAGGAACAGTTCGATTCCGAAACCAAATCCGATAAGCACAGCAGACATGACTGAGACCCCTAAAAGCATGCCAAAGATGCTGATGAGGGTCCTTCTTGTATCAAAGATCTCCAGCTCTCCGCACGTTGTCCGACTCGACTGAATGACCTCCGGTTTGGGCAGAATCACCGGCGGATCTAGGTCGAGTTTCTTCCAGTAACTGGCCTCGGGTGAGGCTGCCCCAAGTGTCTCCCTAAATATCTCCCGCTCCTGCATATGTACCTGCCGGGCCCAAGCCCTATCCCCTTAATTCCATGCATTCTTTTTAACCTTTTTTTCGTTTCCTTCATGTTTGCAGCTTCCCCACCGCGGCCGCGCCCAGGCTTCGGTAAGTGAGGCTGGATCGGTCGTTAATGAATCCCACCACAGATGATCTCCTGCAAAGGGTCGGATTGGCACCATTTTCGGTGATTCCCCTCGTTCAAGAGCCATTGCTGCACTCTTTATCTCCTGGGCGAACTTAGGAATCTTTAGCTCCGCACCATACCCACCTCTTTTCAGATGCAACTTGTAGGCCTGCCATCCCATTGGGTTCTTAAACCGCTTATGGAGTCGACTGTGGCACGTTTTGCATACGGCATACTCCGCAGGCTTTTCCCACAGGTACGGTTCCGAGTAGTCCTCGGAATGCGGTTCGACTGGACCAACCGGATCGGAGCAAATGTGGCAGGACCCCTGATAATAGGGATGAGAATGGTTGGGAAAGAGTTTGTAAGAGGCCCTCAGCTTCTTTTGCCGCTCGCCAGGGGTGTACCCGTTATAAAAGTTCATCCAGTAGTATTAAGCTCTACTCATTTTTGTTGTTAGCAAAAGAGTTTTTACTTCGAATTTAGTATTGATCTTCTTAGTTTGGCGAGATACCCGGATGAGTCGTTGAGGTTGTTTAAAACCGAATATGGGTCAACTTCATCAACATTGCTGAGCCCCTTACTCCTGAGGAGCTCTTTAATAGACCCGAATTCATGCATTGGTTGTAGGTAGGCATCAGAATCCTCTTTGTTATAAAATCGCAACAGGGCTAACTCGCGGAGACCAGAGAACATGCATGAAGAGTATTCTTTGTATAAACGCAACATTTCTTGAAACGGAACGATTTCTTTTAGTTCCTGTTCAAGCTTTTCGCGTTCAGCATATTCCTCATGGTCTCCCCTTCGCGGGAATGGATAAGAAAGTTTAGCAATTTTTATTTGTATATTAATGGCCTTATTTATTTGATCTTTATGATTATCAATCAAGGGCTCGATAGCTTTCCATGCCACTTCTGTTTCAGCTAAAAGTCTTTTAATGCGTGAGAGTTGGCCAGCACACACGTTTGCAGCAAGTTTTGGTATTTCGACCTTTTCCTTCCTTGGCTCCCCGTCATATTTTTCCAAGGAAACGACGTACCCCTCGTTTGCCGGAAAGTTTTCCAATATTCTGGCATATACCCCTATCACATGCCGTTCATCTGTGAGATTTCGATCCCGACTTGGAATGACGTAAAAGTCTGTTTTTCCAGACCGCTTTACCGTGATTTGGTAATGAGTGTCTCCCCTAAAGTAAGCTGCGGGCATATGTTAACTAAATCATCAGTTTTCTAAATATCAACGATCTTATTATCCCCCTTGTTTTCATCGTCGATGGCGTATCAGTTCATGCAGATTATAGATTGTAAAAAAGATCCAGAGCATGACAGCAAATGCACTGGTATCCCAAGCCAAGGCAAAAATCAGGCCCCATCCAATCAAAACTGTAAGTATGAGAACTGGAATGCGCACGATCTTCCAAAGGCTTTTTTTCAACAACACGCTCAATCGGGGGGAGTTCCGGGTTAGCAGTCGATTCGCCATCTTCTCGAACCGCTCTCTGGTGACGATGATTCCCAAAGTCTCTATTCGAATAAACCGACTCACATTCTTTTTTCTCTTTCGCCTCATTTTCTGCACGTGCCGCACGTGACGCTCAATCTCATCGGAATGGGCCCAAATCTGCCAGCGCCACATGATCTCACTTAGCTTTTCTCTCCAATTTCGAGCCACCGGCCACATGCTCCTAGGCTGGAACTTCTCCCCCGGCCAAATCTCTTTCATGATTCGAATCGGCAATTGAAATGTCGAATCGAGCTTGGGTTCGACATCCAAGAGCACCCCATTGACCTCAATCTGACAAGGCTGCTCCTGGTCAATTTCGGTGATACTTGTGTAGCTCACCATTTCCTCCCAAGTAATTTCAGGAAATTGATTTCGAGGCGTAGAATTTCGTTTTCCGACTTCAAATCCACCAATTCCCGGATCTTCTCTATTGCTTCCTCATGGGCTTGGAGCACGGCAAGCTTCTCTTTTTCGGGATTCCAGTCGGTTGATCTAAACACCTCCTCCTCATCCTCCACCTCTTCCCGAAGCCATCCTGGCGGATCCATCAGATTTTGCCTAAACCACGACTCGACCTGCCATAATGGGAGCTGCTCGGCCTGATCCTTACTACGCACGATGAAGTACCCCCCAGATGCGGTTCGCCCAAGGACCTCCACAGCGGATCCCCCACACGCCATCCCACAATTTGGGCTCCTAGGAACCCAGATATGCTGGAAATCCAGGCCCCCTACCCTCACTGTCCACCGCCTATTCCGAAGCACCACCTACTCCCTTGCGCCCTACTTTTTATCTGCCGATTTTCGTATTTCATGCATCTGATACAAGGCTCGTGGGATTTTGTATTGGCCCGCACCGTCAATGCTTTACAGATTGTCAACCAGTCGGTGTTCTTTGGTTTTGAATTGGGGTGCTTATGGGGTGCCAAAATCCATGTTCCCGTCCAAAGGGGCATCGATAATCTGAATTTTCAGCCCCCGCCCAAAATCATTAGCAACACCATGAAGGGCCTCGGGTGCCCCAAAAGTGCCAAAGTCGTTGGTGAGCGAATAGGGGAACTCTGGTGCCCCCCAGGGCCCAGCACTATTTGAGGTGGAGTTCAGGAGGTCCGGGTTGGCCGAGATCACCGGCTCCCCATACAGACGAATCGCTGTCTCTAATCCGAGATCCGCCGCAACCGTTTGAGCCTTCAGAGGTAGGACCCCTGCCAAACCCCACAAACCAGCCAAAAGTATGAGTTTTTTCATATTTTGATAATCGTAAGAAACCCCCTAGGACATTTGCGGGGCTACCTCCTTCATTTCGACATTCTGCATAATGTCGAAATGTCCGCCTTGCCACACTTTTTCAGAATACTTTCTCCTGGCAGCCTTTCTCATTTCTTTTTATTGAAAACGCACCAGAGAAAATACAGCAACATGATCGACTGCAGGGCCAGTACCGCGACCAACGATGGGTTTTGCACAATCATCCTTATCTTGTCGTCCATCCAACTCTAAACACCACGCTACCATCCTTATCCATTTCTTTTTCCAGCTCACACATTTCGACATTTGGCACAACGTCGTAAAGTCCTCTGATAAATACCAGCTCTTCCCCTTCCCCACATTTCGACATTTGGCACAAAGCCTTCGCGTA
>Ga0214917_10002656_pt1 | contig 21446 bp, 12 predicted proteins | sample LL_1208_BB_MetaG_FD_177983 | JGI IMG/M metagenome (GOLD analysis project Ga0214917, IMG submission 177983) | Freshwater microbial communities from Lake Lanier, Atlanta, Georgia, United States - LL_1208_BB | ecosystem: Environmental > Aquatic > Freshwater > Lake | place: USA: Georgia | collected...
ACCATGGCAAAAAGCACATTGCTCCTCAAACAATCTTTTTCCTGCTGCAAATTTTGTTTCCGTCCTAATTTCTTTCTTTTTTACTGATTTCATTTCCATAATCCAGGGCATTTCGTTACTGTTTACCCACAAAATGGAAAGAAATGGATCAACTGCTGAACCACCCCACTCTCCTCCACCATCAAAGCCTGGATAAATTAAGGAGGGAGTTTTACCAGGTAAAACAAAAGCATGGCCATAACGTAATGTAGCCATTTTTTCTTCTACCCAGGCTTTTTCTCTTTCCTTCAAGTATGGATTAATTTCATTTTTTGTCAATGTTTGCCTGGAAAATGGTTCCGGAAGGGAAGGAATAGGCTGGGTTGGCCATGGTTTTTCACCTTCCAGATCGGAATCTACCGGTACTTTTGTTTCTGGTATTGGAAAAAATGGCTTACCTGTTTCTCTTTCGAAAATAAAAATTTGTCCATTTTTAGTTGTTTGAATGACCACATTTATCGATTTCCCACCTCTTTCAATGGTACTTAGAACGGGAGGTGTAGGTAAATCTTTATCCCATAAATCATGATGAATAAATTGGAAATGCCATTTTCTCTTTCCTGTATTCGCATCTAAAGCAAGGAGACAATTCGCAAATAAATTTGAACCTTTTCGGTTTCCACCGTAAAAATCATACGCTGCTGATCCTGTTCCCGCAAAAAGAACTCCCCTTTTTTCATCCATGGAGAAGCCACTCCAGACATTCGCTCCACCTGCATATTGATAAGCATTTTTATCTTCCCATGTTTCATAACCATATTCACCAGGTTGGGGTATAGTATGAAAAATCCATTTCATTTTTCCAGACCTGACATCATAAGCACGGATATGACCAGGTGCGGAAGGTGAATTTTCGTCGACACGTGTACCAAGGATTAATAAATTTTTGTAAATAATGCCAGGAGAAGTGTTCACAACAATTAAATCGTCCACTTCCCTTCCCAGATTTTTGTGTAAATCGATAGCTCCCCCTTCACCAAAAGAAGTAACCGGTTTCCCTGTTTTTGCATCTATGGCGATGGTAAAAGAACCGACGGTATAAAATAATCTTTCCTCCTCTTTATTATCAGTCCAATAACAAAGACCTCTTGCATTTATCATATTGTGAAATGAGGCTCTGTCCGCAGGTCCGTTTTTCCATGATTTTGTGGGGTCGAATACCCATATTTCTCTACCACTTTTCGCATTTAAAGCAAATAATTTTAACTGCGGAGTAATTCCATATAAATTACCATTTATCACAATAGGATTTGTTTGAATCTGAGAACGAGCCGCTGTATCCGCATCACCTGATTTATACGTCCAAATGGGTTTCAGGGAAGTGACATTGGTCGTGTCAATTTCATGAAGGGAAGAATATTTAAGGGCATCTGAAGTACCATTATAATAATTCCAGTTGCTGTAATTTATTGAATTTCCATCGTTGCATGACGAAAATAAGTTAACCAGAAGGATAGTTAACAAAATAAATTTAAGGCAAATTAAGGTTTTCATGCGTTTGAATTTTCTTATAACCTTTAAATTAGAAAATTTTTATTAACTTAAAGGTTAAATTCTTCTTTTAAAATGAAGAATAAATCATTTCACATGAAACCAATTTTTATATTTTCCTTATTAACCCTTTCTTCTTGGGGTATTTGCCAGCAAGACAGTATGGTTGCTAAACTAAATGCCTATTTTAAAGAAATTGACCAAACGAAACATCCTGGGTTATCCATAAGTATTATCGAAAATGGTAAAATACTTTACAAGAATAGTTTTGGCATGTCCAATATAGAAAATGGAATACCCTTCAAGGAAGAAACAGTATCTGATATAGGTTCTGTAGCTAAACATATCACTAATTTTGCCATTCTTCATTTAATCAATGAAAACAAGCTGACTTTAAGTGACTCATTAGCCACTTTTTTTCCAACGCTAAAAAATCATCCCGCTGGAATAATAACCCTGCAGCAGCTTATGCAACATACCAGTGGGTTAAGGGAAATATATAGTAAACTAGGACTTCAGGGAGGAAGAATGGGTCAGCCTATTTTCCAGGAGGATGCTTTAAATTTAGTGGAAGCTTCTGAAAGTCTAAATTTTACTCCAGGTTCTTCTTTTAGTTATTGTAATACTGGATACATGCTTCTTGCTGAAATCATTCAAAAAGTAAGTAAAATGTCTTATGAAGCCTATTTGAAAGAAAAAATATTTAAGCCATTATCTATGTCCAACGCGTATGTGATGGATAATCAGGGAGAAATTTTTCCTAATATGTCTAATTCATATCATTTATCTCAAAATAAATGGACTTCTGTTTATGACAACAGCACTGCTTTTGGGCAAGGTGGCATTTATATGTCCCAACAAGATATTGAAAAATGGTTTTTATTTTTAACAAGTGCGGAAGCCAATAAGGAAAGACCCATTCAAAGGCTCCTGAAAAAGACCATTTTAAATAATGGAGACACACTGGATTATGCCTTTGGCATTGAGAATAATAACTTGGGTCCCATCAACTATTGGCAACACACAGGTTCAAGTGCTGGTTTTCGTGCTGCATTTACCTGGGTACCTGAAACCAATCAGGTTCTGATGCTTAAAAGTAATTACAGTTCATTTAATGCCATCAAAACGACAGAGGACCTTCTATCCATTTTGTTTTCCCTTCCTCAAAAACCTGAAATAGAAAAAGTTAATGGGATTATTACTAAAAATCATCTTTCTTTAGACCTCAAAGATGGAATTTCATGGCAGGGTGATTATTATTGCAAGGAAATGGATGTCATGTATTCTTTTATTCTTTTGGAAAATAAATTATACTGCAAACACCCTTTGCGCGGTAGTACGGAAGTGAAAAAGGATGTAAATGGAAACTATGTTGCAAATCCCTTTTTCACTTCTTTAAAACCAGAAAGAGATAAAAAAGGAAATATTTCCCAAATTTATATGAGCACTTCAGATTTAAGCCATTTGAAGTTTGTGAAAATGAAATAAACGATAAACTATATATTTGATTTCTAAAATACAATATCATGTCAAAAAAAGTATATCGAGAACTCATTTTATGGGCATTCCTAATTATTCCCTATCTTTATTTATATCAGATTTGGAATCAATTGCCCGATATTGTTCCCACCCATTTTAATCTTGCAGGTGAGGCAGATGGTTGGTCATCCAAACAATTCCTTGTTTTTTTACCTTGCAGTTTGGGTGTTGGCATTTATTTATTAATGTTAGTACTGCCTCAAATAGATCCAAAACACAATCTTTCTTTGGAAGATAATAAATATTATGCTATCAGGTTCTTTATGGCCTGTTTCATGTCTATTCTCAGCACATACATTTTATATACCAGTCTGGCAGGAAGTATTACAAATACTTCCCTTCTATTTGGCTTTATTGGAGGCCTTTTCGCGGTATTAGGCAATTATTTTAAGGATATAAAACCCAATTATTATATGGGTATCAGAACACCATGGACTTTAGAAAATGATCGCGTTTGGTATAATACCCATAAATTTGGATCAAAAGTTTGGGTCATTGGAGGTTTAGCCCTGCTTTTAGGCTCTGTTCTCATAAGTAATGAGAAAATTTTTCTTCCTATCTTCATTGTTACCCTTCTGATTATCATATTTATTCCCATTATTTATTCATACATCGATTTTAAACGAGGTACCTAAAAGTGAAAAAAATAGTTCCGTTTTTTTTCATGGCTTTATTCTTTGCCCCATTTTATGGTACCTATTTTTATTTAACTCTGCAACAAAAGGCAATCCAGGAAGCTGTAAAACGTAAACTAAAGGAAGAAATTCTTGAAAATGAACTTGTCACATTAACTTTTTCAAAAAAAGAAATTCCTACATTATTGAGGTGGGAACATGAAAAAGAATTTGAGTACAAAGGACAAATGTATGATGTTGTAGAAGTTGCCGAGATTGGGGATTCATTACAATACACATGTTGGTGGGATAAAGCTGAAACTGCTACAAAGAAAAACAAGCATATCCTACTACAAGCTGGAATAGATTCATCGAACCCTGAAAATCATTTACCATCAACATTTTCAGACTATTATAAATCAATATATTTTATATTTAATCTTTTTAATGAACGTAATACACCAGAAAATGCACATAATAATCCTATAACAAGGAGCCTATTTACGGGTATTTTATTTGTCCAAACCCTTAGTCCGCACCCCCGAAAACGTTATTAAACCATTTTACCAATTTCATTTCAATAACGTTTAAATCATTTCCATGAAAATTATATTTTCATGGTTGCTATTATTTGGTATGCTTCCTTTCGGACATGCTCAAATAGCGACCATATTAAATAAAGAGGGAAAAACTCCTCTGGAATCTGTTCTTATTTACAGTAAAATTCCAGACCTTCAAAGAATAACAAATAAAAAAGGACAAGCAGACATTAGTGCTTTTTTGACTGCTGAAAAAATTGAAATCCGATATATTGGATTTAAAACCATTACAGAAAGTTATCAATCTATAAAAGAAAAAGGATTCATAATTTATCTGGAAGAAGCAGGCATAACTTTGGATGAAATGGTGATTTCAGCCTCCAGATGGCAGGAATCTTCAAATGGAATTCCATCAAAAATACGGACCATTTCAACAAGTGATGTGCAGTTATTACAACCCCAAACAGCTGCTGATTTATTGGGAATATCTGGAGAAGTTTCCATTCAAAAGAGTCAGCAAGGAGGTGGAAGTCCTATGATCAGAGGCTTTGCAACAAACAGATTACTTTATGTTATAGATGGCGTAAGAATGAATACAGCCATTTTCAGAGCAGGTAATCTTCAAAATGTTATCTCACTCGATCCATTTACAATTGAGAATACAGAAGTAATATTTGGGCCCGGGTCGGTTATTTATGGCAGTGATGCTATAGGAGGTGTAATGAATTTTCAGACTATTAAACCGCGATTATCCGTTGACAAAAAATGGGATATCCATTCCAATGTAAGTTCGAGATATTCCTCTGCAAATAAAGAAGAAACCATACATGGAACGCTTCATATTGGGAAGAAGAAACTTGCTTCCGTTTCCAGTTTTAGCTTTAACCGATTTGGAGATTTAAAAATGGGTAAATATGGACCTGATAGTTATCTGAGGCAATTCTATGTAAATCAGGTCGAAAATATGGATAAAATTATTCAAAATGCTAATCCACGAATACAAGTTCCTTCCGGCTATGATCAACAAAATGTAATGCAAAAGCTTTTGTATAAGCCTTCAGAAAGATGGGAAATTCAATATGGATTTCATCACTCAGCCACAACCTCCTATCCACGATATGATCGGCTAATAGAGGTGAATACTGCTGGAATGCCTTTATCAGCTGTTTGGAATTATGGGCCACAAATTTGGCAAATGAATCAATTTTCAGTTCAACATCTTGGGGATAATCTCTTGTATGATGCTTTAACATTTCGCATCGCCCATCAATATTTTGAAGAAAGCAGAATAGATAGAAATTTTTCGGGAAGCAACAGATATAGATTAAGGACGCAAGTTGAGAAGGTAAATGCCCTTTCTATCAATATCGATTTGAAAAAATCGTTAAAAAAAGGCATTCTTTATTATGGTCTGGAATCTGTTGGGAACAAAGTCCGTTCTCAGGCAACGGCTAAAAACATACAAACAGAAGCACCTATTTTAGTCGCCGACCGGTATCCGCAGGCACGGTGGAATAGCTACGCCATTTTTGGAAATTACCAATATCCTGTTTCAAAAAAATATACCGCACAACTGGGTATTCGATATAATTTATTTAACATGGAGGCTGATTTTTCGAAGAATCTGGCCTTTTTCCCTTTTACATTTAAAACAACAAATATCCAGAACGGTGCCTTTAGTGGTAATGCGGGACTTGTCATTTCGCCAGATGATAAAACCAAAATAAGCCTCAATGCAGCAACAGGTTTTCGAGCACCCAATGTAGATGATATGGGTAAATTATTTGATTTTGTATCGGGTGAAGTGGTTGTTCCAAATATTGATTTAACGGCTGAGATAGCCTATAATGGTGAAATTAACGTATCAAAATTATTTGGAAATGCGCTAAAAATAGATCTTACTGGATATTATACTTATCTCAAAAATGCGATGGTTCGCAGGGCAACTACGGTGGAAGGAAAAGATAGTATTCTTTACAATGGCAAAATGAGTAAAGCCTATAGTATTCAGAATGCAGCTTTTGCCGAAATTTATGGTTTTCATGCCGGTTTCGAACTCGATTTTCCCTTGGGTTTTTATTTATCCAGCCGATATAATGTACAAATTGGTAAAGAAGAAATGAACAGTGGTGCAACGTCTAATTCCCGGCACGCAGCCCCAGCTTTTGGGTTGAGTACTTTAGGTTATAAAAAAGGAAAAATACATCTCCAATTTTATGCCATTTATAGCGCCTCCGTTTCTTATGAAAATTTAAATGAAGAAGAACGTCAAAAACCAGCTATTTATGCCAAGGATTTAAATGGAAAGCCTTATTCGCCAGACTGGTACACCTTGAATATGAAAGGAATGATTACCGTTTTTAAATCTACCACCTTAAATATTGGCCTTGAAAACTTAACGAATCAAAGGTATAGAACTTATAGTTCTGGTATTGTTGCACCTGGTTTTAATGCTGTTATTGGATTATCTTTAAAAATTTAAAGAATATTACCAAAATAATTCTTTAGTTTTGTCTTATGAAAATTTTATCCTATTGTCTGGTAATTCTCATTTTGACAGTGTCTAGCAAAGATTTGTTGACCTGGGGTAGTTTTCAATGGCACAAAAAATATATTAAAGAAAAATATTGTGTTAATATAACAAACCCCACCTTGGATTGTGGTGGGGTTTGTTATATCAATACTCAAATTCAAAAAGTAAAGGAAAAACAATCTGAATCTGAACCAAATTTTTCATTAAATGAAATAAGTCAGCTTATTTATATAATTCCAGTTTTTGATTTAATTAAACCTGCTAAATTAGTTTCCAAAAACTGGAACAACAGGTTTTTTTACATTTTAATTCAAGGAACACTCTTAATAAAAGGTATATTTCATCCTCCACTCCTCAAAAAATAACCTTTATAATTCTTTATTCTTTTTCTAAAAAAGGTTATTTTATTGAAAAATTCCATTTTATCTGGATTAATACTCATCATATTAATTCACACTTTTAGCCATACATTTTTATTTATTAGGTTTAAATTCAATCAGGAATTTATCTCCTCAACCCTTTGTATTAACAAAGGAATAGAAGAGAGTATGTGTTTTGGAAGTTGCCAGTTAAAAAAAGCTTATCTTGAAAATGATTCCCAAAAAAATAATAGTCTTGTTCTATTAAAATTAAAGGATATTCCTTTAATGCTTCATATTCATCATTTACTCATTTACAGCTGTAAAATACCTTACAATAAACCTGAATTAATAGGATTTTATAGGTCCTTTATCCTATTAAATAGGACTTCTTCCTTATTCAAACCTCCTGAAAATATCTGTTTTAACTAAATTTTTTATTCTTATTTTTTAAAACCTATATTTTCAAAACAATGAGTTTCAATAACTTTTTAATTGCCTTGTTATGCATGGCCTATACTTCTTTGCATGGACAAAACCTTATTAGTGGAAAAATCTACGACAAAGAAAATCAGGAGCCCTTGGTTGGCGCTTCCATTCAATTATTAAATGATTTAAATACGGGCACGATTACCAATTCGTCAGGTTACTTCGAACTAATTACCAAGGAATTGAATCCGAATCTTATTATAAGTATGATTGGTTACATTTCAAGAGAAGTAAAATATGAGGGAAAACCTTTACTATTAGAAATGACAGGTAATCCTCAGGAATTACAAACGATTGTGGTAACAGGAAGCAGAGAAGCCGCATTAAGGACGCAGTTACCTATGGCTATTTCCAGACTTTCCCCTAAATTAATCGATGAGAGTAAGATAACTTCTGTAGTTGAAATTATTAACAAAACACCTGGGGTTTTAATGCAAAACCTTAATAATGAACAACATGGAATGTCTATAAGACAACCGATGGGAACGAGTGCATATTATTTATATATGGAAGATGGATTACCTATTAGACCGCTTGGCATTTTTAATCATAATGCATTACTCGAAATAAACCAATTTGCCATTAGCTCTATAGAGGTAGTAAAAGGCCCAGTTTCTTCTATCTATGGACCTGAAGCAGTTGGGGGAGCAATTAATTTCATTTCTCAACGTCCATCTACCATTCCATCTGCCAAAGTTGGTGTTCAATTTGACAACTGGGGATTTCGAAGAGTCCAATTTGGAACAGGTGCAACCATAGGTAAATTCGGATTTTATGTAGGTGGCTTAAGCAGTAAACAAACGAATAGTTGGATAACGGGTTCTGATTATGATAAAACGACGATCAGCAGCCGCCTGGAATATAAAATATCAGATCAAACCAAGTTGGTTGGTACTTTTGTATATGGAAAATATTTTTCACAAATGAGTGGCAGTATAGATAGTATTGCATTTTTTAAAAGAGAATATATCAGTACATCTGATTTTACCTATAGAAAATCAGATGCCTTCCGATCTCGTATTTCAATTGAACATGAAGGAAAAAAAGGTTCAAAATCATTCCTAACCTTATTCCAGAGAAATAATAAACATGGTCAAAATCCGAGCTACGCTATACGCTGGAACCCAGTTCCCAGTGCAACAAATAATCCAAAAACTGCCCGTGGTGAAATTAATTCAAATAATTTTGAAAGTTATGGGATTGTGGCGCAAACTAGTCAAAAAATTAAACTATTAAATTCAAAATTAATCATAGGTGCTTTATATGATTATTCTCCACAAGATTATTGGTCCTATTTAATAGAATTGAATGCTGCATTAAGATCTGACGGTAAATCGGTAGAGAAATATACGATATCTAAAGAAAGACCTGATGTAAAAATTGCCAATTATGATGCTATAATACTGAATTCGGCTCTTTACATGCAGTACGATTTAAAACCTACCGATAAATGGAATATTTCCTTAGGTGCTCGTTATGATAACATGTCCTTTACGTATAACAATTATATTAATAATTCTTCCGGTGAAAGAGCTTACCGACAATTTACACCTAAATTGGGAATGACCTATTCAGTAAGTGAGAACAAAGGACTTTATCTGAATTATTCTCAAGGATTTGCTCCACCAGGATTAACAGCTGTATTTAGACCCAGACCCAATACTAATCCGGTTGAATTTTATACCAATTTAGAGCCTGCAACCTTTCAAAATTATGAAATTGGTGGATGGGCTTCTTTTTTAAATAATAAAGTATTTATAGATATTGCTGTTTACCAGATGAACGGCAAGAATGAATTATTAAATATTCGCCAACAAGATAATTCTTTCGATTATCAATCAGCAGGAAAAACGCTTCACAGAGGCATTGAATTTGGGTTTACCTACAAACCTTCAGAATCTATTTTCCTGCGTTATGGAGGAACAAATTCTTTGCATCAATTCGAAGATTTTCAAGTTAGTACAAAAACAACTGATGTTTTAAAAAATTTGGGTGGGTTTGAAATGCCTTCTTCTCCCCGTTGGATCTGGAATACAGAATTATCCTATTACCCTTCATGGGCAAAAAACATGAGGACTTCTCTTGAATGGCAGCATTTATCAGGATGGTTCCAGAATCAAATTAACACTGTGGAAGTCGAAGGTTATGATGTTTTTAACTTTAGAATTGGTTACCAGTTTAAAGGAATCGAAATATATTCAAACATCATGAATCTGATGGATGAACTATATGCAACAGGTGCCTCAAGAGGTAATAATTTGACTGACAGAACAAATTATACCCCAGCAGCACCAAGAACCATAGTTTTGGGAATCCAATATAATTTTGTTAAAAAATAATTTTAACCAATTCTAAACAAAATGAAATCCAGTAAACAAAATATATTTGGAAAAATATATAAATGGCATAAATATATAGGATTGATAACTGTAATACCTGTTATTTTTTGGACCTTATCGGGGTTTATGCATCCCTTTCTTTCCCATTGGTTCAAACCAATCATTCCTAAAGAATTTATTGCCCCTGTCTTGGTAAAAAAAGAGCATCTTCAATTACCATTACATAAAGCTTTAGAGGCAAATCATATTCATGCATTTAAAAGTGTAAGAATTATACAGTTTAAAGACAGTAGTTTTTATCAGGTAAAAAAAACTAATGCATCTTTGATATATCTGAATACCTACAGTGGTAAAATACTTGAAAATGGAGATAAAAAATATGCGGAATGGATGGCAAGGTATTTTTTGGGTGATTCGATTAGCCCAGTTCATAGTATTGAAGAAGTGGACAGATTTACACAGCAGTATAAATTTATTAACAGATTGTTACCTGTTTGGAAAATAACTTTTCACAGACCTGATGCAATGGATGTATACGTTGAAACGGCCTCAACCAGGCTAGGTACGTTTAACCCTACTTACAGAAAAGTTTTTTTATGGATATTTGATAATTTTCATAACTGGAACTTTCTTCAAACTATCTCAAATAATAGCCTACGGATAATTATAATGATTACTCTGCTTTCAATCATTATAATTTCATCCCTAAGTGGGATTATCATTTATGGTTTTTTATGGAATAAATTCCAAAAACCTGATGTCAATGATAAACCGGGACTTTTAAGAAAATATCATAGACAAGTAGGTATTGCTGTAGCTTTTGTATCCTTCACTTTTGCATTTAGCGGAGCTTACCATGCAACTCAAAAATGGGAACCAGATTTATTACCAGAATTAGTGTATGAACCCATTATAAAAACTTCAGAGGTAAGCCATTCCTTTCTGAATTTCCCCATAGAATGGGATAGACTGGTAAATATTTCTATAGTTAAACCTGAAAATGGATTATTTTACCAAACTTTTTATCTTCCAAAAATGAAAGATAATACTGAAATGTCCTGTCATGCTCCTTCATTACCCAAAGAAGAAAAGAAGGAAGCTAGTTGGAATGCCAAGCCAGCTCCTGAGGTTATCTATTTTAATTTAAAGGATACCAGTATCTGGCAAAATGGGGATATTAAATATGCCCAGTTCGTAGCGTCATTTTTAACGGATAAGTTCAAACTTTTTAAGGATAAAAATCCAACAAAAGCGCCTATTTTCGAAACGGGAAAACTTCATAAATTCGAAAGCCGGGAATATGGATTTGCATTTAAACGTTTACCCGTTGTGAAATTAGCCTATGAAACACCAGAGAAAACAAGTTATTTCATAGAAACTGCCACTTCACGTATAGCAGCAAAAATTGAAAATGCGGATCGTTTGGAAGGGTATTCTTTTGCTATATTCCATAAATATTTACTAATGGACTGGGCAGGAAAAAATGTACGAGATATCACTATGATGTTCTCTGCAATGGGTTTGCTGGCCATTTCACTTTTAGGATTGGCTTTATTTATTAAAAAACCATAACATGAAATTTGGAGGCTATCCATTATGTTTGGATAGCCTCTGTTTTTTTAAAAGATAACAAGAACTTCCTATACAATATCAATAACTTACTATTTCACTAGAGAGATAACCTATTCTCATGGCTACACATTCAATAGGTTGACTTGGCTTGTTTATTAGCTCCGTGTAAACTTTCCAGGTTTTTTCTCCTTTGCTTCTCCAACCAATTGAGGCACCCACCGTGGAACATGAAATATATAACTTTTCTGCATGAATAGTCATTTTAGGTAAGGCAGTTACAGGTGGTTGATTTTTGCCTTGCCACCAACCAGCAATCAAATCCTTTTCAGGAATTGCCCCTTTATCTGGAAAATCTTGTTGCCATTTGTCCAGTTGCTTTCGCATTTTTACTAATATCTTGACATATGTAGGATCTTGAGCAAGATTAACTAACTCAAAAGGATCTTTTTCCCAGTCATAAAGTTCCTCGGCAGGTTTTGTTTTTTCAAACCATAAATTTTGAAATCCAGTTAACTTACCTTCTTCCTTTTGTTTTAATAAATCCCTCATGAGAGGTTGTTGTTTTCTATATTCCAAATCCATATATCTAGGTAATTCTGGATAATAATTCCTGATATACTGATATTTGGGAGCCAACACCGTTCTGACTCTGTCATAATGAGAATCGAGCCGGTCTCTGGCTGCAAAGACCATTTTTCGTCCATTTTTTAATGCATATTTGCCTAAAAAGGCTTTTCCAGCCAGTTTTCCTGGTGGCTCAATCCCAGCTAATGATAAAACCGTCGGAGCAAAATCGATGGAACTTATCCATCTCGCGTCTCTGCTTCCAGCCTTTTTCCCATCGGGAAATCGAACGATTAAAGGTACATGCAAACCTCTTCTATAAATTTCTCTTTTAAAAAAAGGTAATCCATCGCCATGATCTGTCCAAAAAAAGATAATGGTATTATCGATTAGCCCATCCTCTTCCAACTTTTTTAATAAAGCACCTATTTCTTCATCCAGTATAGAAATATTGGAATAATGCCTGGCTACTTCCTTTCGTGCAACTAAATTATCCGGATAAAAAGGAGGCAAAAATACTTTTAAAGGATCAACGCTTAGTGGCTTATCTGCATTGGCCCAAATTTGAGATTCGTGGGTGGTATTAAAATTAAAGACACTAAAAAATGGTTTACCTTTAGGTCTGTTTCTCCAGGTAGCTTTGTTAGAAACCTCATCCCAGGCGGTGGGTGGCGCCTCAAACTGATAATCCGTTTTATTATTATTGGTGGTATAATAACCAGCGGCCCTAAGATATTCAGGAAAACATTTTATCTCAGGTGGCATAACAACACTATATGATTTTGGAAGGCCTGTTTGTTCCGGATAAGTATTGTTTAAGGTTCTCATATTATGTCCCCCATTATATGTTTGGTATGAACCTGTGATGATTGCATTTCTGCTTGGAGCGCAAACACCAGCAGTAGTATAAACATTTTCATAAACAATACCTTCTCTGGCTAATCGCTCTATATTGGGGGTTTTTATTGTGTTATCACCATATATGGACAATCTTGGACTCATATCTTCCGCAGAAATCCATAGAATATTGGGTTTACCCTGTGAAAAAAGATGCTGATTGACATTTAGTATCAAACACAATAAAAGAAGACAGGAGAATTTTAAAAAAAAAGTTAGGGATAATTTCATCATAGATTTTTTTGATTAAATAATTTATCAACCCTTTATTCAACAGTAATAAAAAGTTTAATGAAGATCATCTAAAACAATAGTCGAATCACTTTAAAAACCAAACAAAAAAATCCCCAAGGCAAAAGTTAAGTTTCAATATAAAAATAAATTAACCATCTTAATCTTCCCCCAAAGAATTCAGAGAACAACATTACGGAACCAAAGTATTTATTTAGTGCGAGTCCTTAGTTACTTTACTACCAGAACCACCTTTCAGAAAATCTAAATCGGCACCTAAATGGGCTTGTTCCACATGTTTTTGGTGTAAACGAACATATCCTCTGTCCATAATACCGTTGAATTGCGGCCTGTTTGCGAGTCTTTGATTTATTTCATCCTGACTAAGTAAAAGATTTAAACTTCGCGCAGGAACATCCAGTTCAATCCAATCACCATCTCGAACAATCGCCAGCGGTCCACCCACTGCCGATTCAGGAGAAACATGTAAAATGCAGGTACCGAAGCCAGTTCCGCTCATTCTGCCATCGGAAATACGAACCATATCGCGTACCCCCTCAAGTAATAATTTGGGAGGAAGTCCTAAATTACCTACTTCAGGCATACCAGGATAACCAACAGGACCCACCTGTTTTAAAACAAGAACACTATCGGCCGTTGCTGGTAATTCAGGGTCATTTATTCTATTTTTATAATCATCTATATCTTCAAAAACGATAGCTTGCCCTTTGTGTTTCATCAGTTCAGGACTCGCTGCGGAGAGTTTTAACACAGCACCATCAGGACAAAGATTACCTTTTAAAACAGCTACCCCTGAAATAGGATTCACAGGATTTTCCATCGGACTGATAACGCGGGTATCATACGTTTTTGAGGAAACCACATTTTCCTTAATACTGCTGCCATTAACGGTGATAACATTTCCTCTCAAATGTTTGTCTAACTCCTTTAAAACTGCTGGTAAACCACCTGCATAATAAAAATCTTCCATAAAATATTCTCCGGAAGGTTGCAAATTCAACAATAAGGGAATATCCTTTGCCAGAGTATTCATATCATCTAACGTCAATTCGACGCCTATTCGCCCAGCGATTGCGAGCAAATGGAGGACAAAATTAGTGGATCCCCCAATGGCTGTATTTACAATGATCGCATTTTCAAAAGCCTCTCTGGTCAATATTTTTGAAAGCGTCAGATTTTCCTTTACCATTTCGACAATGCGCATACCCGAATGATGTGCCAAAACTCTTCTATTGGAGTCCACAGCAGGAATAGCGGCATTTCCAGGCAGGGATAAACCTAAAGATTCCACCATACAAGCCATGGTTGAAGCTGTACCCATAACACCACAATGCCCTGCACTGCGGCACATGCCCGCTTCAACCTCTTGCATATCTTTTTGAGTGATTTCACCCATTCTCTGGGCTTCACTGAATCGCCATAAATCGGAAGTACTGATATTGGTACCTCTATATTTTCCTGTAAGCATGGGACCTCCACTCACCACTATGGTTGGAATATCGACGCTGCAAGCACCCATAACTAAGGAAGGGGTTGTTTTATCACATCCACAAAGAAGAACTACGCCGTCTAAGGGATTTGCGCGAATACTTTCCTCTACGTCCATACTTACCAGATTGCGATAAAGCATGGCGGTAGGTTTTATTAATGTTTCACCTGTTGACATGACGGGAAACTCGACAGGAAAACCTCCAGCTTCGTAAATGCCATTTTTAACTTTTTGTGCCAATTCTCTGAAATGAGCATTGCAAGGCGTCAATTCGCTCCATGTATTACAAATGCCAATGACTGGCTTATCTTCAAAATGATGCGCGGGTATTCCCTGATTTTTCATCCATGCTCTATAGATGATGCCATCCTTGCCTTCCCTGGCGAACCAGTTTCTACTTCTCAAATTATTTACTTCCACGGATATTATTTTTACTCAAAATAACCTTTTTCCGTTTTATTTACAATTTTTTTGAAGCGGGAACCAATATTTTATTTAAAATAAATGAAACAAGCATTACTAAGCTACATCCAATAAGATTCAACCAGAGATAGCCAATATTTACCACAATTTCTTTTCCACCAAAGGAAATAGGAGTCCCTGTTTCATTCAGATAAAAAAGAAGAAGGATGATTAATTCAGTTACAATAGCTGCTAAAAAAACAGCCTTTCCTTTTACCGCTTTCATAAAAAAGCCGACCAAAAAAATGCCCAGAATGGTGCCATAAAAAAGGGACCCAACGATATTCACGGCCTGAATCAGATTTTCAAATAATCGGGCTGATAAGGCAAATACTACAGCTATGGCACCCCACAAAAAGGTAAATGCCTTTGAGACAAATAAATAATGCTGATCGGTCTGCTCTTTTACAAAAGATCTCTTATAAATATCAATGACGGTGGTGGTTGCCAGTGAATTTAATTCAGACGAGGTGGAAGACATAGATGCTGAAAAAATAACCGCCAAAAGTAGTCCGACAATTCCTACAGGAAGAAAATCACGTATAAAAGTTATAAAAACGTAATCTGTATCCTTTATTGACGCCGCTGGTAATGCCTTTTTAATAAGGGTTCCCGCTTCAACCCTTAACTCTTTTTCTTCTTTCATCACCTGATTTACCTGCGCTTTACCCGCAGCTATCATTGTTTCATCTCCCGTTTTTAACTGGCTGATATATTGATGAATCACCTCTTTTTTTCTTTCAAATAAGGTTTTGTGTTCCTTATTTAAGGCCTCATACTGAAGGGCATAGCTTTCATTTTTCTTTATGACATTGGTATTTCCCTCATTAAAATGCAGTGGACTTTTATTGAATTGAAAAAAGACAAAAACTAAAATACCAACAAATAATATCAAAAACTGCATGGGGACTTTTAGTAATCCATTAAACATAAGTCCCAATCTGCTTTCGGTCAAAGATTTTCCCGATAAATACCTTTGAACCTGTGATTGATCGGTGCCAAAATAACTTAAAAACAAAAAAACACCCCCAATCATACCTGACCAGAAAGTGTATCTGTTGGATAAATCCCATGAAAAATCGACTACTTGCAGTTTACCCATAGATCCGGCAAATCGAACGGCATCAGTAAAACCAACATTCTCGGGAAGTTTGTAAACCAATACAAAAGCTGCAATAACCATCCCTGCCAAAATAATGACCATCTGGTGAAATTGAGTTACACTTACCGCTTTTGTACCTCCAGAAACGGTATAAAGCGTTACGCCTGCTCCCAAAACCAATATGGTTAAGTTTAATTGCCAGCCAAGGATTGTTGAGAGGATAATAGCTGGTGCAAAAATGGTAAGACCTGCTGCCAATCCCCTTGAAATGAGGAATAATATAGCGGTAAATGTTCTCGTTGCCAGATTAAAACGCCCTTCAAGATATTCATAAGCAGTATATACTTTTAATTTGTAATAAATAGGAAGTACAAACACTGATAAAATAACCATAGCTAAAGGCAGACCAAAATAAAACTGGGCAAATCCCATTCCATCTTCATAAGCCTGCCCCGGCGTCGATAAAAAGGTGATGGCACTGGCTTGAGTAGCCATGATAGAAAGTCCTATAGACCACCATTTTAAATCATAATCACCCTGGAGGTAACTCTGAGTTGTATTGACATTTCGTGTTTTCCAGATACCATAAATGATAATGCCAGCGATAGTTCCTACCAGTACAATCCAATCGATTAAAGCCACGGTGACAATTTTTTTAAGAGAAAGCTTTCGTGAATAAATAAAACAGAAGGATAAGGAGAGCATGGAAGACCAAAACAAAAAGATATAATTTATTCCATGTTCCCATAATAGGCGGATTATCCTCTTCCATCGTCTCCATCATAGAAAATTTTTCTTCCATTTCTATTAAGGTTTAATCTCTTTACCCATTGAAATCATATTGGCAAATAAGCGAAAAGCGCCAGGCACTCCTGCTGGTAACTCTCTGAAAAAAGAAATACCGCTGTATATATAATAACCCTTTCCATATTTAGCTACAAGTAAGGCACCATCTAAAGGTTTTTCACCCGGATCATTAAATCTTAAAACTGGAGTAAAGCCGGCATCCCATTTTCCTGGAAAATACAATCCTCTTTCTTGCTCCCAGCCTTTAAAATCATTTTCCGTGATCTTATTTGGAAAATTCAATAAGCTATGATTAGGGACCAACAAAGTAACGGGTGCATCTTCATCTGTTATTCTATCTCTCGAAATAGATAAAGGCAGAGGGGCTAATTCCTTTTCCGAAACTTTTAAATCTCCTGTGGTATTATACTGAACAATTAAATTTCCACCATTTTCCACGTAATTAAACAAAGCTTTTTGTTTGAATTCAATCCCTTCAACAGTATTATAAGCACGGACACCTAATACAACGGCATCAAAAGTCTTTAGATATTCTTCGTTCAGATTATTGACATTGAGCAAAGTAACCTGATAACCCATCTGTGAAAGACTGGCAGGTACCACGTCCCCAGCACCCATTAGATATCCTATTTTTTCACCTGATTTTTCCAGATCAATGCGAACAACTTTTGCATTGGAAGATAAAAGCACCGTTTGTGCAGGAATGTGCGCATGCTTGATGATCAACATTTTTTTATCATAAGTCTCTCCCTCTGTTTTCATGATAACCTTTGCATTCCCTTCAGATTGAAATGCAGGTGGGGTTACCCAAAATGATAGTTCCCTTTCTTCCCCTTTCCTGGTGAATTGTATAGATTGCTCCTTTGGAGAAAAATTCCAACCTTTGGGAACATCCAGGGAAACCGTACCTGAAAGACCCGTTTTATTAGCCTTTATGACCAATTTCAGAGATTGACTATCTTTTTTGGCAAAAACATTAACTGACTCTTGGAAACTTCCTGTGATCGGGGGAATAATTTCAAAAGGTTGATAAACCTCTCCTGCTACAGGATCGTCCATTTTGTAAACAATTTCTGATTCCAGTGAAAAAGGAATTCCTTCAATCAGATAATTAGCTTTCACCTTTAACGATTTCGGCGTTTCGGGCAAGCCTCTTAATTTTTCATCCTTGACGTTATAAACCCCTAAATTCCATTGATCTAAAAGCCAATAGGGACTTGTTAAAGATATATTTTTGGGAAGTTGGATCTGTTTTGAAAGTTTGAATACTTTGTTATTTGCCATTTCCATGTTCAAAACGGTATCGACCTGGGTTGGTAAAATCTGAAGTGATTGCAAAACGACTTTAACTGGACTTCTGTGAATATATTCTAGTTGAACTTTTATCGTTTCCCCAGGTGTTGCCGTCGATTCTGTCGCTACAGCTTCCTGGAAAAGACCCAATGATTGTTTAATAATTATCTTTAGGTCTTTTAATTTTTCTCTTTTCCAATATCCGTCCTCCAGTTTTTCAAGCTCTTTTAGGGCCAATAACAAATCGGGTAAAACAGCATAAGGTTTTTCCATACTGAAGTTGGTTTCCACCTTTTTCAATAAAGCACCTACTTTTTCAGCTCCTTTTACCCTACTCCATGTCGTATTGATGCCAGCAAACAATTTATTGTTTTCAGGTAAATCCCCTTTTAATAATTCTAAATATTCCGTTTCTGAGCCTCTTACCCCTAAGGAACCAAATCCCTGACTTTTATGCATACTCCGGCTTTCAGCAGCAATTTCATTATTAGATTTTCCAAGCAAAGGATAATAAACCCCTATTTCAAATTGAAGTAATTTGCTTTTATCCGCCTCGTCAAATGCCTTTTGACTGCCGTAAAACCACCAGGAAGTATTAAAAAATAATCTTTTAGGCTGCCAAAGGGGTAATCTGTTTAATTGATTTGGATACACCTTTGGATCAGCGGCCATATCAAATGCTTCGACACCCAGCATAGCCGAAGCAGTATGATGTCCATGCGTTTTTCCTGGACTTCTATGATCAAATCGGTTAATAATAATATCGGGCTGCCAATACCTAATCACTGCAATCAAGTCTTCCATCACTTTTTCCTTTTCCCAGATTCTGAAAGTTTCATCTGGATTTTTAGAAAAACCAAAATCATTTGCTCTGGAAAAAAATTGTTTTCCTCCGTCTATTTGTCTGGCGCCTAATAATTCCTGGGTTCTTATTAACCCTAACAATTCTCTGATTTCAGGACTTATTAAATTCTGACCTCCATCCCCTCTCGTTAGAGAAATATAAGCAGTATTAGCTTTTTCATGATTAGCTAAATAGGTAATCAGTCTGGTATTTTCATCATCTGGATGAGCTGCCAAATATAGAACGGAACCCAGGAAATTTAGCTTTTGAATTTCATGATAAATTTTTGCCGAATTCCATTTCTCGGGCGCCTGTCCATGAAGACTTATAAAAAGAAATAAAGAAAATAAGGATAAGAATAAGGTTAGTTTACGCATGGGTGATTACTTTTACAACCTCAATATTACAAAATATTATGTTAAAAACAGACCTGAAAAAATTCGTTTGTATTCATGGACATTTTTATCAACCTCCGCGTGAAAATGCCTGGTTAGGGGTTATAGAATATCAGGAATCGGCGGCACCTTTTCATAACTGGAATGAACGAATAAATTTTGAATGTTATGCTCCAAATTCTGCAGCAAGGCTACTCAACGACAAGCGGGAAATAAAAGGAATTGTCTCTAATTATGCCTACATGAGTTTCAACTTCGGGCCTACCCTGCTTGCTTGGATGGAAAAACATGATCCATATGCCTATCAGGCTATTTTGGATGCTGACAAACAAAGTCTTAAATATTTTAACGGACATGGATCTGCTATAGCTCAGGTTTACAACCATATCATCATGCCACTCGCGAACAAGCGAGATAAAGAGACTCAGATTATATGGGGCATCCATGATTTTGAATCTCGTTTTCAAAGAAAACCTGAAGGCATGTGGCTGGCAGAAACAGCCGTTGATACCGAAACATTAGAGATTTTAGCTGAAAATGATATAAAATATACCATTTTAGCACCCCGCCAAGGTAAGTCGTTCAGAAAATTAAAGGAAGGAAACTGGACGGAATGTGCACATGATAATATCGATCCGAGAAATGCCTATCAATGCCTGCTACCTTCCGGAAAATCAATAGTTCTTTTCTTTTACGATGGCGGTATAGCGCAATCCGTTGCCTTCAATGGTTTACTAAATGATGGTAATTTATTTGCCCGAAAAATGGCCAGTGTATTTGACCAGGATGATACCCCGCAATTAAGCCACATAGCTACCGACGGAGAAAGTTACGGACATCATCATCAATTTGGTGAAATGGCCCTTGCTGCCTGTTTCGATGCTTTAATGAAAAATGAGAAAATTTGTCTGACAAATTATGGACAGTTCTTGGCCAAAAATCCTCCAATATATGAGGCAAAAATACATGAAAATAGTTCGTGGAGTTGTGTTCATGGTGTTGAAAGGTGGCGCGCTGATTGTGGGTGTCACACGGGTGGTAAACCTTCCTGGAATCAAAAATGGAGAAAACCACTTCGGGAAATTTTGGATCACTTAAGAGATGAGCTCATTCCCGTTTATGAAAACCAGACCTTGTCCTTATTGAAAGATCCCTGGGCAGCCAGAAATGATTATATTCAGGTAATACTCCACAGAAAATCAGATACCATACATTCTTTTTTTGAGAAACACAGCTTAAAACCGCTACTGCCTGAGGAAAGGATTAAATTATTGCGACTATTGGAAATGCAAAGGCATTCGTTGTTAATGTTTACCAGTTGTGGATGGTTTTTTGATGAAATTTCTGGGCTGGAAACCGATCAGATTTTACAATATGCCCATAGAGCCATGCACTATGCTGAACAAGTAACGTCTCATAAGTTCCGAGATGAATTTCTGCTTAAATTGACCAAAATACCTAGTAATGTTTATGATAACGGTTCTATAAGTTATCATAAAAATGTAATCCCTGCAGCCGTTTCCCTTGAAAGAGTTGGCATGCACTATGCCGCATCTTCCCTTTTTGAAGATTATCCTGAGGAATTATCATTATTCAGCTATCAAATGAAAAGTCTTAACTTTAACCGATGGAAATCTGGAACGCATTCAATAGCAGCAGGCAGAACAATGATTGTTTCACAAACAACCTATACAGAAAAAGAATTTGCCTTTGCAGTAATTTACCTTGGGCAGTATAATCTATTTGGACAGATTTCACTGGATATGCCAGTTGATAAATTTGAGAAAATGACCGCTAAAATCGATGCTGCCATAAAAGGTACCGATT
>Ga0214917_10002657_pt1 | contig 21443 bp, 19 predicted proteins | sample LL_1208_BB_MetaG_FD_177983 | JGI IMG/M metagenome (GOLD analysis project Ga0214917, IMG submission 177983) | Freshwater microbial communities from Lake Lanier, Atlanta, Georgia, United States - LL_1208_BB | ecosystem: Environmental > Aquatic > Freshwater > Lake | place: USA: Georgia | collected...
GGCAGGGGTAACTGCCATTCTTGCCTGTGGGAACACACTTCCTATTGCACTGGAGGCTTCAAAGCTTCTTGCTGCCGAGAAAACAGCTCCAGAGGTCTATAGCTGCGCGAGCGTCAAACCACTCGACGCGAAAACACTCAGCCGTCTTTTTGCCACATACAAGAAGGTCGTAACTATCGAGGAGCATTCCTTGGCGGGAGGCTTCGGATCGGCGGTCGCGGAGTGGAAGGCCGACGAGGCCTGCGAATCGAAGACCCGCTTGATACGGCTCGGGTGCGATGATCGTTATTTGCACGATGCGGGTGAGCAGGATCATGCCCGCATGGCTTATGGGATAACTGCAGCCAAGATCGTGGACGCCCTTCGCTCCAATTACAGATGATGAAAAAACGCAGGATTGGCGTGGATTTAGACAACACCATCGCCTGTTACGAACGGGTTTTCGAGCCAATCGCGCAGCAGATGGGATTGATTTCTGAACGAGCAGAAGGTTGGACCAAGTTGCAAATCCGTGAAACCCTTCAAAAAAAGGGAAGGAACGATCTTTGGACGCAGTTACAGGGGGAGGTTTATGGCCCCGGGATGCGACGGGCTACCCCCTTTGTCGGAGTTCGAGAGTATCTTTTCGAAGCAACGAAGAGAGGGCACGAAATCTGGATTGTTAGCCATCGCTCCAGACGGCCGGCTGTCGGGGCTCCTCACGATCTTTGGCTGACAGCCGTCCAGTGGCTCAACACCGCAGGACTTCTTAGGCCTGAAGGGAAAGTTTCGCGGAATCGGCTCCTCTTGGCGGCCACCCGTGAGGCGAAAGTGAGGGAGATTATCAGAATCGGTTGCACAGATTTTATCGATGACCTACCCGAGGTTTTTTCCCATCCGCTTTTTCCGGGAAATGTTCGAGCCCATCTTTTTGATCCTGCCGGCGTAGCGCCCCAAGGGCATTGGAGAAAAGCCCGGCGATGGCAGGAATTATGGGAAAGAACACTCCGTTGATTCTTTCCTCCCCGCCTCCAGAGCAGATAGCGGAACGATTATTGAAATCGGCCGGATGGCCGGAGGCTGTAAAAATTAAAGAATTCCCAGGAGGCAGGAATAACCGTGTGTTCAGGGTGGAAACACGAAGGGGAGAGTGTCTCATAAAACTATATTTTCGCGATCCTTCCGATTCCAGAGACCGGCTTGGTCACGAATATGGGTTTCTGGAGGCTTGTCGAGGAGTTGGCATCAACGCTCTGCCTAAGCCCTTAGCCAAAGATTCTGAAAATGGCGCGGCTCTTTATGAGTTTATAAAGGGCAGCCGAGTGGGGGCGGTCGGCACGACCGAAATCCTGCTAGCAGCTAATTTCCTCGAAAAAATCAATCAGCACAGGGAAAACAAAATGTTTCGAGCCCTTCCCCATGCTGCGGAGGCCTGTTTCTCATTAAAGGAGCATGTGGGCTCTGTCGATCGGCGGATCGGCCGATTGACTCAAATGGAGTCAGCCTCTCCGCTGGATCGTGAAGCGCGTTTTTGGGTTGAAAAAGAACTGAACCCAGGCTGGAAGAAAATACGGGAACAGATTGTTCGGAAGAAAGATTTGGAAAAGGAACTGGATCAGGCCATGCGGATACTTTCCCCTTCCGACTTTGGTTTTCATAACAGCTTAAGAAAAGAGGATGGAAGCTTGGTATTTCTAGATTTTGAATATGCAGGCTGGGATGACCCGGCCAAGTTGGTCTGCGATCTGGTGAATCAACCTGATAGGCCACTTTCTTTGTTAGAGGCAGAGCCGTTTTCTTCCTCTCTGGTGGAGTGGTTGGGGGCGGCGGATTTCTGGCGATCAAGATTTAGAATCCTGGCTCCTCTGTATCAGGTCAAGTGGGCCTGCATCGTTCTAAACGACTTTCTTCCCTTTGGAAGAAACCGACGCAGGTTTCAGGAGACGCAAGAACCCGAGGTGTCTCGCAAGCATCTTCAATTCAACAAGGCACAGGGAATGCTCTCCCGTGTGAAGGCAAAAATAATGCCGTCTTAAATTAGGCAATGCACAACGTTGTTTTTGACGTTTTCATTCCACATTTTTCATTTAACATTTCCTTATGGGTCGGCTTCTAAATCTCGTCACGCCACTTCACAAAGCCACAGCACGTAAATACCTTGATCGGATGGTTGATGACAAAGTCCACTGCATGCTCAAGGCCAAGGAGTATGAAGGGGATTACTGGGATGGGGACCGGCGCTATGGATATGGTGGCTATAAGTTTCTCCCAGGACGCTGGAAACCAGTAGCGGAAGGGTTGATTAAGACCTATGGGCTCATGGCCGGTTCCAAAGTTCTAGATGTGGGGTGTGGGAAAGGCTTTCTTCTTTATGAGCTTCTTCAACTTGAGCCAAAACTTGAGGTGGTTGGTTTCGATGTTTCGAATCACGGGTTGGCGAACGCCCATCCCGATGTGAAGGGAAAATTGTTCAAATATCGTGCTCAAGACCGCTATCCGTTTGGTGACAAGTCTTTCGATCTCGTGATTTCGCTGGGCTGTTTTCATAATCTCCGACTCTTCGAATTAGCTACAGCTCTATCGGAGGTGGAGCGGGTGGGCAAGCAGGGCTACATCATGCTCGAGAGTTACCGAAATGAACTCGAGCAGTTCAATCTCCAGTGCTGGGCCCTGACCTGTGAATCCTTCTTTGATACCGCTGAATGGATCTGGCTCTACCGGAATTTCGGATATACGGGCGATTACGAATTCATCTATTTCGAGTGAAATTTAAGGCCGCAATTCTGGTTGAAAACAACCAGCCCTTGGCAGTGGAGGAAATCGAATGGAGCAGCCCGCTCCGTTTTGGGCAGGTCTTGGTGCGTCTACACTACAGCGGGATCTGCGGGGCTCAGATCAACGAGATCGAAGGTGCCAAGGGCCCTGACAAGTTTCTCCCCCATCTCTTGGGGCATGAGGGTTCCGGCGAGGTGCTTGAGGTGGGAGAAGGTGTCACTCGGGTTTCGGCCGGGGATCATGTGGTACTACATTGGCGTCAGGCTGCAGGAATTCAGAGTCCCACTCCGGTCTATAACTGGAGGGGCAAAAAAGTGAATGCGGGCTGGGTAACCAGCTTCAATTCTCATGCCGTGGTATCGGAGAACAGGCTAACACCGATTCCCAAAGATTTTCCCATGGATCTGGCGCCACTTTTTGGCTGTGCTCTGACCACTGCTGTAGGGGTAGTTAATAACGATGCACAGCTAAAGATTGGACAGTCCTTGGTGGTGTTTGGGGTGGGGGGAGTGGGGCTGAACATCTGTCAGGCGGCGGCTATGGTCTCGGCGGATCCGATCCTTGGGGTGGATATTACCGAGGAAAAGGTGGCAATGGCAAAAAAGTGGGGTGCCACAGACGCTTTCAATTCTAAGACGAATCCAGACTTTCTGGATAAAATTCGTGAGCGGGTTGGTGTCGCCGGTGCGGATGTGGTGATCGACACCACAGGGAACGCCCGGGTGATTGAAACTGCCTATGGGCTAACCCATCCCGATGGACGCACGATTCTGGTTGGAGTGCCTCGCAATGGGGACAACGTTTCCATCTACACACTTCCCCTGCATTTCAAAAAAATCCTGAAAGGCTCGCATGGGGGTAGCGTGGATCCAGATGTTCTTATTCCGCGGCTGGTGCGTTTGGTTTTACAGGGAAAAATGAGGCTTTCCGGGCTCTTTACGCACACCTTCCCGCTGGTCTCAGTCAATGAGGCTATCCAGGCACTTCGGCAGGGGACGGCGGGCCGAGTACTTCTTCGGACATGAGCCCTCCGCTTGGATCAGTTAAATTGTCAGTACAAGGGCGTAGTGCCTTTGCGACATCTAATAGCCATGCCGTGAAGGCGCTAATTTACGATTCCGGCGGCCGTCTGCTCTTACAGCAAAGAGATGATCGCCCGGATTTACTTTTTCCCGGTTGCTGGACTTTTTTCGGGGGGCTGGTGGAGGAGGGAGAGAATTGGGTGGACGCGCTGCACCGGGAACTAACGGAGGAACTGGGTTGCTGTCCCGGAGTAGTGGCGAAAGAACTTTTTTCATGGTCCTGGGATGGCGTGGATCCCACCCTTAATCATATTTACCCGGTGCGTCTATTAATCGAGCCTGCAGGACTCGGCTTGAAAGAGGGTCAGGCCATGGGTTGGTTTTCCCACAAGCAACTCAACCATTTAAAGGCGACTCCCTTGGTCACGGACAATCTTGGTCAAATTTTCTGTTATCTTGATTTAGTGGTTCCTCAAGTCTAGAAATTACATCTAGAATTCGTGAGCGTTGTCTTATCCCTACGACAAGAGAATAGCTCAAGAAATTACTCAAGATTGAAAAAATTCCTTATTTTAGGCGGGAACGGTTTTATTGGACGCCATCTGGCTGCCCACTTTCGGTTAGTTTGTCCGGAGGCCGAAGTGGAGACACTCTCTCTGCCCGTGATTGACCTCGAGGATCCCGGTTGCAGAAAAGAACTTCTTTCGCATTACGATGGTAACACGGTCCTGATTCTTCTAGCCGCAACCAAAAGACAGTATGGAGATTCTCTTGAGTCCTTCCGCCGGAATTTGGCAATCGTGGAAAATGTGGGATTAGCCCTTGTTGAGCAAAAGCCGCTTAGACTGCTTTTTTTTAGCTCCGCCGCGGTTTACGGAGAGGAGACAAATGATCTCGCACTACGGGAAGCCTCCGCGATCTGTCCGCAAACCTTCTATGGCCTGTCAAAATTCAACGGGGAAAGAATGCTTGGCATGATGCTAAAGGACTGGGCAACGCAGGCAATGCTCTGTCTTCGGCCCCCCTTAGTTTACGGCCCCGGGGATAAGGGTCGGACCTATGGGCCGTCCGGCTTTTGTATAGCGGCACTGGGAGGTGAAAAAATCCAGATGTGGGGAGATGGCACGGAACTACGAGAGTTCCTCTTTATTGAGGACTTGTGCCGGGTGGTTGTTGCACTTCTTGCGCGTGGGGCAACCGGCGTCATTAATTTAGCCTTTGGCCAAAGCCATTCTTTCAAAGAGGTCATCTATCGGATTGAGGCTATTTTAGGACAAAGTTTGGATCCGGTGATTTTGCGCAGAACCAAGATCAAAGCCGATAATCGCTTTGATCCAACTTATTTGCGATCACTGTTAAGTCCCTCCATCCAACCAACCCCGCTAGATCAGGGGCTTCGGCGAATTCTTGAGGCTAGGGTCTGAAACTAAATTTAAAATCTGGCAACTCCGGCCTAATTCCGCTGCTCGATTTTGGATTGCAGCCGGTTTCCAACCGTTTTTTAAGACCGAGCGATCCACTTGAGGCCCCCAAATTTCCGCTGGCCTTGGGACTTGAGCCACTAACAGGGTTAATCCGAATGATGAGACCGTTTCCTGTTGAGGAGCTTCGACCCCGCTTTTCATGGCTTACATGTTTTGAGCCTGAGGACCATCTGGACCAATTAGCTGATCGTTTATTAGGGCTACCGAGCATTAACAAAAGTTCGGTATTCGCCGGTTTTAGCTTCAAGGATGACAGCACCCTTCGGCGCATTAAGGAACGGGGTTACTCCAACATCTGGCGACTCGATCCCCAGACAGATTTGGCCCTGCCAGATCCGCTGGCTAATATAGAGTCCTTCCAGGCTAATTTCACAAAGGCTCAGGCAAAAAATATTGTCCGCAAAAGAGGGGCGGTAGATGTATTTATTGCTAGGCATGTTCTGGAGCATGCACATGATTCTCAAAAATTTCTGACGGCTTGTCGTACCATGGTTAAGCCAGGAGGTTTCGTTATAATCGAAACACCAGATTGTACCAAGGCACTAGAAACATTTGATTACACAATGGTCTGGGAGGAGCACAACTTCTATTTTACGCCTCTTACCTTAAGAACAATGCTCTCACAAAATGGAATTGTGCCAATATTTGAGGAAATTATCCCACTTCCCTTTGAAAATTCATTAGTGATGATTTGTGCATTACAAGAACACCCAACAACTAAAGTAATAAGCCAATCTGAATTAGAAAAAGCATTAACTGAAGCTAAAAACTTTGCAAATAATTTTAAAAAGAAAAAGTCTGAAATCCACAATTGCCTAAAAAATCTAAGGACCGAAAAAGGGCCCATGGTCATTTGGGGGGCGGGGCATCTTTCGGCTGGCTTTCTGGCGCTTATGGAAGTACAAGATTTGTTTCAAGGAATCATAGATCAAAACTCAAACAAGATAAATATGCGGATGCCAATTGGAAATCTATATATACACAATTCGGATTGGCTCGTTCAAAGACCGATTCGCTCTTGCTTTCTTGGGGCAAATCCACAGCACCACCTCAAAATACTCTCATTAAATAATCGTTTTATTGAACAAGGAGGCACTTTTTACACTATCTTTGGCGAAAGTCATAATAAAAGAATTCAGAAAATCTTCTAATTACTAAAATGGTTAAAAGATTATGCGAAAATCATAAAGAAGGGTTAAAAAGTATAAACAGATGAACTTAGGCATCCGTGATAAAATTGCTGTGGTAACAGGGTGTAGCCGAGGTATCGGCCGTGGAATCGCCAAAGTCCTCGCCAGAGAGGGCGCAACGGTGGTGCTAGTGGCTAGGTCTTCTGATGCTTTGGAGGCAACGCGGCAGCAACTGGAAAAGCCGGAAAAACATCACGTGGTGGCATGTGATTTGATGACAACCGGTGGAATAAAGTTTTTACTTGAACGTTTGGAAAAGCTCGGAGACCCGGATATTTTGATACACAACCTTGGGGGCTCCGCCAATGTTAGAGAGACTTTTGCGTCTTCAGAGGATTGGAAAAAAGTATGGGAATTAAATCTTGGAACCGGTCTTGAGATAAACAGGGTCTTAATCCCGAAAATGGTTGCGCGCCGTTGGGGCCGCATTGTTCATATTTCAACCTTGTCAACATCAACCTTTCTGGGTGCTTCCGCATATGTTTCCGCGAAGTGTGCCTTGTTGGGTTATGTGAAATGCGTAAGTCGCGAGGTATCAAAGGATAATGTAATTGTTTCAGCTGTTTCCCCCGGTGCAATTTCGCTGGAAGGGCGCTATTTTTGTCAATTGGAGAATGGCGATCCTGCGGCCCTGGACGAGTACTATAACCAACATCTCCCTATACGGCGTTTTGGTCAGGCGGAGGATGTCGCATCGGTTGTTGCCTTCCTTTGTTCAGAAAGCGCATCCTACCTGGCTGGGACAAATATTGCTGTGGATGGTGGATGGAAGTAGGTTTAGTAAAATGAAAATCCTCATCTTAGGGCATGAAGGTTATATCGGCCGCGGGCTCATGGATTATTTTGCCCATAAATATCAGGTCATCGGTTGGGATAAAAAAGAGGATCTTTTTCAGTTAAGCACGGGTTTTCTTGTCCGGGAAAAGATAGATGTTTTAGTGAATTTATCTCTTATGGCGGATAGAAGCTGTGCAAAATATCAAATTGATACGGCTGGAGACCATGTAAATGTAGAAGGTGCTCGTCATCTAGCCCGTATTTTGAAGGGAACAAAAATTAAGTGGTTACAATTTTCGACCCGTGAAGTTTTAGGGCCTGTCTATACCAAAAAAGATGTAAAAAAAGCGAAATGGGGTTATAGACCCAAGTTTCTGGTTGATGAAACACAACCGTTAAGACCCATAAATCCGTATGGAAAATCAAAAGTCATGGCGGAAATAATCTCTGAATCACACCCCTATTCGAATATTATACGATTGACCACAGGTTATACCGATCTTGATCAACCCGGAGGCTGGGTGATCCAATTGGCGCGGGCAGTGTGTAATGACAAACAAGTTAAATTAAGCAATGGGGGGGATCAGTTTAGAGATCCAGTTCACACCAATGATATCGCCTGCCTTATTGAAAAGATTTCAGAGAAAGAAATCTACGGAGAAGTTTTTCATGCAGGCGGAGGGTCTAATAACCTGATATCACTTAGGGAGTTCGTAACAATCATTGATCCCCAAGTGAAAATTGAAAAAACAGAAGGCGGCGATTTGGGTTTTGCTTTTAACATTGAAAAAGCAAATAAATTGACTGGTTGGATGCCGCAGGAATGTATTAGGAAGAAAGCGTTGCAACTCGCGAAAATCATTAAAAATGTGAAAACCGAATAGCTAACTCTTAAAAACACTGACGAAAGCACCTCGAATTGAAACTACACCTCCGAAAAATAAATGCAGAAGTTTACTATTCGAAAAATAAAATACCTCAAATATCAAATAAAAGTTTAAGATTTCTAAAAGAAATTGGTTCGCAAAACAGATCGAAAAAAGCCCGTGTATGCACACATCGGAATCCAAAAGATTTGCTGCATGGGATGTTTATTTTTCATGCAAGAAACATCCATGTTCCCGTTCACAAGCATGTCGACCGTAGTGAAATAGTAATAATTTTAGAAGGTCGATGTAAACTAAGCATTTTCGATAATCGAGGACGCGTCAGAATGAAATTTGTATTAGGAGCTTTAAGCTCTGGGCACCCCTTCAGTTGTCATATTCCCAAAAATGTATTTCACAAAATAGAAATATTATCAAAAAACATCACTTTCTTTGAAGCAACTACTGGCCCTTTTGTCAAAAAGGGCACCCAATATCTAAATAAGAATTAGGCCGAACTATATATTCCAATCGATGAAAAGCTGTCAAATCTGTAAAAGCAAATTGACTTGTTTGCACACAATCGCCTCTACACCTTTGGAGGATAAGTATACAAGAAAGCCAAATAAACTCCCAAAGTACCCTTTAGATCTTTCTATTTGCGAAAAATGCAGTCTTGTTCAATTGGCCACTTTAGTTTCGCCTAAAATAAGTTATAAAGATTACCTGTATCAAAGTAAGACGACTGTTGGGCTTGATGGACATTATAAGCAATACGCAAAACAAATAATTAAAAAACTAAATATTTCGAAAAACTCATTTATTGTGGATATCGGTAGTAATGACGGTTCGTTTCTAACTCATTTTAAAGAAAAAGGAATGCAGGTGATTGGAATTGAGCCATCAAACGGTCCTGCAAAAATTGCTAATCAAAATGGAATAAAAACCATGCAGACTTTTTTCTCTAAAGAAGTTGCTAGAAGTGTTGTAAAGAATTACAGAAAACCCGATCTAATTTGCGCAAATTACATGTTTGCAAATATAAAGAATCTTGAAAACTTTCTTCTCGCAGTTGTTGAACTCATGGATGCAAAAACTGTTATATCTATTCAAACTGGTTATCATCCGTTGCAGTGGAAAAAAATGATGTTTGACTATGTTTACCATGAGCATTTTTATTATTTTACACTAACTTCCCTGCAAAAACTTTTGAGAAAATATTCTATCAATATTTTCCACGCAGAGACAAATGATCAAAAAGGAGGATCCTTAAAAATACTTGCCTGTCTTCAAAAATCAAAAGAAATCAGTCACTCAGTAAATAGAATTCTTAAAAAAGAAAAAAAAGACAATATTCATATCATGTCGTATTACAAAAGTTTCTTTCGGAAATTGAAGATTTTAAAAAATCAAATTGAGAACAAAATAAAGAGTTACAAGGAATCGAATCTATCCATAATTGGTTTTGGAGCATCCCACAGTACAACAACATTTTTGCATACCATTAAAATAGCCCAATATCTTGATTTCATAGCAGATGACAACTCTTTAAAGCATAATACCCACTCTCCTGGATTTAATATTCGGGTCTTGCCCTCGGGTGCAATTTATAAGCTTAAGCCTAATATTGTTATTATTCTGGGTTGGCAACATGCTAAGACAATTTTAGCGAGGCATAAAAAATTGCTAGATCAAGGAATCAAATTCTTTGTTCCCTTGCCCAAGTTAAAGTCTTACAAAAAATAATGAAACATATTTCTTGGTGGCAAATAGAATTCTCTGATCTTGAAATAGAATTAACAACAAAAGCTTTAAAAAATAAAAATATATCTCAAGGGATTGTTACAGAGGAATTTGAGAGCAAGATATCGGAATTACTTGGCATTCCCTACGTGACGGCTTGCACAAGTGGAAGTACTGCTCTTTTAATGAGCTTAGTTGCAGCTAAAATAGGGCCTGGGGATGAGGTGATAGTGCCAAACCGGACATGGATTGCCACAGCCCATGCGGTCATGATGGTTGGAGCAAAAGTTGTTTTGGCCGATGATGATGGGGAAGACTCATCCATATTTTTGAATCAAATAAACAAAAAAATAAATTCAAGAACTAAAGCAATTATTCCAGTCCATTTATGTGGCCGAAGTTGCGATATTAATGGGCTTAAAAGTGTTTTAAAAAAAAGAGATGTTCTTATAATCGAAGATGCAGCACAGGCTTTTATGTCTAGCAACCAAAATGGATTTCTTGGAACGCAAGGACTTACAGGTTGTTTTTCTTTATCGCTCGCGAAGTTAATAAGTACAGGTCAAGGTGGATTTGTGGTAACCAAGGATAAAAAAGTCTTTGAACGATTAAAATCCCTTCGAAATCATGGCGTAAATGACCCAGTAAATGTATCGTACAAAGGTTTCGGTTTTAATTTTCGATTTAATGACATTCTTGCATCGATTGGAATTGCTCAACTAAAGCGGCTGAAAAATAATATCTATAATATAAAAACTATTTATACCACATATTTAGAGGGCCTGCACAATCTGAGGGGTATACGGGTTATAAAAAAAAGAATTAATGATGGAGAAATTCCTCTTTATGCAGAAATACTTTGCGAGTGTCGGGAAAAACTTATCAAATATTTAAAAAATGCAGGAATTCAAACTCGGCCTTACTACCCAAATTTAAATCTTGCTCCCCAATTGAGAGATAAACGGCGTTTTCCGAAATCTGAGAAGTATGGTATGAATGGGCTTTTTTTGCCATGTGGCCCAGCGCAGAAACTAAAAAACATAAACATTACCATCCAAAAAATCCATGATTTTTCCAAACAACAATAAAAATGAAAAGAGGTTTGTTGTTTTAGGCAACTCGCGCTTAACAAAAGTTTTTATAATAGAAATAAAAAAGAGATTTTGCTTGAGTGGCGTGATCTCAACTTCACCAAAAAAACGTCAACTAAGTTCTATGGATCTCAGAAAGTTTTGCCGGGAAAAAAAAATCAGATATCTGACATGCGATAATCTAAACACTGTAAAAGGCAATAGGCTTCTTAAAAAACTAAGGGCAGATTACATTGTATCTACATGGCCATTTATTCTTACAAAAAAAACAATTAATATCCCTAAAAACTTATTTATTGGAACACATCCAACAGAACTTCCATTTAATCGTGGTCGGCATCCATTGCACTGGCTTATTTGCCTTGGAATTAAGAAAAGCAAAATGAGCTTCTTTAAAATGGATTCAGGAATTGATCATGGACCCATATTAAAACAAACGAAATTTAATGTTCACCCTGATAAATGCATTGCAAAAACTGAAGAGAAAATGATTGAGTCTGCTAAAAAGGGATTAAGAAAATTATTAGTTGAGATAAAAAATGGCTCAATTCAAAGCAAAAATCAAAATCATATAAAATCGAACTACTGGAGGAAGCGTACAATACACGACGTAATATTAGATCCAAGAATGGATCACAAGGAAATTCTACGGACTGTGAATTCTTTTTCCAAGCCATATCCTGGAGCGGTTTTAATATTTAATAAACAAATCTTCAGAGTTAAAAAAGCTCGACTCCTTCCAAGTCCGTCACGGTTATTGCAAATGGAATATGGACGAATACATAACGTAAAAGGAAACATTGTAGCTCTCCGAATGGGAAATCGACTGATCGAATTGCGGCTTAACAAAAAAATATCTTCTTCAGGATCAAATAATAATTACGTATTCCCTCCTACTTATTACTTGAACAAAAATTTAATAAAAGAGCTCCAATGGCAATAGATAGCGCAATAAAAAGCGCAATGGTTGCTTTAAAGAAAATAAAGATCAAGCTTTATAAGCATAGTTATATTTATTTTAAAAATAAAAACAAAAAATATTTTCCAGAAAGCTTTCACGAAGAAAAAAAAGCCTTTAATTATAATGACGCCGAAGTCTTATCGGAAACTAAGTGCCTTGCAGATTTAAATAAGTCGCTAAACTACTTTATTTTATCAGCAAGCTTCGCTGATAAATGGTTTATTCTTTCATTTCTGCAGCAGCATCTATTATTATATAAATCTTCAAGGATAATCTGTCTTGAAAAAGATATTAAGATTATAAAATTATTCATACCAGATAGACTAATTAAACAACGCTTTATATTCTTTGGGGAAAATGAACTAGGCTCCATTCTCCATTTCTTTCGACCGATAAGCAAGGTTTCTACTCAAATTACCGATTCATGGTATACTGAAGGTTGTCAGCATACTATAACACCCTTTTTGATTAAAAATGGTCTGCCACCTGGAACTATTCGGCATTTGCATGAAGTCTATTATCCGTATTTTAATGAACTGATTTGTGTTCATGGTGTATCAAGGGGGATTCTAATAAGAACAATCTTATATTTGCCTTCATCTGCAAAAAGTCAACAAGCACTAAAATATTCAAAGAGGGATTATAAAAAGACCTATGAAATAACTGGGAAGAAAAATAACAAATCAAATTCATTTATTTTATTTAATATTGTCAACATTTCTCACTTCGAATTTAGTATAAAGCTAATAAAAGGAATAAGTATCCTTTTAAGCAAAAGAAAGTTTACAGTCTTGTTAAATATCGCGGAATCAAAACTCACTACAAATGAAAAGAAAGAGTTAAGTGATATTCCTGGCGTAAAACTAATAGCGATACCCGCAAATCTTCTGGCTTTAGTCAGTAGTAAGGCTTTTGCCGTGATTGGTGTTTTAGGAGGAGCTATGAATATAGCAGCTCAATTTAGCAAAGCTCATTTGCTTAGCTTCCAAACTCCTGCAAAGGGTATTGGAGTGTCTGAAGAAGATTTGCTTGGCAAATGGGGTAAGGAGAAGATATGGGAGTTGTGGGATCAGGATTGGCCATGTATTTTTAAGGGTCGAGTGATTATAAATAAGTTCGTAGGCGACCCAGAAGCATTACAAATGCAGAAGCTTTCAAATATAATTAACAGATTTATCCAAAAATGCAATAAATCTTCCCTTATTAAATAGTAACTTAATAAAACATATGAAAAGGTTGGCTGATTACGTAATCAACGTTCTGGCAGAAGAAAATATTAAAACGGTATTTATGGTGACCGGTGGTGCTGCGATGCATCTTAATGACGCTTTTGGAAGGGAATCAAGGATCAAGAAGGTTTTCTGTCATCATGAACAGTCCTGCGCGATGGCTGCGGAGTCGTATTTCAGGGTTTCCAACCGAATCGCCGCAGTCAATGTGACGGCCGGTCCCGGAGCCACCAATGCGATCACTGGAGTCTACGGAGCCTATGTCGACTCAATGGCAATGATCGTTCTCTCCGGACAGTCGAAGCGTGAAACCTTGATGAGTTCGACCGGGCTTCCATTGCGTCAACTTGGCGATCAGGAGATCAACATTGTGGAGATGATAAAGGGAATCACCAAATACGCGGTGCTGATCGATGATCCATCGACTATACGCTATCACTTGGAAAGGGCGCTCCACCTAGCCCTGCAGGGGCGGCCTGGGCCCGTCTGGTTGGATATTCCTATTGATGTGCAGGGGGCAAAAATCGAGCCCTCGTCATTGAAAGGATATGATCCAAAGGAGGACGAAATACTCTACCAGACTAAACACCTTGAAGAGTCGGTTGCGCTCATTGCGAAGAGATTGGGGGCGGCAAAACGGCCCGTCATCTATGCTGGAACTGGCGTACGCCTATCCGGTAAGTACGATCTCTTTTTGGAATTGGCCACACGGCTTGGTGTTCCAGTTGTGGGAGCTTGGGACTCCAATGATTTGCTGCCTAATGATCATCCGTCCTATGCGGGTCGTCCGGGATCACTAGGGGATAGGGCGGGGAACTTTACAGTTCAAAACAGTGATTTTCTGCTCATTCTGGGCTGCCGTCTGAATATCCGACTTGTTTCCTACAACTGGGAAAACTTTGCGCCACGGGCATTCAAAGTAATGGTTGATGTCGATGCAGCGGAACTCAAAAAGCCGACAATCCGTATTGATCTCCCTATACACGCTGATCTACGCGACTTTCTTCCGCTTTTCTCTGCGTCCTTGAAGAATTGGTCGGCAGATCACGCTGACTGGTTGGGGTGGTGCAAGGAGCGCGTTAAGCGATACCCCGTGGTTTTGCCTGAGTACTGGAAAAGCAGCAGTGGGGTCAATCCTTACTGCTTCATGGAAAGGTTGTCGGAGCATCTGGAGGATGGAGAGGTCATCGTTTGTGGAGACGGGACGGCCTGTGTTGCGGCTTTTCAGGCAATCAAGATCCGCCCAGGACAGAGATTGTTCACGAATTCCGGATGTGCCTCGATGGGCTATGACCTTCCCGCCGCTATCGGTGCAGCCGAGGCTCTGCCGAACAAGAAAAGGATCATCTGCGTCGCGGGAGACGGGAGCACCATGATGAACCTGCAGGAGTTACAGACGGTTTCTGGCCGAAAACTACCGATCAAAATCTTTGTGCTCAACAACTCCGGATATCACTCGATTCGCCAGACGCAGGGAAATTTCTTTCCCGACAACATTGTCGGTTGCGGAACGGACTCGGGCCTCTCTTTCCCGGACTTTGGAAAGGTCGCCGAAACTTTTGACATGGGATATCGGCGTTGCTGCAAACAAGAAGAACTGAATGAAGTGATCAAAGAAACATTGAGTTTGGAGGGGCCCGTTATCTGTGAAGTTATGCTGGATCTTGCACAAGCCTTTGCTCCCAAGCTTTCCTCTCGCAAACTGGAGGATGGGCGCATGATCAGTGCATCTCTAGAGGACATGTCTCCATTCTTGGACAGGGAAGAGCTCCAAGGTAATATGGTGACCCCTTAAGTCTGGGCTGAATTTACCATGAACAACCACAGAACAGTTTTTCTCACAGGTGGAGCAAGGGGTATCGGAGCCGCGATCCGACAAGAACTAGTCACGGCGGGATATGCAGTGCTCTCCCCATCCAGAGAGGAGTTGGATCTCGCTTCGAAAGATTCAGTCGAAGCGTATTTAAGAAAGCATTCTGACCTCTCTGTGGACGTTCTGATTAATAATGCCGGTATGAACGTGCCCGAGAAAATCAGCAAGATAAGTTGGGACACTTGGAGTAAGACGCTCCAGGCAAACCTGACTTCTGCGGTGCGTCTCATACAGTTCCTGGCGCCAGGAATGAGCTCTCGCGGGTATGGACGCATTCTCAATACGAGTTCGATCCTCGGAATAGTCACCAAGGAAGGGCGGGCGGCTTACTCGATGACGAAAGCTGCATTGAATGCGCTTACCCGTAGCGCCGCGTTGGAATTCGGGGCAGGCGGAGTGCTGGTCAACTCGTTGGCTCCCGGATACGTTGACACCGAATTGACCAGAAAAAATAATTCTCCGGAAGAGCTGGCCTCGATCATTCGAAGCATTCCTTTGGGTAGGATGGCTGATCCGAAGGAGCTTGCTAAAGTTGCCGGCTTTCTGGTTTCCGATCAGAACACCTACCTTACCGGGCAGACGATCGTGGTGGATGGAGGATTTACCTGTTCCTAGGGCCAAGCAATCCCCCTTATGCTTACGATTAAAAGCCACTCCCACGAGTACTCCGTCGAAACCTTTGCGAGCTTGGCGCAGGTTTTTGAGGGGTTGGCCGAGACGCGGGGGCCGTACTACCTAGTGGATCGCGAGATCGAACGAATCTACCAGAAAGAGATCGACGCAGCTGTTCCCAAAAGAAGTAGGGTCGTCATCGAGGCTACCGAAGAGCAGAAGTCCTACGAAAGACTGACCCCCATTTTCTTAGAGTTACTGTCGAAGGGGTTGAAAAGAGATGGAACTCTCATCGTGGTTGGCGGCGGGGTTCTTCAGGACATCGGATGTTTCATTGCGACGGTTCTATTTCGTGGAGTGCGTTGGGAATTCGTTCCCACAACTCTTCTTGCCCAGTCTGACAGTTGTATCGGGAGTAAAAGTTCTATCAATATTGGCGACTACAAGAACCAGATCGGCACATTCTATCCGCCGCATCGCGTGATGGTGACTTCTGACGTTCTTAGCAGTTTGCCTTGGGATGAGATTCGCTCAGGCCTGGGGGAAGTGATCAAGCTCCAGCTAATCGCGGGACAGGCAGGATTTGATGAGCTTATGGCCGATCTCAAGAATCTAAATCCGAATGGCGGGAAGGAGGTGATCCCAAAGTGGGTTGAGCGATCCATCGCCGTCAAAAAACCCTATATTGAGGAGGACGAATTTGACCGCGGGATCAGGAATATCCTGAATTATGGGCATACCTTCGGGCATGCCTATGAATCGGCTACAAAATATGCCATCCCACACGGAATCGCAGTCCTTTTAGGGATCCTCACAGCTACATATCTGTCGGCCCGGCTTGGGCTTGTTGATGAAAGCCACTTTCTTGATCTTAAACTACGGCTGACGCCTTGGTTCTATCCCTACGAGACAACCCTTTTGAAAGCCCGAAGAGATGACATTTTCAAGGCGATCCGGCACGACAAAAAGAATACCGGTGACTGCGTCAGCTGTATCCTTACTTCAGGACCTGGAAGAATGGAGAAGTTAAAAGTGGATTTTTCCAAGGAGTTAGTGCTCGCAGTCGAAATATTTATGGATAAGAAGCTAAAAGTAACGCATATTTAAGTTAAGGGAATTAAGTCTTTATTTGGCCGTCCATAACGAGAAAGTACAGAATGGAGTATAAGTCGAAATGAACCGAGACATCTTCGAAAACCTTTTCGTGCTCGAGATGACGAATAATCATCAAGGAAGCGTAGATCGGGGTCTCCAGATTATTAAAGAACATAGTCGAGTAGCTCGATTTAACAACGTCAGGACGGCCATCAAGCTCCAGTTTCGCGATATCGATAGCTTCATTCACAAGGATTTTAAAGATCGTCTGGATATCCGCTACGTCAAGAGGGTTTTGGAGACTCGGCTCTCAAAGTCGGACTATGTCGAGATGATCAAGGCAATCATCAAGAACGGCTGTATCCCTATGTCCACGCCGTTCGACGAAAAATCGGTGGATTGGTGCGTTGAATTTGATCTTCCAATTATCAAAATTGCGAGCGCAGGGTCAAATGACTGGATGCTTCTCGAGAAAATAGCATCCACACGTAAGCCTTGCATGATTTCCTTCGGTGGCACCCCGATCAAGGATATGGATGATGTGGTAACTTTTTTCGAGCACCGCAACATTCCACTGGCGATCAACCACTGCGTGGCAGCCTATCCGCATGAGGACAATGAGGCAGAGTTGCATCAGATTGACTTCCTTAGGAAGCGCTATCCAGGGCACACCATTGGGTATTCCTGTCACGAATATAACGATTGGGTGATGTCAGTCGGAATTGCTTATGGGAAGGGAGCCCGAACATTTGAGCGCCACATTGACATCAACAGCGATGGCTTTGAAGTTGCGAAATACTCATCTCTACCGGAGCAGATTGACTGCTGGTACAGGTCCTTTCACAAGGCAGTCGAGTTGTGCGGAACTGCCAGTGAGGCAAGGAAGCTCCCGATTGCCAAGGAGACTGCTTACCTCGATACGTACATCAGGGGGGTCTATGCCAAGCGTGGTCTAAAGCCCGGAGAGTTGCTAACCGAGGCTGATATCTATATGGCCATACCTCTTCAGAAGGGGCAGATCTCGTGCAGGGAGTTAATGCTTGGTAAGTATGGACATCGGATGATTGCAGAGTGCAAAAAGGATGCTCCTCTTTCCATCGATCACATCGACGCACCGTACTCAAAGGATTCCAAGTTGCGCGCATTGATCAACGAAAGGGGCATCTAGTGTGAAGCCACAATATGGCGCGAAAGAAACAAAGATAAAACACAGATAAAGCCTAATGGAAGCAAATATGGCTTAATTTATAACTTAAAATAGCCGTTATTCTTTAAGGTTAAAAGAAAACTTTAAATACAGAGATCAAAAAGCTTCTTAAACTAAAAAGAATGCTCAGATAAGCACATTTAAACTAAGTATAAAAGATTCAAAAAAAAGATGAAACCGATGGTGACGATCGGAATTCCGACATATGACCGGCCAGACCACTTGAACAGGCGTCTAATTGACCTGGGAAAAATGGGATACTTCAATCACCCCGAGGTGCAAATCATTATTCACGACAATGATTCGACAAAAAAAGAGCACATTACAGAAATTAAAAATATTCAAAAAACAGTTACAAACCTTGAATTAATCGAGTCTTCGCCAAACATCGGCATGGTAAACGGATGTTGGAAAATTATCTCAAACGCAAAAGGAGATTGGATAATGCTTTTGGGTGATGACGACCCAATTATCATGAAATGCTGCCACTTTTTAAATCTAATCAAAAAAAACCAGCAAAGTGACCATTTATATTTTCAAACAAAAGTACATCGAAAGGGAAAAATAAGCCGTGTGCCTTGGTTTCCAAAGCTGAAAAGGGGGAACTATAAAACGAGCATGTTATGCGCAAATACTGGATTCACTACTCACTTTGCTTTTTTGGGCTCCCACTGCTTTCGAAATAAGGAAAAAATGGCCGAGATTTGGATTAAATCTCACAAGCACTGCATGTTCTACGGTCACTGTGTCATGCTTTTAGAGAATCATAGACGTTCATTTTTCACGGGGGAAACAGTCGCTGCTTGGAATGAGGGAAATGAAAGAATCTCCCATCAGCTCAATCTCATGAGACATCTAGAGCTAAGAAATCTTTTTAAAGATCCAACATCAAAAGGAATTCGAAACTTCATTCGTCTCAAGCCATGGGAAGTGGTAAAGCAGGGTCGCTTCCCGCTTCTTGACCACATAACTCATCCCTTAGTGGATTTTTTCCATGAACTTGAGCAACAACCAAAGAAGAATAGAATAACATTAAGTAAAATATCTACGATATCATTTAATCCAAAAGGCAAAGTGCTGATCGCTGGGGCGAAGAAGGTCAACGAAAAAGGTATCACTTGTCTTTTTGTTGATGAAAAACATGCGAAAAAATCGGAAGGTGTTGATGCGGCGATTATTTTTCGAATCGGGCCGGTGACTTCCCCTGACAATATTTTTCGAATAATTACTAAATTGCAACTTATGGGTCGTATCTATCATAATAATAAAATAGTCGATAACGCAACTCTTGTGCTAGGGGATTTTAGGTTAAAAACCACGGCTTTGTTGCGTATGCGTTTCTACGCGCTTCTGCTCCTCTCGATCTTCTTATATGGACCCGCGGGGCTAAACCAGCGAAAAATTATTATCAATTATTTTAATAGGCCTCGGAGGGGTTTGTACAAAATTATACATTCTTTAGAAAGAGCTATCCGAATTCCAGTTAAGAGATTAGCTAAGAGATTACTTCCAATCCGCGTGTACTATAAAATGAAGGAACTCCTTATTGTCTTTAAACAATTCCCTCCAATAAAACGACAATCTTATTAAAATTATCTTGGGCTTAAAATTAAGCTCTCTAAAAAATCCCGCTGACCTTTTCCCTAAAAATCAAGAAAGCCCAAGACCATATCTCGGTGAATCTTCTCGAGGGATATGTCTCGGCACTAGTCAAGTCTTCGGGTTGCTGCAAAAAAACTACCAGTAGGCTCCATTCTCCATGAGGCCGAAGTTACCTGGTCTCTCATTGTTAGCTGGCCTAACCCAGTGTTCGTTATAAAAACCGCGGTTGTCAAATCTGCCTCCGCGAATTCCGAAAAGTAAATTAAGCGTACCGCCCAAATGGAGACCAATTTTGCCCATTCCTTTGGCATGGGCCGCCAGGGGCAGAGACCAAGCACCGGCCCCGATAATCGCCACATCAAACTCCTGCTTGGTCATGGCCTTTTTCAGTTCCTCAACCCCTTCGAACCAGTCCCGATGCACGGGCCGCACCATGTACGGAAGCTGAGGACAGGGCACAAAACGGCAGGACCGCGCGACCTCCGCCAGACGTTCTGGCTCCACCCCGTGGAATACGTTTAGCAGTGACAACTTTGGAAGTTGGGATTTGATGGTCTCACAAAAGGGGCTGACCACCAGCCATCTGAGCTCCGCCAAAGGGCGGAGCCACGCGGCGCCAACTGGCTCCAGCCCAACAAAACTGCCCCGCACAGCTTTTGTAAGATCGCGGTTCAAAAAGGCTTGCTCGTAGGCTTCGAGAAAAGAGCCGGGTGGTTGCCACTGGGCGACAAAATCGAGCTCCCGAACCGCGTCGCGGTATACTCCGGCCCATCGTTGGTAAATATCCCGGCGGACAGGAAAAACTCCGGCGGTGTGGAAAAGACGTTCCGCCGGGCGGGCCCAGCTGGCGTTACGCGGCCAAGGCAAACGAATGTAACGATCCAGATACTCCAAAGCCAGAAGCTCACAAGTGCCCACCTTTCCGATGGCACTGGGCTTGCACCGTGCCAGCGCGCTGGCGATCCACTCCTGACTCTGTGCCTCGTTCATGTTGGAGCCCCGCCGGCTGCAGTGCCGTTCCCAGAGGATTCCAGTCAGACGGTTGAAATGGGGAAAGGTCACGGTTTTTAGTTTAAGATAAAGATGAAGATGAAGAAAGGCAGGGATTGTGAGTTGTCATTGAACTGCGATAAAGCCTACGCGCCAACGAAATCAGCGGAATCATCGGAGCCAACAGAGATGCGTTATTTGGGCTACTCTCCCGGAAGCTTATTTCTTTTAACCAGACGCCATTTGCTAAGCCCAAAAAACCAGCGTCGCTGAGTAACAGGTCTTTGAGGGTTTCGAAAAACCCGATCAAAGAAAGAGAGTAACGTGTTCATGTCGTAGGCCGAATTAGGAACATTCTCATAAAAGGGTGAGGCTTGAATGTATTTAGCGTAGAGCTCCGGGGTGTCGTCTACATGCAGGACGTACTCAGCAAGTTCATGGTCGGAGGAGAAATCGTCCCGGCAGATAAAGCTTTCCGGGCTGAAGAAATCCTTCACCCGAGGATCACCCCAGTAGATTGGAATGGTGTTCACATGGAGGGGGTCCACTAGCTTTTCTGTACACCAACCGGCCCGGCGGGTGTTTTCGAAGGCGAGGTTGAAACGATAGCCGGCAAGCCAATCAACCTTCACCTGGTAGCGGTCGCCGGGAGGTAACCGGTACCCGGTGTTGTTCAGGGCTCGACCGGCTGAATCTACTTTGCGAAGTCGGTTGAGAGTGTGGAAAAACTGCTCACGCCGACGAACGGTTCGGTCGACATAGGCGCAGAGAAGGGAGCAGAAGTGGGGTTTGGACGCCCGGATGGCCACGGGATCAAGGACGGAAGTCCGAACTAGCTTTTCCGGCCGGCCGTCGAAGGCGTAGATGGGCAGGTAGGCGGAGCGGGGGTCGTCGACCAAGACGGAGACGGCCGCATAGTCGCACTCCTTCCAGTTGGGCCAATATTT
>Ga0214917_10002658_pt1 | contig 21443 bp, 14 predicted proteins | sample LL_1208_BB_MetaG_FD_177983 | JGI IMG/M metagenome (GOLD analysis project Ga0214917, IMG submission 177983) | Freshwater microbial communities from Lake Lanier, Atlanta, Georgia, United States - LL_1208_BB | ecosystem: Environmental > Aquatic > Freshwater > Lake | place: USA: Georgia | collected...
GGTGGGCGGCAAGATGCGATTTCTCTTTTTGGGGCATCTTTCGGCTCGCAAGGGGTTGCGGCAGTTGCTGGAGGCTTGGAAGGGGGTGGAGAAAGGAGAGTTGGTTCTCATGGGGGGTGGAGATTCGGAGCCCTGGAAACAGATGGCTGGGGCGAATGTATATTTTCCCGGAAGTGGAAATCGGGCCCGTGTATTGGAGGAGATGAAAAAGGCAGATGTGTTTGTTTTTCCCAGCCTGTTTGAAGGATTCGGCCTGGTTTTGCTCGAAGCGATGGCGGCCGGGTTGCCGGTGATCACAACGCAAAATACCGGTGGCCCGGATGTGATTGAGGAGGGGAAGGAGGGATGGATTGTTCCCGCCGGGTCGGTGGATGCTTTGCGGGCGAAAGTAGGCTGGATGATCAATAATCGTGAAAAGGCGGCCGAGATGGGAAAAAAGGCCCACGCGCGTGCCATGAGTTTGACATGGGAGACTTACGGGCGGAGATATCGGGAGGAAATCCTTGGGTAAGAAGCTACTGATCCTAACCAGTCACCCGATCCAGTATCAGGTGCCGTTGTGGAGAAAAATGGCGAAGGTGGGAATACCGCTGGAGGTGCTGTTCCTTTGCCCGCACGGTCTGTCGGAAACAAGAGATCCAGAATTCAACCGCTCGTTTGCCTGGGACCTGCCGATGTTGGAGGGGTATCGTTCGAGGTTTCTCAGTATTCCGGAATGGGATCTCAAACGGCCGATTAGGATGAGGATGAGGATTAGGAACGGACTGAGTCCAATATTCAAAGAATCAAAGGCGACGCATTTGTGGGTGGAGGGATGGAGGTTTCCGGCTTTTTGGCAGGCGGTGGGGCAGGCCAAAAAGGCGGGACTGCAGGTGTGGTGCCGAGGCGAGAGCAATGATCTGGCGCCGGAGCCGAGGTTTCCAAAAAACCTGATCAAAAAAGCATTGATGGGTTGGTTTTTCAGCAAGGTGGATGCGTTTTTATGCATTGGGCAGGCGAACCGACGGCTGTATCGCAAAGCAGGCGTGCCGGAGGAGAAGCTGCACTCCGCGCCATACTTCGTCGATAACGAGAGATTTTCAAAGGAGGCGGAGCGGTTATGGCCGGAGAGGGAAAAGATCCGGGCAGGATGGGGAATCCGGCCTGATGCCACCGTGGTGCTCTATTCCGGTAAGTTCATCCCCAAGAAGAGAGTGATGGATCTGGCCAAGGCGTTTCGGCTGGCTTCTGATAAGCAGCCGGGGAAATTTCACCTTCTTCTGGCCGGGGATGGTCCACAAAGAGTGCAGTTGGAGCGGGAGTTGGCTGGCTTGCCGGTGACGTTTGCGGGGTTTCTGAATCAGACGGAGATTCCGCGGGCTTATGCGGTTGCCGATGTGATGGTGATGGCGAGTGATTGGGGCGAGACGTGGGGGTTGTCGGCCAATGAGGCGCTGGCCTCGGGCGTGCCCGTTATCCTCAGCGACCAGTGCGGATGTGCGGAAGACATCAGCTCCGCCACGGATCACGCTAAGGTGTTTCCGATGGGAGACGTTGAGCGCTTGGGAGCGCTGATAGGAGATAGAAGACAGGAGATAGAAGATAGGGGATGGACGGTCGATCAACGGCGAAATTTAATGCGGGTGATGAGGGAGAAGTTTGATGCGGAAAATACGGTCGCAACCGTAAGACGGCTGCTTGGGCGAGATTAAGATGAGGAGAGGCTGAAGACTATAGGCTACAGACCACAGGTAGGGCGGCCTCGATGAGGCCGCCTCGCTCTGTGCCCATGGTTCGAACTACGGCTCAGGCGGGCTCATCGAGCCCGCCCCACCAAAGGTTTGGATGGTGAATGCTAAATTATTAAATGCGGGCCGCCGGGACTGCTTTGCCAAGGCTACGCAGTCTATGGACGTCGGCCCCTACCGAGAGATTAGGATTAAGATGAAGATTAGGATAAAAGATTAGGAACAAGATGAGACGAGTTGCAAAGACCGATTCAGTCCAGCTTGGTGGTTCGCCCATTCCGGCGGACCGAAGCAAACTGAATTTGACCTTTTGGCTGGTCGCCATCGGTTTGGTCAGTTACCTGGTTTTTTTCAATGATGCCCCAATCCCCTACGACAGGTTGGGTTGCTCCCTGCTCTTGGTGGTGGCGATCCTTTTGCCAAGTTGGTTTTGGGTTTCCGGGCGATCCCATGGGTTGCCCATCTTCCCCCTATATGCTCTTTCCTTCTTCCCGACCTACGCGGTCCCTCTGTGCCGCGGGGATTCGCGGTTCGTGCAGTATACCGAGCTGCAGATCGCCAACGGGGCCATGACGGTGGCGGGGTTTCTTTTTCTGTCCACCCTGATCTGGCAGCAGTGCACTAATCGGGATCTGAAGCCGGGGCCTTACGTGAGGGAGATTGACCCACGGAGACCCAATCTGATGATTTTCCTGCTGTGCACCGGAATTCTTTTTGAATTGGCCACAGCTCTGCTGGGGGAGGCGCAGGGGGGTGCTTACCAAGCCCTGCGAGGCTATGCGCAAAATGCCAGCCGGTTGGCCATCTTTGTGCTCTTTTACCAGATCGGGAACAGGGAGTTGAGCGCCGGTCGTGCATGCGTGGTCATTGCCCTCACGGCAGCCCTGGTGGTTCGCCAAGCGGCATCCATCGTCCTCGCCAACTCATTTCCCGTTTTGGGGCTGGCTTTTGCCGGGGCCTTTTTGGGATCCGGAAAAGTGCCGTGGAAAAGTTTGGCGGCCGTGGTAATGGCGATTGTTCTGCTCCACTCAGGAAAAGCCGAGATGCGGGCGATCTACTACAAAGAGGGAGTCAGGGTGACGCTGGCGGATTATCCGGCTTTTTTTGCCGAGTGGATGACTCGGGGGGTCGTGGGCCTGACCAAAGGAGAGACTTCCGAGGGGGTACAGGTGCAGAACGCCAAGGAGCGGGCGGCGCTGCTCCCGCTGCTGTTGCAGGTGCAGAAAATGACGGGGACGGAGGTGCCGTATCTGGACGGGGTGTCGTATGAAAAACTGCCATCGATGCTGGTGCCCAGAATTATCACCAAGAACAAGGCGGTGTCCCATATCAGCAATATGATTCTGGCCGTGCATTACGGACTTCTAACGGTGGAAAATGTATTTTTCACCTCCATCGCATTTGATCTGGTGATCGAAGCTTATGCCAACTACGGATACGGCGGGGTAGCGGGGTTGGCCCTGGTCATCGGGCTATTTCTTGGTCTCGTGACTTTGGGCACCACGGGCGTTCCTTTATTCTCGTACCGGTTTCTATTGGGGATCCTGGTGTTATCCGCCGTGGTGGGGAGCAACAATACCATGGGGGTGTTTGTGACTACCTCCTGGCAGGGGTTCCTTGCCCTAACAACCATGGCCTACACCATCATGAAAAAGACGCCGAATACGCTTTATGTGAAGCCGGGGAATATGCGGAAGATGGGGAATCTTCCCGATGCAGAAGGTGAAAAGCGGGAGGTGGAAAGATTGTCAGAAGGTGGGGAAACTGAACACAGAGGACTGAGGGCAGAGGGCGGCCCTACTTCGCTCCAAGACTCGCCGACTCGGGAGGAGCATAGAAGGGTTGAAAATGAAGCCACGCCCGGGCGGCATGAGAGGCCGACCCGGTTTGTTTATGGGCAAAAGAAGAAGGATTAGGGGGGGAAGTGGTGGAAGGCGGAAGGTGGAATTTAGATAAAGATGAAGAGAGGCTGAAGGCTACAGGGTGGGAGGGGTTTAGGCGTTAGTTGTGGAGGGAGCTGACCCGCTTGGTGCTACGGGGTGGTTAGTTGACGGGGGAGGGTGGGGCGGTAAATTTAAGTTATGAGCGTGGCAGAAATCCTAAATCAACTGCCCAAGTTGTCGGCGAAGGATCGGGCGGCGGTGTGGAAAAAGTTGGGTGAAATCTCGGAGGCCGAAGTTCCCAGCTCCTTCCGTCAAGGTCTGCAAGAAATTACTGAAGGGCGTCATGTCGATATGGAAACTGTCTTGCGGGAAGAGCCTCCGGCTTCGAAGCATTGAATTACAGCTTCCGGGCTTCGGAAACATTCTGGAAGACATTTTATGGACTACCTGACCGGCAAAAGGATTCTGTCCGGAAGGTTTGGCAGATCTTTAAAAACGACCCGTTCGCACCTTCTTTAGGGGTTCATAAGATTCATAGTCTTTCCTCGCTTTATAAAAAGCCGATCCACTCGGTATGCATTGAGAAAAATCTGCGGGCCGTATTTTATGTCGAGGGAAACATTGTGTTCACTGTGGACTTGGGGACGCACGATATTTACGGGTGAACACGCCGGCACCTGAAAGTTCGAAGTGACAGAAGGGTCTAGTCGTTAGTTATGCATGGAAAAATGGTGAAAGGTGGAAGGCGGGAGGTGGAAGGCGGGAGGTGGAAGGGAGTTAGATGAAGATGAAAATTGGATATGGGATATGGAATATGGGATATGGGAGAAAGTCTGCCTATATCCTATCTGCAATATTCTATATCCTAAACGCGCCAGCGTTTGCGACGCCGTTTGCGTCGTGGATTGACGTGAAGGCAGAGTGTGGGGCGGTGGGGGATGGGCAGGCCGACGATACGGCGGCGATTCAAAAGGGGCTGGATCTTTTGAGGCCAGAGAGGGCGACCCGAAAGATTCTCTTTTTCCCGGCTGGGTCGTACCGCATCACCGGCACACTGAATATTCTGCGCAGCAAGCATGAGGAGTCGCAGGGAATCGGCCTGCAGGGAGAGGGGTCGGAAGTGAGCCGCATTCTGTGGGCCGGGCCAGTAGATGCGCCGATGCTCCAGGACGGTTCGTGGTACAGCACGATTCGGGGGATCGGATTTGAAGTGATGGAAGGCGTGGGGCACGCCAGTGCCGGGATCCTGCGGGGGCCGGAGTTCTCCACCGGCAATGAGGTGGCGGATTGCGCATTTCGCAATCTGGGCATTGGAATCCAGGCGGGTAGCGACAAAACGGCTGGTCAGGCGGAGACCTGTGTGAGGCGTTGCCGCTTTGAGAAATGCGGCACGGGCATATCTGTGCAGAACTGGAACTCGCTCGACTGGTGGATCTGGGATTGCCAGTTCCTCGAATGCGACATGGGGGTGAGCAACAATCCGGGGTGCGGGGCGTTCAATGTGTATCGCAGCCGGTTCCGCGGCTCGGCCAAGGCCGACGTGAGGATGGGAAACCTGGATCAGTTCGCCTTGGTGGGAAATGTTTCCCAAGACTCAGGTTGCTTTCTGGCGTTCGAGTATGGTCCCTCGGCGGGAGCCAACATCACCCTGCAGGGCAACCGTATCGAGCGTCCGAAGGCGAGTGACTGGATCGGGAATTCGGGGCCTGCCCTGATCATGGACAATCAGTATTTGCTGCAGGAAGGTTCCACAAACCCGGCAGTAGCTTTCGCGGCCAACAACCAGCAGGAAGTGCCAGGGAACGCGGTTTTGATTGGTAACGCCACTACAGGCGAGAAAATGTACAGGATCGATCGCAAGGGATATGCGGTGAGGGAAGCGGAAAATGAGGTTAAGATGAAGATGAAGGATGATCAGGAGGCGGGAGGTGGAAAGCGGGAGGTGGGAGGGACATCAACAAATGCAAGTGTGGGTAAGGTGGCAGTAACGGAGGTAAAAAACGGGGCTGGGGCGGGAGAAATTCAGGCAGCATTGGAACAGGCGGCGGATGGTTCGGTGGTTCATCTTCCCCCGGGTCGGTATGCGATCGACCGGCCGCTGAAAATTTCCGGTGGCAAGCGGGTCACATTCCGAGGGGATGGAATTTTGAACGCCACGACTATTGTCCGGAGCGGTGATTTTGAAGGTGACGCCCTGATAATCTGTGAGAGTGGGCAAGGGGTTGTGATCCAAGACATGGCGATCGGAGGTTCGACCGATGCCGGGGGTCCGGCTGGGCTGCTGATCCAAACCAAGGATCAGCCGGGCATCGCGGTGAAGGGAGACCAGGTGCAGTCCTATGGGTACGGGCCTGGCCTGGTAGTGCAGGGATTGGATGAGGCGCGAGTGGTGCTGGAAAACCATGGGCACAACGGGGTGACGGTGTTTGGCGGGCCGAATTCCAAAATGGGAAAACGGGGCGGGGCGACGGTGGAAATTCTGCAGGGTGCGAGCAGCCGGGCAGGTGGGTTGCGGCCGAACACGCCGATCTATGATGTGCGGGGAGGGGGAAGAATGATGGTCAGGGACATCTGGTATGAGGGGCAGGGGCAGGTTTATCTCAAGCTGACAGACCGCGGGGACTTCCTGCAGTGCGGCAACCGAATCGCTCCCTACAAGCTGGATGAGAATTCGGGAAAAAACGCAATCATGATGGACGGGAAGGAGGGGCAAGTATTGTTGGCGCAGTGCGCGCCCCACGGGGCGGATCTAACGATCGGGAAGATAGCCGAGGGATTTTATGTTACCTTGTTGGGACTCACCCCGTATGGAGGGGCGAAGATCAGCTATGCGGAAACCAGCTCAAGTGACGGGACAGCCACGAAAGCGTCAGGTTTTATGCAGGTAGCATGTCGAAATAATAATACCAAAGGAACGGGATCGGAGCCGCTGCCGGACGTGAATTCGGACGGTGACCTGGCCGAGCGGATAAAAATTTTGCGGCAATGGAAATTGCCAGACCCAGCGGAAGCTGCTGCCGTCAGCCTGCACCGCGTGAGTTGTCGAGGAGGAGTGGGGATGGTCGTTGTTAGTTCACAGCCGAAAGCCGAAAAGAAATAAGCGAACAGTTAGATGAAGATGAAGATGAAGAGAAAGATAAGGCTGGATGAGGATGAAGATTAAAGAAGATGATAGGCTTAAAGCTACAGTCGGTGGGAAACCCTCTGTAGGGCCGCGTTCCACCGCGGCCAATGGGAAATGGCCCCGTCGGAGCGGGGCCCTACAGAGCGATTTTGCATGGCAAGGGATGGTGGAAAGTGAGAGGCAGAAAAAAAGCTACTGGCCGAATACCACAGGTAGGGCGGCCTCGATGAGGCCGTCTTGATTGCGGTCGATGGCCCAAAGCTCAACTCAGGCGGGGTCATCGACCCCGCCCCACCTAAAGCATCGACACTGAAAAACTCCGTTGATCCGCAGTCTAATCCAAAAAGCATAAAGTTATTTGGAAGCTGACAGTTGAAAATTCTCCACGTCATCGATTCGATTAACCTGCGGCAGGGGGGGCCGTCGGTTAGTGTGCCGGCGTTGGCGGCGGCGCAGGCCAAATTGGGGCATGAGGTGACGATTGCCTGCCGGGATTATGAATATCTTGGCCCCGTGGCCACGGCTGAGGGGGTAAAAGTGCATACGGTCCCAGGAAGCCGCTGGATCAAAGGTCAGGGCGGATGGGGGTGCGGTTTTCGTAAGTTGATTGAGGAAGGGGCGATGAAGACAGATGTGATCCACAACCATGGGGTGTGGTTGGCGGCCAACTATTATGCCCGAAGAGCGGCGGTCAAAGCGGGAAAGCCGTTGGTGAGCTCGCCCCGCGGCATGTTGGAGGAATGGTCCTTGGGAAGGGCGAAGTTGAAGAAGGGCGTCGCGTGGTGGCTGTTTGAAAGGAAAAACATCGAATCGGCTGCTTTGTTTCATGCCACTTCGGAGTCCGAGGCGGAGGCGATTGCTTCCGCCCTCCGGATTAGGATGAGGATTAGGATTAAGGAGCCAAAGATTATCGTAGCTCCAAATGGGGTGGATGTGCCGGAGAAGATTCCGGGGAGGGAGGTGTCGGAGAAAAGATTTCCAAAACTGAAAGGAAAGAAGTGGATAGTGTTTATGTCGCGTATCCATCCCAAGAAGGGGCTGTTGGAGTTAGCGGAAGCTTGGATGACATTGCGAGAGAAGTATTCAGAATGGGTGTTGGTGATTGCCGGGCCGGAGGATGACCGGGAATATGCGGGAAAGGTACGGGAAGAATTAAAGGGGGAAGGGGTCTGGATGGGGGAGTTAACTGGTGAAGAAAAGTGGAGTGCGTTGGGGAACGCGGGGTTTGTCGCCCTGCCGACCTATTCGGAAAACTTTGGAATCGTGGTGGCGGAAACGTTGGCGGCGGGAAGGCCGGTGCTGACGACGACGGGAACGCCGTGGGGCACCGTTAGTTTGAAGATGAAGATGAAGATGAAGGAAGATAAGAGACTACAATCCATGAACCTGGAAGAAAGGGGGTGCGGGGTGATTTGTGAGGTGGGGGGGGTAAAGGGGGCGATGGAAAAAATGTTGGGGTTTTCCGATAAACAGCGGGATGAGATGGGGAAGAGGGGGGTAAAGTGGATGCGGGAGGAGTTTAGTTGGGGGAGGAGTGCGAAGGAGCTAGTGGAGGCGTATCAGGGGATAGTTTAGATGAAGATGCTGTTGGAATATCGGATACAGAATATCGGATACAGAATATGGGATATAGAAAAGATGTTGAAAGGCTGAAGATCAAAGGTCTAAGGCTGCAGGTGATGGAGGGGGGACTGGCCTTGCATCGGGCTCGATGAGAATGAATCTTTCGATTAGGATCAAAGCGAGATGACGGACTTTGACATTGAGGCGAATCGGGCGGCGGTGAAATGGACCTTGGGTGAAAAGGTGGGGCGGGGGTTATGGAATCTGGTGAGCCCGTTATTCCGCTGGAGTCCCCGGCCTTGTTGGTGTTGGAGGAACTTTCTACTGCGGCTCTTCGGAGCCGAGGTGGGAAAAGGCGTTCATATCGACCCAAGTGTGAGGATCTTTATTCCATGGAATCTCAAGATCGGAGATTGGTCTTCGGTGGGGTTCGATGCCTTGCTTTACAACCTGGGTCCCCTGGTAATTGGCCAGAAGGTGACGGTCTCCCAACGAGCGCATCTCTGCGGGGGCACGCATGACTACCGGAGCCCGGCGATGGATTTGATCAAGACTCCTATCACCCTTGGGGATGGGGCTTGGGTATGCGCAGATGCGTTTATTGGTCCGGGAGTCAAGGTGGGGCAGGGAGCGGTGGTGGGAGCCAGGGCAGTGGTGATGAAGGATGTGGAGGCGGGGCATATTGTGGCCGGGAATCCAGCAGTGCCGGTGGGGAAGAAATAATCTGATCGGATTAAGATGATGATTAAGATGAGGATGAAGAAAGACTATAGACTGAAGGCTGTCGGTTGCTGAGGAGGCTGGGATTCAGGTGAAGATCAAGGGTGGGGAGGGGTGGAGGGTTGGATGTTTTCGATATTAATCCTAACCAAGAACGAGGAGGCAAACCTACCGGGGTGTCTGAAGTCGGTGGCTTGGTGTGACGATGTCGTGGTGTTGGATTCCCGCAGCACGGATCGGACTCGGGAGATTGCCAGGCAAGCGGGGGCGAGGGTGGAGGAGAGGGAGTTTGATGACTTCGGTTCGCAAAGAAATCATGCCTTGGACAAAATCCGTTTTCGTCACCCGTGGATTTTTCAGCTGGATGCAGATGAACATTTTCGGGAAGAGCTGCGAGAGGAGTGTGAGCGGGTGATCGCGAAGGACGAGAGAAGTGCCTATTCCGTTCCGAACCGGATTTTTTTCATGGGTCGATGGATCAGGCACTGTACGCAGTATCCCTTTCCTCAGGTTCGGTTGGTGAGGGTGGGAGAGGTAAAGTTTCGCAAGGCCGGGCATGGACAGGCCTTGGACTGGGCCAAGCGGGGCGAGGGAGCCATCGAGGTGCCTTATGATCACTTTAATTTCTCCAAGGGGCTCGTAGATTGGATGCAGAAGCACCGGTACTATGCGGAGCAGGAGGCAGAGAACGTGTTGCGGTTGCGCCGCGAACCGATCGGCTGGAAAGACCTTGGCGGGAAAGATCGGTTGGCCCGGCTAAGAACGATGAAGCAAATCATGGTGCGGCTACCGGGTCGAGCGCTGGTGAAATTTCTTTACCTGTACGTCTTTTGTCGTGGATTTCTCGACGGTATGCCGGGCCTGATCTACTGCGGATTACAGGGATATTATGAGATTTTGGTTGGGGCGAGAGTGAGAGATTTAAAAGCACGTCAAACAAGCAGTTAAGCGACCAAGGCCGGAGGTGTGCCGCCGCCGAAGGCGGGGTTAAGATTAAGATGAAGATGAAGAGAGGCTACGGGTTGGAGGCTATAGATAGGCTTTTAGCGGTTTAGGCGTTAGTGGTGGAGGGAGGCTTGGGTTTGAGGGGGAAAAGCTGAAACGGGCCGCATCCTTTTGTGGGTTTTCCAGTTTAATCCGGGATGGAGCTACTGGAGAAAACGCAGGCGGGTAATCCGAGGATCATTTTGATTCGTGGCCAGAAGGTCATCTTGGATCAGGACTTGGCCAAGTTGTATGGGGTGACGACGATGGCCTTGAATCAAGCCGTCAAAAGGAACCCCCAAAGATTCCCAAGGCGTTTTTGCTTAAGCATTGATAGGGAGGAGCTTGCAATCTTGATATCACAAAATGTGATATCAAGTTCAGGGTGGGGAGGTCGTAGAAAACCGCCCATGGCATTTACCGAGCATGGGGCTTTGATGGTGGCGGCAGTTCTAAACAGCGACCGTGCAGTGGCGATGTCGATTTTCGTGATCGATGCGTTCATTCGGCTGAGGGAAGAGGTGGCAGCCAATGCATTCATTTTGAAGCGTCTGGCGGAGATCGACCAATCCCTGTTGGTGCATGATGAGGCTTTGCGGGATATTTACCAAAAGCTGCTCCCTTTGCTGGCACCGGAAATTGAGAGCCAAAAGAAAAAGAAAATTGGATTTGGAGCGGAAGATGAAGATGGGGAGGGGCTGCAGGCTAGAGGCCATAGTTAGGGCCCGACATCCTTGGCGGGCCGTATTGAAGTTGGTCCCCTGGGATATCGGCCCTCACCAAGTGGGAGTTAGAAGTATCGAGGTTGGTTCCATCCTCCGTTTGCATCTAAATCTTGCCCCTCGGGTGCGTTAGGGGGAGAAAGGGAGGATGTCCGGAAAGGGGGATGAGCTCAAAGGGTTGTGGGTGAGTGTAGACCGGGTGGAATATATCCCCGGAGCGGCCGGCCCGCCGGATCGGCCTCATCAATTCGTGTATCACATCACCATCCACAACGACAGCCCTGTGGCGGTGACCATTGTGGGACGGAAGTGGGTGGTGACCAACGACGCGGGGCATCGGTTGGTGATCGAGGGAGATGGCGTCGTGGGGCAGTTTCCGAGGCTCCCCCCGGGGAATCAGTTCCACTACAACAGCTATCATCTGGTGGATACCGATAGCGAGGCGGAGGGGGCCTATTTGGCGAAGGACGAACAGGGGAACGGTCTGGTCGTGCGTATTCCTGTGTTTCGTTTAGACATACCGGTGGCATGAAACTGACAATTTTGGGCGCCGGCCGGATGGGAGGAACGATCCTGCGGATGTTGGTGCGGGGGAGCGGAGGTGGGTGGAAGGCGGAGGTGTGCGAGCCGGATGCCAAAGGACGGGAGGCGTTGGCCAAGGAGACGGGTGCGGAGGTGAGGTTTGTTGGCAAGGCCGAGGAGTTGGGGGAGCCCGAGGTGGTGCTGTTGTCAGTGAAGCCGGCGATGTTGAAAGAGGTGGCGGGTTGGTTGAAGGGGCGAAAAGATTCCTACCTGCTGATTTCCATTCTGGCGGGAGTAACGACAGAGAAGCTGGCAGTGGAGGCTGGGTCGAAGGCCAGGGTCGTGCGGGCCATGCCGAATCAGGCGCTCAGACAGAACGAGGGGGTGACGGCGATCTGTACTGGGCCAAGGGCGAAGAAAGGGGATCTGGAGATTGCCCGAAAGATTTTTGAGGCCGGCGGGTATGTGCTGGAGATTGAAGAGGAGCAGATGGATGTGGTGACGGCGTTGAGCGGGTCGGGACCAGCGTTCATGGCCAAGTGGGCGGAAGAGTTGGCCGATGCGGGGGTCCGGGCCGGGTTGCATCCGAAAGCGGCGGAGGAGTTGGCGGCCCGGACGATGTTGGGCACAGGGGCGGTGTTGGTGAGAGAGAAGATTGCGCCGGGTCAGTTGTGTGCCGCGGTGGCGAGCCCGGGTGGAACGACCGAGGCGGGATTGAGAGCGATGCAGGCGGGGATCAAGGATCTGGCGGAGAGGGCGATGGGAGCGGCGGTGGAGCGGGCGAAGCAGTTGGCCCGCGGGCAATAGGCCGAGTTTCCAGATTAAGATTAGGATTAGGATTAAGATTAGGAGAGAGTGGATTGGGTGAAAAGTGGAAGGCGGGATGGGGCAGGCAGTCTTGGTGCTGAACCAAGGTAGGGCGGCCTCGATGAGGCCGCCTCGCTCAGCAACGGGAGAGCAAATTTCAGCGTAGGCGGGGTCATCGACCCCGCCCCACCTAAAGTTTCGATATTGAATGCTTAGGTAAGGCTAAGGATTGCAGGTAGGGCCCGATCTCAGAGAGGGCCGAGTTCAAATACAGGCCGCCGGGACGTCGGCCCCTACCTTGTATTGAGCGATGGGTTGGGTATCATGATTTTATCGGGCCGTAGCACAGCTTGGTAGTGCGCTTGTTTCGGGTACAAGAGGTCCAGGGTTCAAATCCCTGCGGCCCGAACGTCGAGAGGGCCGCAAAATTCCATCATGCCGGAGGCGAGAATAGATTAGGCCATGGGTGGTTGTAAGGGGGCCAAATCCCTGCGGCCCGAACCAGCTTCGCTGGATATGGGATATAGAAGATGGGATATAGGGGCGTAAGTCCCTGCGGGCTGTTTAATTGCTACGAGGTATTAGGTGCGAAGGCAGAAGAAGATCAGTCCGAAGAGACTGGTCCAAAAAAGCAAACCGGTGCCAATGGCAGTAAACCAGATTCTTTTGGAGGATGAATTCTACTCGACATCGATTTCTAATTCATGGTTTTTATTCATGTTTTTTGTTTTCTCCATTGATTTATCTCAACGGGTTGGGTGACTTCATCCGTTGATATTCTATATATGGTGTAGCGCAACAAAAAACTACACAATTAACACGCCCGAGAGCGTAATATATTTATTTTAAATCAAAGTAAGCCGCGGAAAGGGGGGGGAGATCAGGGAGCGAAAAGCCGGAGGTAGTCAGATCCTTGGCTGGGCAGAAGATGGAAAGGGGTTGAGTCAAGGATAGGAGGTCCTCGCCTGTAAGAGTGGCGTCAGGGGCGGCGGCGATTGCGGCCGCTGCTTCAGCCGAGAGTTTCATGCTGGCCTTGTGGATCGTGTCTTTGGGGTGAAGGTTGGCCACCACGAGGATGGATTTTTTGGCTACCGGGTCGTGGCGCAGGAAAGAGTAGAGCCAGTGGCCGGATTCCTTTCGATCCATACGGCCGTAGGAGGCATTTTCCCGATTGGCGGGATTCAGAGGGTAAAAGTTTCCCTGGGCCAGGGCGGGGTGACTCAGGCTGCGGACGAGTTGGCCGTAAAAGGAGCGAAGATCTTTCTGTTCTGCGGATAAGGCGCCCCCGTCATATTTTCCGCCGTTGATCCACTTCTGCAACTCGGGGACAGACCAGAAATCGAAAAAGGTGGTGCGCCCCTTATCGAGCTCAAAACCGGCTGCGCCGACATCGGCGGGTTCCCCAACTTCCTGGCCGTAGTAGACCATGATCGGTCCACGGGAGAGTCCGAAGAGAATTGCGCTGACGGGACGACCCACGCGGGCCCCGTGTCCTCCCCAGTTTTTTGGGGAGGCCACGCGAACCTCGTCGTGGTTTTCCGCATAACGCACAGAATTGTCGCCGACGAATCCAGGTCGGGCGGCGGCATCCAGATCATTGGCGGAGGCTTTGTCCTCATAAATCTCCATCAGTCGTTTGTAGGCATCGTGGCCATAGACCGCGTCGAAGCCGGCCTCGATCAGGCTGACGGGGTTGGAGTGAAAAGGGGCAAGGTCGGGGTTGGCGTCCGGCACTTCCAGGCGCACATCCCCTTCGTAACACTCCGCAAAGAAGAAGGTCTTGGGATTGCGTTCCCGGGCCCGGGCCAGGGCCCAATGCCAGAATTCGGAGGGGACAATATGGGAAACGTCGCAGCGAAAACCGTCGACTCCGAGGGACTGCCAGTAAGTGAGGATCGCGTCCATTTTGTTCCAGAGATCCGGGACAGCGAGGTCCGGTCGAAGAGCCGTGGGGTGCAGTCTTTCGCCCTTCGACCCTTGGGTGAAGTCGTAGCCGTAGTTGAGTTTGCAGGTCTCATACCAAACGTCCTGCTTGGGTCGCCAAGTATTCTGGTTGTCGCCGGTGACCTTGGCGCGCTTGGACTCCGGTTCAAAGAGGCCGTCGATCTTTTCCTTTAGCCCGGGGAAACGGTTTTCCTTGTCCTCCCAGATCACCTTGGTGGTGGGGGTGAGGGGCTCCTTCTTTTGGGGGTCGAAGGTGGCCAAGCGGAGGGGAGGGCCCTCGGCATCCGGCTTGAGATAATAGAAGTTGTCGCCGGAAAAGAAGGCATCCCCTCGGTCCTTTTTTCCAAAATCGCGTTCTGGATGAACCACGGAAGCGTAGCTGCGGGCCACGTGGTTGGGGACGAAGTCGATAAAGATCCGAAGTTCGTGGGCTTTGGCCCGGGCGAGGAGTTCCTTGAACTCGTCCAGCCGGTGGGCGGGATCGACGGCGTAGTCGGGGCAGACGTCGTAGTAGTCGCGAATGGCGTAGGGGCTGCCGGCGATTCCCTTAAGCAGGTCGGGATCATCCGGGGGTAGACCGAGGGAGGAGTAGTCACGGGTGGTGGCTTGGCGGAGAATTCCGGTGATCCAGATGGCGTCGAAGCCCATCTGTTTGAGGGAGTCGAGGGCCGCATCGTTCAAGTCGGCGAATTTTCCGCAGCCGTTCTGCTCGAGGGTGCCGTTGGGGATACGGTTGGTGTTCGTGTTGCCGAAGAGGCGGGGGAAGAGCTGATAGATGCGAACCTTGCCTCCGCGACGAGCGACCAACTCCGGCCGCGGGCTGGATCCGGAGAGGGAGAAGGAGAGGGCATGGGTGAGATAGCGGTCATCCTGGCCGTTGATCAGGTATGGGTCGGTGGAGTCGACAACGGTGCCCCAGCCTTGGTTGGCGGACATATCCTTCAAGGCAGCGACCAATTGAAGGAAACTATTGGTGCCGGCCCAAGCGCGGGGAATCTGAAGGGTGAGAGAGTCCGAGCTGTGGGCACTGACCTTCACCCCAGCGGGATTTTCCTCGGCGGGTTTCAATCCAAAGCCATTAAAGGAACGCAAGGTGGCCTTGGGTTCCCCGCCTGAGGAGCGAAGAAAAAGAAGGTGATCCGCCTGGAAGGGAAGAAAGAGGGTGGAGCCGGTTTTGTTTTGGCCGAAGGGAACGAGGGCCGAGCCGTTAGGTCCGGAAGAGGTGGCCACGATGAGAAGCTTGGAGGGGGAATCGAGGGACAGTTTTGGGAACTGGAGGGTGAGGGAATCGGTTCCCGCTTGCAGGTCGACCGGCAGTGTGGCCAGGCTCCGAGAGCCGAGTCCGAGCAGGCAGAGGAACGGGAGAAAGAATCTGACCATCCGAAAACAATAAAAGAGCAGGAGAGGCGGAAAAGCCCCAAAAGCCGGGGTTTAACGTCCGGTGCGGGTGAAGCGGACGTGCAGGGCGATGTGGCGGGTTTGGGGGAGGATGAATTTTTTCAGCTCGATCTCGATCCATGGAATCGGGAAGTGGCGAAAGGCGGCGCGGGCAAGTTCCGAGGCAAGTTTTTCGATGAGTTGGCGTTGTCCTTGCCGGGCGGTGGCTTGAAGAAGGCGGCTTAGCGAGTGGTAATCCACCGTGTGGGTCAGTTGGTCGGAGGCAGCGGCTTTTTTCAGGTTGGGCACGGGGAAGACGACGGTGCAGAGAAGTTTTTGCGGTTTGGCGCGCTCAGATTGGGGCACGCCCACTCGGCACATAAGTCTGAGATCCACGATGGAGAGGGTGGAAGACACGATGGTTAGTTTAAGTTTAAGTTTAAGTTTAAGACAGCTTGCGTTTTATCTAAAAAAATCATGCCAATTTAGAAATCAGGGATTATTTCTGTCAGGCAAATCAATGTTACCATAGTGATATTTTATTTCCGACATCATGAGTGGAATTGGCTTGATGGTGAATTAGGTTAATTGAAGGATTACGTAATGAAGTTTCTACAAGCCGGCTTCATGGCACTCCTTGTCTACGTGGGGATGTGCGGTCCCAGCGAAGCGCAAACCAACAAAGTGCCGCCAGCCACACCGGAGGCAGCTGCTGAGTGGGCACGAACCCTGCCGATCAATGAGCGAATGCAGGCCTTGCATGGAATTTTAGCCGGATGGGCAGGGTCCGACCCCGTGGCAGCTATTCGATGGGCCAAGAATCTTGATGAACAAGACAAGTGGGTCATCAATAACATCATCGCCGTGTGGGGTCGGAAGGATCCAGGTGCTGCTTCTAAATGGGTCCTGGAGATGCCTGAGGGAGAGGACAGGAACCAATCACTGGAAAGTTTGGGACAAGCTTGGGGCGGTCATGACCGAGAGGGAGCTATGAAGTGGGCAGACGGCTTAAAAAATTTACAGGAGAAAATTTCTTTCGTGGGGGGAGTGGCATTTTCCTACGGTATGAATGAGCCCGAGAAGGCGATTCGCTGGGCCCAAGAGTTGACTGAAGCCAAAATCAAGGAAACCAGTCTCACGCAGGCAGTAAGGGCATGGAGTTACCGGGACCGGCCATCAGCAGAGAAATGGTTGTCTGGACTTCCTGAGGGTGATCTGAAGAAGGCCGCCCAAGAGGGCCTGCAAAACCGTAACCGCATCATCCGTCGCCGGATTGTCCCATCCGCAAAAACGACCCCCCAAAAGATCATCTTAAACTTTGAGACCCCCGAAGATCTAAAGCGCCTAATGGAAGCCCCCGTCAACCAAGCCCGGGAAGATTCAATCGTACAATATGTTTTGAAGTGGTTCGAACAGGACAAAGAAAAAGCCTCCCAATGGGTAGCGGCAAAATTGCAGGGCTTGGTCCTGGCAAGATCCGCCGGAGCGGTCGCCCGAAAGTGGTCGCAATCTGATCCAATCAAGGCGGCGGAATGGGTATGGCAAGTCCCTCCACTTTGGCAGGATTTTCTCTCCAGTCTTGCTTCAGAATGGTCGGTCGACTTACCCGAAAAGATTGCCCCTTTGGTTTTGAAATGGCCCGAGGGCGCGCGACGGCAGGTGATGTTGCGTGGGGTTTGTGACGCATGGGCGCAAAAGGATCCGGCAGCCGCGCTGGCATGGACCGAGTCGCTGCCCCAAGGAGAGACACGAAAATACGCCCGCAAGGGTTTGGTGACGGGTTGGACCGTCAAAAATGATGCTGAATGCCGCACTTGGGCCGAGCAACTCCCACAAGCCACGGAAAAACAGGAAGCCTTGCATTACATCATGCACGGGTTGGCGCGCAAAAACCCTGTGGAAGCCTTGAAGCAAATGGATTCCTTGACCAAGAAGGATTCTGATCCGCCCACTTACTGTCTGGGAAAAGAGTGGGCCTTATTTCATCCTGAAGATGCGGCTAAATGGGCAAAAAGCCTGCCGGAAGGCTCCTCCAAGGATCGTGCGCTGGAGGCGGTCCTTCGTCAGTGGGTCTACGCCGATGCGATCCAAGTTGCGGACTGGGCAGCGCAGTTGCCGGAGACTCCCAGCCGAGAGGCGGCGTTGGGGGCGGTGATGGAAAAGTGGGTTGAGCAGTCTTGCCCCAAGGCGCTGGCCTGGGCCGACGGTCAAAAGGGGAAGAAGCTCCGAGAGGAAGCCCTGAAGGGCATGTTGCAGGCTTGGTTAAGTCTGGATCCGGGTGAGGCCAAGGCATGGTTTGCGAACAAGAGCCAAGGAGAGGAGAAAGATTTCCTTCAGGAGGAAGTTATGATGAATCGGGATGACGCCATCTCATCCGGAGAGCAGGCTCCTGACTTCACGGCTAAGACTTTGGAAGGGAAAACCTTTAAACTCTCTGACTACCGAGGAAAATATGTATTACTCGATTTCTGGGCAACCTGGTGCGGACCCTGCCGTGGGGAAACGCCCAATCTTAAGTCGGTCTATGAAAAGTATGGAAAGAGAGAAGACTTTGTGATGATAGGCCTTTCCCTCGATAAAGAGGTGGAGAAACCTTTGGCTTATGCCAAGGAAAACGGCTGTGAGTGGGTGGATGGATTTTTAGGAGATTGGGGCAAGGATACGGTCACTAAAAAATATGGGGTGCATGGGATTCCCTCAATTTTCCTCATTGGGCCCGATGGTAAAATAATCGCAGATAGTCTGCGCGGAGAAGAAATCAAGCAGGCAGTCGCCACGGCTCTGGAGGCCAAGAAACCTTAGGCTGCAAAATTAAGAGGAAGTTGACGAGAACAGAGACGGGCGGCGGAGAAGGGCGTAAAGAATGATGAGGAGTTCGAGTAGGGCGAAGAAGCCAACATAAAGTTGGCCGCCGTTGCCGAAGCCGTAGCTGTGGAGTCCTTTGCCGAGGACAAAGTTCACGCCGTACCAGGCCATGAGGATGGTGAGAAAGCAGGAGATGGATCCAACGGCAAGGCCATAACCGCCCCACCAACCTCCCAAGCGACCGTGGAGTAGAATGATGTAGGAGAGCAAAGCGATGAGGGCCCACGTTTCCTTAGGATCCCAATCCCAGAAGCGTCCCCAAGAATAGTTGGCCCAAACTCCGCCAAGGATGACGCCGGCTGCGAGGAGCAGTACGCCGATCTGAAGGCAGCGATAGAGTTGGAGGACTCCAGCATCGGTGGCGGAAGGAAGAGCGCGACTTTGCAGAGAGCGGAAGACGAGGAAATGTCCCAAGGCGGTGGCGAGCGCGAAGGCTCCATAACTGAGGGTGATGGTTAGGACGTGGATGGTCAGCCAGAAGTTGCTGCGCAGAACCGGCACGAGGGGGTTGAGGGAGGGATCGAGCACGGCGGGCTGAAGATCGGAAGCAACCAAAGCGAGAATCACCACGGGAGAGGCGGCGAGAAGATAGGCGGAGGTGCGGTAGCGAGCGGAGAAAAAAATGGCAAAGAGGGAGGCGCCGAAAGCCACCCAAAGTATGCTTTCGTACATGTTGGTGACGGGCGGGCGACCGGCGATCCAGATGCGGACAGCAAAACCGGCGATCAGAAGCAGGGAACCAAGAAGAGAGAAAGCCCAGCCCAGGGAAAGAGCCCGGGATGACTTCTCTTTTCCGGCGCCTAGAAGGAACAGAGCGGCCAAGAGCCAAGAGACCCAAGCCCAGCGGAACGGATGGAATTTTAGGTAGATCACCTCGAGTGAGATTTTGGTCTGGGGAAGCTGGGCGTGGCTTTGGATCTCGGTCAGGGCGGAGGGGGATTTGATTTCACCGGAGGTGGGGGCCCATGGGGCCCCGGGAGGGGAGCCGGCGGGGGGCGGGATCATGCGCATCGCGTCACCGGAGAGAATGGACTGCAGAAGATTCACCCGAAGGCTGACGATCTGGGCGGCCGCAGCAGCCGGGGGAACGGAGTCGCGGGATACGGCGGCGCGGGCAGATTCGGCCACCGCGGCGAGTTGGGCGAGGCGGGGCAAGGCGATAAGACGCCGGAGAGAAAAAAGGCGGGTGTGTTCCGTCAGCCCGAGCTCTTGCCGAAGGGCAGGATCCTCCACCAGGAGAATCGGTTCCTGATCCCATCCGGTGGGTTCCATCCAAAGGGAGAGGATCAGCCGGCGGGCTCCGACTTTTCCAAGGTCGGGAAGCTGAACGGAAGTCCGGCCTGTCAGAGTAGTGGTGATTTCATGGGCAAAAGACAGGAAGGGTTTGATGCGGCCCCGATGTTGGATAGCCAATGTGTCGAACGAGGGGTCATCTGGCACGAGGGAGGCCTCGGTCTGGGCGGCTTGGAGGTTCAGGCCAGTGGCCAACAGGAGCAGAAAGAGCAAAAAACGTTTCATGGGTTGGGAAAGGGTTCCCGACGAAGATAGAACATGGAGAAGATGCCGACCACCATGAGAAGCGAGCCGCTCCACTTCAAGAGCCAACCGGGATCGTGGAGAACCTGCAGGGTGGTGCGGTTCAGATTTTGCGGATCCCAGCCGGCCTGCGAGAATTTGTAGGAGAGGCCGGTGATTTGGGGAAGGAGTCCGGGTGGGTAGGTCGCGGGCTGGTTCATTTCCAGCTGCGCGGGAACGGCCAGGTTTTTCTTGTCGTCAGAAAATGTGACGGTGGCCCGAAAGTTGGCGGGCTCATCCGTGCCGGGGTCGCGCGGCACATCGAAAGTGTCCAGACGGATCGTGAAGGGGAGAGGCTGGAGCTCGAGCCCAAATCCGATGCGGGAGGCGATATCCCCCATCTGCAGGACGGAGGAGGAGCCGGAGGAGATCCAGGAAGCGGGGCCTTCACGTCCATCCGCGGTCCGGAGGCGGGCGTGGATGGCGGGTCGCCCCGGTTGGGTGGACGGCTTTTCTTCCGGAATGGTGACCGTCTCGATGCGGCCCTTGGGCTCCCAAGTCAAAAACCTGGCTGACCAACCCCGCCAACCAGGCGAGAAGAATTCTCCCGGGCGAATCACTCCGTTGACGGACGGACCGGATGCAGGAATTCCGAGATAAGCCAAGGAGCCGGGGGTGGGGCCAGGGGCAAGAAGAAGGCGGGAGGGAGTGGAGGGTTCGGCGCGTGTGCCCTCAAGCATGACGAGGATGGCGGGGTTATCGGGACGATCCCCCTCGGTGGCTGGTTGACCATCACGAAGAATCAAGTTTGGCCAATAGCGGGCGACCAAAATTTTTGTTCCGGTCGCATCGTCCAGGGTGCGGTTGAGAAGATCCGTCAGGCGGTAGACCTCTCCCGTGCCATCGGGCCGGAGGATTTCCATCTCCAGGGGATCTCCGTCCCGGCGGGATCCCAGAAAGAAGCGGAATCCGCTGGGGGTTCCGGTGGTGTTATGAACGATCGGTTGTGAGGGCTCATGGGCGAGGACCATCTGGGTCTCGCGATAGGTGGGGGCTATCGCCGGGCGTTGCTCCTTGGGAAGAGAAGGGAGAAATTCCACTTTGGCTTGGGCCCCTAAGTCTGCTTGGGAATCGGCGGGGGAACCCAAAGCAAGGGAGAGAAGGATAGGTTCCGGACCAAAGGGGCCGGTCAGTTCGAGAGTGCATCCGGGCCCGGGAGCGGAAGGATCAGAGACAAGCAAAGATTTTTCCACCGATCGTGGGGTGTAGCCGTCAATGACCAGCTGGGTGTCGGAACCCGGAAGAGGGAGGAGGCGGGGGCGGTCGGGACGTGGAGTACGGACCTCCGGGTCGAAGGGAGTGGAGAAAAGCTGGCCCGTGGCGGGACTTTCCACCGTGAGGCGAGGACGATCGAGCAACACCTGCTGGACCGGGAGAGCATTTTGAAAAAGATCGAGGGATCCCTCAAAACCACGGGCGCGGCCAATCAGGGCTCCCCCCAGCAGGGTGATGATGCCGGCATGGGTGATGACGAAGCCCGCATGGTGCCGTTGCCAAGGCCAGCGGGTGGCGGCCGAGCAGATGAGGTTGAGACAGAGGAGCAGAAGCCAAAGGTTAAACCAGGGGGATCCGTAGACGTAGGCGCGGGCGACCCGAGCGTTGAATCCGGACTCAAGAAAGGTGGCAGCAG
>Ga0214917_10002660_pt1 | contig 21434 bp, 19 predicted proteins | sample LL_1208_BB_MetaG_FD_177983 | JGI IMG/M metagenome (GOLD analysis project Ga0214917, IMG submission 177983) | Freshwater microbial communities from Lake Lanier, Atlanta, Georgia, United States - LL_1208_BB | ecosystem: Environmental > Aquatic > Freshwater > Lake | place: USA: Georgia | collected...
AGGCGGGGCATCCTCGGAGATGCCAGCTGCACGGTCCACGCGAGGATAAACGGCAATGTAAAGCACAGTGCGTTGGCAAAATGGTTACTGCAGATGTAGGGGCCGAAGCCGTCGCCGATGATGCCTGCATCCATCTGATAGCGCTTGGCCCCCACGTTCACCCAGTCGAGATACCCTACACCGTTGGTTTCGACAGGGGCGTTCACTGGATTCTTCCAGCTTTCGATCGGTCCCTTGAGATCAACGAAACCCATGACGATCCGGTCGTTGAACGTGACGGGAAATGCGACCCCCACCGCCCAGACGAGGAGTCCTGAAATGGCAAGAGCGCCCCCAAGCCATCGACGAAACTGCATGGATTGCGCTCGGTCGGCTACAGTACCCAGGATTGCCAAGCCGAGAAACAGTCGGACGCAGGCGGCAGTTGTGGCCTGAGGCGCCACGGAAATAGTGCCGCCCAACTGCGGTAAGCGTTCGGCGTCTGCAAGCCACGCGTTGGCGGACGTCGGTGCAATTCTGAACAGCAGACCCATCGGGAGAGGCGTCTGTTGCAGGGCGCAAAACACCAGGGCTAGGAGCGGGAGGGCGATCACACGCCGGGAACCGCGTGACGTCAGCGTCGCCAGAAAGCAGACGACGCTTGCGGTGGCCTCGAGCGCGTATCGCGCCCACACGTTTGTGGCTCCAAGGGCGAGCGGAGCTAAGATAACGGCCGCGCACAAGCAGCCCAGGGCGAAGTGGGTTATGACGCTGCGGTCGTTGAGTCCATTATTTGCAGTATGTTTCACGGGTGGCCATCAGTAATGTTCGGCAAGCAAAATCGGTCCGAAATCGACATCATCAAGGGAATCCTGATCGTTAGCGTGGTTGTTGGCCATAACGAAGCCATCGCATACAACGCTCCGTGGCTTCGGAAGTTGCTCTACTACTTCCACGTGCAGGGCTTTTTTCTGCTGTCCGCCTTGCTCGATACCAAGCCTTTTTCCTGGCCGCTCATTCGAGACCGTGGAGTGAGATATGTCGTCCCGTATGCCGCATTCCTCACATTGTGCTGGACTGCGTTTGCCCTGATGCGAGGCCACGCGGATGATTCGATAACTTCACTCGTGCTTGGGCTTGTTTATGCAGATTCCAGTTCCATTTATGCCGCGACGGGCATGCGGTACTTGTGGTTTTTGCCATCGCTGTTCGTCTTCGTCGTATTGAAATCGATTGCCTTCCGATGGCCGGCGATCGGAAAGGCGATAGCCGTTGTGGCATGGTGTTGGATGTGTTCGGCTGCCCTGATTCTCGCACACGTGCCAGGCGAGCCACCTTGGGGCGCGGCCAGCGCTCTGTTTTTCTTCGGACTCGGCCAAGCGGGCGCTCTCACCAGTCGGCTATTTCCTGAAACAATCCGTCCGTATCGGGGCCTATTTCTACTTGTCGCCACGGTTCTACTCAGTGCCGTCGTCGTGTTTGTGCCACTGGGGTGGGTGGCCGCGGCCAATGTGGCGTCCTATGACATTCGTCAACCCCTCACGTGGGTCGTTGGCGTCGTCTACCCATGGTTCTTTCTCGCTCTGCTCGACCTGTTTTCGAGCCATGCTTCGCTGTGGTTCCACCACACCATCAGACTGACACTCGATGCGTTCGGGAAGTATTCCCTGCCGATCTACCTTATTCACATGCCCGTTTACCGCATCCTGACTCGAGCTTATTTCGGCAATCACTTTGACAGTGTGGACGCCGTGGGTCCGGAGTTTGCGGTGGGCATGGTGATTCTGGCAGCGACGCTTGCGGTTTCGCTCGCGGTTGCGATGGCATTGTGGCGATTTCGCCGAGTGCGGGGGCTTCTATTCCCGCGGGACTGGCAGGAATGGAAAGCGGCCGTCTTCTTGTGGTAGGTCACGCCCGGATGCTGCCGTTACTCTGCCCGGCTAACGGCTTCGTCCCGATCATCAGAAAACTACTGCCTTTCATCAGTTTTGGCAGGCTAGCCAAGTTCCCAACCAGGTTGAATCCACTGATCACTGCGAGGAGCGCTAGCCGCACGGGCCTACTACGTACGGCGTAGGCGAGCGCGGCTGGTGAAGAAGGCCGTGACGCCGCCTGCGCTCGGGTCATGAGCCCGGCACGGTACACCGCCGCGCCAAACCTTCCCGGCTCAATCTCCGCCGTGTGGGGTTCGAAGCCGATGCGCGACAGCACGAGCGCGAGTGCCTCCGGAGACCACTTGTTGACGTGGTTGGGGATCATGTCCTGGCAGCCCGTGAGTCGCTCCTGGGAAAATATCGCGGTGGCGAGCGGCACGGAGATCGCGATGATCCCTCCAGGTTGGAGCAGTCGGAAGCAGTCTGCCAGGAGGCAGTTGAATGCTGCGACGTGCTCCAGCACCTGGAACATCGTGACCACCTGAAACGTGTTGGCCGCATCCGTAACCGCGGCATTCGTATCGGGAAAACAGTGAATCCCATCGTGGAGAAGTCTTTTTCGCGTGGTGTCGCTGCCCTCGGTCGCATGCCGCTTCCATTCAGCCCCGAGCTTTTTGAGAAAGGAGCCGTCTCCGGTCCCGACGTCGAGGATGTTCCCGCCACCAGGAAACGCCGCCACCAATCGGGAGACAACCCGTCCGTACTCCCAGCGATCGCTGGGGTACCCGGCTTGTTCGTGCAGGATGGAGTAGTAGGCGTCGTCGCCTCCGACGTGGGGCCATCCGAAGCCGAATCCGCATGCCCCGCAAACGTAAACCTCAGCGGAGTCTCCGCTCCACAGGCGGCGAACTGCGTCTCTCAGACGAGCGAAGCGACTGGCGTCGCGAGACGGCGGGCAGAAGTGGGCCGCCGCCTGGTCGGCGGAATAGCGATGCAGCGGAGGTGACTGCACCCCGATGGCGCACGCCGGGCATTGTACAGGTGACACGCAGTTCATGTGGCTCATGTGATGGCTCTTGGAATTGCGAGTGCAACGTGCTCTGAAAAATGAGCCGTAGCGTAAGTGGGCCGGCGAGCCCGGCTGTCGATGAAGCATCTGTCGCCAAGCGCTATACCCGCGATCACGAGCATCCACGCATACGCCCCGTGTCCTGCGAGGGCAAAGAAGCTCGCCTCACCCAGGTTCGAGACAAGCATGGTGACGAACATGATGGTTCCCGGCACATTGCGGTCGCGTATCAGTTCGTAAAGAAAACAGGTCAGAAAGACGACAAAAAATGTCGTGCCAACCAGGCCTACCTCCTCGAGAACCGCGGTCGGCAGGAAACCCTTTTCGACGGGCGCGTAAAAAAGAGAGGCGTTTTCCTTGAAGAACTCAGTCGTTGCCACCTGAAACCCGATTCCAAATACGGGTGATTGCTTGAAGTTGTGATAACTAAGCTCGATCGAGCCCAGCCGTGTCGACAAGGCATCGTCGAGAGAAACGGCTTCCACGTCCCTTCCCTTCTTGGCAAGGAACGAAACAAATCCGACCGTCAGCCTGCCGCCGGTCGTGATATCAAGGGCTGCGACCGAAACGCAACCTAGCACAACAAGCCCAAGCAGTTTCGCCCGCCCAATATTGAGCCGCAGTTTCTGCGATCGAAAAGATCGGCGAATCACCACAAGCAATCCGAGGGTCGCCAATCCGGCAATGAGAGCCCCCAAGCCCGTGCGCGATCCGCTCAGATACAAACAGTAAAGCAGAAAGCCGATCAATGGTAAGCAAATCCAGCGGTTCCGATGTCCTGCAAACAGGTAGACGCTTGCCAGGTAAGCGCATAGGAGGGCAGCGGCTGGCCCCATCGACTGAGAATGATAGAACCCGAGGTTATGAAGCCCCTTGGCCACCATGCCCTCCTTGAAGTTGGCCGCCACGCCAAGGGCAAGCGAGGCGGCACACATGAGGCATACGGCTGCCGCCTGTGCGACAAACCATTCGGTTACATCAATGTGTTTTCGACGAAGTGTATGGATGCAGGCGAAGAATCCGGTCATGCCAATCCAGAAGCTGAATAGCTTCAGCATCGCAATATGGACGTAGTACCCGCTGGCCAGAGAACAGCATGCCGCAACAATGACAAACGCAAGCAGGGAGACATACGAGGGGGACGTCAGCCAGCGGTTATCACGGCTTTCGATGACGACGAACCTCCCCGAGAACATGAAGATATTGATGAAGCGTGCGATTGTCCAAACTGCAGTCTTCACGACGAACGCCGTGTTGGCGCACAGCGCGAGAAGAGCGAGCGTCATGCCCATCACCGCGGCGCGAGGTGTTCCAGCCATGATCATGGCCATTACGATGGCGAAAAACAGAATATTGCCAGGCAGCCCGAGTTTGTTCACAAGTATCAGCCCGAAGGCTGCAATGGCCTTGAGCGCGACTCCTTGCACCGAAAAGCCTTCGCAAGGCAAATGAGCGCTCGGCACTCGACGGATCGTGGGGGCCGGAAGGTGGTATGTGGAAGCATTCACGATCGACCGATGTCCTGCGGCGTTTTCGAGCGAGCGTGTGGAGAATAGATGCTCACGAACCTATGCCTTGCGAAGTCCAATCGCCCGGGCAGGGTTGCCTGCGACGATCGTGCGTGACCCAATGTCCTTCGTGACGACTGCAGCGGCTCCGACGATGGCCCGGTCGCCGATCCGCACTCCGGGCAAGATGCAGGCGCGGGCGCCGATAAAAGCCTCTTCCCCGATCTCAATGTCGCCGACCATCAGTTCGAGAGCGGGCGACTCGAAGTCATGAGTGCCGCCGCAGAGCAGGCACTCTTGCGCTACCGTAGCCCCTTTGCGGATGGTCGTGTAGCCAAGATTGTATATGTATGCATGCTCGCCGATACATGCCCCGTCTTCGATCGTCAGTTGCCAAGGGATACGGATGCGTGCCGACTCCGAAACGAAGGGTGTTCCGGACACGCGGCAGCCCCAACGGCGGAGAAGCCAGACGCGGAAGAAATTCATGAACTTCGGCGTAGGTCGAAACAAGAGGAGCCACGTGATCCGCCATCCGGCAAATCCCATGCGCTCCTTTATCGACCAGGGCGACGTGCCACGGCCCTGTTGGTTTTTTTTACGCAGCGCCATGCCGTAGGCCCGTCATCGGGAATCTCGACCTCGCTCGTGGAGCGTCGCGAGCACCTTGCCCGCGACGCTGTCCCAAGTGTAGCTCCCGGCCCGGGCCTGCCCCTTGGCGACATCGTGACGCTCGCGGCCGTCAGCGAGCGCCGCCAGCAGGGAGACGATTTCATGGTGCGCGGTCGGATTCACGATGTAGCCCGCGTCGCCGACCACCTCGGGCAACGAGGCCCGATCGGCGACGATCGCCGGTACGCCGACGGCGAGGGCCTCGAGCGGCGGGATCCCGAAGCCCTCGTATTCCGAGAGAAAGAGCAACGCCGTCGCCCGACAAAGTAAGTCGTCGACGGCCTTGTCGTCGAGGAATCCATGCAGCCTCACATTCGGAAGCGATTGGGCACGCGGCAGCCACTGGGCCTCATTCGGCCCGACCACATCGAAGTGAAACCCGGGATTGACCGACTGCATGAGTCGTGCGATTTCAAGCACCGCAGAGGCTCCCTTTTGAAGTCGCAGTCCGCCAATGATGAGAGCGTATGGCGGCGCGTGTGGGGTGGGCGCCTCGGACCGGCGTTCACCGAGCGCTGCAAAGCGAGGGTCAACGCCATTCCCTGAAACGACGATCTTGCCCTCGGGTGCGTCAAGCAGTTCAACCATCCGACGTTTGCTGAATTCGGACACCGTGAAGACGACGGCCGAATCTCGAATCGCTTTGTGAATCCAGCGGCTCCACCGTTTGCGGAACTGCCGGTGGGCAGGGGTGTTGGACTCAGGTAAATCCGGCTCGAAAGCCTTGATGTCATGGATCGTGATGGCAACCGGTCGGCGTTTCATGGGAAGCCGAGTTTCCATGGGGCAGAACACCCAATCCGTATCGGGCGGCAAAAAGCGGTCCATCGCCGGAAGGCCTGTCAATTTCCATAGTCGCTCGGTGAAGTTTTCAGGGAACGGAAACGTATGGAGCGGCAGCTCTCGCAGCGGACAGCTCGGGGGCAGACGGCAATCGCTCCCGATCCATTGTCTCGAACACAGCAGATCGAGCCTGGTGTCGGGGCGTGCCGCGAGTGACAGCAGCACGCCATTCATGTGGCGTCCCACCCCGCTGCATGGAAGAAAAGTGCGAAAGGGATGGATGAAGGAGGTGATATTCACGATGATGTGCCGCTCGCGGAAACGAGCACGTCGCAGACAGAGGCGAGCAGCCGGTTCCGCGCAAAGCGATCTTCCTGGAGGCGGAGTTGTCGCGCGATGGCCGTACGTTCGTCCGGTTGCAGTGAGGCAGCATGTGTCAGCGCACCAACCGCGGCCTGCGTGTCGCCGTGCGGCACGATCCAACCTGTGTCACCGGCATCGAGGATCATTCCCGCCGCCGAATGTCTCGAACCGAACATCAGGATCGGCTTGCCGAGGGCGAGCAGACCGTAAATTTTGCACGGATGCACGATGCCTACCATGTCGCTGCCCATGCTCATCACGTGCACATCGGCGGCATGCAGGCTTTCCCCGAGGCGTTCGAGCGGTTGATAGGGGAGCGACACGATGTTGGATGCGCCTTTCAGCAGCCGCTGCTCCACAGCCGCCTTGCCGCCGCCGCCGCCGACAAAGACGAATGCAAATCGCGGATCGCGTTCCAACTCCCGGGCGGCGGCAAGAAGCGTATCGAGCGGATGCTGCAGGGCATGATTCCCTGAATACATCACCACGAATTTACCCGTCAGCCCGTGGCGGGCGCGGAAGGCTGCGGTGTCTGAGGCGCTGGCGACAAGGCATTGTTCGCCCGGCGACCATGGAGGGATCACGCTCATTCGCTCGCCGATGTCGCGTTTTGATCGCAGGCGATCCGCCATGAACGTGTCGAGCGTGACCACGCGGGCGGCGCGGGCGAGCGTGAAGACGTTCATCGCGCCAAACAGGCGGGCAAAGACGGACGTCGGCCGGATTTTGCCCGCGGCGATCAATTGATCGGGGTTGAGATCCATCACCCACCACACGAGCGGGGCGGCCCTCGCGCGTGAAAGCAGAGCCGCAAAAAATCCGCCAAAGGGAGGGCTCGTGCTCGCGAGGATCGCGTCGGGCTTCGGGCCGAAGAGTGCAGCCGTGCAGGCCTGAATCACAAACAGCGTTTGAGCCAGGAGCCGGACGGCGATCGACCGCTTGCCGAAACTCGACAAGCCGAAGCGGCGGACATCAACGCCGCGCCTGCGTTCCCTGCGCGGATACCGCACCGAAGGATCGTCGTAGCCCCGCGCGGAGGTCAGCACCCTCACGTGCCAGCCCTCGCCCGCCATCGCCTCGGCGACGTCCGCAAGGTGCTGACCGACCGCCGCGGGGTCGGGCGGATAGACCTGCGAAATGACGGTCAGGAGCGGCATTCGCTGCGAAGCTTCCGGAACTTGAGCCGCGTGATGGAATCGCAAAACATCATCGGTGTGAGGTCCACGAACCCGGTTCAGGCGAACACGATGTCTTCGGTGGGAGGCCCCAGCCCCAGGGCCCAGTGGTAGCACCGTGCCATGCGTCGGCCGATCTCATCCCAGCCGAAGTGGCGGTGGGCGTAAACCCGGGCCCTTTCCCCTCGTCGGTGGCGTTCGAGGTCGCTCTGCAAGCATGCTTCGGCCAAGGCCGTGGCCAACCCATCCGCCGTCGGCTCAACCCACCAGCCCATGGCCTCATCGCGGAGGGCCTGCCAAGGGGTTCCGGTGGTGGAGATTGCCGGCAGTCCGCACGCCATCGCCTCGGCCACGACGATCCCAAAATTCTCGGAATATGAAGGGAGCACAAAGAGATCCGCAGAGCGCAGAAATTCCCACTTCGCGTCGCCCGACCGCTCGCCGACGAGCGACACCGCATCAAGATCAAGAGCGCGCACCATCTGCCGGACGTCAGCCTCATGCGCCTTGTCTTCCGCGATACCGGCTATCTGCAGCGACCAATTCGGCGGTCGGACGGCAGCCCAAGCCCGCAGCAAGAGCGGCAAGCCCTTTTTGGGGTGAATTCGCGACAGGAAGACGGCCGTTTTTGGGCGGCCGGCCGTTCGAGCGGACGACTCGTCCGCACGCATCGCCACGGCATCCGGCGGAAAATCGATGCCGTTGGGGATGACGCATACAGGCGTTCGCAGGCCGAGATTCCGAATGCTGGCTAACTCACTTGATGCTGTGGCGTGCAGCAACCCGCTGCTTGCCAGGAGACGGCGTTGCCACAGGAACATGGCGAGCCGCTTCTTCCAGGCTTTGTGCTGGAGAGACCAGGGCTCAAGCATACCTCGTGGGCTTATCACGCAGGGGACCCCCCTGTTTTGCAGCAGGCTGCCTGCAAGCGACGCCGCATCCCACAGTCCGCTGACATGCACAAGGCGCCGCCGTCCGCGGCACAACCCGGAGTCGATCATCTCTTCCGCAGCCGATGCGATCGCGGTTGTCGAGCGAAGGCCTTTGCCGGGGATGGCGACCAAATCCGTGCGGTTCCATCGGCATCGATCCTGCGGCCACGCGGCCGTGTGAGAATACGTGCCCACCACGGCGGCATCGCAAAGCCCGCTCCTATCGACGGCCGCCGCGAGGCCGGAAACAGAAAAAAAGGGTCCGCCGCACGCGCTCGAAAGGCCCGTCGTGAGCATCACGGCGGCGGGGCGGCCGCCCATCATCGCGTCGAAGCGTTTGCGCACATGCAGGAGACCCGCCGCGCCCACATCTCGGCGGAATAGGCTCGGGCGACCGCCATTCCCTGCCGTCCCATCACGTCGAGTTCGGAATGATGCCGATCCATCCAAAGGAAGGCCTGAGCGAGCGAATCCGGGTCATCCGCCGCGACCTCGATGCCGTTGAATTGGCTGTGCAGCAACGACGTGGCGGCACCGCATGCCGATGAGCAGATGACGGGCAGTCCGGCCGCCATGGCTTCCGAGACGACCACGCCCCACGGTTCGTAGCGACTCGCGAGAACGAATGCCCCGTGGTTGATGAAGATTCGTGGCTGATCCGCCGGCTGAACGAACCCATGATTGGTGACGCCTGCCTGCCGATCGAGCAAGGCGCTGCTGGGCCCCATGCCGTAGCATTCGAGCGGCCAGGGATTGTCGCTTAGTCCCCGATACCTTTTGTAGCCGTCGATCAAAACGTCGATCGCCTTTTCCGGGGCATACCGGCCCACGTACAGAAATCTTCGCGGCCAGCCGCCGGGCAGCCGTTTCCGCTGCTCGAAAAGCGACTCGTTGAACAACCGCTGATCGTAGGCATACACGCCCTTCTGGATTCGTGATTCAGGCACGCCAAGGATGCGGGCGTAGGTCCGGGTGAGCTCTCCGGAGACCACCACCCAATCCATCCGGTTCAAAAACGGGCCCAGCCTCCACCGGGCAAGACGCTGGCGTAGATCACCACGAAAGGGGGTGTCCATCGCAAAAAGAAAGCGTGCTTTGGCCAACTTGAAATCGAAGGCAAGCTTTCTGTAGGCGTGGTTCACCCAGCCGGCAATCATCACCGCATCGGGCTGGCTTTCAGTCACGAGGCGGGAGATCAGTGTTCCATCATGCCGCTGGGCGTCGTCGAGGAACGTGTGTTCAATGCCTTCCAAGAGGCTCATGTCGAAGGCGGTCACGCTCGAAGGTTTCGCGTCTCGATAACACAGCACGTGGAGCCTGATGCCCGGCAGACCTGCCAACTCCCGCCAGCAGGCAGCCATGTATCCCGACATTTGAGTCCAGCAGATGACGATGTTCATGGGCGGGGCGACTCGAGGGCTGCGTGAACGCCGGCGGCTACCGCCTTGCGAAACGCATCGTACGACACCCATTGCCGGGCAGCGAGACGGCCTTCCGTCCCCATCTGCTGCCGGCGTTTCGGATTTCTCAGCAGCTCAACGCAGTGGTGAACGAAGTCCACGGGCTCGCGAGCGACAAAGACACACTTGCTTTCGGGGAAAATGCGCTCCCAACCGCGATGCGCCGGTGCAGAAACGATGGCGGGCCGACCATACGCAAGTGACTCCGCCACCTTGATATTGGTGCCACCGCCCCAGGGGATCGGGCAGACAGAAGCAGCGGCCTGGCGGTATTCGGCCTGCAGGTCGGCCGCAAATCCCACGACCGTCACGCCCGGATACCGCTCCCATCGTGTCTTTGTCTCTGCAGCGAGCCGACTACCGACGATACGGTATTCGGCCGAGGGTACGGTCTTGAAAATAGAAGGCCATGCATGCTTCAGAAAACCGTCGATCCCGGCGACGTTCGGGGCGTAGTTCAACATCCCGACCGTGAGCAGAATGTGCGACTGTGAATGACCAGGCAGTTCCATGTCCCACGCTTCGGGCTGGCCCGGTTCGGTAAAGGGTATGTTGCGGAGGACCGAACAAGAGGGGTTTCCAACTGAAGCTGCATCGGCTTCCTTCGCCACCCACACATGGCCGCATCGGTTGAGTTGATGCCGTTCGATTTCGGCAAGACGGCTTCTGACTCGTCGCAAATACCATTGCCTCACAGGAGGGTCGCCCCCGGCTGCGAGGCGGCTGGAAATGGTCGCGGTGGGCAAGTCGTCCACATCGACCGCCAAACGATCTCGGCCAAGCAACCCTGTTGCAACGGCCGCCGACAGGTAGCGAGCCACGACGACGTCGTACGACCGTCGGGAGAAAATGGCATCGACAGCCGCTTTCACCTTCGGCTGCGGCAGCGTGAATTGCCGATCAGGCATGAGCACATTGACAACGCGGTTGACCGTCGGCGGGTGAATCCATCGCAGATGGCGAGGCCATCCGATTTCGGAGGTTTGCTGGGGCGGGCAGAAGCTCACGACATTGAAGTCAGACGACAGTATTTCTCGATGCTCATCGCTGATGTCTGGCTCGCCGGCGATCACAAACGTGTCGACCTCTGCAAGTTCGCACAGGGCGCGATGGATCAGATTCGTCCGCTGTCGACCTCCCGTGTTTGCGGGGCAGGGCACGACCGGGGTGACGAGCAGGATGCGCACGGGCTCGCTAGTCGCGCATCAGCCGGCGACGCAGCGATCGCAAGGGGCCGGCGGCGCGGCGCAGGGCGGGCCACATATCCGGAGGGTATTTCCAGATCGGAAACCGCTCCGGATGCTCAAAGGGCGAATCGGCGCCGGCACGGCCGGCGATGAAATCCTCGTAGTAGGCTCGCCGCATCGCCTTGGTGATCGATCGGCCATTTGAGAACCGAGCGAAGCCGTATGGCCACCGCCGGCACTCGGAGTAGCCGCACTCGAGCAAGGCTTCGCGGTACTGTCGGCCCAAAGCTGCCACGACCGCCGGATCGGAGCCTTTTGCAGCCGGCCTTCCGAACGACCAGTCTTCGGGTTTCTCGATGTTCCAACGGCTGAAGTGCATGAATAAGAGCGGCTGGCCGTTTGCGAGAACTCGATCGCCGTCGGCCGTGATCACACGCTCGTGGATATTCCAGTAGGCGACGTTGGCGCCGCGGTGCTTCCAAGAGCGGATACCTGGAAAAAGTTCGGGAAAAAAGTTCATCCACAACTGGTCACAATTGACACCCCGCTCCATGAAGAAGCAGAGCACGCGCAGCCGCGACACGAACCAATCGACGAACGCGCCCGAGGCGCCCGTGCGGCGAAGCGCCAAAAAACCGCTGTTATAGACGCCGTACAGTTGGAGCGACGTTTCGACCGGCTCGATGAGCGGGATCGGTGCGGGGTCAAGACAGTGCGCCGTAAACAGCCCGCAGGTGCCCGCGTCAGTTAATGCGGCAAACAGAGGGTCGAGCGGCGCTGTGACGAAAATGTCCGAATCGAGATAAACCCATGACTCGTAATTCGTGCGGTCGCGCAGATAGCGATGGAGATAGGCACGGCACGAGTTGCACAGCTCGAACGCCGTGTAATAAAAGACCTGCGCCCGATCTTCGGGTGGCAGCACGTCATTCAGCGTGAGCAGCGTGAACGGCTCGCCCCTGGGATCTACAAATCCGTCAGGGTCGTCGATGCACAACACATAGATCGGGTCAGCGTGAAACCGGCGGATGCTTCTGGCCAGAGCCCGAGCGTCCGCGAGGTAGCTGCGCGTGATGACGGTCGCGAAGCAACGGCCGGAAGTCATGGCGCTGCGGCCAGCCTCTCCACGCTCTGTGGGAATTCTTGATGGCCGCAAAGGCAGGCGAGGGCAACTGCGTCGCACGTGAAGCGGTGGCGCGCCTCGGCACGACCGGCGGCCTCTATTTGTGAAGCCGCGGCGGGAAAGGCCATCAGTTCACGCCGGCGCGTGCCAAGGAACTCGACATCGTTCGGCGGCACGACCAGCCACGTCACGCCCTCTCGCGTCAAGTCGGGCATCGCATGGATAAGCATGTCAACGCCCTTGCTAGGTGGCCGACAGCCGATCATGTGCCGGATCCGGATCGCTGGGCCTGAAGCGCACGACGAAGCCTGCCTAATTGAACGCGGACGAGTTCACCGATAACCGCGGGGCTCTTGCTCATGGCCAGCCCCTCCTTTATCTGATTTCTGGCGCCATCTCGGTCGCCGCCCATGTACAGGCGCCGTGCCATCTCCATGGCCCCACGACCATGGAATCGCAAGGCTTCCTGCTTCGCGCGGTTGGCCCACGCGGATGGGAGATACCCCGACATGATCCCGATCGCTTTTTTGGTGTCGTTGATATCGCCAGCGGATCGCACGAGAGAACTCGACACGCCTGCCGAATTCACGCGGTAGAGCGCCAGGATTCTAGGATCGAACCACAGGTCATATTTGCAGGCAATTCGCACCCACATCTCCCAATCCAATGCGAACACGAGATCCTCGCGAAATCCGCCGAGCTTTTCATACACGGATTTGCGGACTGCGATCGAAGGGGTTTGAAACCGCGAATACACGGCCAGCTTCCTCAAAAAGCCTTCCGGGATCCCAGCGGAGCGGCGCTCGAGGTGGGAAAGCCGCGTCCAGTGGCCCTCCTCGTCGATAAACGAGTGGCGGGTAAACGCGGCACCAATGTGCGGGGCAGATTGGATACCCTCCTCGATCGCGGCGTAAAAACCGGGAAGCACGAGATCGTCGTGATGAAGGAGGTGGATCCACTCTCCAGTCGCCCGCTCGATAGCCTTGTTCAGATTTCGGGCTTGGCCGACAGTCTCCCCGTGCAAGTAGATGCCGATGCGACTGCCGCATACTCGCCGAATCTGTTCTAGCGAGTCCTCGCTCACCGGTCCGTCGATGAGGACCTCGATCTGCATCCGCTGCGGCTCTGGCGCCTGGATCAGTACGCTTTTTATTGCCTCCAAAACGTAATGATTCGGCTTGTGTGCCGGTATCATCACCGACCAGAATGGGTGCGATTCAGTGTGCATGGTGCTTTGATGGCGTGTCAGCAGACTCTTCCGTATTGCGAAAGCACGCAGCCATCTCGAAGCCAAGCCCCTGCCCCCGGGTGGCCGCGCGGGCGAATCTACGATCAACGCGGTTAAGTCGGATGATCCGTAGTTCGTCGAGAACACGTCGAAGCCACCCTTTCCGTTGCGAGGGCAGAGGGCGTCCCCTCATGGCATCGAGCAGGATATGAGAAGCACGATTCGACTCGACCATCTTCAGCAGGTAGTCGACTTGCATTCGAAACGCGGGGATCAAGTGCGTTAACTCAAGGCGTTTGAACACGCCCATGCCCAATCCGATGTCGACACTCGTCCAGGCCAAGTCCACATCTCCGCAACTGATAAGCGAGGCGCCCGTTCGATCAAGTCGCCTACGATTGCACGTCGTCAGGGCAAGATCGCGGTACTGGTTCGCGACATTCCGGCGAACAACCAGTCCGGCTCCGAACGGCGTGATTTCCATGTTGTAGAGATTTCCCCACCGGTCATCGGTGAGCGGCCGTATTGCCAGGTAGGGGTAATATCTCTCCAGTTGCGGCTCAGGAGGTGACTCATATCGCGGCAGAATGCAACCGCCCCACGCGCCCAGCGTGGGCCACTCGGCTGCGAGCATCAGCGATTCCTGCAAGTAGTCCGCACAAAGGAGATTGTCGTCGTCCACAAAGACGAGAAGGTCTCCGGTGGTGTTGGCGATGCCACATAACCGCGCATTGGTCAGCCCGAGCGATTCTTCGCGGACGATTCGACCTTGTGGGTGCCAGGATAGGTCACACCAACTCGAAACAAGCGGATCGCTGCGGTTGTCGACGATCAACAATTCCCACGCTGTCGTCGACAAGTTTTGTGTTCGTAGATGCTCGAGTGTTTGCCGCAGATAATCCTGCCGCGGATTGTGGGTGCAGATAATCACCGACAACCGCGGGGAAGCGATCAGGGTTTCGTCGTTGGTGTCTCGCCCATCAGTCATCCGACATTCCTCGAGCGGAATTCATCGCCCTCAACTGGATCGCATCTATGATGCCGCACTGCGATGGTCAACTCTCCTTGTGTTGAAAACACGAAGTCATCAGGGGAGACCGCTTTTTTGAATGCCGGCGTAGCCGGGCCAAAATGAGTGTCATCGTGCAATTCGATAGCGATCGTATCGGTCACATCGAGCCAATTATTTCCGCCGTCCGCAAAAACAACAGCCTCGGCACCTTCAATATCCATTTTCAGAAGATCGATGCTCGCGCGACCGGCTAACGCTATCATTTCCGGCACAGTGACGGACTGCAGGCTTACGCCGTGCGAATCCGAGGATTCCTTCACTTGCCGAGACCACTCTTTCCCGTCTCGGAATTCACGCGAGTCAATCGCCAACTTGGTTTTATGCGACCACAAGCCTGCTTGTACGAGTTTGATACGACTTCCCATGCCTCCTAAATTGCGGACGAGAATCTCGAAGTTGGCATCGTCGGGCTCGACGGCGATCACAAGCGCGTCGGGGAAATACCGCAAGAAAAATATGCTCGCGTAGCCAACGTTCGCTCCGCAGTCGAGGATAAAGAGATCGCGCCTGCGAAATGCAACCGACCGAATCCAAGAGTGCTCTTCCTCTATGAAGATCTGTCGGAATACGTCTAAATCAGAAGCGCCATACCGACCGTGGACCGGCCTTTGCCAGCCGGCGACCTGAATCTTCCAAGCTCCGTTGCCTTGCTTTTTACGCAGCGTAGCGTGTTCGATACGAGATAATTCCCACGCACCCCTCAAACCTATTTTGCGGACCTTGGCGATGAATCGCCGGACCATTGCTCCTCGTCCGCGCAAATGCCGCACGATCCGCAAAGCAAAAGCTTTAGGGGACAGAGGAGACCTCCGAAATGTCGTAATTCATCACGCTGGACGGCGGAACAATAAACCCATGATCCGAGGTATGCGGCACGGTCCGACCAACTGTCGGTGATTGGCAAATCTCAAACGATGCGGCTTCCTCGACCGTATCCAAGGTCTCCGTATAGTGCGATCCTACCCAACCGGTCACCCTGTAAACGCCAGGAGTCAGGGGCGGCAAAAGGACCACCACTTCGATTCTGTGCTGCCCGCGTTTTGGCAGAATAAATGTGTCTTGGGTTGGTAAAGCCTGCATCACACACGAGCCATTGGAGGCAATAAGGTCGAACGCAGCAAAGGCTTTTTTGTGATTGCCATTACTTTCAAGCACAATCTCTACTACGAGAATTGGCGACGTTTCTGACTCCTTTACAGAGACGTGCAACTCACGAATTTCCAGCGGCTTGGAGCCTCGGCTGGACCTTGGACGCCGATCCATAGGAGGGGTAGAAAGTGTGCGGTATTTGTCAATCACCGCCGCAATGTCTGCTGTCAGCAAAAGTGTTCCCTGCTGCAATAGCAATCCACGGTTACAAAGAGATGAAACCGCACCCATGTTATGGCTGACGAAAAGAACCGTGCGGCCATGGCCGGCCACGTCTTTCATTTTGCCGAGGCACTTCTGCTGAAACTGACTGTCGCCAACGGCGAGAACCTCATCGACCACAAGAATTTCAGGCTCGAGATGCGCAGCGACGGCGAACGCGAGCCTCACGTACATCCCGCTGCTGTAGTGTTTGACCGGTGTGTCGAGGAACTTCTCCACCTCCGCGAACACCACGATTTCGTCGAACTTGCTGCGAATCTCCGCCTTCGACATTCCCAGGATCGCGCCGTTGAGGAAGATGTTTTCCCGGCCGGTGAGTTCCGGATGAAAACCGGTGCCGACTTCCAGGAGGCTGGCGACACGGCCGCCCAGGCGCACGCGGCCCGTCGTGGGCTCAGTGATCCGCGAGAGAACCTTGAGGAGCGTGGACTTGCCGGCGCCGTTGCGGCCGATGATTCCAACGACGTCGCCCTGCTTGATCTCGAAGGAAACGTCTCGCAAAGCCCAGAAGTCTTCCTGGGTCTGGGAGTCGACGGGGCCTGGGCTCCTTCTCGCAAGAGAACGAACCTTGTGCGCGATCGCTTCGCGAAACGTCACGTAGCCGCCTTGCGCGGCATGGCGAAGCCGATATCGCTTGCCGAGGTTTTCGACGGAAATGATCGGTCGGCTCATTGCCTAGACGACGTCGGCGAAACTTTTTTCCGTGCCGCGAAAAATGCGGATGCCCAGCCAGAGAAACAGTACGCTGACAGCAAGAGAGATCATCAGTGCCGGCACGTGCAGCGACTTTTCCGCCCCGATGCACCAGCGGAAGCCGTCGATGATGCCCACCATCGGGTTCATGGCATAGACGAGACGGGCGACGCTGCCGAGCTTTTCCTCGATGACCGAGGATCGGAAGCCAACCGGCGAAACATAAAGGCCAAACTGCACGATGAACGGGATCACGAACCGGAAATCGCGATACTTCACATTGAGCGCTGTGGCAATCAGGCCCGGCCCCATCGCGGCGACCAGCGCGAACACCACGAATACGGGCAGGAGCAGGATCTGCGGCGGAGGCAGGTAGCCATACCAGGCCATCACGAGCGCAAGAAGTCCCAGCGTAATCCCGAAATCCACAAGCGCGACGATCACGGAACTCGCGGGCAGAATAATCCGCGGGAAATAGACTTTCGTGATGAGGTTGGCATTTGTCACGAGGCTGCTGCTCGACTCCGACAGCGCGGTCGCGAAGAACTGCCAAGGCAGCATCCCGCCGAGCACGAGGATCGCGTATGGCACGCCTTCGCTCGGCAGGCCGGCGACGCGGCTGAAGATCACGACGAAGATCAGCATCGTGAGGAACGGCCGCAGCACCGCCCAGAGCACGCCGAACACCGTCTGCTTGTAGCGGACGAGCAGGTCCCGCCAGGCGAGAAAATAAAACAGGTCGCGGTACCGCCACAGGTCGCGCCAATAGTGGGCCTCTGTCCGGCCGGCTTCGATGACGAGTTCATCCATGGCGATCTCGGCCTCTATCTGAAACCTGCCAGAGCCACGGATCCGGGCGTCGTTTGGTCATCGCAGGTGAGCGCCGAGTCTAGCGTATCCATCCAGGCAACGCCGCGCCGCGGCATCCCAGGTGAACCTCTGGCTCACGTCTTTTCGACCAGCCGCGCCGAGCGCAGCCGCGAGCCCGGGATCGGCGATGAGCTGTTCGAGCCGCTGCCGCAAAGCGCCCACATCGCTCGGCGGCACGATGAACGCAGTCTCCCCGTCGGTCACGATTTCCGGCATGCCGCCGACATTTGTGCAAATCACCGGTGTGCCGGTCGCCAAAGCCTCCAAAAGAACCAGGCCCAGTAGTTCGGCGGAGAGGTGCTCGTCGCCGTAGCAATCACGATACACGGATGGCAACACGAGGGCCGTCGATCGGCCCAGCGCATCGCGCAAGTCTGCATCGGTGGAGTTGTGAAAAAAGGTGACGGGCTTGCCCGCCGCGAGGGTTTTCAGCCGTTGCAGATACGGCGCGTGATAGGGCCGGCCATGGATCTCGAGCTCAGCTCCCGGCGGCATGGCCTCGATGAGCACGTCGATGCCCTTGTGCGGCAGAATGCGGCCAATGTAGATGATTCGCGGTTCGGCGACGTTTTTGGTCACGGAAAAAAACAGCGGGTCTACGCCTCCGAACACGACAACGTGCGGAATGCTCGACGGCATGTCGCGCAGGCTGTACGAGGAAACGGCGAGAATCCCCGTGAAGTCGTCGTTGTAGAGACTCGCGAGCTTTGTCACCCGTCCATCGGGCCCGCCATGATCGCTGACGAAGACCGGTGTGCCGATGGATGCGCCAAACCGTGCGCTGATGGCCGTCGGGAGGGTGTAGTACTGGTGACAATGGATCGCGTCATGCCCGGTCAGTGATTCCGTGATGGCGAACGCCTCGATCGCGAACGTCTGCGGCGGATTCTCGAGCGGATAGAGTTCTATGCGCACCCCTTGATCGACAAAGGATTTCCTGGACTTGCCGAACGAAACGAGCGTGACATCTGCATGTGCGGCCATTCCCTGGGCGAGAGACGAAGGGAATCGCTCCCCGCCGCCGATGCACGACTCGTCGGAAAAGTAGCCGGGGGTGACGTGGCAGATTGCCAGCCTTTTCCCGGTGGCAACGGGCCGAAATCTGGCCGGCCGATTGCAGCGACGCGCAAAGTCGCGAAATGCTTTCTCCACCCGATATCGCCGCAGCCGTGTTTCGACGCTCGTGCGAATGCGCGAGAACATCACGGCTGGTCCTTTAATAGTCGCTTTGATTCGCCGCCAGAGAGTGGCGACCGACTCACGGCGATTTCAAGCGGTTCGACCGGAATGTGAGCGCCATTCCAACACATGGCGACGGTGCCGTGCTTGTGTACCTCGACGCCAAATCCCCAACCGGAGTAAGCGTAATTCTTGTCCCACGGGCTGCTTATGCCGACGTGCCCAAGCTTGTTTTTGACATTCATCTGGCGATCGAAGACCCCCAGCGGGATCGCCCCCCACTCCGTATGCTTGTCGCCGGCCCATCCATACCGCTCACCGATGAATGTTGTGCCGAGCTGATCCTTTCGGATCGCGAAGATGACCTCGGGTCGACCTCCCGCCCGCAGGCGCACGTAGCGAACGTCAGGCGGGACTTGGGCGATGGGTATCGCGAAATTTTGTCGATCCCTCGAGGAATCGGTGTTCCACACAGCGGGATCCTTCGAGCGAAAGATCACGAGCCATCGGCTGCCACTGCCTGACGCAGAGCCTCGCTCGGCCAGTCGCTGTTCGGCTTTGGCCCGATCGAGCCCCTTGAGGCTTGCCAGCGCCTGATCGTAGTGAAACCGCGCCCGCGACTCGGCGGCCTGGCGGACGTCGCCTTTCTGTTTGTCTGCATAGTCCCACCAGGCGTCAGCCTTTTTGAGCAAAGCTGCAGGTTCGCTCGCAGGGGCTGTGTCGAGCCGGGCAAGCGCGATTAACGCTGCGTCTTCCCCGCGGATAAGGTATCTCAGCCCTTCATCCCACTCCTCATTTTCGAAGCACAGGAAACGTCCGAGGTTCTCGGCCTTCGTCGGATCATCGGGAGACATGGCAAGGGCCGTGCGCAGGGACTGCTCGCGCTGTTCGGCCTTCTTCGCGGCTCGGACTTCAGCCAAAATCCCGGTTGCCCGGGCCTGAAGCTCCAGATTCTTCGATCGCTTGGCCGCGGTGACTGCCGACTGGGTAGCCCTCTCGGCCGCGTCGAACTGGCCGCCATTCAGGCGTGCGGCAGCGACGTCGAGTAGGCGATCGATCACCATGCCAAGTTTGTCTGGTGACGTTTTGGTCACGAGTTCTTCCGCGACCTTTTGTTCCGCATCGTGGAGATCGATGAAAAAAGTTTGTACCGCTTCGCCCGTGCACTGGAACGCGATGTCCGGGTTGCCGGCATCAACGGCGAGTTCTCGTGCCATCGCGAGCAGGGCGAATTTGTCGGCAGGCTCCGCTGTCTCACGGGCACTGCGGAGCAGTTCACCGGCCAGGGCCGATTTGTCTTCCTGGGTGCGGGCCTTTGAGATCCGGGCTGAGAAGATGTCCTCGATTCGTCGCGTTGACCGATCGACGCTCCCCTGGCTCGGGATCTGAAGTCTGTTGCCTTCGCCGGCCGCCGTGGACGCTGAAAGCGCAGCCGAGGGCGATTCGGATGGCACGTGCTCCAGCAGGTCCGCGAGGCCGTTTTGTGCCGTCGCAGGCCTTCCGCTTCCAAGAAGAGCAGCAACTAGAGCAACGCACATGAGCCTCACGGGAATCGTCATCGGTCCTCCGGCCAGTCGCCTTGGGTGGGCCTCGGCTGACCGAAGGATCCCTGAAAACACGACGGTCCAAAAAACATATGTCTTACGCATGGGGTTGCTTTGTCTGAATAGCGGCTTCCAACAAACGCCTCGCCGCTTGCCGAGGCGCAAGCTCCAGTGCGGCGCGATCACGGATCGTCGCGCGGCGTTCCGCCGACGGCCTATCGTCATTCACCGCTTGTCGGAGAGCAGCTTCCAGGGCGTCTTGCCGGCCCGCTGTAACGACAAGCCCGGCTGCCAAATGGCTGACCGCTACGGACGCCCCGCAGGCGTCGCTGCAGATCACCGGCGTTCCACTGAGGAGCGCCTCGTTTGCGAGAACGCCCCATCCGTCGAATCTGCTCGGAAGCACCGCCCAATCGGCAGCCTCGATTGCGGCCCTGAGATCTGAGTTGGCCACCACCCCTTGAAAGCGGACTCGGTTGGCAAGCCCTCTGCGGGCAGCCAAATGCTCCAGCCGCCGCCGCTCCGGGCCGTCTCCGTAGATATCCAACTTCCAACCGGAGGACGGAAGTGATGAGCAGGCAGCGATCAAAAGGTCCGCACCTTTGCGAGGAATAAGCTGGCCGGCGGATACAAGGCGGATGGTGTCGGTGGGGGGCAGTTGCGTGTCTTGGGGACGCGGCTGACTTGGGAGGTAATACCCGTACGAAACGATTTTTTCTTTCGGGAACCCGATCCGCTCGAAGAACTCGCGCCCCACGCCCCCCACGGCCAGGACGAAAGTAAATCGCTTCGCCCACCGCTTCGCAAGCCATCGGCCGCGGAGCCGCTTGAGCCAGCCCGTGAGCGCCGGCTGCTCCGGGGCTTCGGAATAGATCCCAAGCCGGGCCTGAGAGGGCGCGAGCGTTCGGAATGCCTTCCACACGAGCGGGTGGGAAAAAAAGCCGGTGAAAACATGGACCGAGTCGGGGCCGCTGTGCTGCGTCAGGGCGGCATGGAGTTCGGGGCACGAGACGGGTCGAACGTGGACGAGTTTGTGCTGTGGTTTTCGCCAGCCCTGCGCGACCCGCTCTTCCGGCATCTCACCTTCCACGGCCAGGATCACCTCGCCTGGAAACTGTTCGGCGACGGCTTCGAGAAGCGCTTCCTGATGTGGGCTTGCAAAGGGTTGCCAGAAGATGATGCGGTTGATCGTCAACGGGCTGGGGACGAAGTGCAGTTGCCGGCGGACTGGCTTGCCGATTCCATCTCGATGATCTTGAGCCTGATCGACTGGAAGTATTGCTTCTTGAGTGCGGCGAAAAACCAACCGGCCTTGCCGTCGAGAAAGCCTCGTTTCGCGATGTAACTCATCA
>Ga0214917_10002661_pt1 | contig 21432 bp, 17 predicted proteins | sample LL_1208_BB_MetaG_FD_177983 | JGI IMG/M metagenome (GOLD analysis project Ga0214917, IMG submission 177983) | Freshwater microbial communities from Lake Lanier, Atlanta, Georgia, United States - LL_1208_BB | ecosystem: Environmental > Aquatic > Freshwater > Lake | place: USA: Georgia | collected...
CCGTATCTCCAGTTCACACCTGATTGAACCTTCTGAAACAGCACTTCAAAAGGAGAACCTTCAATACCTAAAGCTTCCTTCTCAGGAGTCTTAGGTTTACCCCAACCACAGTCAGAAACAGGATCTAGTCGACAGAGATCGGCTAGTAGGGAAGTGTCGGCAAGTAACTTCCTTGCTCTCTTTCTGTCTTCAGTAATCTCTAGAGCAACAGCTTGCATCTGAGCTTTAGGTTTCAACCAAGCTTGAGCATTAGGTTGTGGTTCGAACTTTCCTAAAGGTTCTAGAAACCTTGCAGCATCAAGAATGTCTGCAGTAATTGCATCGTCAGGTTCGATGTATCGAACGGAGTTAGTAAGAACTGCTGGAACATTCAAAGAATCAGCTAGTTCCAGCATTCTCCTTGCCTGAACCGAAGAAAACATCTTGCCTGGTTCAGTCAATAGAGAAACAATCTCAAGACCCAGAACACCTGGCTTACTAAATAGTTCTAACCATTTACCTAAAGCCTTAACAGCAGCAGTCTTAGATCTACCAAGAGTTGCTTTACCAACATCGCTATCAGGGCCAAGAAGAACAGTAATAACGCCAGAACTAGCTAAAGCTGCCAGTTTGGTTCTCTTGATACCAAACTGTTTCTTCTTACCTCCTGCATGAGCCTCAGTAACAACAGCACAGAGAGTTGCCCAACCTAAGCCTTTGTTCTGACCGTGGGCTAGAACAACCACTCGAGCTAGTAAAGAGCCATCTTCATCTAGAACAGGGAGATCCACCCCAACAATAGGAGCTAGGTCTACCTGTAGACAGGCACCGATGTGCTTTACGGCACCATAGAGCCCATCCCTATCAGTGATAGCCAGAGCATCAAACCCCAGGTTATGAGCAGTCTCAACCAATAGCTCAGGCCTATTAACCCCATAGTGGGAAGAGAACCCTGAGGCTACGTGAAGGTGGGTAAAGCTCATAAATCGTCCTATAACAAATATTCGAACATATGTTCGGATATAGAAGTTTATAGGTTTGGGGTGACATTGCAAATTTCAGATTGAATCAGATCAATTTCGGCCACAGAAACATGCATCTAAATCAAAAAATGGTGCACAATGGAAACACGTCGAAATTCATGTCCTTTGCACGGGAGAAAGGGGTTAGCTGTGGAACAGGAAAGCGAAGCAGGGTTCTCTTTGAAGGCAAAAGCAGATCGAATCATATGGGTGTCTTGCAAAACAGAAGACATGGCGAAATGCAAAATTGGTGGACGTCAAAACTTCGATAGAGGACGAGCTAATCAAGGACACCCTTGGATTGTTCTTATCCGAGATGGTGAAAAAATTGCTAAGGCCTTCTCTAAGAGCAGGCACTCTGTATTGAGTCCACATAATCTAGTCACCCACATCCCACACATTCATTCGACAGAGAATTTATTAGATGAAGAAGCATCAGTCCAGGTATCAGATCCTCCGTTTAGCTTTGACATTGAGTTAGACAAATTCGAAAGGGCAGGATTTCATACAATCTGTGTTAAGGAAAGAAACTCTTTTGTGGAAAAACTAGTGGAATTGGCGCAAAAGAGGCAACAAAAGAGGCGTCAAATAGATTGGATCAACGATGGCAGATAAAAAATCAAGACAATTTACATCGATTTTTCCATCCAAAATAAGAGTAAATAATTACAAGGCTCTAGTTGGGCTAGAATTCCAGTTTTCTCCGATGACAGTTCTGCTTGGAGCTAACTCATCAGGCAAAACTTCAATAATTCAATCCCTGTTGTTGATGTGCTCAAATGTTAGTCAACCTCATACTGGAGAATTTGATTTCAATAGCCCGCTTTTTGCTCTGGGAACTGTTCCTGAGTTACTCACTAGGTTGTCGCCAAAAAGGCAAGCTTCCGAGATGTCTTTTGGTCTGGATTTTGAATTACTCGGGAGACATGGGTCTGAAAATTCAGAGGCGGGCATTAGCTTTAGGTTGATCCGTGATAAAGATTCGCAGTTTTCGAGAGGAATGCCAATTTCGAATTATTGTTTGTGGGAAAAAATTGAATCAACACAAACAAACCTATATCTTGAGAAACTCAGCCTAAAGAAGAATGCGTCAGGCAATAGCGAATCGAACCTTTATAAATTATTTGGCACTTACACACATGATGCTTCTAGAGAGTTGAATATAAATCTTCCGAGTGCTTTGGACTTCTTAGGCTCTGCAAGCACAAAAAGCAAGAAAGGATCCTTTAATGTTGAAAAGATTTTTGCTATTGCGGAATCAAGAGTTTCAGATAGATTCCTTCCGGCTCCGATAAAAGATAGGCCGGTCTACATCGTTGGGGATCTGATCCAAAGCGCACTTGAATTTGGCGGCCTGAGACTTTTGCGAGAAGAGATAAATGTCGCCGGCAAAACACGACCAAATCTGAAGGAAATAATAGCGCTTCAGCATGAAATGAGCGCTGATATAGAAGTAATAAAAAAGTATAAAGTCGCTGAGAAGTCTTCTGATGAGAAAGTAATTCAACTCATTTCCGCTCTTTCTGCCGCTACGGAGTCCAAGGACCCTTTAGAGGTTGCAAAAGTAATTGCGTCTCATTTTCTGGATAACAGTATTCATCTAAGTCTTAAAAAACTTAAGGAATACGCAAACGCATTGGAGGAATTTAGGACAAACCTCCCGAATCCAAACAAGCGCCACTATCTAATTTTCCCCCTCACAATTGGGCCTCAAAAAGAAAAAAAATATAATTCCGCGCTCACTTTAGAAGCTGAACTGCGAAAATACTTAAGTGAAAGCGTCCATTATCTTGGACCTCTTAGGGCATTTAGCCAAAGCGAACAAGCTTATTACCCTCCAATTTCAAGCCTCATGCCCCTTGGATCAAAGGGAGAGTCGCTCGCTTGGGTTTTGGGTTCGGATCGAATGACTGAGAAGGCCTATTTTCCCGTGCCTCCAAGGCAATTTGACGGTGAGGTTCAAATTAACTATCTGTCCCTGGGAGAGGCTCTGAAGTCTTGGATTGTTTGGTTCGGGCTAGGAGATAGTTTTTCACTGGAGGATGAAGGCAGTTGGGGCAAATTTCTGGTATTGGATAGAGAGAAGTTGAATCAAAAGGGAACTGGCATAAGTCAAGTTCTTCCTGTAGTGGCTCTTTGTCTCTTGGCAAAAGTGGATTCTTTAGTCATGATCGAGCAGCCTGAATTACATCTTCATCCTTCGTTGCAGCAAAAGTTGGGAACTTTTTTCGCATACATGGTTAAGTCGGGACGGCGTGTCTTAATCGAGACTCACAGCGAATATTTGGTGACTAGGTTGAGGCGTGAAGTCGCTGTCGGAAAATTGCAGGCCTCAGATTTGTCACTAAGCTTCATTTCCAGGGTTGAGGGCAACCTAGAGTTCAGTCCGACAACTATTCATCAAGTTTTGGTTTCGAAATACGGGCTTGTTGAGAACTGGCCTGAGGAATATTATGATTTCACAGCAGATGACAACTTAGATATTTTTGAGGCGACATACAAAGATTAGTATCACTCCCTAGGGTGAGACCGGCCTCACTCAAACCGCCTCAACAGCTTCCAGCTGTTAGCAGCGGTGTTATGAAGTAACTCAAAGGGGTGCTTATTTCCATCCCCAGTAGCTAGGAACCGCCACATCTCTACCTCAACAGCACCGGAACCAATACCTCTGTGGGCCCTTTCTCCTACCCACCATTCAGCCCTGGCAAACCATCTAACCGGTCTAGAACTAACCTGATAGTCCTTTTCCCTCCATCTAAAGAGGGTAGGAGCACCCTCCTGATCCACTAAAACAGCCACAGCTTCGTCTATACGACCCATAAGTCACCCTAACAAAATATCCGAACATATGTTCGGATATTAGAGTTTATAGGTTTGGTGTGACATTGCAAATTTGGGGTGTGGTTCTTGCCGATATCAATGGTATGGGCTACCTAATTCATAATCTAAAGTCAAAATCTCTAATTTGACTGACGAATGGTCGATGGACCGTGAGGAGTTTTATCCACGTGCAGCTTTGCTGAGATCTCTTTCATTTCAGCTACGTGGCTTATGAGGCCTATCGTTCTTCCACCATTATTTAGGCCACGAAGAGTAAGCATCGCCTGTCTCAAGACGTCCTCGTCCAGCGTTCCAAAACCTTCATCCACGAACAAAGTGTCGATACGTACTGCACCTGAGCGCTCGCTAACAACCTGAGCTAGGCCCAAAGCAATTGCCAAGGACACCTGGAACTTCTCGCCGCCGCTCAGGGTTTCTGTGTAACCAATAGTTTGACTATCTTTGTCAAGAATGTTCACGCCTAACCCGGTCTGACCAGATCTCTTGAGGGCCTTGTCGCTGTGAACCAGTTCAATTTTTTTACCCGCATCCATGGTCGACAAGTGGCCGTTTGCAGCACCAAGTATGCTCTCGAGCTCTGCTGCAGCAAAATAGGTTTCCAAGGACATTTGCATGGTGTTTGGAGGATTCTGCCCATTCAAAGTTAATGCCAATCGTTGATGGGTTTCATACTCAGACTGTTTCTTGCCGATTTTAGGTAGTATTTTTTGCACCGCCTCCCGGCAGCGTGAAATCTGACCTGAATGGTCTTCGGCAATTGCATAATCGCCTTGAGCCTTCACAGACAACAAGTCAGCTTGTCTTGCCAATTCTTCGGCTTGTTCCAGAGGAAGTGATTTTGAAGGAAGTGATTTGAATCTGTCTTGTGCGAGCAGTGAGTCGACCTCGGTGACATCTCTTTTGTATTTTAAAACTTCTTCTGAAAGCAAATCAAATTCGTTCTTCGGCAGCCGGACCTCAGCAAACTTCTCCGTGGAGATGAAGCCTTCTTCATTCCGTTTTGCTTCAAATTTTATTTTACTTTTATCGAAGGTATGGGTGGCCGACGTTTTGTCCAAGACCAACTGGGAAATCTCGTTTATTTCTACAATTTTTGACTCCACAGAGGCGTGGTGAGCTTGAATTGAATCGAATCCTCCAAGATTATTTCTTAGAACCTTCTCTTGATCAGTAATTCTTTCTCTAAAAGCATTTGATTCTTGCTTCAAAAACGATTCTCTTATCCGGTTTCGACCAAGTTGGTTCATGAATTCAGAGTCGGGAGCGAGCTGCTCATCAATTTCAGTCCTACGAGTTGAGCCAGACAAGGCTTTCTGGAATTCGGCTTCAGCTTTCTCAGCCTTTGTTGACAAAGTAAGCCGATCCTTTTTGCCAAACAAAACTTCTAGTGGCTCTAAGTTCACGGTAATCTCATCGACCTTGGCTTTGGCTGCTGACTCGGCATCTCGGAACTGTTGAAGTGCGTCCAAAGAAGTTTCAAATTCAAGTTGTGTTACTGTACCGTGATCTATCGAGGCTGTTGCTTTGTTTGGGTGCTCTGTTGATCCACAGACGCGGCACTCTTCGCCTTCGACTAAAGAGCTGGCTAACGCAACTGCCTGGTTTGAAAGGTAAGAAAGTTGTATTTTTGCGTGCACATAGGAATAAGAAGTAACTCTTTCTAGTTTTTCCTTATGCTCATTTCGAGCCTGCTCTAAATCAGTTTGGATTGATTCGTATTCCCCAAATTTCCGAAGAGTATTTTCAGAGTTATCTCTGGCTGTTCGCTTGAGCTCAAGATCAGCGACTGACGACTTGAGCAAATGACGCTCAGAAGTAAGCAAATTTAGCGAAGTTTCTGTTTCCAATAGCGTCTGGGAAAGAGATTCTAATTCAGCCTCGAACTCCATTAATCGTTGACGCATACCTTCTAAGCCAGCCTCAGCGGGAATGAGAGCTTCCAAATCAGCCAAGGTTTTGGTGGATTCGGTCAGCAGTTCCCTGAGTTTTGCTGTATCTTTTGGCAGCGAAAACACTCCTTCAAACTCTGCTAATTTTCTATCTGCCTGTTCGAGGGCCGCATCCGAATCAATAAAGGCACCGTACAGGCCTTCAACACGACCAGCTTTCTCAGCAAGAGTTAGTCGTAGTTCAGATGCCTCTTGCTTCTTAAGGTCCTTATCTAGGCCAGTCTTTCGAGCTTTCAATTCTTCGAACTCTTGTTTAGTGCTGGAGACGGCAACTTCTTTTGTCGCTTTAGCGAGAGCCTCTCGGGCGTTCTCAGAGATTTCCTTTTTATCTACCAGTGCATCACCGTATGTGACGGCAAGCGAATTGAGCCAGTCAAGAGATGCATCATTTTCGGGGGCGGCAATCTCTAAGGATTGAGATAACCCTGTAATGAGAGTGTTGAGCGCATTTTTTTCTGAGGCAAGTTCTTCTTTGATGAGTTTTGCTCGATCTTCAACTTTCTTCTGTATCCTCTGGAAGCGATTGGTGTTAAACAGTTTCCTGAGAAGCTCTAGTCTCTTGTCGGTGTCGGCTGCCAAGAATGCCTCAAATTTACCTTGGGCAAGTAGAACTACTTGCAAGAATTCTGAGCCGGTGAGGCCAATTAGTTTAACCACTTCTCGTCCGACTGCCTCTGGTTGAGCAGCCAATCCTTGTGGAGGCCTGTCGTCGAAAAGTTCCTCAAGGGTAACTTTTTGCTTCCTTTCCTCCCCGTTTTTATCCAGCCCCGGTATGCTCCGCTCAATCCTAAATTTTCTTTCTAAAGCACCAGAATCAATGGAAAACTCGAGAGTTACTTTGGTGGGGTCTGCAGGGTCGCAGAACCTGCTTCGCACTGATTTGTGCTTATCGTTAGCCTTGACTGCTTCCCACCTAGCAGTGAAGTTATACAGGGCGTAAGTGATTGCATCCAAAATACTTGATTTACCAGCACCTGTTTTTCCCTCAATCAGAAACAGTCCTTGACCTTGCTTTGCAAAGTCCGAAAAGTCGATGGTCTGTTTCGACTTAAACGGCCCAAACCCTTCGATCTCTAATTTTTTGAATTTCATCGACCCAACTCTTCCGCTTGAACTTCAGCAAGTGCTTCACTCAATATCGCCAATTCTTCTTTTGAGGCCTTTTCGCCGCTACGGACTTCTTTCAAAAAGGAGTCGATAACCTCAATGTCAGTCTTACCTTTGATTCTGTCTGTGTAAGTCAATTCATTTCTAACTACCCGGTTAGCAGGTACATGCACAACCTCGGCGAAGTGCGGGAAACGAGCAGCAAGCTTTCTGTTCGCGTCAATCACTGGATTGTCGTCCGTATAGACGACTCGAACATAGTGATCCACCAAAGACTCGTACTCTGCTTTGGTGAGAATGTCATTGAAAGAACCTTTAATTTCCGTTAGTTGTCGAAATATCGGAAAGTCAATCCATTCGACGCAAGCGTCTTTACCGGGGAGGAGATCTACTAGCCACCCGCCACGAGGTTTTTGGGCCTCTTTGAAAGAGAAGTGCATTATTGCGCCTGAATATCGAACATTATTTTTCAACTCTGCGCGTCCGTGGATGTGACCCAAGGCGACATAGTTGATTCCGTCAAATACATTGACGGGCACATTGTCAAGACCACCTGCGACCAAGGGCTCCCTAGTGATTGGAAGTTCCGTGTCGGATGACTCTTTCTCTGCTCCAGCAACAAAGGTATGGCTCAGAACAACTGACCTCCGGCCTTTGCTTTGGCGCTCAAGAACCGCCAAACGAATCTGATCCATTGCCGCAGAGATTACTTCATGCTGGGTGACTGCTTTTTCTGGAATCCATTCCAGATGGCGATGGAGAATCGGCTCAATGAATGGAATTCCATAGAAATCCACAGGGCCATCTTCGTCATTCAGTTCAATAGGCGCCATAAGGGCAGAGACATCAGCCATAATGTGCAAGCCTGAGCCAGCCGAGAATGTGCCTGCAAAGTCAAGGCCCATGGCATTGTCATGGTTTCCGCTAGTAACAACTAGTTTTGCTCCAGCATCGAGCACACCTTTGAATAGATCTCTCAAAACTTCAACTGCTTCAGGCTTTGGCTTACCGCTGTCATAAATATCGCCAGCAGCAACAACAACATCGATCTTATGTTTCCTAATGAGCTCCGGTAATTGACCAAGCACGAATTTAGCAGCGTCGAGCGTAGGGTACTCGTGGAAAGTTCTTCCTATGTGCCAATCGGATGTGTGGAGAATTCTCATGCAGTTACCCTAGTTAGCCTTGTTTTCCATGAATGATTTGTCGACCCAGTTGTTCAAGTATAGATATCCTGTATCCGTTCAAGAACGTTCCTTTATAACGATTTTTCGAAGGTTCAACCCCTCAGAAAGATAGCGCTCCCATGTTTTTGGACTTTAGAGAGTGAGGATTTGGTTCTGCAGATCCCGTAAACTTTCGAGTCCCAGAGATTTTGCAACGTTTTGAAGCACCTTGTACCCCTCGTGGTCGCTACGTTGAGGCAGCGTAATGGATGGTCTCCCTTGCGCTACCCATACGGTGTGTGAACCTTTTCCCCTTGAAGTTGGCTCGTAACCATTCCTTTTCAAAAGCTCGGTTATCTTTCTGTGGGGTACCGAGAGTCCCAGAACTGGGAATTTGGAAACGGCTTCCGTATCGTCGATGCTAACAATCTGCACAGTACTAATGAAATATTTGTCCAGAGAACTTGAGCCGATAGCAAAATCTGGCTTCATTATTGGTTGTGATGATACATAGAGGGATGAGTCGAGAATAGACTTTCCCAAGTTACGCAGTCCGATTGTGTAGTCTCTTGGTGTGATGTAGTCGACGGCTCTTCTGTATCCAGGTGGTTTGTTTGGAAAGCCGGCTTTGAGTGCAGCCCTAATCGAATCTAACTCTGCGTTTGAAAATAATTGTCTTCCACCGAATAGTTTTAGTGAGTGAATCATTGATGCCGAGGCCAATGCTTCCTCCAGCAAGTTGTCATCATAGGGATTGGCGTGAGGAGAATAAACATCTCGCGAATATTTTCTATACGTTTCAATGCCGTTTATTTGGAAACTGTTGCCAATCTTGAATGCAAACCACTCAACTCTGTGGTGAAAAATTTCGTGACACAATAGAACATGATATGCGGCAAGCAAGGATATTCTGCCTATGTCAGTTGTCGATGAAGTTACCCTCAATGCACGTCTAAATCGAGCTCCATACACGCCAAGGCCCTCAACGGTGATGTAAATACCTGCATCTAGACCATGAAAAGTAATTGGGTTATACCAAGCAAGCTTCTCGACCGGCCCAGTGTCGTCGTTGTCATTGAACAAGTCTTCGTTTTCGAAGGAATCTAGCCAATCGTTTATGGATGCCTCAATCTTTAGATCATATTCATGACCACCTTTTAGCATCTCTAGATCCAAGTAGATGGGCTCAGACTCAAATTTTGGCCTCTCTGAGTTAAATGCTTGGTGATCAGCTACCTCTTGAAATTCTTCAAGCCATTTCTCAAGCGGATTTCTTTGATTCATTCGTTCTACTCCCATCCAAATCTCTTCGATTATTGGTTAGCGTACACCCATTTGGGAAAGAATTTGTAGTCTAAAAACGTGGATTGCACTCGGCACCCGAAAAAGTGGGGTTGGGAATAAAATGTGAGTTCAGAGCAATTGTCACCACGAGATTGAGCGTCAAGAAGCGTAAATAGTCAGAAGATTCAGTTAGGCACTGGTTCATGCGGAAAAGTCCTGTGAACTGGTAGCAGCCCCGTGCGAGGGCCTAGGACTTGAGTGCCAAAGAGGCTTTATGATATGCCCAAATGGGAAATAAGAAAGAGCAGAAATGACAATTACCCCTAAACCTGGCGACGTAGGAACAATTTGCGATGCAAACAACTGCATTACTATTCCAAGGTTCCAGCGAAGATACGCCTGGACCACAAAGAACGCGCATCAGCTCATTATGGATCTTGCTCAAACAATGACAAATGATGAAAACATTAGACATTGGATTGGCGCAGCTATTTATAAGGAACTGGGCCCCCGCGAGAAGTGTGTCATTGGAAAAAAGAAGATGAATCACCGTTGTTATGAGTTAATTGATGGGCAGCAAAGATTCACGACTATTAGACTCTGGTTCTTGGCTCTACAACATTACGCTCATGACTTGGATCAAGAACTAGATCTCGACCTGAATGCACTTTATCTACAAAGTCCCAATGATGAAGAGTTCCAAGAGATAGTAGATAGAAAGCCAGAGGTTTTCCTAAGAAGAAATAAACTCTCAGAAGTATATGTTTATTTCAGGTACATAATTTGGCTAGGAACGGATGCGTTGCTCAGCCCTGAACACTTCAAGCTTCCAAGTTTAAATCTAAAGGGAGACTCTCAACTGGAAAAATGGGAGAATTGGCTTAATAGGCCCGCCCAAGTTGAAGAGGGGATTGTTAAATCAGCAATTCCAAACCTTCACGACTACGCCCAGGCAACATTGCGGCGGTTGGAAGTTTTATACCTAAGCGTTGAAGGCGAGGAAGACCCTGTAAGAATTTTTGCATCGCTCAATGGAAACAGGCAGGAGCTAAGCCAATTCGATCATTTGCGCAACTATATTTTTTCCGAAATTAGCAAAATGGTTGAACCTGCCGAACGAGACTCCATCTACGACAACTTTTGGCACAAAGCTGAGGGAATTCTTGAGGAAGTCCCGACGAGCAAAGGCAAGAGTAAAGACGACATTAAGAACGAGTTTCTCTACGATTACCTCATTTCTATTGGTGAGGGAGCCTACGAAAAATTCAACGCGTCCAGTACTTACCAAAGCTTCACTAGGTACATAAATCACAGGCTGGGAAGGAGTAAATTAATAGATTGGGTCAAAGGTTTTCCGACAGAAGCAAAGCTTTGGGTCGTTCAAAAATCAGCCCCAACTTTCAACGGAACACTTCCAAACGGGGTTCTGTTTCACTTAGACCAGCGACCTGCTCTCTGGGTGGCAAGATTTAGATTTGCTTCGGATGGGCCACCAGCGCCTGTGGTCTTATTTATTCTCAGAAGACATTTTCATACAGACCCGAATGACGAGAATTACTTTGCTAAAGATGATCTCGTGGAAAGCCTCTTCACTTTGGAGAAGATTCTGATGAAGACGATTCTAAAAGGAGACTCTTTGACTACTTTTAGAAGCTGGGTCATCTCAAATATGAAAGGAATAAATGAGAACAGTAAAAAATTACAAGAGCAATTAGCGTCAACATTCCTTCGTGAAGAATTAGAGAAATATCAGTCCACCCCGTGGGATAAAGTCAGGGAAGAGTACATTCGAAGTTACTTGGGGGGAGAAAAAACCTTCTATGAAAGTAATTCGAGAGCTTGCTTTGCTGTGATTGACGCCCTCTCGGAGCAAATCTCTGGCGGATCCAACAAAAGCCTGCTCCCTCAACAAGGAGTTGACAGCAAGTTTGATCCATTTTGGATAGAGCACATTTACCCGCAGTCAAATGAAAAGTGGACATCTGATATAGCTGCTTGGCGAGGTGATCAGGAGACCATGAATAAGTATCTTCATTCAATTGGGAACTTATCGGCACTTCCTAGTGTGATAAACAAGAAAATTAGCAACAAGAAGTTCAGTACAAAACAGGCGGAAGTAACCTCTAAAAAAATCCATGCAATAAATGCCCAAGTAGTCCCAAGCGTGAATGATTGGCTAGACGAGCCAAAGTGGACTGAAATTGAAATTCAGAGAAGAGAGAAGTTCTTCTTTGACATTCTCGAGAAAAGATGGAAGGACTAAAGTGAACTTTCCAAAAGAGTCATCCGCTGAGGGAAAAATTGCCCTAGGAATTCTCCATAGAGTATACGATCAGAGCGCTAAGCCTGTATCTATTCCGAAGAAAGTACGTGATTTAATTTTCAAACACTTCAGGGACTCAATAATTTTGCGCGAATTGAAAAAAGGTTTACCAACTATAGAGCCAGTACAGTCTGCGATTAAGATGGCCTTGCTCACCGGGAAAAATCTACAGTCTGCGATTCTGAGCGAATGTGTTTACACCTTCGACATCGCGTCTTTGCTAGGACTATCAGTGTATGTAGAGTGCGATGGAGACTTTAGTTGTTTGCCTAACGCTATGGCATCTCAGCTAAGAGCAAGAAAGATGATTCCTAGGTTCGCTTACGTGAATGGTGCTAAGACGGAGTTTCTTGTTCAGGCTGGCGGTCCAAATGCTGTGGACGCATGCTACTACTCGGTTGAAACCTCCGAGTTACTTTGGATCGAATACAAGGAACCTGAAGCCAAATTTGGGGAAGCAGATCTACTCTATGACGACTCCGGTTTGCTTATAAAATCGAAAATATTTCTAAATAAACACAGTCACTTCGTTCCAATGCTCGACGAGGCAATGAAGGACAACTTTAATATATTTGATTATTCTGCAATGGAAAAGAACTACAACATTTTTCGCAAAAAAACAGTATCCGACGCAATTGTTAATTACTTCAGAGAGCCAATCAATACAATTGTCTTCACAGAAGACCAAGACTCTAACCTAATTGCATTTCTAGCTAATGATGCCCCAAGGTTCGCATCGAAAATTCAGGGTGAGATTCGATCTGCTGGCAGGAATCCCAAGAGGATATTTACCATCGGTCACTTTAAGGAAACATTTGCAAAACTTGGAGGTACAGTCAGCCCATTGGGAGAATGCAGAATACCAAAGTCAAAATTGGATTTTAGATTTTCTCGCGGTGGGGTAAAAGGAACCATCACAGGTATAAAAATCTCTAGTTTATATTTTGTTCGGCTTTCAGATCTGAGTCCTTCAGAGAAGGAGTACTTATTCAATTTGAAGAAGGTCTATCAGCTAAAGTCTTCCATTGCCTCTAAAGGGTATTATAAAGACTTGCGTTTTGACGATGTTAAAAACTTCTACTTGAGCTAGAGTTGGCACGTGCACGGACTACTTCAATTTGACTCCTTATTTTTAGCAAAACAGATTCAGCAAAATGGTGTTGAGTCCACCTGGCGGAATATTTTGTTTACTCATGTGAGTTCCTACCCCAAATTTGAATACATGTCATTACAGCCATTTCTATCAGGAGGGCAGGTCCTCGACAAAGACCTGATTCAAGGTTTAAGTATCGGGGAAATCGGCGTTCTTTACGAGTACAGCGTCGCCTTGGCAGATTCAAAAAAGCGAAAAGAAAGTGGCCAGTTTTTCACACCTGATGATGTTGCTAATTTCATGGTCGAACGTACCAAATGGAAAGATTTCGATTCGAGAGGGGTTTGGCTCGACCCATGCTCAGGAATAGGCAATTTAGCTTGGCACCTATGTGCCGCGCAGGATGATCCAGAAAATTTTTTAATGAACAATGTCAAGTTGTCCGACCGAGATCCTCTTGCCTTAGATATCGCAAGAGTCCTTTTCACTCTCTCTTTTCAGAAAGTCATCCCAGATTTATACCTGAAAATCAAAGACTCCTTTGTCGTTTTCGATTTCCTGAGCGTTTATGACAATACCTCTGAATTAGAGGGGTCAACAGGCTGGGCCACACCCATACCAAAACATGATTATGTGATAGTGAATCCACCATATTTGGCAACTGCCAGAGACACTAGATTTGAGACTGCAGATTCCGCAGACCTATACGCATATTTCTTAGAAAACATCTCAAAGACATCCAGAGGATTCGTGAGCGTCACCCCACAATCATTCACCAATGCAGCAAAGTTTGAGTCCCTGCGTAGATTACTTATTGAAACATTCCCACGCCTCGTAATTTATTGCTTTGACAATGTTCCGGGTAATTTGTTTAAGGGCTATAAGTTTGGCAGTAAAAATTCCAATACTAGTAATAGCATTCGCGCTGCGGTTATGGTTGCCACAAAAGGAGATAGGAAGGCTCACAGAATCACATCACTCATGCGCTGGAAGTCGGAAGATCGAGCACGACTATTGCGCGAAGCGGATAAATTCTTGGCACACCAATCATTTAGTAGTGACTTTTTTCCAAAGGTAAATTCTCGCTTTGTTAATTTGCAGAAAAGCATTGAAGGATTAGATGTATCAACAATTGGAAACTTAACCTCTAGAGATGGAGCTTTCGCTTTGTACGTCCCCTCGTCTCCAAGGTACTTCATATCTGCGCTTAAGTCGCCGGTTGACCGTGTGTCATTCCACGTGCTGAATTTCCCAAGTAGTAATTCAAGGGACAGAGCCTATTTGGTAATTAACAGCTCTCTTGCTTATTGGTGGTGGAGAGTGCGGGATGGTGGAATGACTTTGTCGCTTGCCACACTACTTTCTACGCCTGTTCCTAGGTTTTCCATCTCAGCCAGTTTGGTAAAAAAACTAGAGCTCTCCGAAATTTCAGGCAAGGTCTATAAGAAAAATGCAGGCGCAAGTAGGGAGAACGTTAAACATAGCCGGGAGCTAATACACAAAGTTACTAAACAGGTGATTCCGGAGTGGGCCGATGACCTGTCCCTAACTCACGAAAACTCCGAATTCGCACAACTTAGTTAACATTGCAATTTCTGTTTTCGTAAAATTTTTAGGAACCCAAACCCTGTTTAACTTGATTGAATCTCGCGTTTTGACACAAGATTGTGCAATCATAAATCTGCTTAAGGCGTAATCGCTTTACGAATCAGGTCCTTTGTTTTACCTATAGCATTCCCAAATACAACCCCGACAGGCCGACACTCAACCTGATCTACAATCTCATCTGATGCATTAGCGAGTTCTTTTATTAGACCTTGAGTTGTGTGTACGGCATCTTTTAGGTTGTCTTGGTAAAGCCATTCGGACATAGATGAAAAAGATAAACGCTTACTTCCCAGTCTTACTCACCTTGATATTGACTGCCTTACTGAGCTCCAGGTACTTGCCTGTGGTTGGGGAGGTGAAGTTAATGGAACAGGTTCCAGCCTTCTTACCAGCGGTTACCTTTAGCATCTTGGTGGTTACCTTCTTGCCTTTAACCTTTGTAACGACGTTGGCTAGTTTGGCTGTGCAAGGACCTGTAACAGTGAAGGCTGAAACAGCTTTTGTGTTGGTGATCAAGGCAAGATTGGTAGTTCCATTGAACTTCAAGGCTTTAGGAGCTTTGAAGCCAACAATGCTTTGAACTATTGGCTTGTAACAATCATTTACAGACTTAGAGGCAGTAGTGGCTGTTGTCATGCCAGGCGGGCAGGCAATAGGAGTGGTGCTGTTTAGTTCTGTGGTGTAGTAACCACGCTCGACAGGAGTACATCTGCGCTCTTCTTCATCTAGAGTGCTACCTGCATTACAAGTAGGCATTGTCTCACCAAGAGTGAAGAGAGTTGAAGTTAGGATTCCCCCTGGAGAGTCAATGATTGCTCTGAATGTTCCAGAACAGCCTTGTCCTTCTTCAAATATCTTGTTCTCATCGGCGACAGGGACGCTTGCATAGATATCGTCTTTTGAGGCGAATGAAAGATTTGCTGTGATTACACCGTTGGTAGAGACTGAGTCATAGACAATTACTCCAGAGATCCAGTCATTGTTCTCAGTGTTAGTGATGGCTATTGCAACAGGACGTGCGTCATCTGGAAGAGAAGCAACAACTGAGATGCTGCAATCGCCAATGTTTGATTGGACTGCTGAGATTGAGAACTCCTGGTTTTGAGGAGTAGAAGTCTCTGGTCTGGTTGGTGTAATTCCGAAACCATCAGTCTGGAGTTGTGGTGCCCAGGTAGATGACCAATAGTTGTCAAGTAGGTCTCGGTACTCAACACTCACATAGAGGGTGCTACCGCACTGCCAAGAGGTGCTCACTTGGTAATCCTCGCTGGCAACTCCAGCAACATCAATAGGTCCGTTAGAGAGCTGTGTTGGATCAAAGGTGAAGTCCATTACTCCTGCTGCAACCGAGTCAGCAATAGTGAGGGTTAGTTGGTCAACTTGGCCGCTTTCGTGGTAGCTATTAATGCTTATTTTGGTTGACCCAGGTAGCGGGGTAGTTGGAAGTGTTGAAAGAATTCTGAACTGACAATCTGCATTGTTTAGGTTGATTAGTTTTTGGATAGGCGCACCCCCTGTTGTAGCTGGTTGGCTAGGCTTATCGACCACCACGTTTTGAACTGAGCTTGTAGCTACTGGTGCACCTTTGTATTGATAACCAGCAGAGAAAGTAATCGTGTCGCCACACTGGAATGGATTTCCAGTGAAAGTGCCCACCCAACCTGCTTGATTAGGCAAGTCATTGATTTGAGCCAAGGTTGACGTGCCGGAATAGAGAAAGTTTCCGTTGAGTTGATCCGCTGGAAGTGTCCCGACAATCACGGTTCCGGACTGGTTTTCAAGTTTTGTAAAAGTGGTTCCAAAGTCTGGAGTCACAGGGAACATGTATGCGAAATAGAAACTGCAGGTCTCCGTGTTAAGGCTGTGTGCAAGAACGGTCGGAACAGGAGTGACCACTGCGTTTATCTGGAATGTGACAGTGGCAGATGGAATGAAACCAGCGTAAGAACCACCATTGTAGGAACAGTAGTATCCACTAAGTGTAAATGTTCCAGTTGTGGTAGGTATTCCGGTTACGAGCCCCAAATTGCTCATGGTTAATCCATCAGGCAATTGACCATTTTGGTAGTAGACATTCGTTACATCGTTTTCACCACAACCTAGGTCAAACGAAACTGTGTCACCAACGGTGTACACGATTGGATCCGGTAGCCAGGGTGCAAAAGCTGCCTGAGCAGGCGCAGCAGGAATAAGTGTTGCACCAACAAGTGAAAGCAGTGCTCCGATAAGGCCTAGTTTCTTAATCATTTCAATTCCAATTTTCAGGGTAGGGTTCAAGGCTAGCAGCGTTGATAAATAATGCTATTGAAGAATTTAGCGTGGTAAGAGAGCCTTGGCCAGCTGGGTTGAACCAAAGGAGATCAACATCGTGGGAAGAATCGAAGAAAGTTCAAAAGAATAGGTCTCCTGGAACCAGCAGAAGTGCTGGTTTAGAAGTGGTCCTGGGATCACCCGATGCTCTTGGATTAGTCATGTTCCCGACCTAGCGAACAAATAATCTAGGTTCGACTGACGCAGGCTATTTTCATTCTTAGGAAATATACTTGGGAATGAGAGCTGAGGAGTTGTTTCTAACGTTCCCAACCTCTACTCCAACTGGCCAGAACTCAACTTCAGCAGCTACCTGGTCTGATTCTTCAGCTATTTCGTTAAGTAGGGATTGTGTGGTGTTAGCTTGGTCTTCTAGGTTGTCTGAGTCTAGCCGTTCAGCCATTGAGGAGGAGGGCAGGATGGGGTTTCTCTCGTGGATTGGAGCTAGTGGTTCTGCTTGCATCTTTGGTGAGGATTTCGAAAGATAGAAGCCATCTAGAAGGATCATTTGGTTTCTATGTCAGATGAGGCTCATAGTCTTCCTTTATGGACGAATCAACAGGTAAATGGGTCAAGTTAGAGGTTTTGGACTGGAAGTCTGGTTGGACTCAGTCCTATCGGCTTGAGCGGGTTCAAGGGGACTTCTTCAGGAAAATCAAGGAAGTCTTTGACCAGGACAGAGCCTTGATAACCAGCAAGGCAAAAGAATTTGAACTTGATGTTACTGACAGTGATTACCTTATGCACTGGGAGTTTTTTGTTTACCTCAAAGGCAAGACAAGGAAGAAGTTTGTTTCTTACACGCTTGAAGGCGATGAGGAGTCTGTCGAGTTCTTTAGAGACAAGGCTTCATGGTCTGTCAAGAGAGGTCTAAGGACACCTGAGGTTAGCCCTGAATACCAATACAGGCCGGAAGTTAATTCAGAGCTTTCAGATTTGGATTTTGATTCGAACCCTAAGATTACCTGGAAGGTCAACGGAACCGAATACCTAGCTTTGAAGGTGTTCGACGGGGAATCCCATGTAATGGAAACTCTCTTTAGTGTTGACCAGATTCAATCTGCGACTTCCGAATGTGCTTTTGCTTTGACTAGAACAGGTGGTAGTTGGAAAGACTGGAAATTTTCGGTTTACAGACACGCTTCACTTGAAGGTAAGCCCTTGGGTTGTTTTGTGATGGACGGGACTCAAATCTACTTTGAGTTGTTGGGCAATGCCGCAGAGGCATCTGCTAATGCTTTTAGGTATCAACTTGAAGCTCTCTTTAGAGAACTTTGGCATAGGGGAGTTCAGTACATTCCCACTAACGGTTGGGCCAGATGGATTGTTGAACAGTATTTGATTCATGATCTTGGTGACTTCAATATGTTGGATGATTCATTCAAGTTTGAATTGAACATGACTGAGGATGAGTTACAAGAGTTCAGAACGCAAATGTTTGAGCCTTGGAAGTTTCCTAAGAACAACACTCAATACCGCATAACCGGTGAGTGCACAGTTTCGAAGCCTGTTTAGAATCAGAATCGTCGTAGACCAAGGCGGTAACCTTTGGAGATGGAAGAACCAACGTTTAATTCCTACATAGATGGGTACAACCTTTACTATGGGGCGCTAGAAGATAATCCCAATTACAAGTGGCTAGATTTGCTATCTCTGAGCAAAGCTCTTGTTCCTAATGGAAAGTTGGGTAAGGTTTACTACTTCACAGCGAGAGTCAAGGAGAGGTTTCCAGGGGACGGAGCTGGACGTCGTCAGCACGCTTACCTCAGGGCATTAGAGGCAACTGGCGTGGAGATTGTTCTTGGTGATTTCAGGAAAGACGAAAGATGGCTTCGTGTTGCCGCTAATCCCACGGACTCTTTCTTAAGCCCAGAGCCAACACGAATGCTAGGTCTCACAAAACTTGCATTGAAACGGAGTTTCAAAGTCGCTCACCCTGATCATCCGAGAGCTTTCGTTTACAAAATGACTGAAAAGGGTAGTGATGTGAAGCTAGCGTCATATTTGCTGAGAGACTGTTTCGCATCAGGTATGAAAGATTCTCTAGTAATCACGGGTGATTCCGACTTAGTAACCCCAATTCTTTTCTCAGTTAATGCAGGTATGAACGTGAGAGTGGTCGTCCCCAGTCAAGTTCAGTATGCTGACAGTCTTGAACGTGTTTCCACAAGTTTTTCTCGGTTGAATCCCGAGTTGCTGGCTGCAAATCAACTACCTAAGTCTGTTATTCGTGGGAAGGGAAGCACAATCACTCGCCCAAATACTTGGGCTTAAAGCAAGAACCCGACTTGCGTCGGGTTCTTAGGTAGAAGTCGAAGCAACTACCGGAGTGTCTTAAATGTAACACAAATGTCTGACATTTAGTCCGTCAAATGTGTTCAATCAAACTAGAGCTCTGGTTTCTAACATTCCCAACCTCTACTCCAACTGGCCAGAACTCAACTTCAGCAGCTACCTGGTCTGATTCTTCAGCTATTTCGTTAAGTAGGGCTTGTGTGGTGTTATCTGGGTCTTCTAAGTTGTCTGGGTCTAGCCATTCAGCCATTGAGGAGGATGAGAGCAGGATGGGGTTTCTCTCGTGAATTGGAGCTAGAGGCGCTGCTGCATCTTTGGTGAGGATTGCAAAGGATAGTAACCATCTTGTTGGATCGTCAGGTTTCTTTGAAGAGTCTAACCACCAATCGTAGATTCCAGCAAGGGCTAGCATGCCTTGGTTCCCGGCGTTGATATAGAACGGTTGTTTAGAACCGTCTTCTTTGATTTGCCATTCGTAGTATCCAGAGACTGGCATTACGCAGTGCTGTCTCAGCACTGCGTTTCTAAAGGTTGGTTTCTGAAGAACAGTTTCGATACGAGCATTATTGTGCAGGGGAGTGTTTGCTGGTCCTTGCGAGTTTCTAGGAATTAACCCCCATCTTGCTGAGTGCAACTGTCTTCTGAGTTCTCCAGCATGTTCGCCCTCATTCTCTTTGAGAACTCGGTCAACAATGATTGAGGCTGGAAGCGAAGGTGGATTGTTATAGGTAATGCCTGGTTGTTCACCGATTACATCGTCAATGTCAAAGAGAGTTACTAACTCTCCTATCGATCTAGCTACTACTGTTCTCCCACACATTACAAGTTAGGTCTCTTCATCTCAGCTTCACGAAGCTTCTTAGCCCTTGCTTTGGCTTCTTCTGTTTCTTCGATCATTGCTGTTGCTGATTTCTCTAGTCGTTTCTTGATGATTGTTACAACCACCAAGAACACCAAGATAATTCCAGCAAAGATTGCTCCACCAAATTTGAACTGCTTTAGAGCATCGGTTGCGTCGTGTGCAAACCAACCAATACCTAAATAGACACTTGACCAAACAGCACAGGCTCCTGCTGTCCAAGAGATAAAGGTTCTGTAGGTCATCTTGGTCATACCAGCAGTTAGAGGAACAACAGAGTGAAGGACTGGTAAGAATCTGGACATAGCAATTGCTAGTCCTCCTCTTGATTCCACGAAGGCATCTGCCTGGTGCCAGACCTTCTCTGGAATCTTGAGACCGAGTTTGCTTGATCTAATTCTTGGGCCAAAGACTCTACCGATATAGAAACCAAGTGATTCTCCAGCGAAGGAACCTGCCATAACGGCTAGGAATAGAGCTAGGAAGTCGAACCAGTCTCTGACCATAGTTCCAGCAGCCAAGACAATGGTGTCGCCTGGAACTAGCAAGCCAACAAAGATGCTGGTTTCTAGGAAGATGGCAAAGCCGGCTAGCAGGTCACGCCAGAGCGGGTCAAAGGTGTGAACAGCGTTATTTAGCCAGTCAATGAAATCGGTCACAGGTAAATCATCCCACGCTAGGGAAGCTCTTGTAAGAGCATTTGCATCCTTCTTTCGAACTGTTGGATGTGTGATCCTTCAGCGAAAGTGTCGCTAACTCCTAGCCAATTGACCACCGGTCTAATACCTTGAAGAGAACTTAGTAGCCAAAGTTCAAGTTCAACTAGATCTTCTGGAGTTACATGCTCATATCTGGTCTTGATGTTCATGCTCGTTGCGATGGTAAAGATCTCTGTTCGGGTGACTGATTCGAGCCAAGGAATTTCATTTCCTGGAGCACAAAGTAGATCTCCTCGCCACCAAACCAAAGAGGAGAGAGCCCCCTCGCTAATTTCTCCGTCTTTGGTTAGAAGTATTGCTTCATCAGCACCAATTTCCTGCGCCTGTGCTCGGAGTTCTGTGCCTAGTGCTAGTTCTGGACCTTTGACAGTTAGGTCTAGCCTCGGGTCTGGGTCTGGATACGTCCACAGGGTTGCAGGTCCTAGTTGTGCTGGGGCTTCACGGACTATTAGGGACAGGATTGGTGCTTGTTCTCCTCTAAGTTCAAGTCTTGGGAAGAGTCTTCCTGTTCTAGGTATCTGTTGCCAGGCTGCTTCGAAGAAGTGGGGAAGATGTTCTGTTAGCTCTGGATGTTTGAGTTCGATGGCTCTGGTGAACCTGTCGGTGTGCAGGTTAAGCGATCTGACTCTGCCATCAACAACTAGGAAAGAGTCGGCTATCAGGACATCAGAATCTAGGGCAGGAGAGGGTTTTAGTTCTCCTGCTGTGTAGATAAAGGTCTGGTTCAACTGAGCTTCCTAAATGCTTTGTTTATGGCTCTAATCTTAGATAGTTAGACACTTAGGGAAGGCAAGGTTTAGATGCGTTTGTATGCAGCATCCCTGCCTAGCCGAGTCTCCATGCCTGATGCCTTTATCGCTCTGCACGCTAAAGACGA
>Ga0214917_10002662_pt1 | contig 21432 bp, 39 predicted proteins | sample LL_1208_BB_MetaG_FD_177983 | JGI IMG/M metagenome (GOLD analysis project Ga0214917, IMG submission 177983) | Freshwater microbial communities from Lake Lanier, Atlanta, Georgia, United States - LL_1208_BB | ecosystem: Environmental > Aquatic > Freshwater > Lake | place: USA: Georgia | collected...
CGCCGAAACGCGAAGCCCTGACACCCGGTCCCTGAAAACTAGCTCCCCTCCCGCGTCAACCCGACGCGCCGCACCTTGCAACGGTTCGCCCGACGCAAGGCAAGCGACGAAAGAAAAGGGTTGACAACGGAAACCAAGGGAGCTAGATAGGGACCACGGGGCAGCGATGCCCCAAGGGAAGCCGCAAGGCATCCCGCCCGTTCCTTGACAACCGAAACCCACCTCCCACGTTGCACGCCGCAACGGTAGCGCCCTCCCGATCCTAGTATCGGCAAGCGGTGATACCCTAACCGGCGCAACGTCCTAACCAGGGAGTCAAGGTGAAAGAAACACCTTGACAACGGAAACGAGGCGGACTAGGTTGCAAGGGACGAAGGAACCGAGGCAAGCGCAACGCGCAGCCGGTGAAGGTTCCCCCGCTCTCTGACAATACCAATAGCTCTTTGACTCCCGCCCGATCTACGGGTCCGGCGGGAAAGGCGACGCGGAACGGCGATGACTCCAAGCGAGTCTCGCTTGCGGGTGATACCGCCGCGTCGCACCCTACCCTTCGCCAGGGTACCCCGATGCGGGGATTGAATGGCGACATTCAATGTGCGGGGCATGTCGCCCCGCACGGTTTCAAGCCCCTTGAATGGGGTAGGAGGGATCCATCATGGAAACCTTTAAGCTCAGCAAGCGTTGTGGATTTGTTGTTGTCAAGCTCACCGCCTCGCAAGAGGCGCAGATGGAGGGTCGCGCTCGGTGCGTGGTATGGCTCCCGCGGGAGGAATGGAGCCCGAACAGGCTCGAAGTCCACGTCCTCGACGCGAAGCTCGACGCGGGGGCAGACGAGGGCTACCTCGTCGACCGGCTCGAACTCACACCCGACGAGGTCGACCGGGCGCGGCGTGTTTCGTCGGGTGTGACGTGGTCCCCGGAAGAGATCTCGGTGCGACTCAGGTGGCTTCATGACAAGATGTCTTCGTTCCAGTGTTACGCGACGAACCACCTCATGCCGCGGACGAGGAATCCGAAACCCCCGCAGTACCTGATTGATTATTACTGGGATCGTGTGCGAGCGTGTCGTGAGGAGCAGCGAGAGCTGCTGTCTCACCTGCCCGAGGGGCTTGCGGCGACGCTTCGCGAGTCGCTTTTGATCCCCTGACGCACGGCGGCACCGGGTTGAGTCTCTACCAAGGGATTCGCCCGGTGCCCCACGCTGGCGAGGATCCGTCAATGTTGACGGATGTACGGGTGGCTTCGACGCGCCCCCTCGCACCAAGCCGCACGTTGCGGCACCTTGCCGGGAAGGCTTCCCGGTGTTTCCTCGAAAGGAAACTCTCATGAAGATCTTTCTCTCTTCTTCTCCCGCCGCCCTCGCCGCCGCGCTCGCCGCCTTCGCCTCGACCGCGACGGTCGAGGCGGAGTACGGGTCGGTGACGGTTCCCGGTTCTTCTCTGACGTTCGCCCACCACGGCGTCAACGCGGGCAACCCCTGCCCGTGCAGCTTCCGCAACACGGTGGCGGTGGGGCTCGCCATCGAGGCGATCGGCGTTTCCCACGTGGACCTCGACACCCTTGGGGGTGTCCTGGCGATCATGGGCAAGAAGCCCGACGCGGATTCGTTCTGGCTCCTCGCCGAGCACGTTGACCTGAACGGGGCGCATCGCCTCGCTCAGGCGAACCCTTCCGCCGAGGATCTGGCGCGGCTCCACGCCTGGTGGGCGTGGAGCGAAAGCAACCGTCTCTACGCCCCACGGGACGGAGGCGTGATCGAAGCAAACGATTGGATCGACGCGGCGTGCGACGCCATCGTTGCGATCCTCGCGGGTGACGAGGCGATGATCGCCAAGGGCGAGGCGCATCGCCTCGCCGGAGAGGAGTTGAACAACTCTTCATTCGTCTCGTGTGAGAATGGCGTGATCCTCCGCGATAGCAGAGCGTTCACCAACCACCTGTACGTGACCCCCACCGGTACGGTGGGGAAGGCGGTCGTCGCCTTTTCGAGCAAGCTTCAGTCTGTCACCGTCTCGTTCGAGGCGGGCGCAGACTCGAGCATCAGCGCCCGCGAGTTCGTCCAGGGTCTCTGGGGACCGCTCGCCGGAGGGCATCACGGTATCGCGGGTAGCCCCCGCGATCAAAAGATGACCTTCGCCGACGCAGAGGAGGCGGCGATCAAGCTCGCCGCTCTGCTCTAGCGCCTGACTCGCGCGGTAGGTTGAGCCTTCACGGGTTCCCTACCGCGCCCCTCTCCGCGAGGGAGAACGCGGATGGCAGGCGATGCCCGTGCATGCGGGCGGTCGTAGTGGCGTCGTAGCCGCACCTTGCCGCCATGCCTCATGTCGAGGCAGACCGTAACCGGCGGTTTCCGGTAGGAGGGTTAGCGGTGGACGCTGCCCTGTACTATCACTGTGCACCGTGTTCGTGGTCGGGGCGTATCTGCCCCGACCACGAGTCCGCCTGGGCGGAGCTGGAAAAGCTCGTCGCCCAGGCGAGGAGCGGAGAGAAAGAGGCGGTGAGCCTCTTTCTCTCCGGGGATTCGTGGACTGCAGAGGAAGAGTCTCTGCAGTCCGCCAAGGCTTGGATGCGTGCGGCGCGACTCTGCGTCTCCGCCCGCATCCAAGATGCGCGGATCCCCGAATGGGCGATCCGCGCATCTGAGCGGGAGGTAGGGCTTCGTCCCTAGTCTCCCGCTGCGGGATGAAGGGGCAAGGTCGAGCGCGCAAGCGCTCCCTTGCGCCGCAGCGGATCGGATCCGCCTTCCCGCACCATGCCTCATGTCGAGGCAGAACGTGCGCCCGTCGTTTCACGGGCTGGAGGCAGCATGTCTGACACAGACAAGTTGCTGGCGTTCCTCCGCGCCCTACCCCAGGGCGCGGATTCGTCCCTCGTCGAGGTGGTTCGCCGCCACCTCACGTGGGACGAGAGCCTGGGGACGGAAGATCCGTCCCTGGAGGAGTCAATGCGTGCTCTCGGCTTCGTCCAAGCCGAGAGCAAGTGGCAGTCGCACGCGACGTGCGACTGCCACTACTATCGTAACTGGACGGAAGCGACGAAGTTTGCGGGGCACGGCGTCGAGATCGTGATCACGGTCTCCACCGTCCCCACCTACTCCGTCGAGATCGAAGGTCTCCCCTAGAGGGTCGAGACCGTCACACCCGACCGTGCGGGTACAACCACGGATGGTCGGGCGGGAGTGACATTCCGCCCGATCGCCATGCCTCATCTTGGGGCAGACCGTAACCGGCGGTTTCCGGTAGGAGGGGTCGTCATGACCCTGAAGAAGGAACGTCGCCGGATCATGAAAGAGATCCGGCAGGCGACGGGTCTCCCACTGCCCGCCGCCTGGAAGGCGGCGAAGCAGTGGATAAAGGCGGGCAGATGGGGGCAGCAGGAGATGGGCGAAGTGGTCCACGTTGGACCCGAACGCCCATACCCCTGCGGGGAAGAGTGTTGTGGGTGGACTTACCCGCTAACACTAGCAATCCACGGTCCGAAAGGATCGTGGATCACCTACCGCCGCGACTAAGCGGCTGCGGGATGACGGGGCAAGGTACGAGCGCGAACGCGCTCCCTTGCGCCCCAGCGGATCGGATCCGCCTTCCCGCACCATGCTCCGCAACGGAGCAGCCTTGCCAAGGAGGTGCCTTGGCTTCATTCCCGCGTATATAGGCGGGTGAAAGGTAGCTCATGGGCTACACTTTCGATCCTGAGAGGGTGCATAGCGCCCTCTTCCGGTTGTCGGACCGGGTGGGCTCGGAGGCGGCGGTGAAAGCCGTTGTCTCCGGGCTCACCCGGAGGGGCGTCGCCGCGCAAGCGGCGATGGCGAAAGACGGTTGCGGGCACTTCACCCGCGCCGTCGAAGTGAAAGTGCAGGGGCGGCGGATTACCATCTGCTGCCCCTGCTACTGACCGAAGCCCTCTCGATCTGCGTCTCTTCGGGGATGCTGGTCGGGAGGGTTTCATCGTTTCAGAACAATGGATCGAGCGCAGGCGGGAGTGTATCCGAAAGGGAAATGCATTCCGGTTGTATTGGCGCAACTTCTGCCCCGAATGCTTTTGTCTTTTTCGTCTTCCTTGCAATCAATGCTTTTATCACCCTCAATCGCCATGCACTAGGTGACACGTCATGTATGGTCATTCTCGCATGCTTCGCACCCTACGCCAACCCATGCCAAGCGAATACTTCAATCCTTTCGAGCACTTACGCTTCCACGTCGTTTCTGCTTGACGTTACCCTTCGCATAACGTAGCTTGACACTTGTCGGAAGGCACGCCGCAAGGCACCCTCCGGCACGGTCCTTTACAACCTAGCGCACCTTCTCCCGCGTCAAGCTGAAGCCTCGCACCTGAAACGATGCGCGGTGAAACGAAACCTTGACAACGGAAACCAAGGGAGCTAGATAGGGACCACGCGGCGGAAACGTCGCCAGGGGAAGCCGCAAGGCACCCCGCCTGCCCTTTGACAACCAAGTTACATCGCGCTTCACCGTATCAGCCACGGCGCGCACCTTGTCGGCGGTATTCAATCCGATTGACACGGCAAGCGACGAAAAGAGGTTGACAACGGAAGTGAAGCGGACTAGGTTGCAAGGGACGGAAGGTTGCGAGCCTTCGCAGATCTGTGACAACCTAGCTTTCTGAAACGCCCGCAAGGGCATGAAAGAAAACATGGCAGTAGTTTACGTTTACGGCGAAGAGAGCGCCCAGCGGCTTCGCGCCGTCGGGGTTCCGATCTTCAAGATCGAGACATTCGAGGGCGCCCTCTATGGTGTCCTCGATTCCCCCAACCAACATCGGCCGTAATCCCGCGGCCTTAGGAGAATGTCATGCGTCTGAAATCCGTCCCCACCAGTATCCGCCCCCTCGTCGCCGAGGTGGCGGTCGCCCGCCTCCAGTGCCGTCTCGAGGACGGCACCTATTTTTTCCGGGACTACAGCGTCTCCATGGGGGAGGTCCCTTCGGGACCTCCCACCTGGTTCGAGTTGCCCGGCCCGCGTCGCGGGCGCCTCCTGGAGGGGGTCCTGGAGGACCTCCTCCAGGAGAACGTGGTGACCCTCGATCGCGACGCGATCGAGGAATTTAACGAGTACATGTCTTCGAGACGGCGGGGTTGAGCCCTACCGATGAAGCCCGTTTCGCCATCGAGGCGGCGGGCTTCATCGTGAACGAGCGGGGAACGGTCGTTCCCCGCTGATCCGTCCCCGGCAGGATCGAGCACTCGCAAGGGTGCTCTCTTGCATGGAAGATCCGTATCCATGCGGATCATAATACATGGGAAGCTGTTGCGGAGGTGACACTCCGCAACAGCGCCATGCCTCATGTTGAGGCACCGCATGCCTGTCGGTTCACGGGCAAAGGAGTCGAAGATGAGAACCATCATCATCGGCGACGTTCACGGGTGCGTGGAAGAACTCCACGCTCTCGTGAGCAAGGTGGGATACCAGAAGGGCGTCGACCGCCTGGTGTCTCTGGGCGACTTGGTCGACAAGGGTCCGTCTCCCGCGCAGACGGTCGCCCTCATGCGTGAGATTGGCGCGGAGATGATCTTGGGCAACCACGAGGAGCGCATGCTCCGCTGGCTTGCCCACGAGGATAAGCGTAAGCTCACGGGCAAGGTGAATCCCATGTCCGTGAGCGAGGAGCAAGCGGCGGAGTGGCTATCGCTCTCCGCCGAGGACGTGGAGTGGCTTCGTGGCGCTCCCGTCACCCTGGATCTGGGTAGCAATACCCTCGCCGTCCACGGCGGCATGCTTCCGGGCATCCCCGTGGACAAGCAGAAGGCGGGGACGATGCTTCGTCTCCGCTACCTCACGGCAGAGGGCAAGTTCGCTGCCATTGGCGCGGACTGCGAGATGCCTGAGGGTGCCTGCGAGTGGCAGGCTCGATACGACGGCGAGTTCAATCTCGTCGTTGGACATGCGGTGCATTCGCTCGATGCGCCGCGAGTGGATCGTCTCCCCAACGGGCGAGTGATTCACAACCTGGACACGGGATGTGTCCACGGGGGCAAGCTCACCGCCCTCATCTTGCAAACGGGTGAGTACGTGCAGGTTCAGGCAGCGCGGGAGTACCACCCGCGCAAGGGAGGTGGCGAGTGAACGCCAAGATCGGTATCTGATTGACAGGGAGGGGCGGGTGCTCGCAAGGGTGCCCGCCCCGATTGGTTTGAAGCATCTCAACTACGGAGGATGGTCGTGCAGGATTTGATTGAGACTCTTCGATTTGCTGAGGCGGCGCACACCATGGCGAAGGCACGAGCCGACGCAGCAATGCGAAGGTTCACGCAATTGAACCTTTCACTCTCCTCTCTTCGCACGGAGGAGATTGCCTCTTCCGTGAGGGAGTGGCAGCGCGCTCGCGAGGAGGAGCGCAAGAGTGAAGGGGAGTGGCTGTCTGCCCGTAACAGGGTGGCGGCTGCCATTCGGCAGAGTCGCCTGCAGCTGATGAAGTGAATCGAGTCAATGCCCTTGGTGGAGAGATCTGCCAAGGGCATTGCGGTTGTACTGGCAACCTTCTGCCCCCAATGCTTTTACCAATCCCAATCCATTACATTCCAATGCTTTTATCGTCATCCCCCGTTGCTGTCCTTCGATCTACCTTGACCTGCACCCTTTGACGATAACTTGAATCATTCCAGCTACTTACGCCCCCGTGTCGCTTTTCGCTTGCAATCGGCAACGGTGCGAGCTAGGTTTCGACGTGTCGGGAACACCGCCGCAAGCGGGCTCCCCCGGTCCTTGACAATCGAACGCACTAACCCTGTCGGGCGCATAGCGACGGGCGCTCGCAATAGCGAGCCTCCCTCCTATCAACGCTCGACACAACGCAAGCGTGAGAGGTTGTCATGGCTCAGACCACTGTTACTGTCAGCATCATGGGGGACGACACGGACGAGAATCCGGAGCGGGAAGTCACCTTCCCCGCCGAATACTGCGTCTGCCCCAAGTGCGAGGGGCACGGCACCATCCTCAACCCCAGCATCGGAGAGCACGCCTTCTCCGCCGAGGAGTTCTACGAAACCTTCGACGAAGAGGGTCAGCGGGAATACTTCCGCCGTGGCGGCATCTACGACGTCCGTTGCCCTGAGTGCAACGGAAGGAACGTGGTGCCTCAGATTGCCGTGAGCAAGCTCACGGAGTCTCAGATGCAAGACTACCTCGTGTGGAGCGAGGAGCGACGCGATCGCGCTCAGTTCGAGCGAGAGTGGGCGGCTGAGATCCGCCGCGAGCGCGCGATGTGCGGAGACTGGTAGCATGAACGGAGGGGCGGATTGATTCCGCCCCTCCCCGTCTGCGAAACTGAAACAAAGGGGTCACAATGGGTAAGAAGATGAGCATCCCTCAGATCGACACCAAGATCCGCTCGGTCAAGCGCAAGCTTGGCTACGCCAAGCGCCACGCCGCCAAGCTCGCCAAACTCGCGGAGTTGCGAGCGGAACTGCAGGCGCTTCGCACGCAGCAGTCGTCGGATGAGTTGATCGACTACTGCACCGCTGCCTGGGGAGAGGTGTGCTGCGATTGCCGAATCTGTCAGGTCAAGGGGTGCAAATGCAGATCCTGCCAAGGTGGAGTCTGAACGCTAAGATCGGTATCTGAAAGGGAGATGGGCGCTCGTGCGAGCGCCCATCTCTCCAAGTAGAGTGTGTGCGTGTGCGGACTCCGCCTTGTAGAGTCCGCGTTGTTCTGGGAGGATTGTATCATGAACTACATCGTGTGGGACGCGCGCAGCAGCAAGTGCATCAGTGGAGTCTTCTCCAAGGAAGACGCCCTTCAAATGGCGAGTAGCCTGAACCAGATGGTGTTCAACAACACCTTTGGTGGCTCGCTGCCACAACCTTCTGAGATCAAGGGTCCCTTCTACGCCCACCCGGAGTCGCGTCGCTCCGTCCTGGGCAAGTAGAGTCAAGCTAGGGAAAGGCTCCGTGGAATCCACGGAGCCTTTCCCAGATCGTGCCAAAGGCATGGCGGTTGTAAACGCGGCATTTCTGCCCCGCATGCTTTTGTCTTTTTGTTTCTTTCGATCCTTATGCTTTTATCTTTACCAACCTCTTTCTCTACTTGGTAGCAGCACGCCAAGGCATATTGAAGCAAACGTCAATCATTCTAAGCACTTACGTTCTTATGTCGCTTTTCGCTTGCGTTTCGACACGGGGTGACGTAGGTTTCGGAGTGTGAGAGGGATGCGCAGCGGCGCCCCTCCGATCATTGACAATCCAACGCACTAAACCCTGTCGGGTGCATAGCTGTAACGGCTCGCAATAGTGCGTCGTCGCTTCTATCAACATCCGGCATCTACACGATAGAGGGTATGTATGATGTTTGCAGTGGTTGCTTCCAAGAACGCAATCGACATGCACTCGAGTGCTGTCATCGCGATCTTCAAGGATCGCAATGAGGCGGATCTTCTCGTGAAAGTGATTCACGAGAAGATCGCTCACCGCAACGGCAAGCGCGACGCGATCAGGTCCATGATGGAGGATTGGGAGAAGAGCAATCCTCGCCCCTTCTCCGAAGGCTCTGACAGCGATCCTTGGCGTTCGCGTCAAGAAAAGGAGGATGAGTACCAGAAGTGGATCGATCTCAGGGATTCTAAGCTCGATTCCCTGGAGCAGACCATCGGGGTCTCGCTCTACACCGAGTGGGACTTCGAGGGAGCCTCCGTGCAAGAGGCGGAATCCTTCACCCACTGGCATCTCGCCCTGGATTCCTGGAATCGGTGGGACAAGGGCGAGTGATACGGTAGTGCGAAGGGGAGGGGCGGAATCATTCCGCCCCTCCCTTTCTTCTGACTCAGAAAGGAGTTCTCATGGATCTGTATCAAGTGTATGATGCTCGTAACAGCAACGTTCAAGGTCCGTACACGAAGGCTGACGCGGAGAAGTTGGCGCACGATCTCAATCACTTCGTGGCGCGCAACACCATTCCGGCGCTCTACTCCAGCGCCATGCAGGTGAAGGGACCCTTCTACATCCGAAAGATGTAGACAATGGCTCCGGTAGAGGTTGATTCCCTCTACCGGAGCCTGCTGCATTGGTGCATCCGTGTGCAGCTGCAATGCTCGATGACAAGGGCATGGCGGTTGTAAACGCGGCATTTCTGCCCCGCATGCTTTTGTCTTTTTCCCCTCGCTCCCCACCCTTTCCAACCCCAATGCTTTTGCCTCCCCCAAACCGTGCCGTGACGCTACCTTGCACGTCATGTATGGTCACGCAGTGTCACGGCGTCCCCTTGTCCCCTTGCCTCTACTAGATAGAGCCGCGCCCCTTCTCGAGCCTTTCCAGGGTGCGAGCCGCGCCGCGTGCGCCATAAAGGCTAATCGTTTCAGCTACTTACGAGCTCACGTCGCTTTTCGCTTGCGCTTCGACGTTGGCTGATATAGCTTTCGGGGTGTGAAAGGGACGCGCTACGGCGCTCCCCTCGATCCTTGAAAAGCGAACCTCTACCGCGACGCCCCACGGGCGCGCATCCTTTCGTCCCGCTTCACGCGACGCGAAACGGTGCGAAACGGAAAAGCGCACAACGCGCTTGACACGGAAAGCGGGACGGGTTAGGCTTCAAGTATCGGAAGGGCGAAAGCCCCCTGGTCATTGAAAACAGAATAGCACGAGGGACGCGGGAAGCGTCGGTTACAAGTTACCGCAACGGTAGCGCGTAGCACACCCTTCCCGCATAACCTGAACGGAGACTAGTCATGTCCGGTTTCGGAATGGATCGTATCCTCTCTTTTGCGCTTCGCGGTGTCCGCGTGGCGAACAAGGGGAGGGAACGCGACGACGACGAAACGCGAGCCGCGAAGGCGCGGCTCGCCGACGAGCGACGCGCCGAGCGTGCCGAAAAGCGCGCAGCGCGTATCGCGGCAACGGTGGAGCGGCGTATCAAAGCCGCCGCTCGCCGTGAGGGACAGAGCCAGCTTGCAAGCGCCGACAAGGCACGCCGCAAGCTGGCGCGCCAGGGCGGCACCGTTGCCGCCCTCTGCGGTCTGCTCGGTGTGGTTCCCGACAGGGAGCGACACGTCGACGACGTTCGTTCTTTCCTCATGGATCGCGGGCTTGCCGATGCCGCTTCGCTTCTCAGCGGGGCGGTCGACGGTGCTACCATCCGCGTCAATCGGGATGGTGAGCTTACCGCGGACGGAGAGTGGACGGCGTTCGCCACTGCGCTCGCTTTCGGAGACATTCCTACGAAAAGCGAGCGCGAAGCGGAAGCCTTGGAAGATCGGAAGGAATACTTCCGAGATCCTATCAGTGGTCGCGTGTGCTTTCGTATCCGCGAAACGGATGCGGATCGCAACGTGAAGCGCGCCGCGGAAACGCAGGTGTTCAACACCATGCTCCGCGACGCGCTCGCCCGTCACGTCAAGGGACGCGACGACGCGACGCCGGAGGGTTTCCAGCCGTCCAAGCGCACGCTTCGTGAGCTTGTCTCGCAAGGGCAAGCGCCGAGCGTGGAAGGGTGAGAGCGAGCGGACGGGCGCGGCAACGCGCCCGTCCGCTTCTCTCCGGTGTGTCAACGTGTGAAACGGAGGTGTTCCGTGAGTGACATGGTGGTTTCGTTCTGCAAAGGTGCGTTCGCTGCGGCGCGTAACGATGCGAAAGCGTCGGCTTACTTGGCGCATTGGACGGAGGCGGCAAGCGAACAGCCGTGGTGGCGTGGCGAAACGGAGGGTGTGAGCCCTGCGGCGCGTCTCACCGCCATTCTGGTTGCAGCGCATCCCTTCTACAAGGAAGCGCAAGCCAAGCCGCGTGCGCCCAAGGTTCCGCGTGACAAGGCTCCGCGAGCCGCTACGCCCAAGCCCCAAAAGGCTTTCAAGGGTGTGGTGGGTGGAGAGTCTAAGGGGTTCGATGCCGCATGGGACGCCCACAAGTGGGTGGTTCGCATGTTAGCAGAGGCTCCGCTCGGAACCAAGGGACAGGTGGTGGATTGCCTCAATCCGCACCTGTCCGTGAGTGTGGATCAAGCGAGGGCGACGCGGATCGTCAATCGCGTGGGTACGGGCACGGCGACCCGTACCGTGGGCGGTAAGGGTGGATCGGGACCGTGGATGAAAGCGAGCCAAGATCGGGCGCGCTTCTCCAAGGGTTGACGTGTGTATGGGAGGGGATGCAATCCGGCATCCCCTCCCGGTGCGGTGTGATTATCGTTCTCTCAGAGGTGTATCATGAGCAAGTCCCCCGTTCTTTCCTTCCTTTCTGGCAACAACCTTCTCGCCCGCTTCGCGGACGGATCGATCAACGAGCAGGCGACGGGTGAGGCACTCATCCTGGCGCTCCGCTCCGAGGTTGCTGCGGCTGGTGAGCGGTACGCGCGTATCGAAGCGTCCCTGGACGCGCAGTTCGATGCGCTGCGAGCGGAGGGGAAGCAATACAAGGCGATCGATGACTTGTGCTTCGACTATGCCATCTCGATCGGCAAGCGTCCTTCCGAGGTGAAGGACGACGTTTCCGAGTTCGTGAAGCTCTCCAACAGGTTCGAGAGCAAGGTGGGACGCGGGTGCGGCGTCCACCGGCTAGCTATCAAGTAGCAGCTAGGGGCGCACACGGAGGGAGGGGCGACAACGCCCCTCCCTCCGATCTTCTCTCACACGTTTCGGAGGTTCTAATGTTCAGCATCGAAGAGATCATGACGGAGTTCGCGGAAGCCACTACCCTACCCGTCGAGCCCTTGGGCGTGTCGGGGCGCGACGATGCGAGCGACGATGATGTGGAGTCGACGGCGATGCCGTCGCTGCTCCGGGCTCTAACGGATCGTCGGGCGCAAGACTCGCTCGCTGCTATGGGTGGCAAGGTGGATAGCGCGGCGGTCCCCTGCAGGGACGCGCGCCGCAACGTGTTCGAGCGCGGCGCGTCGCCGCAGGGTGGCACCCCGCAGGTGCGGCAGGACAAGCGCCTGGGGCGCAAGCGCAAGATGACGGATCGCGAGATCCGCCTGTGCATCGAAAGGGGTCGCGTGCCTCCGGGCATGACGATGCGACAGCTTCTCAAGTACCTGTGAACGCGAGGACGGAGGGGCGACAACGCCCCTCCGTCCGTTCCTTCTGGTCACGTTTCGCTCTCACACTCGGAGGATGATATGGTGAAGGGTTCCGGCAAGTGCGGCACCTGCGGTATCGAGGATCGTTTCATGTTCATGTGCAGGGATAACGATCCCTGGCGATGCGCCAAGTGCTTCAACGCGCATGAGGAGGGGCGAGCGCAGGGCGGGATGGTTCATGGCGGCACGGTGCGTGAGGCGGAGAGCCCGGACGGATGAGCGAGCAAGGGCATGGGGGTCAACACCCTGTGCCCCGCCCTAAAGGGAGAGGGAGGGAAGAGGATCAATCCTCTTCCCTCCCTTCATTCTGTCCCCTATGCTTTTGCCTTTTTCTCGTCACCCCCATTCTGCCCCCGATGCTTTTGCCTTTCCCCTTGCCACCCTCCAAAGTAAGCCAGCCCACACTCTCGCATTATAGCTTACCATGTAAGACAAGCTCTTACATGCACGCCTAGTCCTTACCAGGGTAGCCTTTCAACCCACATGCTTTTGCCCCGGTTAACTTTATTTTCGGTTGCTTTTTTTGTGCGATACATGGTCGGCTGCTAAGGTGTAGCGGCGACGACGACACGACGACGGAAACGACGGCAACGCGAAAAGCGAGTTTATCGCGCAACGTTTTGTGCGATACAGGGTCGGTTCCTAGAGTGTCGGAACGACGCGACGACGAAAGATAGCGATTGACACGGCGCTACTTTCGGTGCATAAAGGGTGTCAACGGTGCAACGAAGCATCGTTTCATAATCGAAAGGTGGTTTATCATGAGCAAGTCCCCCATCCTCTCTTTCCTCGCTAGCAACAACCTCATGGTCCGCAACGCCGATGGTTCGATCAACGAGCAGGGAACGGGAGAGGCGTTGATCCTCGCGGTCCGGGCGGAGCTGACCAACGCGGCGGAGCGATACGCGCGTATCGAAGAGGATCTGGACGCGCAGTTCGATGCGCTCGCGTCGGAGGGCAAGCAGTTCAAGGCGATTGGGGATATCGCCTTCGACTATGCGATCAAGATCGGAAAGCGTCCTTCGGAAGTGCAGGATGACATTTCCGAGTTCGTGAAGATGTCCAACAGGTTCGAAAGTAAGGTGGGACGCGGTTGCGGCGTCCACCGCCTGTTCAAGCGATAACAGGGCGAAACCTAGGGAGCGCGCTGGTCGCGCTCCCGATGGTCCGCACGTCAATGCGTGCGCTGACGAGCCCAAAGGAAGATATCGTTTTATGATTCTGGTAATGATCGGAGAACAAGCGCATTGTGCAGTCGTCTGGGATACATTCGCTTCTGTAGAAGAAGCGAATACTGCCATAGTTAAATGGCGGGAAGAAAGCAAAGGAGAGGAATGGGCGGAGCGTAAAACATTTTATGTTTACGAACGCCCGGAAGAAGTAGCTCATTTTTTGGAGGCAGCAAAGTTTTCGGAAAGCTGTTTCCAAAACATGGTAAAGGCAACTTTTACCAAATAGTTAGTTATACATACTACTGATGGGCGAGGGCGCGATTGAGATCGATTTGTGGTCCCTAGAACGCGCGTCCCCACTGGTGAGGGCGCCTTGCGTAAAGCGATGCCTGCCGGTTGTCGCTTTACGCAAGTACGTTGACGAGCCGAGGTTAATCATGGGAAAGATTTCTCACATTACCAAGCTGATGAAGATGAAGCCTGCCCACATTGTGGAGCTGGAGAATCTCATCTTCGCATACGCGGATTCGCAGGCGGATTACGCTGCAAGCAAAGCTCCGCTCGATTCCAAGGAACGCCGTCAACTGTTTGCGGATCACCTGGATAGCGCGCAGCTATTGGAAAAGGCTCTGCAAGCTATCGTCGGTCCCGAGTTTTCCCTGGGTGACGGGGATTCGGAGTTCTCGATTGACGGTTGAGAGTTACCGTAACACTAACAAGGTTTAGGAGGTTTCCAATGCCGCGAATGACCATTCCCCAGATCGAAACGCAGATTCGTGCGGTCAAGCGCAAGCTCGCCTACGAGAAGCGCCACGCTGCTAAGCTCGCCACGCTCGCCACCTTGCGGGCGGAGCTTGCCACGGTGCAGGCGTCGACGCGGGAGAAGCCCGAGTCGTTCTGTGCTGCGGTATGGGGCGAGGTTGGCTGCGATTGCCCCGAGTGCAGGTGATAATGAACGCCAAGATCGGAATCTAGCAAATCGGGGCGAAGGTTTTCCTTCGCCCCTTTTCCGACCCCCATGCTTTTGCCTTTTTATTCCGCACTGCTAATGGTATTTGCCTTTTCTTCATTATCTACTTATCATGGTGTTGCCTTTTGTTTTACTTTTATTATTTGCATATTACCTTTTGCATGGGTGCGTTTTTGTGCGCCCGCCGAGGGCGGGCGGGTCAATGCTTTTGCCTTTTGTATCCCGTTTGGGCAAAAGCAATGGGGGCGAAAAAGATGTTATAGCTAATGCTTTTGCCGGGAGATGTTTTGTGCGATATAGGGTGCGCTCGTGTAAAGCGCGGCAACCAAGCGCAGCGCGGAGCACTTTAGTAAAAGCAATAAATCAATCTAGCATTTCAACACCAAAGTTTGTAATACATGGTTTGCTGTTATTGCAATAACGACAAAGTAAGTTATCGCAATAACAATATCGCACGCTACAATTTGTGCGATACATGGCGGGTTCCTAGGGTGTAGCGATTGAATGGTTGCGGTCAATCGTTATACAAGTTAAATCGCAATCTGTTTCGGTTTGGAGATTTTGATCATGAGCAAGATTCTTTCCTCGGTTTCGCAGTTCCTTTGTTTCAATGCGGATGGTTCGCTCAATTGGGAGGAAAGCTCCGTGCATATCCGCGCGGCTGTAGAGACGGAGATTGAGCAAAATGCAGTTTTGGATACTGCAATCCTCAATGCCGTGAATTCCATTTATGATAAGTTTGCTACTAACGAAACCATGGTTACTGGTGATGTGGTTGCATTTGCTTCTTTGGAGCTGGCTTCTCTGGGTTATGCCAGGGATGAAATCAAGGTTCGTGTAAAGGAGTATCTGGATCGTTCCAAGAATCAGTTTAAGTCGCAAAAGGGACGAACTGGTGGTCTGATTCGCCAGTACAAGTAAGGACGAAACCTAATGGGGAATTGGAGAAATTCAATTCCCCATGATGGTCCGCGCGTTTATGCGTGCGCTGAAGAGTCCAAAAGATAAACGGCAAAAAGGAAAAGGTAAAGTTATGGATAAGACCAGCCAGGCTTACATTTTTGAGTTGCTGTTGAACAATAACCGTGCGGTGGAAAGGGCAATCCTTGCTATCTACAATCGCCAAACGGCAGAGGAGCAAAAGGATTCCGACACCAAGGTTCATAATGGTATTGGATTTTCGGGCGCGGATGCTCGTTTGGGCAGTTATTATGCTCGATGGATTCTTTCGGGAAGGAATCTTTCGGGAAATCATTTGGAAAAGGCTCGCAGCATGAGTCTGAAATACGTTCGCCAGTTGAGCGAAATCGCGGTTGCTAAAGCCGCAAATGCAAGCGTCAATACGCAAGCGGTTTAATTCAACTTTAAACATTAACTGATTTTTAAATCCAAAAGGAGTTTACCATGAGCCAAATGTCTTTTGCGGATCTGGTCAAGGCGGTAAAGGGAATTGTTCCTGGGGCTATCTTTTTCGAGGATAGCAATGGGCAATTGCATATTGCCACTGGGCTTCAGCAAAACGGGGAGGACAATGCTCCTTTGGATTGCGTGCAAATGGATACCAATATGTATCCTTTTGAGAGAGATACTTCAGGTATTATGTGACCTGAGTAAAAGGATAAGCACCATTGGAGCGAGCAGTTTGTGGGATACATGGCTCGCTCCAATGGTGTAACAGTAGATAAGAATAACAAATTTAGACAAACTGCCTGGGGTTAAAAATGGATATTATTCAATTCAACCTTTCTCGTTCTCCTGGTAGCTACAATCACTTTCTTCCCCTGGAGATTGGAGATCTTACAGTTTCCATTCAGGCTAGCTCAATGCATTATTGCAGTCCGCAAATGAATTTTTCTTCTTCGGATCATTATAGTGAATTTGAGGTAGCTATTTTTCATGGAGATGATTGGTTTCATCCTGAAAGGGATCCTCGATTTGCGGATACTTCTTGGGCAAAGTATTGGAGCGAATCTGATAATGTGGCTGGTTTCGTTCCCCGAGAAGAAGTGGCGCAAATGATTTATGATTTGAATATTGCTTTTAGCAATTAGAATATGGTGCGATTACTTATCAATCTATTGGGACCAAGTTACTACCATCAACATAGGGCGAAATTGAAAGCGGGAGGGGTTTTCCCCTCCCGCTTTCATACATCCTTTTTTTTTCTTTTTTTCTCAATCTGATAGGAGGTATTATGATTCTGGTAATGATTGGCGAAGCCCATCGTGCGCAAATCTGGGATACTTTTTCCTCCGTAGAAGAAGCGGAGACTGCCATCGCTAAATGGCGGGAAGAAAGCACAGGACAGGAGTGGGCGGAGCGTAAAACATTTTTCGTTTACGAACGCCCGGAAGAAGTGGCTCATTTTTTGGAGGCGGCAAAGTTTTCGGAAAGCTGTTTCCAAAACATGGTAAAAGAAACTTTTACCAAAACTACTGATGGGCGCGATTGAGATCGATTTGTGGTCCCGCGCCAAAGGAGAATAGATTATGTCTTTTTTGGATTTGGTCAAGGCGGTAAAGGCAATTGTTCCTAATGCTGTCTTTTTTGAGGATAGCGAAGGGCAATTGCATATTGCCACGGGGTTTGCTCAAAATCGGCATGAGGATGAGCCTTTGGATTATGTCAAGGTACATAAGGAGATGTATCCTTTTGAGAGGGGTACATCTGATATGTGATTTCAAATAGAGAGGATAAAAAATGCCGAGAGCGCCTCCTGTTTAATCTTTAGTTATTAATCACCTGGGCATGTGACTAAACTGCTCAAGCTATAAATAGAAACAAAGGCTAGACAATGTACCAAGATCTTTCCCTGGAAAACAAAATCCGTTTCGCGGAAATGGAATTGTCTTGTCGCCAAAAGGCAATTGAGTTTTGGTCACACAAAGAAAAAGAACTGAAGGACCAATACGGAAAGTTTCCTTCCGAAATCCAATGTCGCCACATCAAAGCGATCAAAGGTTATCGGAAAGAGGCGGAATCCGAATTGAAGTATTGGAGTAACGAGTTGAGCGAGCTGAAAAGCAAAAGCTCGATTTACAAAGTTTTCTCCTGAAAAAGAAAAAAGGATAAGCCATGAGCTATTATCACAATCTTTCCATTGAAGAGCTGCAGCAGGTTATCATTGATTTGGATGCCCAGATTGAATATGGGTATCAACTGATGCAAAATTGCGGTTACACTTTGGCGCATGACTCTGCACAGCAAACGCAGCTAATGTGCAAAAAGATTTTGGCTAATAAGCTTTCGGAGCAAAAATAAATTAATAATGTGGCATATGATTATGAATATCAATGCCACGTTAAAGTTAGCTTCCTTATTCTCTTTGAAAATAAAGCAAGCTCAGTTATCCGAAACCGAAGAAGCTCAACTTGGATCGGAAAGAGAAGGATCTGCATATCCTTATGTAAAAAAAGAAGATTGGTCCAAGTTTAGACAATTCTTGGTAGATAGAAGTAAAAAATCTAATCCCCAATTAGATCCAGAGTTAACTGCATATACTCCTGGAGAAACGGTTAACTTATTAAACCATCCAAAAATTGTTGATTGGATGCAAAAGATGCGGGATTTCAAAATCCCGGAGAGATATAATATAATTGCTTTAGTGCCTTGCGCTAAAACAAAACCTTGGGGATCTACCAGACCTAAAAAATCAGATCTATATAATTCTTATCATAAAATCTTAGAGATGAATAAGAATGGGGAATTACCTATTGGTGAAATCTACTTTGTCACCATTAGCGAACCTTTAGGGGTTGTTCCTCAAGATTTTTGGGATACCTTTCCTCAATATGATAATCCTGGATTATTTATTGATCCAGTAATGAGATCTGGTGGATTGTTCACCAAGGATTATCCTAAAACTCCCATTAAAAGCAAACACATTATTCCTTTTGATGAATCCGCGTATCAATCTGCTATTTCTACTTTAGCTGGCAGCATTGAACAATTTATGAGAAACAATTCTGCTCCTGGTAGAGTGTTTGTTTCTTTCGTGGAAGATCCTTCTGGCAAAATAAAAACCACTCATAGCGATATGTTGGATAAGGCAAACATTGAAAGCATTTTGCCTCCCGATAATAGATTTGCCAAACCATCTGGTAAAACTTCTCGAAAAGAAGATAAGTCTTCTCCGTTACAACATTATCTGCAACATTTGCAGCAATTGAAAAAGTAAGTTTTTAGCGGCTGTAATTTGTGGAGTAGATCGCTACCCGCTAGAGTGTCGGGGAGGAAACGCAAGAAGCTATTTATTGATTCAAGCAGGAATCCAAAGGCGCTTATAGGAACAATAACCAAATTACCCGCTGCAACGGGTTCATGGGAATTGTTCGCCTTTGCAGAGGAAAGAGGATTATTACCCTGAAAAGGACTAATCCTCCGTCTTTGGATTCCGGCTTGAGTCAATAACCAATTGTTAAAAAAGGAAATCATATGAGCTACAATGGTCACAAGAATTGGAATGCTTGGAATGTTGCTTTGTGGATTTCCAATGATGAGGGATTGTATTCCCTTGCTTGTCAATGCGTGAAGCGGCATCGCAATAAGGATAAGGCTGCGGAGGCTTTGGTAAATCTGCTTCCTGCAAAGACGCCGGATGGTGCCCCTTATTCTTTTACCAATGTGAGAGCGGCTTTGGTGGATTGGCACTGAGGAGATTATAATATGAACTGCTACATTGTCAATTTCGTCACTGGCGAATACGAGGATCGTTACGAGACGGTGGTAAAGGTCTTTGCCAATAAGGAAAAGGCAGAGGAATGTGCCAATGCCATTCGTGCCAAACTTGATACCATTGGTCGTCATGCCAGGGGCGATAATAGTGCTACGGAGAATAACGAAACTCGATATTCGGCTCCAACCGTGGATGGTTTTCGGATTGATTATACCGGCGCTTGGGTGAATGTGGACGGTCCTTATCCTTTTGATGGAGAGTGATTGAAGAATATCCCCCGCTTAATTTGTGGGATACATCGTCCGTCCCTATAGTGTAAGCGGCAAACAAGAAAAGCAAAGCAAATTACTTCAACAGCAAAGGGCGAATCATGAACGAAGATATTTGTTCTCGCTGCGATGGTTTGGGTTATGAGGAATATTACGATGAGGATACTTATCGTGATGTTCGTGATACTTGTTATCATTGTGGCGGTTGCGGTCGGGTAGATAGTGAAACCGCTTATCATGATCGTCTTAGTGGCGTAGCTCATTCCCTGGCGGTAAATGAAGTGTATCAGCTTCAAAAGTGGATTAATTCCAATCCCGATGGAGAGGGATGGGAATTCCATGCTGCGGAAAACATGATGAGGGGATATGAATACTTTCAAGTCCGCGTCATGGATTATATGTCCGATTATCTTGACCGACTAATGCAAATGTCGATTAGTGATCGAGAATTGCTGATTGCTTGGAATGAAATGCCCTTTGAGTCGATGCGTAAAGCAGAAACGCCAAAGGTGGAATGTGTTTCGGCAATTCCGCTTCAACCGATGTATGAAGGGAATGATATTCCTTTTTGATGGAGAAATATATGACAGGTATTGATTTTCTTCGCAGCATGGTGAGTAACTTCAATTACTGTAGGGAGGATTTCCTTTCCCAGTATTCGGTAGAGGAACTTGTTACTATTCGTAAGGCATGGCTCGCTTGCGAATGGGATTTTATGCCGGATCAATGGAGTAAGAGGCAAATTGAATCGGCACTTCGTAATGGGGCAGTTCCTACATTCACCGATGATGGTCTGCCAACTGAGTAATGTGTAAAGGATAAATATCCTTTCAATTCTCAATAGTGAGATTACCCAAAGGGTATCTAAAGATATCTCATCAATCTATTGGGACCGGGTTAGTGCAATAGGGAGTTGGCGCACTCGCTTTTGAATAAAAAGGAATGACTGAGTTCGATTCTCAGTTATTGCATGATCCCAAATCCTTCTTAGCAATAAGAAGGGTGTTATATAGGTTGACCGTTTCCTCCAATATAAAAAACGGCAGTGGTTTCCGGTAATCCCTTAAGGTATAAAACCGGATATTCCTAACCTGAAAAGGCGGAAGCTGCTGAAATGCAGCATTAAGCACCTAAGCAAGTGGATAAACTGCTTATTATGCCGGTCCTTGGTGGCAAATAAATTTACGCCATCTGATGAAGTGATAATCATCCCTTACTCATATTCCCTATAGGCGTATGGGGAGTATAAGCAATATGATTATTGCTTCATTGGAATAATTTGTTTGAGGGGTTCAATTCCCTTACCGGAAGCCATATTAACGGTAACAAACTGTACTTCAACCCTTTGCGGAGATTGAATATATGAATTACACCATTGTTCGTGACGATAACGCCATTAGCCCTCGTGAGAATGATAACCTGGGAACTATTGCTTATGGTTCTCGTCGTTATGTTCTAGGAGATCATTTCGTTTCTGGCGATGAGCTTGCGGCTATTATCAATGACCGGAATAATATTGCACTTCCGGTGTATGCTTATATTCATAGCGGAGTTACCTTGAATACAGTTGGGTTTAGCGATCCTTGGGATAGCGGTAAGTCCGGTTACATTTATGTTTCCAAGGATAAGGTTAGGGAATGGTTTGGAGTCAAGCGGATTAGCCCTAAGCTCTATAATAGAGTTCTTTCCGTTCTTACTGCTGAGATTGAAGAGTATAATCTGTACCTTAACGGCGAATCCTATGGTTACATCATTAAAGATGATGATGGTAACGAGATTGATTCTTGTTGGGGTTTTCTTGGGGAAGATGTGGCTAAGGAAGCTGCCGAAGAGGCTGTTAGCTTTTTCAGCAAGCGAGCTGCGTAAAAAGAATCTTGTATTTGCACTCCACTAATTTGTGGGATAGAGGGTGCGCCGCTAGAGTGTAGGCAGCGGCTATAAAGGATAAAAAGAAAATGGATTGGATGCTTTGGCTGGATGATCAATACCTGGACCCTGAATGTCCAGCTCGCCATACTCCAATTGGGTTTGTGGGAGCTGGTTCTACTCAAGAGGCGATTCGGGTAGTAAGGGATTTTGGACCTCCCAGTTTCATTGATTTCGATCATGATTTGGGTAGGGATGATACTGCTAAGGATTTTCTCAAATGGCTGTATTCCAATTATCCAAACAATCCTCCCCAGGATTGGGCAGTTCATTCTGCTAATCCTATGGCAAAAGGTTGGATTGATTCTTTTATTAATGGCTGGCATCGTTCTTTGAGAGGCGAGCCGATTGTTGGTTAAGTAAAAGCCAATATTCGCCGCCACAATTTGTGGGGTAGATCGTTTCC
>Ga0214917_10002663_pt1 | contig 21431 bp, 21 predicted proteins | sample LL_1208_BB_MetaG_FD_177983 | JGI IMG/M metagenome (GOLD analysis project Ga0214917, IMG submission 177983) | Freshwater microbial communities from Lake Lanier, Atlanta, Georgia, United States - LL_1208_BB | ecosystem: Environmental > Aquatic > Freshwater > Lake | place: USA: Georgia | collected...
GTGTCAGCTGCAGCCAATGTGATTTTAAAATTCTTACTCTTTAAAAAGTTAGCAATTTTTGCCGCTGTAGTAGTTTTACCAGTTCCATTTACACCAACTACTAAAATTGTATTTAGCGAATCTGCTTCATAATTCAAATCGCGTGATTTACTACTCAACCAAGCATTTATAACCTCAGAAATTGAAGTTTGCGCATCATCTGGTTTGCTTTTTTTAGCTACTGCAATAAGACCATCAACTAACTTAACCCCTAAATCTGAGGCAATTAAGTTGCTGCGAATTTCATCCCATTCGCTGGCACTTACCGAGTTGCTTTTTACTGCATTAAATAACCGCTTAAACAAGCTCATAACATTTGCTTAAACAGTTAGGAAACAGCATCAACTTCGCGGATGCGTTGTGAAATGACCTCAGAGACGCCGTCACCACGCATGGTTACGCCATACAGAGAATCAGCAATCTCCATTGTGCGCTTTTGATGAGTAATAACAATTAATTGGGATTTTTCGCGCAGCTCTTCAAAGACGCCAAGTAATCTTCCTAGATTCGTATCATCGAGTGCAGCTTCAACCTCATCCATTACATAGAACGGTGATGGTCTTGCTTTAAAGATTGCAATTAATAATGCAACTGCAACCAGTGAGCGTTCGCCACCAGATAGAAGTGAAAGTCGCTTAATGCGCTTGCCAGGAGGGCGAGCCTCAACATCAACACCAGATGTCAACATGTCTGATGGGTTGGTCAGAATTAATCGACCATCACCACCAGGGAATAATCTGGCAAATATTAATTCAAACTCGCGAGCGGTATCTTCAAATGCTTCGGTAAATATCTTTTGTACTCGATCATCAACCTCTTTAATGATGTCTAACAAATCCTTTTTGGTTTTCTTTAAATCCTCTAATTGTTCTGCTAGATAACGAAGGCGCTCTTCAAGAGATGTGTACTCCTCAAGCGCTAATGGATTGATCTTTCCAAGTAAAGTTAAGGAACGCTCTGCTTGCGCTAATCGCTTTTCCTGTTGATCGCGGCGGTAGGGGATTAATTCTCCTGGGACGAACTCACCTTGCTCATCCTCGATAAAGGTCGGTACATCATTTGTTGGACCGTACTCACTTAGCAGAGTTGCAACGTCAACGCCGAGCTCTTCTACCGCTTTAATCTCTAATTGCTCAATGCGCAGACGTTGTTCAGCGCGAGCAATTTCATCTTTGTGAACGCTTGAGGTTAATCGCTCTAGTTCGGTTGCTAACTCACGGCTAGTACTACGAATGCTAAGAATTTCACCTTCACGTTCGGATCTAGCTGACTCTAATCTTTCTCGTTCTGCCCGAGCGCGAGAAATTGAGGATTCAATTTGAATTAATGCTTCAGAAGCTTCATCTGCAATTTGTTGTGCAGTTATTGCCGCCTTTGCACGTGAATCACGTCGTGATATTGCCTTACTTGCTGAATCACGTTCAGCTTGTGCTGCTTCTTCTAGTGATTGCGCACGTTGTGAGATAGCAGTTATGCGCTCTTCGATTGTTCGCAGATTTAATCTGGATTCAACCTCTTGAGATCGGGCGTTGGAAACTTTGGTACGCAGATCTTCTAAATGAGTTAAATCTGGCTCGCGAGGTTCGGATTGAGATTCAAATTGTGAAATCGCAGCAGTTAAATCTCGTTCATCAGAGGTTCGCTGACTTGTTGCTTCAGTAATTGATGAGGCTAATCGCTCAATTTCACCTTGTGCGCTCTTCACATTTTGTCCGGCGACCGCCATTTGCTCAGCTAATCCATTCATGCGTGCATCAGATTCATTTAATTTTGCTAGTAATTGATCATATTGAGATTTTTTTGCTGCCAATGCATCTTGTACGCCAGTTATTTCAAATTTAATGCGATCGCAATCGGCGGTTAATTTGTTAGCTTCAGCCTCAGATTGCGCTGTTAAACTTTCAATCTTCGAAATTAATTCTGTATTTGTAGAGCCACGAACTAATTCAGAGATCTCCTTGAATGCCGATAGTCGACCCAATGAACCTGCTCTTAATTTCTCTGCTCCATCACGACGTTCTTTAACTTGCTCGAACTCTTTCTCAGCTGCCGCTAATTCACTCTTTGAGTTTTCAAATTGGGAATCCAATCCAGGTTCAGCTGCACCAGCACTTGCTATTTGAGTTTCAAGTAATGCGAAATTCTCTTGATACTTTTTTAGTCTTGTATTTGCTGCGTTGAGCCCTGTGGTTAAACGAGTAATTTCTGCGTTAGTTGCGTCAATTCTGGCGCGAAGCCCATTTATGTGTCCTTCTTGCCTTGCGGTACCTTCACGTTGATCAGCGATTGCACGTAGGGCGGCTGATACTGAATTTTCTTCAAGTGCTAATTTATCTTCAATTTCTTTTAACGCAGTTGTATCAATATGCAATTGTGATTTAGCGGAATTTAATTCACGTTCAAAACCTTGTTGTTCTTGGCGAAGGATTACTGCCTCTGCTTCAAGCGCTTCTGGATCACGACCAGCTGATCTTGCTTCCTCTGCTTCCTCTGATAAAAATCTGGCGCGTTCTGATGAAAGATTTTGTAAACCTCGAAATTTCTCTCGTTGCGCAGTTAAGCCATAAAAATTTTCTTGCGCCTTAATTAATAGTGGATTTTCAATTGCAGAGTTGCGATCTAGCTCCTCTTCGCGCAATCTAATCTTTTCGAGTTCGGCTTCGACAATCTCTTTGCGAGCGCGCAATGAATTCTCATCCGCTTCCTCAACACTAAAGGAATTTTTCATGGAAATTAGATCATCTGCTAACAAGCGCAGCTTTGCATCCCGTACATCTGATTGAATTACCGTTGCCTTCCGTGCCACTTCAGCCTGCTTACCAAGTGGTTTTAATTGACGGCGAAGCTCAACTGTTAAATCTTGAATTCGCGCAAGATTAGATTGCATCGAATCTAATTTTCGAATCGCTTTTTCTTTGCGCTTGCGATGCTTAAGTACACCTGCTGCTTCTTCAATAAATGCTCTTCGCTCCTCCGGGTTAGCCAACAAAATTGCATCTAACTGACCTTGACCCACGATCACATGCATTTCGCGGCCAATACCGCTATCGCTTAACAACTCCTGAATGTCGAGTAAGCGGGTGGTTTCACCATTTAATTGGTATTCAGAGGAGCCATTTCTAAATAACACACGAGTGATGGTTACCTCAGCAAAATCAATTGGCAGCACGCCATCTGCATTATCAATTGTTACGGAAACCTCTGCACGACCGAGAGGTGCTCTGCCAGTTGTACCGGCAAAAATTACATCCTCCATTTTCCCGCCGCGCAGAGATTTAGCGCCCTGCTCTCCCATAACCCAAGAAAGTGCGTCGACCACATTTGATTTTCCGGAACCATTTGGGCCAACCACACAGGTGATTCCTGGTTCAAAATTAAGGGTGGTTGAAGATGCAAAGGATTTAAATCCTTTGAGGTTCATACTCTTCAAATACATAGACGCAACCTATCCAAAAACTGGCTAAATTTGCCGCTTCTTACCGCTGGCAACGCTGACAAAAGTGGGAAGACCGATTAGCAAAGGCTATTCTGGCAATTGCGGTGCCACACCTGGGACATGGCTCACCTTCTTGGCCGTAGACCGCAAGTGATCTTTCGAAGTATCCACTATCACCATTTACATTTTTATACTGCGCATCAAAAGAGGTTCCGCCAGCAGAAATTGCCTGTGACATAACATCGATAGCACTTTTGATTAATCTTTTAACCTCTGCAGAAGATAAATCCTCGCAAATTATTTCTGGGTGAATCTTTGCCCGCCAGAGCGCTTCATCGGCATAGATATTTCCAATACCACTAATGATCCCCTGATTTAACAAGGTTGGCTTAATTGCTGATTTTCTTGATCTAATTTGATTAACTACCTTTGTTAGATCAAATTTATCCTCGAATGGATCAATCGCAATGTGAGCCACCGAATTGGGAACCTCGCCAACATACTCTTCAACACTAACCCAGCCAAAGGTGCGTTGATCTACAAATCTGATCTCATTTTGTGCCTTGGTAAATTTGCTACCTGATAGCAAGAAGCTAGCTCTCAAATGTTTATGTGGTTCAAAATCTTTTGGCTGAACCAATAACTGTCCACTCATTCCCAAGTGCGCTACCAATGCAAATGGTCGATCTAGTGTCAACCATAAAAACTTTCCGCGCCGATTAACACTCTTTATTTTGCTTCCTACGATTGAATTCAATGGTGCAATAGAGGATGGTTTAACCGCCCGTGGGTGAAAATCTGCCGCCTGCAAGATTCGCTTACCAGTTACATACTTTGCAAGTCCAGCCCTTACCGTTTCAACCTCTGGTAACTCTGGCATTGGAAAATTTTACTTTTGGCTGGAAATTACTTCATGTGCTAACTTGGCAGCAGCTTGTTCTGCCTCGCGCTTACTCTTACCAACACCTTGCGGGTAACGCTGGCCATTTAAAATTGCAATTGCGGTAAAACTTTTATCGTGATCCGGCCCTGATTCACCAATCTCATACTCTGGCGAGGTTAAACCAAGTGAAGCCGCTAATTCTTGTAGCGCGGTTTTACCATCAAGAGCGGCACCAGAACTTTGCGCTGAATCAATAACCGGTCTTAACAACTTTAAAACAATCTCAGCAGTTTTGGCGTAACCATGATCTAAGTAAATTGCGCCGACTAATGCTTCTAATGAATCGGCTAATATTGAATTTTTATCTCTTCCATTTGTGGCTTCTTCACCTTTACCAATGCGAAGGTACTGACCCAAATTAATTTCACGAGCAATTTGAGCAAGTGCTCTCATATTTACAACACCTGATCTAAGTGGGCTTAATCGACTTTCATCTAAATCTGGAAACTTTTCATAAAGTTCATCCGTAACAACTAGCCCCAAAACCGAATCACCAAGAAACTCCATGCGCTCATTGGTCGGTATTCCACCTGCTTCATAAGAGTATGAGCGGTGAGTTAATGCAAGTTCTAGCAACTCATCCTTAACCGAAATTCCGAGTTGCTCGGTTAGGCGAGAGTACAGATTAAACCTCTAGGACTTGGCGGCGGTTATAAGTTCCACAAGTTGGGCAAGTAGTGTGTTGCAACTTTGGAGACTGACATTGTTCACATGTTGCTAAATTTGCTGGAGTTGTCTTCCACATGCTTCTACGAGAGCGAGTGCGTGCTCGCGACATTTTTCGCTTTGGTACTGGCATGATCAGGACTCCTTTAAAGAAAGTTTTTTAACTTAGCTACTGACTATCTAGCAGCAGATGAGAATTATCTAGGAAAAACCCTCGCTTGTAAAAACGAGGCAATCTACTGCGTAATTTTAGAGATCTAAACCTTTTAATGCCGCCCATCTTGGATCCTCTGGATTATGAGCATGGCCCTCTGGCAAATTTATCCATTTTTCACCACAACCTTGGCACAACCCTGGACACTCTTCATCACACAATGGGTTAACCGGTAAATTTAAAATTACCGCATCTCTGACTGGTAACTCTAGATCAATTTCATCACCAATCATGTAGTTCAATTCATCTTCATCTAAATTAAGGTCCTTTTTTTCATCTCTTTTATCATCACGCTTATTCTTTTTCTTACCCTTTTCCGCTGCGCGAGATGCTGCTGTCTCGTAGTAAAACAATTCGGTGAATGCTTCATCAATTGGCCAGTTAATTGGATCTAGACATCGTCCGCACTCACCCGTTGCTTCTGCACGCACTTCACCAGTAGCTAAAACTCCTTCATCAACTGAAGTAATTCGAAGATCTACCTCAATTTTTTCACCAGCTTTTATGGAAAGTAGTTCAACGCCAATTGGTTCAGTCATTTCGAGTGTAAGTTGATACTCACGCATTTCACCTACGCGATGTGGCAGGTCATGCGTATTAAAAATAAAGACCGATCTGGCCATTTTGTATTACCGATCTTTAAGATCGGAAAGTGCTTGCTTAGGATCGGCGCCCGCTAATTTGTCACGACCGCGACTAATTACATCTAATGTTTTATTTAAAATAACCTCAAGATTTGCCAGTCGAGAATCAATGTAGGCCTCAATCTCCTCCTTGTCTCGCTTACCTTCAGCGGTGGCTTCAGCCAAAATTCGCTGGGACTCCTTCTTTGCCGCGGATACAATTGCAGTTTGTTCAACTAGTCGTGAAACCTCATCTCGTGCTTGGCTGATTATTGATTCTGCCTGAAAACTGGCATCCTCTAATATCTCAGATTGTTGCCGCAAGATTGCTATCGCCTTAGCTAAATCATTTGGATAAGAAGCCTTTACTTTTTCTAACAAATCCAACATTTCACCACGATGTATTACGCAGGAGGCGGAAAGTGGAACAGAGCGAGCTCCTTCTACCGCAGCAATTGCTGCATCGATATTCTCAATTACATCCATGCTTCTCCTCGTTTCCTGGTGCAGTCTTACTTTTTATTTGCTTCAACTCTAGATTTTAACTGACTTACAATCGCAGCTGGCATATAGGCTGAAACATCTCCCCCATAACTTGCTATCTCCTTAACAAGAGAGGATGATAAAAATGAGTGAGATGGCGCAGTTGCCATAAATAGGGTTTCTACACCCTGTAATTGAAGATTTACCTGGCTCATCTGCAACTCATAATCAAAATCGCTAACTGCTCGCAAGCCCTTAACAATTGTAGAAATATCATTTGCCTTGCAGTAATCAACTAATAAACCAGACCAAGAATCAACGCGAACATTCTTAATTTTTGTAGTTACCTCTTTAATCATCTCAATGCGCTCAGTTACGGTAAATAAAGAGCTCTTAGTTTGATTAACTAAAACCGCAATCACTACTTCATCAAATAAGGAACTAGCTCGTTCAATGATATCTAAATGTCCGTTGGTGATTGGATCAAATGATCCCGGACAAACCACGCGCCTCATAAGTAAAACGCTAGCAAGTAATTGGCAAGTTAGCCATTTGAGTGTGAATGCTTCACGCTATTGGGCATGCGAGCCGTAATGAATTGCACCTTGTCCATAAGACCGAATCTTTACCTCTTCGAAACCATCCGGCCACGTGAAGGCTTCAACTTTGGCATCACGTTCAATTGCAATCATGCCAAACTTACTTAATAAATTGTTACTCTGAATCTTGCGTAAAATCTTTTCGATTTCAATATTGCCAACTTCATAAGGAGGATCTAAAAAAATAATTTCAAATTGTGAATTTGCTAAGTGATTTAAATACTCAAAGGTAGTTGTTTTATGTACCTTAAACTTTCCTAAACCTGCATGATTTTTTAATAACTCAAAATTCTTTTCGCATACTTCAGCACTTACGGGATTATTTTCAACCGACTCAACAAATCCGGCGCCTCTAGATAATGCTTCAACACCTACTGCGCCAGATCCGGCAAATAAATCTAGAAAATGTAATCCAGCCAAAGTGCCAAAGGTGGAGATTAACGATGAAAATAATCCTTCGCGAGCACGGTCTGATGTCGGCCGGGTAATTGATGGTGGTGAAAATAATTTTCGCCCTTTACCTAATCCAGCAATTATGCGCATACTCATGATTTATCCATGAATGCTGACGATTCTTCTTCTCTCAATTTTTTTACCTCTTCCAACAAACCTGGAAAACTATTGAGGGTGACATCCATGCTTAACAATTCTTGGGCTTTAACTCTGGCCGCTTCAATCAAATCTTCATCTCGCAAAACTCGAAGTAATCGCAAGTGTGATTTACCACCAGATTGTGAAGAACCTAAAACATCTCCCTCTCTGCGCTGTTCTAAATCTATTCGAGCTAACTCAAATCCATCCAATGTGCCAGCAACTGCCCTTAACCGCTCCATGGTTTGAGTTCCCTCTTGCGCACTCGTTACCAACAAGCAAAGTCCGGGAACACTTCCGCGACCGACTCGACCACGAAGTTGATGCAATTGCGAAACGCCAAAACGATCAGCATCCATTATTACCATCATTGATGCATTTGGTATATCCACACCAACCTCAATGACGGTTGTCGCAACTAGTACTTGAACTTCTCCGGCAGCATAGGCAGCCATCGTTTGCTCCTTTTCTTCACTACTTTGGCGGCCATGCAATACTGCAATTCTTAATCCTTTTAATGCACCAGTTGCAAGTTCTGGCGCCAACTCCTCAACTGCCACCATCTTTTCATTATCCAAAAACTCCTCGCCTAACAATTGTGCTGCACGAATTTCGCGCTCTGTTAATTTTTTATCAGGATTGCTAATTCGTGGTGCAACTATGTAAACCTGATGACCTTTTTCTACCTCTTCACGAACTCGTTGCCAGGCGCGATCTAAGTAATGTGGTTTCTCTAAAGTTGGAATTAAATGTGTTTGAATCGCAGTTCTTCCACCTGGTAACTCACGCAAAGTGGAAATATCTAAATCACCAAAAACTGTCATCGCAACGGTTCGTGGAATTGGCGTAGCTGTCATTACAAGTAAATGTGGTGGCTGCTTAGCTTTCATGCGAAGTGCATCTCGTTGCTCAACACCAAAGCGATGTTGCTCATCAACTACTACTAGACCTAAATCTGCAAATGCCACTCCATCAGAAATTAAGGCATGAGTGCCGATTATGATTCCAATTTGACCACTTGCTAATTTTGAGTGAATCTCTTTTTTGTTTACAGCTGACATTGAACCGGTAAGCAACTCAACTGAAGTTCCGATTGCACCTGCTTGCAATGTTCCACCATCAGCTAACTCACCGAGTAATTTTTTAATGGTTCGATAATGTTGCTGCGCTAAAACTTCAGTTGGTGCAAGAAGTGCGGCTTGGCCACCAGAATCAACGACTGACAACATGGCGCGCAGTGCAACTACTGTCTTTCCAGAACCAACCTCACCTTGCAACAACCTATGCATCGGAAATTTATTGGACAAGTCCTTTTCAATTTCGGCATTGACCGTATGTTGGCCCACCGTATATTTAAAGGTTAATTTTTCTTCAAATGCATTTACCAGAACTGGAGTATTTGGAGTTCGGTTTTTTGTTGTTAATTTAAGTATTTCTGCTCGGCGTTGACCTAATAAAAGTTGCAGCAGAAGCGCTTCATCAAAGGTCAATCTTTCGCGAGCGCGTTTGGCAGATTCCAAATCCTTTGGTTGATGAATATCGATAAAAGCATTTTTTAAATCTGGATAATTTAACTCTTTCACTACCTCACTTGGGAGGTAATCTGATATCTCATCAAGTGAATCAGTTACGAGTTTCACGCACTGCATCATCTTCCAAGATGGCAGCTTCGCTGAAGCCGGATAAACTGGAAGATACTTACCGGCAAACTCAGCCACCGCCGCATCAACATCATCGCCATCTGGCACCAATTGATAATCTGGATGAGAAAGTTGGCGCTTGCCTTTAAAGATGCCAACCTTTCCCGCAAATAGACCTACACGACCTGCCTTTAAATCCTTCTCACGCCATGCTTGATTGAAAAATGTTAAATATAAATTTGCACTGCCATCGGTAACTATTACCTCTAAAATATTCTTACCTTTGGCCCTTCGAAGAGTTACTCGCTCAATCTCCGCTAAAATAGTTACCTCATCATCGGCCAATAAAGTAGAGATATCAGTCAATTCGCCACGAACCTCATATCGCCTTGGATAGTGACGGAGTAATTCATTGACCGTTGTAATGCCAAATGTTTTTTCTAATACAGCGGCGGTTCTATCGCCGACAACATTTTGGATTCTTGTTTCCAGGCTTGCCATAGTGGAAGTATCTAATGAAGAATAGTTTTCCCTGCGTAAATACCCACCTAATCAGCACTCGATTAGCCAATTTATACGCCTGCAAGGTAATCTTTCGCCTTCAATAACGGATTATCTTAAAGGGAGTTTTAACGTGTCTTCAATCTGCGATCTGTGTGGCAAAGGCCCAAGCTTTGGAAATAATGTCTCCCACTCAAAGCGCGCAACACGTCGTCGCTGGAATCCAAATATCCAACGCATTCGTACCTTAATCAACGGACAATCTCTTCGCCAAAATGTTTGTGCTTCATGCTTGAAGGCTGGCAAAGCGGTTCGCTAATTTTTTAACGGTGTTTAGAAGTGTTGGTAGCCATCGCTTTTAACCTCTTGATTATCTAGCAGTACTTTTCCGGCTCCTGCAATAACCTCTCCGATTTTTACTCCTAAATCATCTGAAGCATCCTTCGGGTTCACTGTTGCTAAGAAGAAGTGATCCTCTCCGCCATTTAATATCCACGCAAATACATCCTCATTTAACTCTTTTGCTAACTCCGCTAAATCTGGAAATCTGCTGGCTGATGAAATTAAATTTCTATCAAGTGCGATATTTACCTTCGATGTCCGAGCAATATTTGCCGCATCTACCGAAATTCCATCACTGATATCGCACATAGCAGTTGCCACCTTAATCAAATCAGTTGGCGCTTCTAGATTTGGGTTTAAATGCGCCTCAACCACATAACGGGGGCGATTTAATCCTCGACCTAATATGGCTAAACCCGCAGCGGATAATCCGGGTAATTGACTTACAATTACCTGATCGCCAACCCGAGCGCCACCTCTGGTGATTGGCCTATTTGCTAACTCACCAAGTGCAGAGATTGATAACGCTATTTTATCGGCCTGACTTAAATCTCCACCAACAACAGCTACTTCATATTTATCTGCAACAGATCTAATTCCCTTCGCTAACTCTTCAATAAAATCTTCTGCAACTTTTTTAGGGAGTGCAGCTGCAACTAATAGATACTTAGGTGTTGCACCCATCGCAAATAAATCAGCTAAATTGGCGGATGCTAATTTGGCGCCAATTTGAAATGGCGAAGACCAAACGGTTCTAAAGTGAACATCTTCTACTGCCATATCTGTTGTTGCAACCAATTTATTATTGATACCGGTAAGGACCGCTGCATCATCGCCTATACCAACCTCAATGCCGGCTGGGAAATTAACAGCAAATAATCGTTGTAACCGATCAATTATTTGCCGCTCCGAGCTCTCTAAATCTGCGCTCAAATTACCTCTCCCTAAATAACTCGCTATAGGCTACCCTTAATCGGGTAACTACTTCATCGCAGAATCTAGTTAACTGATACAAATATTAAGAAAGGCAAGAAATGTCTGTTCAGGCTTACATTCTTATTCAAACTGAAGTTGGCAAGTCATCTAGTGTTGCAAAAACGGTATCTGCAATCTCTGGCGTAACCCTGGCTGAAGGTGTAACTGGTCCATACGATGTAATCATGCGCGCTGAGGCGCCAAGCATGGAGGATCTAGGGCGCACTGTTCTTGCAAAGGTTCAAGCTGTTGCTGGAATTACCAGAACCCTTACCTGTCCAGTAACTAACTTCTAAGTAAAAAATATTAATTAATCGGCAACTCGCATTTGAGTTGCCGAAGTAACCTGCAAAAGCTCTGCAAAGGTGGTTGGGAACACTGCGTGTGGATGACCAGCCGCTGCCCAAACAATCTCATAATCATTAAGCGCCTCATCAATAATTATTGTGGTGGGATTTATCCAGCCAATTGGTGCTACTCCACCGATCGAAAAACCAGATTTCTCTTTAACATAATCAGCATCTACTCGTCCAAGAGATGCAACACCTAATTGCGAAGCAACTAACTCAGTATCAACTTTATGTCGACCTGAGGTTATAACCAATAAAGGTGAATCATCTGACAATTTAAATAAAATTGAAGATGCTATCTGACCAACCTCAATACCTAACGCATTAGCGGCGTCAGCAGCACTTCTCGCCGATTCGGTTAATACTTTAATCTGTCCGTTCATTTTAAGATCTATTAAAGCCTGAGTAACTCGCTTTACCGCTGCCTTTTCTAGAACCCCATCCATTTTTAGCGAGTGATATTGGCTGAGCGAGTTAATGCACTTTCGATTAATTTGCTGATTAATTCTTGGTAATTAACTCCGGTTTTGGCAAATAATTTTGGATAAACTGAAAGTGGTGTAAAGCCGGGCATGGTGTTTATTTCATTGATAATAATTTCATTATCATTTGTATAGAAGAAATCAATTCGGGCCAATCCTTCACAACCAACCGAATTAAAAGCTTTAACCGCTTGCTCTTGAATTTTTGCTTCCATTCCTGCAGGCAAATCTGTTGGAAAAATTAATTGCATAGTGTTGTCTAAATACTTTGCTTGGAAATCATAAAATTCATACTTGCTATCAATCAAAATTTGGCCAACCGGTGAGGCAATAGTTTTACCCTCTGTTTGCAAAACTGCGCACTCGATCTCGCGGCCCACTATTGCAGATTCAATTAAAACTTTGGTGTCAAATTCAAGGGCAAAGGAAACAGCGTTTTTTAATTCCGATTCACTTTTAACCTTTGTAGTGCCACGACTTGAACCGCTGCGTGCTGGCTTTACGAATAGTGGGAATTTTAAATCTGCTGGTAATTGAAAGTTGCTTGATGTAACCACAATACTCGGCGCCACCTTTAAGCCAGCGGCAGCGAAGATTGGTTTGGCAAATGATTTATCCATACTAACTGCGCTTGCTAAAACACCTGAGCCAACATATTTCAAATTAATCATTTCAAATAAACCTTGAATAGTTCCATCCTCACCATAAGGTCCATGAAGAACTGGGAAGACCACATCAATTGCTAAATCTTTGCCGCCCGCCTGCAAGGTATTGTTGCTAATAATTACCTCAATTCCACTCTCTGGAACCGATGGAAGTGCGCCATCTATAATTGAAAAATTAATATCATTTGGTAGTAACAACCATTTGCCATATTTGGTGATTCCGATCAAAACTGCTTCATACCTGCTTGTATCAATCGCTGACATAACACCAAAGGCTGAAACACATGAGATCTCGTGTTCGCTGCTTTTGCCACCGCAAATAATGGCAACCTTGATTTTGCTCATTAAATCTCAGCCTTAATTGAGATTGTCATTAACCGATTCATTGCACCCTTTGGCGTTAAGGTTCCAGCAACAACATCTGAAACCGCTTCAATGATTGGGACTTCAATTCCAACTCGGTGAGCAAGTTCAAGCATTGCGCCGGCAGATGGGACACCCTCAACAGTTTTAACATTTTGTTGTTTGGCTTTAACTATTGAGCCAGTTTTGCCAAGAAGTTCACCAAAACTTCTATTTCTAGATAGTGGTGATTGCGCACTTGCCACTAAGTCACCGATTCCAGCAAGTCCTAAGAAGGTAAGTGGATTTGCGCCATAGGCCCCACCTAACCTGGCGACCTCTGATAATCCGCGAGTAATCATTAATCCTTGGGTGTTCTCGCCGTAATTCATACCAACTGCCATACCAACTGCCATAGCAATTACGCTTTTAGCAGCACCCGCAAACTCGCAGCCAATTAAATCTTCTGATGGGTAAATACGGAAGTACTCAGTTGTAAATAACTTTTCCATCAATGCAATCAATTGTGGATTTTCAGATGCAGCTACTGCACCAGCTGGCTGACGAGCAATAATTTCATTAGCCAAATTTGGACCGGTAATTAAACCTAATCTTGATTTATTTGCTCCTAAGACATCTTGAACAACTTCAGTCATTCGAAATTGCGTAGCAACTTCAATTCCTTTTAATGTACTTATGACTGGAATGTCTGCCGGGAAGAAAGCCTTCCAGGACACTAAATTTTCCCGCAATGTTTGGGCTGGAATGGCTAATAAAACAACCTCCGCAAACTCAAGTGCCGCTTTGATATCAGTTGTTGCTTTAAGCTGTGGCGGTAAATCAATTCCCTTTAAAAATTTGCGATTTGAATTTCGTCGATTTATTTCCCGAACAACCTTTTTATTTCGACCCCAAATTAAAACTTGTTGACCAGAGTCGCACATAACTTGACCAAGGGTTGTTCCCCAGGCACCAGATCCAAGAATTGCAACCTTTTTCATTTCTTATCTTTCTTAAAATTTCCAATTCGCGGTAAATTAGATTTCTTTGGATCAAAAATTTCAGCAGGGGCCTTTTCGCCACGTATCTCCTCCAGTAAATCTGTGATAGTTCGCATGACAAATGCAGTTGCCTCTTCAAGGGCTACCGGATCATTCTCTTTGCCATACCACTTTGAAAAATCTAACGGCTTACCGGCAACAACGGTGACTGTTGTTCTTGGAAATAATTTTGGCTTTTTGCTGTAGGCCGGAAGTATCTCTTGAGCTCCCCATTGGGCACATGGAATTACCGGAACTTTAGAGATGATCGCAAGTCTTGCGATTCCCGTCTTAGCCTTCATCGGCCAATAATTTTGATCTCTTGTAAGCGTTCCTTCTGGATAAACACCGAGTAGGTGGCCAGCCTTTAAAAATGCAATTGCATGTTGTAAGGCATCTGTGGCATTTGAAGTTTCGCGCTCAACCGGAATCTGACCTGCACCTAATAAAACTCTGCCAACTAATGGCACTTTAAAGACTGAAGCCTTTGCAAGGTATCGAACAGCTCTTCCATTGTTATATAAATAGTGAGTAAAGGTAAGAGGATCTAGATAAGAGATGTGGTTGCAAACTGCAATTGCAGCTCCGCTCTTTGGCAGATTCTCAGCGCCCCGCCAATCACGTTTAGCAATTAAATTTAAAAGTGGGCGACAAACTCCAGCGCCAAATCTAAACCAGCCAGTTATGCCAAGTGGTTTTCCTGTTGGTGGATCATAGGAAATATTCATAACAGTGGACACCACACAATTCTACGACGGATAGGAGTATCACCATAAAAACGGATATTTTGAGCGTAAAAAACGGGAGTTCATCTTGCGAACTCCCGTTTTTAATTACTGATTATTTAGCGACGTTTCTTAGCCTTTGCCTTATTAGCTGGCTTTGCTTTTTTAACAGTTTTCTTCATCTTGCTAACTTTCTTAGCTCTAGCTGGCTTACTTACCTTTGCTGGTGCTGCCTTTGCAGGAGCAACAGGTGCTGCGCCTAACTTCTTGGCGCCAGAAATAACATCCTTCAAACCTTTTGCAGGAAGAAAGCGAACCTTCTTGCTTGCTTTAATTTGAATTGTTTCACCAGTAAATGGGTTACGTCCCATGCGCGCAGGACGATCAACCTTTTTAAATTTGCCGAAATCATTGATCATTACATCTTCACCTTTTGAGATGTTTCGAATGATTGCATCAAATACAACTTCAACTGCACGTGCAGCTTCCTTTTTACTGTCACCAAATTGTGGTGCTAAGTAAGCGATGAACTGGGCCTTGTTCATTAAATCCCCTTATTTACGTGTAAAAATTAAGCGTTTGCTTAACTGAGGAATAATCTAAGGGGTGAGTAAATTTTTAGATGTCAACCAATTCGGTGTGTCGCATCGAAAAAATAGCGAAAAATACTGCTTTTTTATATTTTTGATCGAAATAATTTGGAACTCTAAATAATTACTTGAGAGTTCAAATTACTTAATTGGTAGTGTTTTAGGCTTAAAAATCACTCTTTTTGATTCAAACTCTGAAACCTTTTCGATCTTGGTAAAGGTTAGGCCGATGTCATCTAGCCCTTCCATTAACCGCCAACGAGTGTAATCATCAATCTCAAATTTAAGGGTTTGGTCATTGTAAGAAACTGTTTTGCTCTCAAGATCTGCGGTTATTTGAGTGTCAGGCTTTCTTTCTATTGCTTGCCAAATCTTCTCAATTTCATCTTGTGGCAAAATGATGGTTAATAAACCAGCCTTTTGTGAATTACCGCGAAAGATGTCAGCGAAACGGCTAGATAAAACCACTTTAAAGCCGTAATTTTGTAGTGCCCACACAGCATGTTCGCGAGACGAGCCAGTTCCAAAATCAGGACCGGCAACTAAAATTGTTGCGCTCTTGTATTGCTCTTGATTTAGCACAAATCCTGGATCATTGCGCCAAGCACCAAATAAGCCATCTTCAAAACCGCTTTTAGTAATGCGCTTTAGGTAAACCGCCGGAATTATTTGATCAGTATCAACATTGCTACGTCGAAGTGGTAGCGCAGTTCCAGTGTGCTTAATAAATTTATCCATTTATAAATCCGCCGGCGAAGCTAGAGTTCCTTTAATTGCAGTCGCCGCTGCAACTAATGGACTTACCAAATGTGTTCTTCCACCTTTTCCTTGGCGTCCCTCAAAATTTCGATTGCTAGTTGAGGCAGCTCGCTCTCCTACAGTTAATTGATCTGGATTCATGCCAAGACACATTGAGCAACCGGCACTGCGCCATTCAGCACCGGCATCTAAAAATACTTTATCTAAGCCCTCAGATTCAGCTTGTAATCTGACTCGGGCAGAGCCTGGCACCACCAATAATCGAATGGAGTTTGCAATTTTTTTACCCTTTAAAATTTCAGCAGCGGCACGTAAATCCTCAATACGTCCATTGGTGCATGATCCTAAGAAAACAGTATCCACTTTGATTTCCTTTAGTGGAGTTCCAGCGGTCAATCCCATGTACTCAAGCGCCCGCTCTGCCGCGCCGCGATCTTCTGCATTAGTAAAATCAGTTGGATAGGGAACGGATCCAGATAATGGCAATCCTTGTCCTGGATTGGTTCCCCAAGTAACAAATGGCGCTAACTCATCTGCATTTAAATTGACCTCGACATCAAATCTTGCATCTGCATCAGTATTTAATGTCCTCCAATAAGCAACCGCTGCATCCCAATCAGCACCTTGCGGGGCGTGAGGCTTACCCTTTACATAATCAAATGTTGTTTGATCAGGTGCAATTAATCCAGCGCGAGCTCCCGCTTCAATCGACATGTTGCAAATCGTCATACGAGCTTCCATAGAAAGTGCGCGAATTGCACTTCCCCGGTACTCAAGAATGTAACCCTGGCCGCCGCCAGTTCCGATTTTTGCAATGACCGCCAAAATAATATCTTTGCTAGTAACTCCCGGCTTTAATGTGCCCTGGACGTTGATCGCCATGGTCTTTGGTCTAACAAGTGGCAATGTTTGCGTTGCCAAAACATGTTCTACTTCGCTGGTTCCAATTCCAAATGCCAAGGCACCAAATGCACCATGGGTTGAGGTGTGTGAATCGCCGCAAACTATGGTCATTCCCGGTTGAGTAATTCCAAGTTGTGGGCCAACTACATGAACAATTCCTTGATCAATATCGCCTAACGAATGAAGGCGGAGGCCAAATTCGGCACAATTTTTGCGCAAAGTATCTACTTGCAATTTAGAAACTGGATCTGCAATTGGCTTATCAATATTTAGGGTTGGCACATTGTGATCTTCAGTTGCAATTGTTAAATCTGGGCGGCGAACTTTGCGGCCAGCAAGTCTTAAGCCATCAAATGCTTGTGGGCTAGTTACCTCATGAATTAAATGAAGGTCTATGTAAAGTAAATCTGGTTCATTAGCACCAGATGAAACAACATGTTCTGCCCAAATCTTTTCCGCTAAGGTCCTGCCCATTTACTTTGCATTTCCTTTCTTAAATAAAAATCTCCTACTGAATTTGCTTCTCAATAATTGAGATGGCATTATCAGAGTATGGACAGAAAGAGTAGCGGTGTTGGTGTTTTAGATAAAGCGGTGGCTATCCTGGCTGCGCTAGAGGCGGGACCAAGATCACTCAGCGAATTGGTTTCTGTAACAGGTATCGCTCGTCCGACCGCTCACCGATTAGCGGTGGCACTTGAGTTTCATAGATTTGTATCTCGTGATTTTTCTGGACGATTTATTTTGGGAGCTCGTTCCGCTGAACTTGCAACCGCAGCAGGTGAAGATCGATTACTTGTATTAGCCGCCCCGGCATTAATTTCACTTCGAGATGCCACAAGTGAAAGCGCGCAACTGTATCGCCGGCAAGGTGATTCTCGAATTTGTGTTGCCACCGCAGAACGTTTAAGTGGTTTACGTGATTCAGTTCCAGTTGGAACTTCATTAACAATGCAAGCTGGTTCTGGTGCGCAAATTTTAATGGCATGGGAAGAGCCAGATAAATTGCATAGAGGATTAGTTGGCGCAAAATTTAATGCGGTAAATCTGGCAGCGGTTCGTCGTCGTGGTTGGGCGCAATCAGTTGGTGAGCGTGAGGCAGGTGTTGCCTCAGTTTCCGCGCCAGTTCGTGGACCAAACAATAAAGTTATTGCAGCGGTAAGTATTAGCGGTCCGATTGAGAGATTAAGCCGTCAACCAGGGCGAATGCATGCAGCAGCGGTAGTTGCTACTGCAAATAAATTATCGCAAGCACTCGCCAAGAAGTAACTCTTAATCAATAAAAAAGTTGTAGCTCCGAAGGGATTCGAACCCTCGTAGCTGGCTTGAGAAGCCAGAGTCCTAGGCCACTAGACGACGGAGCCATGCATATATCGCTGGGGTACCAGGACTCGAACCTAGACAAGCTGAACCAGAATCAGCTGGGCTGCCAATTACCCCATACCCCAATAACAATTTCAATTACCTTCAAAGAATACCTGACTAGTTGTTCTAATAGAAATCTCATGCGAAAATCGCTTGTTTAATTCTGGCAATTGAGGCCGCCTTACCAAGCAATTCAAGTGATTCAAATAATGGCGGTGAAATGTGAGAGCCAGTAACCGCAATTCGAAGCGCACTAAATGCAATACGTGGCTTAAGCCCCATCTCATCAATCAATGCCCTACGTAAAACTTCTTCAATTGCAGTGTGATTCCAATTTTCCAATGGCTCCACCTTAGAAAGAGCAACCTTTAACACCTCTTGCGCACCGCTTTCGGCAAGTTTTGGTTTTTCCTCTGGCTCGACTGCGAAATTTTTAACAAATAAGAAATTAAGCATCGCTGGGATTTCACTTAAAGTCACAATACGTTCTTGAATGATTGGTAGTGCTTTCTTAACTAATGCAATTTCTTCATTGGTGCCACTTATAACTTTGGCATCGGTTAAAAATGGCAGCGCCCACTCTAAGAATTTATTTGGTGCAAGTGCTCTAATCTTGTCACCATTTATTGCCTCAAGCTTTTTCATATCAAATCGAGCCGGGCTGCTATTTACCCGCTCAATGGTAAATAAATCAACCAGCTCTTGCATTGAAATACTCTCTTTGTCATCCCCTGGTGACCAACCAAGTAGGGCGAGGTAATTACAGATCGCCTCTGGTAGGAAGCCGCGCTCTCGATACCACGCGATGGAAACTTCACCATTTCGCTTTGATAGCTTGGCATTATCTTGACCCATCACAAATGGCAGGTGAGCAAAGATTGGATAATCAGATTCACTAACACCCATTGCTTGATAAACTCGAATCTGTCTAGGTGTTGATGAAAGTAAATCCTCACCACGAAGTACATGAGTAATCTTCATTAAAATATCATCGACTGCCACTGCTAATGTGTAAAGGGGTGAACCATCGCCACGAACTAAAACAAAATCTGGCACATAAAGATGTTCAAATTTGACCTCACCACGAATCGCATCAGTAAAAATAGTTTCACCTTGTGGCATACGCATACGAATTACAGCTTTTCTACCTTGAGATTTGTACTCTTCAATTTGCAGATTTGATAGGTCGCGGCACTTGCCATCGTAACCTGGAGCTTGATTATTTTTCATTTGAATTTGGCGGCGTGCTTCTAATTCTTCACCACTGCAGTAGCAATGGTAAGCATCACCTTGATTTAAAAATTTCTGTGCCCATTCAGCATAAATATCTAACCGTTGTGATTGTAGGTAGGGACCATAGAGACCGCCAACCTCCGGACCCTCATCCCAATTCAAACCTAACCACTTTAAAGTTTTGATTGCTGCTTGGATGTACTCATCTGTTACTCGTTCACGATCGGTATCTTCAATTCTAAAAATTAATTTTCCATTTGTATGGCGTGCATAAGCCCAATCAAAAAGTGCGGTGCGAATATTGCCAACATGCAAATCGCCAGTTGGTGATGGTGCAAAACGTACTCGAACACCAGAATTGTTAGCCACGGGAGGACACCTTATTGGTTAATGAACCAAGTCCTTCAATCGCAACGGTGATTGTTGAACCTGCAGGCATTGGTGCAATTCCAGCTGGTGTGCCAGTCAAAATTACATCACCAGGCAGAAGTGTCATGACATTTGTAACAAACTCAATAATTTGCGGAATTTTAAAGATCATTTGATCCAAAGTGGCAGATTGTTTTACCTCGCCATTTAAGGTTGCGGTTATCTTTTGACTTGCAGGTATAAATTCAGTTTCAATCCAAGATCCCAGTGGGCAAAAAGTGTCAAAGCCTTTGGCTCGTGTCCATTGACCATCCTTCTTTTGTAGATCTCTAGCAGTCACATCATTAGCCAAGGTGTATCCAAAAATTACATCATTAGCCTTTGCTGCTGGAACTTCTTTACAAATCCGGCCAATCACAATTGCTAACTCTGCCTCAAAATCTACTCGCTCGCTCATGAGAGGCCATTGGATTGTGTCATTTGGGCCGATCACCGCTGTATTTGGTTTGATAAAAATGATTGGTTCTTCCGGTACTACAGAGTCCATTTCAGCTGCGTGATCTGCATAATTTTTTCCAATGCAAACTACTTTGCTACGCGGAATAACTGGAGCCAGTAATCTGACCTCAGAAAATTTAACAGTTTTATCAATCGGCACAATGCCGGAATAAATTGGGTCTCCTCTTAAAAGTAAGATGGAATCTGATTCATTTAGTAATCCAAATAATGGATCACTCCCTAAGCCAAGTTCAGCAGGTGCGGAGAATCTAACAATACGCATCAGGTAATTCTATAAGTGATCTGAAACGTCACTTGCCTGCGTTGTTCGCTCGGCTAAAACAGTAATTATTCGATGTCTTCGGCCAGCCGGACGTTCTGCAGTTAATTTCCAACCCGGAACTGTAATAGTGCTACCTGGAATTGGAATACGACCTAATTGCTTAGCCATTAATCCACCGATGGTGTCTACATCTGCCAAATCATCTGGAGAAAATTCAGCTTTGAACTCCTGCGCAAAATCTTCAACATGTAATCTGGTGGAAATTCTTGCATTATTTTCAGAGATCCACTCAATCTCTTCAGTTTCATCATCATACTCATCGGCAATTTCGCCAACAATTTCCTCTAAAATATCTTCGATAGTAATTAAACCAGCAACTCCACCATACTCATCTACCACAATCGCCATATGAATTTGATTTGCCTGCATCTCCTTCAATAAATCAGCAGCAGTTTTGGTTTCTGGAACAAATGTTGCCTTACGCAAATGCTCTTCAACATTCTCATTTAATTGTGCCTCTAGATGCTCATGTACCCGCTTTGCCAGATCTTTCACATAAGCAATTCCAATTACATTATCTAGATTTTCACTTATTACTGGAATTCGAGTAAAGCCAGATCTAAGTGCTAGTGATAATCCTTGCCGAAGATTTTTACCCGCCTCAATCCAAACCATTTCTGTTCTGGGCACCATTAATTCCCGAACTAAAGTTTCGCCCAGATCGAAAACTGAGTGAATCATTTCGCGCTCTGACTCTTCAACAAAGCCACTCTCA